>Ga0105044_10011562_pt1 | contig 12020 bp, 9 predicted proteins | sample MAT01_FD_78092 | JGI IMG/M metagenome (GOLD analysis project Ga0105044, IMG submission 78092) | Freshwater microbial communities from Lake Fryxell liftoff mats and glacier meltwater in Antarctica - MAT-01 | ecosystem: Environmental > Aquatic > Freshwater > Ice > Liftoff microbial mat | place...
GCCGGGCGAACATTCTGGAGATATCGACCGTCACCATCTGCTGCATGCCGCGAAGAAAGCGCGGGATCACCTGGTCGGAAAGGAGCGCGACCACCCCCATCAGCACGATCGCGGTCATGATCGCGGGCATCAGGATCGATCGGTGGGAAAGCCCACCCAAGTGCGCAGCGACCGCCTCGTGATCAATCGCCATTCGGTGGTACACGAGCGTCGCCGCGAAGCCAGCGGCGAAGGGCAACGCATACGCCATCATCGGCGCCATCGCGAGCAGCATGAAGCGCAGGGCATCCGGGGCGTCAAGTTTGCCCTCCGCGAGGGGCTTGATGGTGGCGGCAAAGGCGATCACAAAGACAAGCACGGCCGCGGAAATGAAGACCAGCCGGAGCATGTGCCCGGCGATGGAAGTCCAGAGGGTGAAGGGGAGTCGGGTGCGCATGGTGGTCAGGGAACATTCAGAAGGCCTGAGAAGTGTTTAAGGGTGCCATAAGGCGAACATGATACGGGAACGCGGGCGAAGATCGGAAGACCGATCTCGAGAGCCCGCAGGACGTTGTCGCCCTCATCATGTTCGGACGACTTCGACGGTGCCGTCTGGTCGGTCCTTCACCGAATAACCCAGCGCAGTAAGACGGGCCCGGATCGCATCCGAGGCCTTGAAGTCCTTGGCGGCCCGGGCAGACTTCCGTTCGGCGAGCAGGCCCTCCAATTCTGGGACCTGGGCCGCCGCTTCCGGCCGCGCCAGCCGAAGAACGCCCAGCACATCGTCGATCCGATCGATCGTTTCAAGATCAGCGGCGCTACCTTCACCGCGCTCACCGATCCACGTGTGCACCGCGGCGATTGCCTCCGAGACATTCAGGTCCTCGTGCATCGCCGCGGCAAACCGATGGAGAACCGACGGATCGGACGGGCTGCCGACGGCTTTGGACTTTTCGGCCGCCTCCCGGAACGATCGCCAACGATCGATCGTGCGTTGGGCACTCTTGAGTGCGCTCATGGTGAAGTTCGCGTTGGATCGGTAGTGCGTCCCGATGAGCGCCAGGCGGAGGGCTCCGGGTTCAATGCCTTTGGCGAACAGGTCGCGGGCTGTGTAAAAGTTCCCCTTGCTTTTGCTCATCTTGGAACCGTCCACCATCAGGAATCGCGGGTGAAACCACATCGTCGCAAACGACCCCGAGTTCGGCGCAGCGTTGAAGGCGCAGCAACTCTGGGCGACCTCGCACTCGTGATGCGGGAAGATGTTGTCTTCACCCCCGGAATGGAGGTCGATCAACGATTCACCGCCGGGGGCTTGGAAGGCTGTGAGGGCCGCGACACCGCCGCCGGCCCCCGCGAGCCGTGCCACGCTCATGACCGTGCACTCGATGTGCCAACCGGGGTAGCCCCATCCCCACGGACTCTCCCACTTCATGATGTGAGACGCATCCTCCTTCCACAGCAGAAAATCGGCCGGGTGGCGCTTGGTAGACTGATTCGAGGCAAGAATGCGACCACCCTCACCCTCTTTCAGTTTCCCCAAGGTGTTCCCCGACAACCGTCCATACGGCTGAAACTTCTGGACATCGAAGTAGACCACGCGTGAACCCGGTTCACCCGCCTGATACGCGAATCCACGCTTGATGAGCCGGGCTACGACGGCGATCATCGCGGGAACGTTGTCCGTCGCGCGGGGCATCAGCGTCGGGTCACTCTCGGCTTCGATCGCGAGTCTAAGGCCCAAAGCCCGTGCATCTTCCCGGAAACGACCTTCATAAAAGCGGGCGATTTGGTACGGATCTCCGGGGTTGATGGCCGTTCCCGCGGGCAACTTGCCAGACTTCTTGGCTTCCTCAAGCCGCCGACCCGCGACCGCCATCCGGTCTTCCCCGGCTTCTCCCCCCTCGGCATCGTCGGTCATATGCCCGACATCCGTGATGTTCATCACGTGGGTTACCCGCCTCGGACCTTGATGCACCTCGCCCCCCGCCCCCGCAGTCTGCAGCCCGCACAGCGGGCTCTCAAGAAATCGACGCAGAAGGTCGGCCGCTAAGAACGATCGGAAGTTACCGATGTGCGCATCGTCATACACCGTGGGGCCGCAGGAGTAAAAGGTCACCTCGTCGGGGTTCCGCGGCACAAACGGCTCGATCCGACGGGTCAGCGAGTTAAACAGCGAAAGTGGCATTAGGTCGAGGGTAGGAACCGCAGAACGGTGACCCCCACCTGCGACCGCCCACGTGCCCAGTTGGCTATCGCCGAAAGACCGCGCTGTGCACGCTCACGGTGCGACGGGCATTTGCTTCTTGATCGCGATCATGCTCTGCTCAAGGGCCGAGATCTTCGCAGCCACTTCAAACCGCACCGCAGGGTCAAGGTCAGGCCGCTGAGCCTGCTGGCGAAGCCGGCCCAGTTCCATGTTGAATATTTCATACTGCCGCTTCAATACCGCACCGTTGCCCGCCACGGATGGGTCGACTTCCAACGCCTGAAACGGCGATGCCGCCATCAGCCCCGCGCTCGTCCTTCGGGCATGAACAATCGGATACTCTTCGCCGATGCGGACCATTCGTTGCAGCGACACGTTTTCTTGAGCAAGACGTTCATTGGTTTCCTGAAGTGCCCGATCGTCCACGGACTCGAGCGCAATCCAGTCGTCTGGATCCAGCCCCGTATTAACGCTCACAATTCCTCCGCCGCCTGTCAGCCGTTCAACCCGAATGGACCAAGCCCAATCGAGAATGGCACTATTCGGCGGTTCCGCCCGTCGCATTGCCAAATCGTCGAAAGAACCCATGAGCACTTCAAATGTTTCGATCTCCCCCCGCCGCAACACATCGACAACCGCACGCTCACCCGGATTGTGGGACATGATTGACGATCGAGCACCGTCTCTGCTGCGCACCGCGTACCCCGAGATTGCCAGAAGCTGATCCGATGGCATCAACACGCGGCTGCAATCAAACCCCGGCACCGCGCCACCGATAATCACGGAGCGCTCAACGTTCTGTTCGTTCCAGGAGATCCCCATCGCGGCACGGGGCGACCGTTCGAAAAGGTCACGCCCCAGATTCATCAGCCGTTGACGTTGCTCCACGGAGAGATCGTTCCGCTTCAGGGCATCCTCGATGGACGCGAGCGACTGACTACCGGCCTCGCCGATCTGCTCGTGGGCCCGCTCGCGGTCCAGCCACTTTGAACTTTCAAGAAGCCGAATCCGATCGCCACGACCGTCGGCTGGCGCTTCTGGTTCTGGGGGCAACGAAGCACCGAACGAAACGCCGGGAAAAAGCGCAACCGCGATCGCCATCAAAAGTTGGGGTAGTCCGCGACTTGTCCGAATCCCGCGGTGGCAGCCAGCCGACGCTGGCATCCAATTGCCGCTTGAATGGGCAAATGGATCCGATAAGGCTACAACCGGCAGAAGCCCGAGCGGCATCGGCGAGACCTCCGGAACGTATAGTAGTCGGGCCGTTCCGACCTCGGATGAACGGCGGATGAACCCGAGATAATGCGTCAAGAACGCCATTATTCGACGTTCTGGGCCTGTTCTTTAATTCGGTCGATCGCGCCCTTGATCTCCACGGTGCCGCGAGAAATCGACGCATCCGGCGACTTGCTGGCGATTGTGTTCGCCTCGCGGAGCATCTCTTGGGCAAGGAAGTCCAAGGTCCGGCCGATCGGGCGATCATCGGTACTGGCCAGCAATTCCCCGAATTGCTCGAGGTGGGCCGAAAGCCGTTTGATCTCTTCCGCGATGTCCGTCCGCTCGGCGTAAACCGCAACTTCTCGAACCAAATCGGCCGGGTCAACGCGGCGGTCGGCCTCCTGCAAGAGGGCCTCGATCCGGCTCCGAAGCCGCTGTTCGTAGTCGGCGATCACACCCGGAGCCTTCTCTTGGATCAACGTCAGACGCTCGGCGATGAATTCCCGGTGCGATTGAAGGTCGGCGACAAGAACCGTGCCCTCGCGTTCACGCATCTTGATAAGCGACCCCATCGCCTTGGCGAGCAGGGGCAGAAAAGCCCCGCGGGCCCGCTCGACCCGATCCTCTTCATCAGCCGGAGGCTGCAACACGCCCGGAAGGTTGAGAAGACTTGAAATCTCGACGCGGAACTCGCCCGAGGCGACCGCCGGAACGGCCTTCAACTGTTCCACATATTTGGACAGGGCGGCCGAATTGATGGTGTACGCAGCCGACTCCGAAGCGTCCGAACACCGGGCGTTCATGGTGATCGTGCCGCGCGACAACTTCTCCCGCAACCTCGACTCGATCTCGGCTTCGAGGCCTTGAAACTCTTCCGCAAGCCGGATCGAGGCCTTGAAGTACTTGTTATTGAGAGAGCGAACCTCGATGAAGTAGTGAATGCCGCCTACCTGGGCCGACGCTTCGCCATAACCCGTCATGCTTCGAATCACGCTTGAGGCCTCCGCGGAAAAACCAAAAAGTGCGGAGATTACCGCCCAGGAGGAGTGGGGGCTGGGTTGGCAGGCGTTGGGTTCGCAGGTGCCGGGTCCGTTGGTGCCGGGACTGGCTCGCTTCCCGGCTGAACAGCCGGCGCTTCGACCGGCGGCGCGGGCGGAACCGTCGGAGTGGCCGCCGGATCAACCGTCGCTGGCACAGCCGACGGATCCAGCACTGGCGGAATGGTCACGGGGTCGGAAGTGGCGGGCGTGGTGGCAGGGTCAACCGAAGGGGTCGCCCCGGTGGTCGACGGAACCGATTGCATCGCGTCCGGCTCCAGCGCATTCACCTGCGGCTTGGCAGCCCAATTCAGAACAACGGCGAGCGCCAAATATACAATAAAAATAATGATGGTAAAGATCGTCAGAGCGTCGCCAGTCTTGGCACCGAAGGCCGTCTGCCCGGATGACGCTCCCGCGCCAAACGCCGCAGTCAGGCCACCGCCCTGTGGCTTCTGAATCAGGATCGTCAGAAGCATCACCACGCAGACGATGAGAAACACCAGCGTCAGGCCGCCGACGACATAGTTGTTCCACGCGAAGGTCAGAAACGGGACGGACGCGAGCATGGGTACCTCAATGGCCGAAAAGAACCGCCCGGGGAAACACGGAGTCGCGCCGGTTGGCGTAGGGTCGGGATGGTAGGCGGAACCGACGCAAAGTGCAGGCCCAGCGCGGGTGCGGTGCACGCCCCGCACCAATAAGGTCGAAGGCCTTCCGAAAGCAACGCCCCGCTATCTGCGATCGCATGCATGGAATTGTGGCATTCTCCCGGGCATGTTGTACCTTCTCAGACGGATAAACCGCCGGGCCCGGTCCGCGAGTTCTCGGACTGCAAATAGTTCGGGCAAAGGAGATTCGTTCCATGGTGTTCCCCGCGACTCGGATGGTTCAGACGGCGCTCTTCGCCACCATCCTCACAGCCGCGCCCGCGTCGGCGTCATTCTCCAACAACATCATGATCACCGGCTATTGGCCGCCGACCAACGAGATGATCCGTCCCTTCAGCCGCAACCAAAACCAGAACCCGGGGGGTTGGCAGGGAGAAAACTGGGAACAGCGAGGGTACAACGTCCACTCCTATTTCCCTGAGTTTCCCGGCCTTACGCAGCCGCCCTACGGCAGGGGTGTCGGTGATTTCGAGGTCGATTACCAGGACGCCTCCAACGACTTTTGGCGCATTGTCGGCGAGTTGAGGCCCATCGCCATCATCACCTTCAGTCGCGGAGCCAACAACAGCAGTTGGGAGATCGAAGCGAGGGCCAGGAAACTGCCGCTCAACTCGTGGACGCCCGACTATTTGGCACCCTTCGTACCGACTGCCGATCTCCCCATTGCGAGCGAACCCGACAACACCATCCGTCAATCGAGCCTGCCGATGGTTCAAATTCGTGACGCCGTTGCGGCCGCCAACCTCGGGATGACTTCTTTCATCGACAACAGCAGTTCATTCGGCGGTACCTTCGTCTCGGAGTTCACGAGTTATCACAGCGCGTGGTACGCGGCCCTCCACGCCGACCGGGCCGACCCGGCTTGGACAATCGCCGGTGGCCACATTCATGTCGGGGGAAACACGCCCGTAGCGGCGGCACGGACGGCGACCCAGATCACGCTGAGGACACTGATCACCCATGTCGATTCGATCGTCCCAAGCCCCGGCACCGGCATGCTCCTGTTGCCGCTCGTTGCGCACGGTTTGCGTCGATACCGGCGCCGCTGATTTCTCGCTCGCATGCCTCCCGCTCAAGTCCGCCGTTCCCGCTGCATCAAAAGGCTCAATGAAAACCGCCCCATGGTCTTTCACGGGGCGGTTCATTCTTCAATTGCTGGTGGCCCCTCGGCCCGCGATCACGACCCCGAGGGCGGAACGACCTTCTGTAGCGCGGCATCGCGCTTCTTCTGCAATTCGTACTGGGCCTTCTCCTCGTCTGAAAGCGTGCTGACGAAATCCGGCTGGGGCTCGACTTTCTTCTTGAACGGACCGAATTCAAAGTTCCACATGACGAGCACGCCGGCCAATGCGATCAGAACGACCGCCACTACCGCCATTGCTGTCTGCTTCTGCTTGCCGTCGTCTGCCATGTGACACACTCCGAATCAAAGGAACCAACACTACCTCATCGCCGCGCGAAAACGCGTTCGGCTTCATCGTAAGTATAGGTCAAGGAAGCATTACCCGACATCCCGCCGTTGGAAGAGCATGACCGCGAGCGAAAGGAACATCGCGATCTGCGCCAGTCCGTACGCCGCGGCGAGCACCAAATATCGACCTGGCACATCCCGGTTCTGCGAGACGGAATCCAACAACCAGAAACTTTGAAGGTTGGGCACTATCCCCCACACCGCCAGCGCCACCGGGTTTACCTTCGTCTCCCGCAGAAACACGTAATCCCCGTCCTCGGGCGGCCTCGAGACCGGAGCCGGAAGGGCCCCGACCACTCGCACGTTCAAGGTATTTCCGCGGCTGCCAGTCGCAACGAGCGACGCGGGCGTCTCATCCGAGAAGACCTGCGCATCGTCGCTCAGGTCGCCCGCAAAGCGCTCATACGGGTGAGTCGTGAGCATCGGAAAGCCCGATGGGCTTGGGCTGAAGAACACCGCGTCCCCAGGTCTGATCGGCTTTGAAGTGGGGTGTTCGAGTTGCAGCACCATCTGCTCACCAAGGTTGGTGAAGCCCGTCTTGCTCGGGTCGGCGGGAGTCGCCCCCGTCACCGTGGCTACCGATTCGTTATCAAAGACGTGCCGCCCGAACAGATGGTTCGAAAGCAGTGCAAACAGAAAGATGCCCAAGCACACCACGATGGTCATCACCTGCCCGAGGCGCGTCGAGGCCGCGATCGCCACTGCGGTTAGCACGGTGATGGCGAACGTCAGGCACAGGCACGCCACTAGGATCTGCGGCTTGAGATCCGACCCAGGGTGCTGCAGAGTCCACTTCTTGGAAATGAAGAGAACGACGAGATACGCGACCACCACCAGCGGTACCAATAGGGTGAGTGACGTCTGGGGAAAGTTCCAGCCGTAAAAATAATTGCACCAAGCCCCGATGATCAGGGCCAACGCGACGGCCGACAGCCCGAACACCAAAGTGGGCCCATCCAACCCGTCCGCGGCAGTGCTCATCACTCCGTGTCGCAACGCCAGCAAGAGAAAACCGAACATCGCAACCACCGCCAGCATGATCGCACCAAGAACACCTAAGTACTTACCCAAAATGAGGATAGGACGACCGACCGGCTTGCTGATGACCGTCAACACGGTCTTGTTCTCGATCTCGCGGCTCAGGACCGCCGTCGCGATAAAGCCCGCGAGCAGCGTGCCCATCACAAAGACAGTCGCCAAGCCGACGTCCAGAAGAAGTTTGTCGTCACCCTTCACCTCCGTCGCCGACTCTTGGCCCATGCTGAATCCCGTATTCCAAGTGTTGAACACCTGAAAAAGCCCGGAAAGCACGACCAAAAGGAAGACAACCGGCTGTCGAAGGCTCTCGACGAACGTGTTGCGAGCGATGGTGAACAGTTGGAGAATCATGGGTGGGTGGCGATTGCCCGGGAAGAAAAACAATCTTGGTGCCCGGCACCAAACCGGCGGGCAACCGGCGGAAATGGGGCTGAACCGGAATCGGTGGCCCTCACACAGGGAAGGATGCTAGAAGACGTACAGAGGCTCAGACATTATTCACGAACCTCGCCCGACGTGGTTCGTAAGGCTTGCTGCCGAAGCGAAGTCCGTCCGCGAGGTTGTGCACGCGCAAGTTTGAGCCTTACGCACCCCTCCTTGTGAACGTTCGTTTCGTCCGGGTTGAAAGCCCGGCGGGATCAGGGCACAATACCGCCATGAACCCCGAAGGGTTCAATCCGGGGTCGCCGTTCTGGCGACGGATGCCGGGCGTAGCGTTGGTTTGGCCGAGAGGGCGATCGTTGACGCGAGCCGCATGAGTCCCTTACGGGTCGCTCGCGGAGCGCTTTTGGAGGCGGTTTTCGAGCATGAAAGTTGACTTCCTCACCTATCGAACGGCTCTAAGCGTTGCCATCAAAGGCCTTGCGCTCCAGATCGCCTTTACACTGACGATGCTGGTCTACGCCATCTTGGCCCGAGATCACGCCGCCATGTCGGCCACAGTGTTCATGGCCATCGGCATCGCCGTCTGGGCATGCTTGGCCATCGTTTTCGATCAGCACCGCCGCGAACGAATCGAGGCGATGGAGGCCGATGCGCTCGCGGCATCACCGGTCTCGGGGTCGGCCTTCCAAGGAAGCGGTGACACGTTTCGCCCCGCCGCCCGCCGTCTTGCCTCACTCCACAAAATTTTTCTGCCAGCCGCCAGCCTCACGGTCGGAGCGTTCCTGGTCGCCAGCGGGCTGTGGCGGTTCTACTCGGCCTATCGCCTGCACTTCCCCCCGGTAAATCAGAAGGGCATTAATGCCGGCACCATCCCCGATGTCATTTACATGCCCACCCAGGGCGCGTGGGTGCTCATCGGGCTCGCGATCGCCGCGCTGGGCTTTGTCTTCGCTCGCTTGGCCGCCACCATGGCGCGTCAGCCCGTCTGGTCGATCCTGCGGGCCGGTGCTGGCTACGCCGTTGGCTCGGCCCTGCTCGGCCTCGCGATGGCCGTCTGCTACTTCGCCGATGAACTGATCCCGCCCCCCGTTTTCACCAAGTACCTTCAGTTCGCGGTGCCAGTGTTCATGGTGCTCATCGGCGGCGAGACGTTCCTCAACTTCGTGCTCGGAGTCTACCGGCCCCGTAAAGCCGGTGAAAACGCCCGCCCTGCCTTCGACTCCGGCCTCATGAGTTTCGTTTCGGCGCCGGATCGCATCGCGGAATCGATCAGCGATGCCATCAACTATCAACTGGGGTTCAATGTCACCTCGGGGTGGTTCTACCGCTTGCTTTCGCGTGCAGCCCTCCCCCTCCTGGCCGCGGGGCTGCTCATCATCTGGGGCCTGACGGCCGTGGGTGTTGTCAAGCCGCATCAGCAGGCCATCGTCCTTCGTCTCGGCAAGCCGGTTCGCGTCGAGACACCGGGCCTCTTCTTCAAGTGGCCGTGGCCCATCGAAACCATCTCCATCCCCGAGTTCTTCGGAAAGACCGAGTCGGGCCGGCCGCGCATCCAAGACCTCACCGTCACCGGCGTTCGCAGCCTCACGCTCGGCACCTCGCCCCCCGCCTCCAAAGACGCGGTACTCTGGACCAACGACCACGCCGGCGTCGAGGTCTACCAGTTTGTCCGAACCGACGGCTCACGCGCGGTCGGGCAGGATGAACTCTCGGATATCTCCATGGTCTCGGTCGAAATCCCCCTGCAATACGCCATACGCGACATCCAACTCTACGACCGTCTCGCAACCCCCCAACGCCGCGACGACCTCATCACCGCCGTCGCCAAGCGCGAGATCACTCGCTACGCGCAAGAATTGTCTCTCGACGACTTCCTAGGTGCCAACCGGGTGGAAGTTTCCGCCAACCTCCGCACGCGCATCCAAGCCGCGCTCGACAACCTCAACCCCGGCCCCGACGGCAAGCCCCAAGGCTCGGGCGTCGAAGTCCTTTTCGCGGGCATCGCGGGGGTTCACCCGCCGAAGGAAGCCGCCAAGAACTTTGAGACCGCCGTGCAGGCCGATCAGCGCCGCGAAGCCAACATCGATGCCGCCCGGGCCGACGCCGTCCGCACACTCACGGCGGTCGTGGGTGACGTCTCTCTCGCACGCACCATCGTGCAGGAACTCGACATTCTCGAAGCCATCAACGCACCCGACGGCTCGCCCGCGACCGCCAAACAGATCAGCGATCAGGAATTCAAGATCCGCGGCCTCATCGAATCCGCCAAAGGTTCGGCCGCTTCCCTCCTCTCCAAAGCCGCGGCGGACCGCTGGGAACGGCACATGGGCGATCGCGGCCGGGCCGCCCGCTACGAGGGACAACTCGCCCTCTACACCGCTTCACCGCTGCTCTACCGCACCAACCTCTACTTCGATGCCATGAAGTCCGCGATGCGCGGCTCGCGGCTGTATGTAACCAGCGAAGAAATTCCTGATCTCCGTATCGATTGGGATCTGCAGGACAAGAACCTCGGTGTTGACGTATTCGACCCCCAGAAAGATTGACCCCCGTACAAGCCCGGCCGAATCAAACCGGGACGTTCGGATTGTGACTACAGGGAGCACGCAGGCGTGGCCAAGGCACGAATTTTTATTATCGCGGCATTGTGTGTCGGTTTTCTGCTGTCTTTCAGCATCTTCTACACCGTTCGCTTCACCGAAGCGGCAGTGGTGACGCTGTTCGGAAAAGCCACTGAAAGCGACGTAAGACGCGATCCCGGTCTGGGCATCAAGTGGCCCTACCCCATCCAGAGTGTCACGAAATACGACACCAGGACCCGCATCCTGCCCGTCAAACTCGAGCAACTCAACACGCTCGATAACCGCCAGGTCATCGTCGAGGTCTTCTGCACTTGGCGCGTCGATGACCCGCTCAGGTTCTTCCAGCGCTTCAGCAACTGGGGCGATCGTCCGGAAGATCACTACCGCGGCGCCGAACAGTTGCTCAAAGACCAACTCCGATCGGTCACTTCGCTCGTCAGCGGGTTCAAAATGAACCAACTGTTCGCCAGCGGATCAGCCGCGGGACTGGGCGACCTCGAGGCCCGAATGCTGAGCGCCTTCTCCGGCAGTTCCGACAAGGCCGGCCTCTCGCTCTCCGATTACGGCATCGTCGCCATCGATGTCGGCATCACCCGTGTCCTGATGCCCGAAGAAACCACCAAGGCCGTGATCGACCGCATGAAAACCGGCCGCGCCGGCATCGCCCTCAAAACCCAGAGCGAAGGCGACAGCCAGGCCAGCAGCATTCGCACCACCGCCGAGACCGACGCCAGCCGAATCACCTCGTTCGCCAGCCGCTTGGCCCAAGACATCCGCACCCGCGGCGATTTGGAAGCCGCTCCATTCTTGGCCCGCATGAACCAAAACGCCGAACTCGCGGTGTTCCTCGACAACATCGACTTCATCCGCAGCATGGAGGGCAAGAGCACAACCCTCGTGCTCTCGGGTTCCATGCCCGGCATGGGCCTCATCATGCCAAGTGCGCTCGACGGCCTCAAGGCCGGTGAGATTCCCCCCTTCAGCGCCCCCAAGTCGTGGCTCACCGGGCTGATCACCGCGCCCGCCGCTCCCACATCTGAACCCGCGAAGGCTCCTGCCAGCCGCGAGCCAGCCGGAACCAAGCCCCCTTCCGGAGGCCAGCCATGACCTCGCGTTCGCGGCACGCGGCCGCGCTCTTCGCCCCCGATGATGAGCCCAGCGCGGGTGGTCCTTCACCCCAACTCACGCCGCCCCCGCCCCGTCGGGCAGGGTCGGTTTCGTTGCGGCAGTCCGGCGACGAGCCCGACCGTGGCTCCCTGCTCGACCCCGCGAATCAGTCGCTGTCTGATGCCCTCCGTGTCATGTACCGGTTGTTGCAGGCGGGCATGGTGGTGCTCGGCGTCGTGTTTGTGCTCAGCGGCTTCCGCTACGTCAAGGAAGGCGAAAAAGGCATCCGCCTGCTGTTTGGCCGCGTCCAGCAAAGCGGCCTCGAGC
>Ga0105044_10011563_pt1 | contig 12019 bp, 5 predicted proteins | sample MAT01_FD_78092 | JGI IMG/M metagenome (GOLD analysis project Ga0105044, IMG submission 78092) | Freshwater microbial communities from Lake Fryxell liftoff mats and glacier meltwater in Antarctica - MAT-01 | ecosystem: Environmental > Aquatic > Freshwater > Ice > Liftoff microbial mat | place...
AGTGATTCCGCTCCCTCGGGCAGCGACGCTCCCGTAATCGCTCCCGATGCTGCGGAACCCACCCCCAGCGCTCAAAAGCAAGTCGTCGATGAGATCATCCGGGTGCGGGCGCAACAGCAGGCCGAGGGACTTGGAAGTGGCAAAGTCAAAGTGAACGGAGCTTGGAACTACACCGGCTACAGTTGGCTGGCCCCCGATCCTGCAGCAGCCATCACCGCACGACTCGTTGCCATCGATCTGACCATTTCCGGGCAAACTCCCTTTTTCGACTACGATGACATCGAGATCGTCGATGGAGTGTCCAAGCTGAGTTATGGCAGCGACCCGCAGATCGCTCTCTTGACTGACAGTGGCGAACTGGCCCCTCCCGCCCAAGTTCCTCGTCCCGCTCCTGAGAGGAATCGTTGGTTGCTGATCTACGGATTTCCTGAGAAGACGGAGAGCTTTCTTCTGTATTACTGGGGCAAGTCGCTCACGCCAAATGCCCAACCCATCGCTCCGGGGGGGCTTGAGTTGCCCCATCCGGCGGAGAATTGAAACGTGAGCAGCGGGTGGAGGCGGTCAGCATCGGAAGTCCGGCCCGCAGCCCATGCTCACCCATGCTCGCTTTTACACCTTTCCTGTTCACGGCGCGGGGACCATTCCGCCTTTGTAGCTGCTGGCTCCGCTCCAGTCATATTGGTCGAAGCCTTCGTAGAAGAATCGGACCGGCTCGAATCCCGTGTAGTCGGCTTCATCATCGCGGCGGTCTTCATTGATGGTGCGGTCATTGTTGAAGCGACCAATGGTGGACAAGGGCCTAGTGGAACTTGCGCGGAGTTGGACGGTATCATGATTGAACGCGACGCGTGCCGCGTTGATTGGGGCGGCACCGGCCCCGAAGGTCCCGGCGAGCTGGGCGGCGGTCGGAACGACCGGGCCGCCGGGTCCGATGATGCTGAGGGTGAACTCGTCCTCGCGCAACACGTCGGTCGGATCAACCCCTGCGCCGAGGAAGGATTCGCCATTCAGCGTCGCTCCGGCAGCGATCAGATTGTTGGAGCGCTGCGGAAGATAAAATTGCAGGGCATCGCCGCTGGCGCTGCCGCTCAAGAGTTCACTATGGGCATCGGCGATTAGATTTCCGCCGCTCGGATCGGAAGGGGCATTCTGGCTGACGGCGACTTCGGTGGTTCCCGCAACGGATCCCGTGGCGGCCGAGCCGTGTCCGATGCTGGCGGAGGTCAAAGTCAGGTTGGTGCCAGCGCCCACCTGAACATTCCCGGCCCGAGTTCCCGTCCCCGCGAAGACGGCAATCGTTCCGCGAACATCGTCGCCGTGACCGATGAGCGCGTAGGCCGAAAATGCCGTGGCAGGGGACGCGGGAGGCGTCGCGGAAAGGTTGATCTCCCCGAGCGAAAAGACTTCGATTTTCCCGCTTTGGTTCACATCGGTGGAGTAGCCGCCATGTCCGATCTGCGCGTAAGTGGCGGTGAGCGTCCCGGCAATCAGGCCAACGTCCGACGCGCCGCGGAGGCTGATATCGCCCCGGAATTCCGAACCCCCGGCGTTACCACCTCCGCGGCCAATCTGAGCATAGGCGAAGGGATTGGCCCCTCCACTTAACTGCAGGGCTCCGGGATTACTGAAATCGATGGTGATGTCGCCCTCCAGGATTCCTGTAGCAGAAGTGGTAGCCCCGCCGTGGCCGATCTGCGCGAAGGCGGCGGTCCCACCTGCGGTCCCGCCCGCAAGCGTCAGGCCACCTTGTTTGAGGCGGATGTTGATGTCCGAAGCCACCGCACCGCTTGCGTTGGGGCGGAATCCGATCTGACTGTAGGCTCCGACGCTATCGCCCGCCGCCACGGTGAGTCCGTAGCCGAGGATGACGGTGTCTCCGCCGCGACTCCCCACCACTACGGGATTGTTCTGATCAGCGGAGCCGATGGTGACGGTGCCGAAGAGAGCATCCCCTCCGTCGATTTCGTTACCGAAGCTCGCGCCATTCGTGAAATCCACGTCGCGACGACCGGCAGTGATGGAGGGTAGGCAGTAATTGAATCCGCCACCGCCGAGGGCCGCATAGCTGACCGTTCCGGGGGATAGGGTGCCACCGCCGTCCCAGCCTGCGACCAGAATGACTCTGCCGGTTCCTGAATTTTGATAGGAGCGCAAGAGGGTGATGCTCCCGCCCGTGACAATGAAGAAATCCGAACTGGTATCGACGAAGCGGTCCTGGTCATCGATGAGAACGTTGAAGTCATCGGAGCGCTGAATGAAGACCGGACCGCTCCCGAGGCTGTCCGCGATAAAGAAGTTCACATCGTCTTCCGCGCTGGAGGCGACGCTGGTGGTTCCATTGACGACCACCTGAAAGCCGTCGCCTCCGTCGTAGTTTGCGGCCAGTCCGCCTGTGTTGCCGGTCTGGTGGTAGTAGTTCGTATTGGGTCCGCCGCTGCCGTTGGTCACAGTGAAATCACCGGCGGCGAACAGGTGGATGCCACCCTCGCGGCGCCCTCTGGAAGTCACTCCCTCGCTGTCCCCGTGACCGATCATGCCATAGGTGCTGGTGAGGGATCCTCCGGTGATGGAAATGTCGCCTCCGCTCATTCCAGTCCGGTCCGCTACCACGTAGATGTCGCCCGAAAGCAAGCCGTTGGCATTGATTCCGCCATGTCCGATCTGGGCGTAGGCATTGGAGGCGGTTCCGCCGGCGAGGCTGACCGCACCCGCCCCGGCGATCCCGGTGGTGACGACCACGTCCCCTGAGAAATTGCCTTGTCGGTTGACTCCGCCGTGGCCGATTTGCGAGTAGGATCCCGCTCCGCCGCTTGCACCAAGACTCAAAGTGGTTCCAGTAACCACGCAAACGTTTCCGTCGATGACTCCGGAGGACGCACTGGTGAGGAATCCACCGTGTCCGATCTGCGCGTAGGCAAGCTGCCCACGGGAGGAGAGGGTAAGATTGGACGCTCCTGCGACTCCTCCGATACCCCGTATCGTGATCGCTCCTGCGACTGTGGAGATCTGGGACCGACCGCCATGGCCGATTTGCGCGTGGTTATTGGAACTCGTGCTGGTCACGAGATTGACATCGCCCGCTTCGACAAAGGAAACCGTGATCGGGGCATTGACCCCTGCGCTAGCGAAGGAACCCGTGCCCCCGTGACCAATCTGGGCAAAATCATCTGTAGTGCCTCCAAGAATGGAAAGCCCGCCCGCTTTTAGGTATATATCTATCGCCCCGGTGACTTGAGTATTGTCCGTTGGGCGGAAACCGAGTTGGGTCGCGTCAATTCCGGTAGCAGAGCCGCTCTGGAGCGTCAGTCCGTGTCCGAGGACAGTGGTGGTTCCTCCCCGACTTGCCACCGCGACGATAGCTGCGGTTGAACCGACCGAGCTGTCGATCCGCACCGATCCATTTCCACCATTCGGTTTCGCGTTCCCGAAGCTGGCGGGAGCCGCCAGGATCGTTGCAAGGTTGAACCCGGCTCCATTCTGTAGCCCAAAAGGGGAAGCTGCGGCGAATCCCGTCGTCCCGTTCCATCCCGCCACGATATTGACCGCTCCGGTTCCGGCGTTTTGAACCGAAGCGTTGAAGATCGCGTCGCCATGAGCGAGGAACGTAAGCGAGTTGGTGCTGGTATAGAGCACATCATTGCTGACGGTGATGTTGCCATCCTGAGTTCCTGCTGGGTCGGTGGAGATCACCACGTTGTTGCTTCCGACCGCAGTCGTGAGGCTTGTTACGTTGACGTTGTTCGCACTCGCCGCTGCCGTGCTGACGGTCAAATTCGTTGGATCCAGCAACAGCGTCCCATTCCGTCCGCTTACCGAAAGGGTCGAAACGACCCCATCAAACGTCAAATTCTCCTTCCCGGAAACTTCCACAAAACCCCCGTTCCCCACGCCCGCCGCCTGCGCGCTGATTTCGCCTTCATACACGGTATCCTGATCCGCCCAGACGATCACGGTCCCGGCATCGCCGCTTTCGGTCGCGTCGGCGATGATCAGCGATCCCTCCGCCACGGTCGTGTTTTTCGCATTGGCCATCGAGACATCGCGCCCTTGAAATCCTCCCCCGATGCGGACTGATCCGCCTCCGGCACTTCCGCTGGCGTCGATGCGGGCATTGCTCCCCACTTCCACCGTCTCGGTGCCCTCGACGGTGATGTTACCGCCGATCCCTGCCGCATTCGCCGCAATGAGCTCGCCGTCCACTTTGGCATAGGCCGCCTGGATCAGCAGCGAAGCGGCTTTGTTCGGATCGCCGCTGCGGGAGCTGATCAAACCGGAGTTCGACACGCGACCACCCGCACCCTGCAAAAAGACTCGTCCGCCCGAGGTATCCATCCCGATCGCGCGGATCGATCCTTTGTTGTTGATCGCCATGGCATAGACATTGCCATGGGCTTTCAGCTCGACGGCGGCTCCCTCGATGGTGCCATCGTTAAAAATCCCCGTTCCGCTGACTCCGGCACCGCCCGCCCGCACGAAGAGGCGCTCCCCTTCGGGACCGTTTGCGGCGGTCAATAACACTTCTTCTCCCGCCGCGAGTCCGACGGTGCCGTCACGCGCGCTGATCGATCCCGAGTTGGAGACGGTTTTGCCAATCAGAAAAACATCGCCTCCGATGGCATTGATCCGACCCATGTTCGTGACGCCGGTCTGAGTGCCACCCTGGAACAAGAGCTCACCTCCGGCGAGAAATTCGCCGTTGCTCACATCGAGCGTCGAAAGCGCGAGACCGTGGACGTCGATGGTTCCTCCCGCGCCCACGAGGATGCCATTCGGGTTGATCACGAAAACATGACCGTTCCCTTGGAGCGCCCCGAAAATCGCGGTCGGATTGCCGCCGGTGACGCGGTTCAGGGCGATGGAACTGGTCCCCGGTTGGATGAAACGGGTCGTCTGACCAGCATCGATGGAGAAATCGTCCCAGTGGATGATGGCCCGGTCGGAACCCTGGGTGATGTCGAGTTGCCCTCCGGCCCCGGTGCCGATGGTCACGTCGCCCAATACCACCGCACCTCCGCTCGGATTCGCCTGGAGTCCGGGCCCCCACAAGGTGAGGCAGGGAAGGAGCAGTCCGGCGGTCAGCAGCCGGGCCAGGGGGTTGTGCTGGAGAAATGACCGTGACTGATCTAGACTGGAATAAGCGTTTTCCATGGATTTTGAAACGAAGGAGGAGAGCCTCGGCGAAGGGCCAAGCGAGCGGGAAGAGACCGCTTCGGGATAGCAGGTTCCCTACCAGACGACGGTCGTCCAACCGTTTCGGGCAACGATTTCGTCGATTTCGCAGCCGAATTTGAGAGTGTCCCCGGTTTCCCCGCTCAGACGCTCTAAGCCCGACAGGCTCCTCGCGACGCAGGTGCGGGCTGGGCACGAGGAGTTCAACTACCACAACAATTTGGAATACGATCTACCTGAAGAGACCATACCCTATTGACTCCCTGACCGAACCCTATTGCGACTGCAATGCCAACAAGGACACCCTTGAAACGCGTTCAGGACGACGGAGCCTTAGCGGGCCCCGAGTCCTTTGACCTTTTCGGTGGTCGGCAGGTAACGATAATACACCTCCAGCATCAGGACGGCCCAGCAGGTGTTTTTGATCTGATTGTCGGCACGCTCGGCACCTCCGCTGTCCTTGGTCCAGGAGCCGTCATCATTCTGGGCGTCGAGGAGCTTTGGTTGGAACTTCTTGTTGTAGTTCTCCCACTCAGGACCTTCGGCGAGGAAGAACATCTGGGTGTTGTAATACGGTGCGTAGTAGTCCGCTCCTGGTGCGGGATTGGCGGTGGCGTTGGTAAGGTATTTGAACCCTTTGTCAAAGGTGGCAGAGTCAGCGCCTTTCCAGATTTGCATGGCGAGGAGAGCGGCTCCGGTGAGGCTGCTCTTGCCCCGGGCATCGTCGGGGCGATACTTGAAAGCGCCCTCGGAGTCCTGGATGGCGGGGAGATATTTGGTGGTGGCCTGGTCGAGGGCCTTGTCCACGCCGGCGAAACTGCGCCCGGTATTGTGAGCGGCTTTGAGAGCCTGGATCTGCCATCCCGCTACGGACATGTCATCGACACCTTTTAGATTGTATCCGTAAGCCCAACCACCCGATTTGTTCTGGCCATCGACGATGACGCCGACGGCTTTTCTCAAGACGGACTCAAGTCGGGGGATTTCCTTGCCGCTCTCTTTGGTCATGGTGTAGAGTTCGCAAAGGGCGTAGGTTCCGATCGCGTGCTCGTAGGAAACGTGGTTGCCGCTTTTGCCGTTGGTCATCAGTCCTTTATCGGACTTGAGACAGCGATCCATCAGGAAGAGCGCGGCGCTGACCACGGAGTCACCGAATTTGGGTGATTCGGGCGTTTCGCAGTGGCCGAGGTAGGCGAGCAGGGTCAGTCCGGTCATGGCAACGGTGAATTCCTTACCGAAAGCTCCCGCGTTTTCCCCTTCCTTGGTTTGTTGTTTGGAGAGGAACTCAAGCCCTTCGCGAACTGCCTTTTCTGCGCGATCTTCTCCACCGCTCTCCCGGAGTCGCTTCATCCGCTGGGACATGGAGCAGCGGGATTGCATCGCGGCGGGGATCGCTCCCATGTTCGACACATCGCCGAAGCCGCTCATCGACATGCCGAATCCTGCGTCGCTGTCGGACATGGCCACCATGGAGAGGTTCGAGGTGGCATCAAAGGTGTCTGGCACGGCGAAGTTGGAAAAGGCTTCCGCCGCGACGACGGGTTGGGCGGAAGAAACGGTGGCGGCACTTTTCTGCTTTTGTTTGGTAAGCGTTTTGTTCTCCAAGCTGCTGCTGTCGGCATTGCTGACTGAGGAGACGGAAATTTGCGGCGGTGCCGGAGGAGGAGAGGAGACCGCCCAAATGCCGAGCAGGATGCCAACGACGACGTGAACGATCAGAGCGATGGCGACGGCTCCGAGTTTGTCCTTCGTTTCCGGGGGTTTCTCGGCTGCGTGGACGGCTTCGCCTTCGCCCACGATGAAGGAGCGCTCTCCGGTGCTTTCGACATATTCCTCGACCCCGAGGATTTCTTCACCCTCGGCGACAAGAGCGGCGATCGGAATAGCGGATCCAGGTGCGGCAGAGCTGAGTTCATCCGCGTCTTCTTCCGCTCCGGGGGGACGAATTTTCCTGGGAGCGAGAGGTGTTGACCCAGAGGCGGTTGCGGGAACACCACCCAGAGTGGCGTGCAAGGCAGCAAGGGCTTTTGTCGATTTGTTGGCTGCGGTAAATCCGTCGATCAATGCCAAGCCGCTGGCCGGTGATTCCGCTCCGAGGATCGTGGCGGCGAAAAGGATGCTGTCTTCGTCCTGCGGGATTGAGGGGGCTCCTTTGATGAGGCTGGCGGCGCCGGAAACATTGCCATTCTCGTAGTAAGATTGAGCGATGGAGCAACGGAGGGACCAGTTGTCGGGGGATTGGACGAGTTCGAGAAGTTGATCTTCCATGGAGAGCGGCTACGGGGGTAAGGAACTGCTTGTAGCAAGTTTCATAGATAGACCGCAAGGAGAATGTTTTGTGACGGAAAATTTCGGGTTGTCCAAAAGGCTTGAGAGTGAGGGCCAATCGGAACATTTCCGCTGGTCAATCGAAGGCGGCTTCGACGAGCAGCACTGCCAGCGTTTCCGTTGCTTCGTCGAGCTTTTGATTGGCGAGACGCAGGGCGATGGGGTCCTGTTGGGTCGATCCGAGAACCTGGCGGACGTTTGCGACGGCAACTTCGATGAACTGCCGATCATCGTTACCCAAGCGGTCGCCGATGGCGGCCAGGGCCATCGCCACGGCTGCGAGCATTTCTTCGCTTTTGAGCCGGGCCTCGGTCCAGATGCGCTCATCCACGTCGGCGAAGGCGTGATCGACGGATGACGAGATCATCGCCTCGACAGCGGCGTCATTCACATCGACTGCGGCATGGCGGATGGTGAGGGGATGGTCCGCTCCGGTATGGGTGTCCCGCGCGAGGACTTCGAGGACGCCATCGTGGTTGATCGAGAACTGCACGCCCACACGGGCACTGCCTTTGGGGCCGGGGGGCAGGGGCACCAGGACTTCGCCGAGCAGCCAATTGTCGCGGGCCATCTCGCGCTCCCCCTGCAGCACGCGAATGGCCACACTGGTCTGCCCCGCGACCGCGTTGGTGAAAAGCTCCCCGGCCTTGGCGGGAATGGCGGTGTTGCGGGGGATGATCGCATTCATCAGGCCGCCGAAGGTTTCGATCCCGAGCGTCAGCGGAGTCACATCGACGAGCACGAGATCGCGAACTCGACCGCAAAGGATGCCCGCCTGGATGACGGCGCCCCGGGCGACCGCTTCGTCCGGGTTTTCGATCAACCGGGGAGTGATTCCGAGCCATTCGCCGAGGAGCCGGCCCACCAGCGGCATCCGGGTGGATCCGCCCACGAGGATGAGATGATCGAGTTCCGTCACCCCCTTGGTCTTGGCTTCGGCGAGGGCTCGCTGGCAGATGGGGCGGGTCCGCTCCAGCAGGGGAAGGGCGAGCCGCTCCAAATCGTCGCGGGAGACGGTGAAGGTGATTTTCGGTGAGGCCGAGGGCACCCAGATTACGGAGGTCTCGGGCAAAGAGGTGAGGGCTTCCTTAATCTGTCGGGCACAGGTGATCAAGCGGGTGGAGTCGGTCAGATCGAGCGCGGGCAACTTCCATTGATCCCGGAGATGTCGGGCAATGATCTGGTCGAGGTCATCGCCGCCCAGTCGGGTATCGCCAGCGGTCGCGATCACTTCGAAAACCCCGTCCTGCCAACGCAACACGGTCAGGTCGAAAGTCCCCCCTCCCAGATCATAGACCGCCACGGTGCGGGATTCGTCGCCTCGATCCAGCCCGTAAGCGAGCGCGGCAGCGGTCGGTTCGTTGATGATCCGGGCGACTTCGAGGCCGGCGGATGTCGCGGCCTGAATGGTGGCCTCGCGCTGGTGATGGCTGAAATAGGCGGGCACGGTGATGACGGCGCGGCGCACGGAGTGTTCGAGGGAGACTTCGGCCTTTTCCTTGAGATGACGCAGGATCGCCGCAGAAACCTGGACTGGAGTGACGATGCGTTGGTCACTGAGGCGTATGCCGATTTGATTTTCGGACAACGGAATCAGATCGAGGCCGGACTCGCGGGCTTCCTGCTCTTTGATGCTGGAGAAAGGGCGACCGAGGAAACGCTTGACCGAACTGACCGTCAGGCCCGGTGCGGTGGCGCGGGTGGCTTGCGCCGCGAGGCCGACGACCGGATCTCCGGTCGGAGGGAACCAGACGACCGAGGGAGTCATGCGGCGACCGCCCTCGTCCGCGAGGAGGATCGGAAATCCCGCGTCCACCAGACCGACAAGCGACTCAGTGGTCCCGAGGTCGATGCCGATGATGAGTTCGGTGCTGTCGTTCGTTGCGCTCAAAAAGGGGATGTTTAACGAGGGAGGAAGGTCCAGGCGATTTCACTAGGAATCAAGTTGCGAGAAGTTGGATGAGGCGTTCGCTCACCTCCCGTTCCCATTTGCGCAGGAACTTAAGATCATGGAGAGCGCGGTGGGCCGCAGCAAAGGGGCCGGTTGCGGCGGCGGCGTCCCATTCGGCGAATGGTGCGATCCGAGCTTGGCGGAGTTCTTGGATTTCCCGGAGCGACTCCTGCAGAGACAGTTGGGCCTCCACGAGCGGTCGCGCGAGGACGGCGCGGGCGATGCCGGATCCGGCTTTTTGGTGTTGGCCGAGCAAAGCATCGGTGTGGGCAAGGCGTGGGCCGAGCTGGGTAAAGACGTCCATCAGCTCGGAGGAGATCGCCGCAGGAGCGGTTGCTTGGGAGGAGATCAGCCGGAGCCATTCCCCAAGACGCGAGGTCGGATCGAGCAGAGTCTCGCGGGCCTGATGAAGTGAAGCGAGATCGGTGGACTCGGGGCCGGGTTGCTCCGTCGCGGCATGGCTGTCGGGGTGAGCTACTTTGGTCGCCCGCCTCCAAGCCTCTTCAATCTCGGGTGCCTCCAGCTCCAACCGAACGGGCAACCCGAGTCGGGAAAAGTGATCCATAGGTCAGGAAACAAGCCGATGGGTCGAACCGGTTTCGCCAAGACCTGTCCATCAAGATTCGGGCGAAGCGTGCGCTTAGCGGGGACCACCGGTGCCGCCACCTCCACCATTGCCACGGCGAGGAGTAGGGTTCGGTTTGGCGCGTTTTTTGGGCTGACCGGGGCGGGCCATGCTCCGAGGAGAGCGGCGTTTCCCTGGATGCGATCCTCCCGGACCGCCCGGAGCGCGGCTGTCCACCCGAAAGACGATCCGGGCTTTCTCGGTATCGTAGGGAGACATCTCAATCCGGACACGATCTCCGGCGACAAGACGGATGAAACGTTTCCGCATTTTCCCAGAAATGTGGGCGAGCACGAGATGGCCATTCTCCAGTTCGACCCGGAACATGGTGCCGGGCAGCACGGTGTGAATGGTTCCTTCCAGCTCTACGGTTTCGTCGTCGTTATTCTCCATACGGGTCGTTTCGGGGGTGCGCGAACGCCGATGGTGGCCACCTCGCGCGCCCGAAGATCGCTCACTTCCGTGATTTGAGAAGCATTTTTTTGGCGGGTGGCATTCTCGAGGCTCGCTCGCAGTTTCTTTTTGCCCCCGGCAGGATTCGCGCTAGGTTGACCCTCGGCTTGATCATCTCGCCGGAGCCAAGGCGTGAGTAGCTCAGTGGTAGAGCGGCTGATTTACATTCAGTTGGTCGGGGGTTCAAATCCCTCCTCGCGTATGGCGCCTCGCCAGGTTTCGGGTGATGTCCCTTTGTTCACTCTTGGAGGTGATTGACGGTGTAGCTGAAGCGGCCAGTCAGGCCGGTCTGCGGCGTCAATTTTGACTGGGGTGAAATTGCGGCCCCTTTGGCTTGGAACTTGCGTGATCACGGATTATGCGAATGTTTTGGATGTTGATCGGGTGTCTCGGGGGGCAGTTCGCGTCGGCGGAGGAGATCGATCCCTACGCCAGCGTGCCTCATCAGGAAGGGGCGGCTTGGGGGAAGCTGGTGCCTTTGCCGTTCACCGAGCTGTTTGATTTGCCGGTCGGATTGGTTCATCTCCCGGACGGAAGCACCTTGATCGCCTGCCAGCGCGGCATGTTCTATCGGGTTCGCCTTGGTGATCCGTCGCAAGCGAGTGAAGGGTATCTCGACTTCCGCGACATGATGGAGGGGGCTGTGGCGTTTGAAGATGGCGTGCATGGCATCGCGCTCCATCCGCAATTTGAGTCGAATGGTCGCATCTTTCTCTCCTACTCGCAGAACGATCCTCGCCGCACCGTGGTCAGTGAAATGGTCGTCTCGCTGGACCGCGATTTTGCGCCGTTTCGCGAAACCGAGCGGGTTATTTTCGAGTTGGAGCAACCGCTCGCGGATCACTGGGGAGGGCAAATTCTTTTCGGGCCTGACGGGATGCTCTATATCGGTCTCGGCGATGGCGGCCTGCGCGACGACCCGTATCGGATGTCGCAGAATCTCTGGGCTCTCCATGGGAAAATTTTGCGGATCGATGTGGATCGTGAGGATGGCAATCGGCGCTACGGCACCCCGGCGGACAATCCTTTCGTGGGGATGCAGTTGATGCGGGAAGAAATTTTTGCGTCCGGTCTTCGCAATCCCTGGGGGATGGCCTTTGATCCCGTCACCGGATATCTGTGGTGCGCTGATGTCGGGCAGGACTACTGGGAGGAGGTCAATCGGATCACTCCCGGAGGCAACTACGGATGGAGCGACCGCGACGGTCCCGGCCCGCTCGCGGCGCATCCCGAACCGCTTTTGAAAGATTCCGTTCCGATCAATCCGGTTTTCGCCTACACCCGCAATCGAGGGGAGGGGATCTGCATCATCGGCGGGATGGTCTATCGGGGGAAACGTTTCCCCGAGCTTCAGGGGAGCTATCTTTACGGGGAGTGGGGTTTTGGGTTGGTCGAGGCGCTTGAGTTGGCCGAGGATCAGTCCGAGGCCAGTCGGCGGACGACTCTTTATCGCAAGGAAGCGGAAGGACCGACCTTTAATCCGGTGTTTCTAG
>Ga0105044_10011568_pt1 | contig 12017 bp, 16 predicted proteins | sample MAT01_FD_78092 | JGI IMG/M metagenome (GOLD analysis project Ga0105044, IMG submission 78092) | Freshwater microbial communities from Lake Fryxell liftoff mats and glacier meltwater in Antarctica - MAT-01 | ecosystem: Environmental > Aquatic > Freshwater > Ice > Liftoff microbial mat | place...
CGCGACCCATGATGCCGAAGGGGTTCCCGTTCGCCGCAACGCCCTCATCGTCGACGGGGTGCTCCGTGGGTTCCTACAGAACGTGTACTCCGGCCGTCGTTGCGGCGTCGCAACGACCGGCTCTGCGGTGCGGGCCGGCTTCAAGTCGACTCCCGGTGTCGGCGCCCGTGCGTTGCACCTCGCACCCGGCACCCGGTCGCTCGACGAGATCGTCGCCGCGACGCCCGATGCGCTGTTCGTACAATCGGTGAGCGGTCTGCACTCCGGAACGAATCCGGTGAGCGGCGACTTCTCGGTCGGCGCCGAGGGGTTGGTGGTGCGCGACGGCGCCTTCGCCGAGCCGGTGCGTGAGATCACGATCGCCTCGACGCTCCAGCGGATCCTCCTCGACGTCGCCGAGATTGGTGGCGACCTCACGTGGCTGCCCGGTTCGGCGGCCGGCCTCACGCTCGTGATCAGCGAGATGCAGATGAGCGGGAGCTGAGGCCGGCGCTCGTCATCCCGCCCGACGGGAGAGGATCTCGTCGAGCTCGGCGAGTGCGACCCAGGGGTCGTCGCCGAAGTGCACGGTCTCCATGCCGAGGTCGCACGCGGCGCGGATGTTGTCGGCGTTGTCGTCGACGAAGACCGACGCGGTGGCCGGGACCCGGAGCCGGTCGAGTGTGAGCAGGTAGATCGCGGGATCGGGTTTGCGCATCCCGACCGAGCTGGAGTCGACGACGATCTCGAAGAGGTCGTCGAGGGGGAAGGTCGCCTTCCAGTGGTCGCCGAACTCGGCGATGTTGTTCGTGAGCAGCGCGAGTTGGAAGCCCTCGACCTTGAGATCGCGGATGCGGTGCACGACGGGCCAGTGGACCCCGATGGCGGTGGACCCCATGAACCGCCCGTACGCGTCGACGTCGAGTTCGACGCCGAGGACCTCGGGGGCGCGGGCCTGGAGCCCGCCGAAGTAGGTGCCGAAGTCGATCTCGCCGCGTTCGAGGCGGTGCCAGTCGTGGTCGGCGAGGGGATCGGGCCCGACGTTCGCCGGCGCAGGGTCGTTCAAGTTGTCGGCGTTCAGCGTGTCGGCGTTGGGCCCGGCATCAGCGAGCGTGTCGGCGACGGCGCGTCCTTCGACGCCCACGTAGTGGACCTCACCGAAGAGCAGACGCAGCAACGAACCGGGTGGGTACCCGCTCGCAGCCTCGAAGTCGCCGATGCCCCGGAACAGCGGGCTCGAGATCACCCCGCCGTAGTCGAAGATGATCGCTTCGATCGCTCCCGGCTCGCTCATCGAGAGGGGAGCGTACGGGGTCCGCGTGGCGGAGTCGGATCGTCGATCTCCTCCGGGGGGACGAGGGCCAACGCGAGCACTCCGGTGGCTGCCGCGTAGGCCAGCCGAGGTGCTTCGTCGACGTCGACCATCAGGGTCACGCCGGTGACCGCGGCGTCTCCGACTGAGCCCTCGCGGTCGAGCGCGAGGACGGGGACGGCCTCGGCGACGGTGAGCGTCGGGTCGGTGTCGGCCGACACCTGGCCGGGATCGAAGGTGACGTAGATGTCGACGTGGTCACCGGCCCGTAGCCGGGGCGTGTCGGCGACGGCGATCCGCATGGCCCGCCGGCCGGGCGCGACCACGCCGTCGTGTCCGTCGCGACCCTTGGCCGCGAGGTGTCGGGTGGTGACAGCCTGACCAAGGAGCACCGGGACGACCAGCACCCGTCCGTCGACGGTTCCCGGGTCGACGGCACCGGGAGGTCGGGCGCCACCACGGGCGCGGACCGTCGAGACGTCGACAGCGGTGACGACCCGGCCGACGGGGAGGTCGCGGCGCGCCACGGCGAACGCAACGACCTGCCCGTACCGGGTGTCCTGTCGGCGGAGCGAAGCGAGCGAGCCGCCGACCCAGAGTGCGGTGACGACGGCGACGACGATCGCGGCACCCCAGAGCAGGGCGGCGCGGGGTGAACGACGGAGCACGGCAGATCCCCTTCGAGCGCGGGTGGTCAGCGGGAGAAGGGGAGGTGCAGGGGGAGTGCGAAAAGCCTACCGGGACGCGTTGCCGGACGAAAGGGCCGCGGACCGCTCAGGTCGACTCGGTCTTCGCCGCCGGTGACTTCGTCTCGGACTTCTTCGCCGTGTCCGACTTCTTCGTGTCGGACGACGTGGCGGGGGAGTCGGTCTTCGACGACGAGTCCGACGACGAAGCGTCGGAGCTGGAATCCGACGACGTCGACTCGGAGTCCTTCTTGGCCGCCTTCACCGTCGACGACGATCGGTTGTCGGTCTTGTAGAAGCCGGAGCCCTTGAGGACGATCCCGACCGGCCCGAACACCTTGGTCAACTTGCCGCCGCAGCCCTTGTGCTTCTTGAGCGGCTCGTCGCTGAACGACTGGTAGAGGTCGAAGCGCTCACCGCATTTGGCACACGCGTACTCGTACGTCGGCATGACGGGATTCCTCGGGGCGTGGGGTTAGCACTCGGGTAGGTCGAGTGCTAACGATATCGCGACCGCTCCGGGTCGCGGCCAAGATGGAGCCGGATGTTCGCCGTCGCCGTGTTCCCGTTCGTGCTGGCGCTGGTCCCGGCGTACCTGCTCGGGACCTTCCCCACCGCCGCGCTCGTCGCCCGGGCCGGGGGCCACGACGTGCTCACCGAGGGATCGGGCAACCCCGGCGCCTCGAACGTCACCCGGCTCATGGGGTGGAAGGCCGGCGCAGTGGTGATGGCCGGCGACTTCTTGAAGGGGACGATCGCCGCCGGGGTGGGTCTCGCGCTCGGCGGACGGATCGGTGCGTACGCACTCGGGATCGCGGCGGTCCTCGGCCACGTGTTCCCGGCCACCCGCCGGTTCAAGGGCGGGAAGGGCGTCGCGACGGCAAGTGGTGCGCTGGTCGTCTTGTTCCCCTGGATCGTCGCCGGTCTGGCGGTCGTGTGGTTCGTCGTCGCCCGGGTGCTCAAGCGGGCGTCGGTCGCGTCGATCGTCTGCACGGTGCTGTTCCTGGTCCTGGCCATCGTCGGGGGCTACGACTGGATCGAGATCGCCGTTCTCGCCGGTCTCGGGGTGGTGATCCTCGGCCGTCACACCGCGAACCTGCGACGGTTGGTACGGGGCGAGGAGCCGCCGCTCCCGACCCGACGCGAGGAGGATGCAACATGAGTTGGGCCCGCTCGTCGCCGAAGCTCGACCCGGTGGCCGGAGGAGCCGATGCACGCAGGAGTCGACCGACACCGAAGGACGAGGCGCGATGAGCAGCACCGACAGGGTTCGCAAGGCCGTGATCCCCGCGGCCGGGCTGGGAACCCGGTTCCTCCCGGCGACCAAGAGCCAGCCGAAGGAGATGCTGCCCGTCGTCGACAAGCCGGCGATCCAATACGTGGTGGAAGAAGCCGTGCGGGCCGGCCTCACCGACATCCTCGTGATCACCGGCCGGGGCAAGCGCGCGATCGAAGACCACTTCGACCGCAACGTCGAGCTCGAGTTCTACCTGGAGCAGAAGGGCAAGCACGACCTGTTGAAGGAGGTCCAGGAGACCTCCGAGCTGGGCAACATCCACTTCATCCGCCAGCGCGATCCGCTCGGTCTCGGCCACGCGGTCGCGGCGGCGAAGGAACACGTGGGTGACGAGCCGTTCGCGGTGTTGCTCGGCGACGACATCATGGTCGACGACTCCAAGCTGCTCCGTTCGATGCTCGATCTGCACGAGCGTTACGGACGATCGGTGCTCGCGCTCAAGGAGGTCGCGCCCGACCGCATCTCGTCGTACGGCTGCGTCGAACCGGAGACGGTCGACGGTGAGCTGGTCACGATCCGGTCCATCGTCGAGAAGCCGAAGCGCGAGGTCGCGCCATCGAACCTGGCCGTGATGGGGCGCTACGTGTTCACGCCCGAGATCTTCGGTGCGCTCGACCGCATCGAACCGGGGACGGGTGGCGAGCTGCAGCTCACCGACGCGATCGGCCTGCTGCTCGAGACCCAGACCGTCTACGGCCGGACGTTCGAGCACGGCCGCTTCGACATCGGCCAGAAGCTCGACTTCCTCTACGCCAACGTCGAGCTCGCCCTCGATCGCCCGGACCTCGGCCCCGAGTTCGCCGCGTTCCTCGTCGACCTCATGCAGCGCCGCGGCCTCACTTGATGGTCGAATCCGCTGCGCCGTCTCGACCGCTCACCTGTGCCACCGCTCGCGTCGCGTGTCCGCCGGCTCCGCTCCTTCTCCTGGCCTGACGGTTCCGACTCCGTCGTAGTCTTGGTGGATGCGTCCACTCGCCGAGGTCCAGGCCGAGATCCTCGCGGCAGTCCCGCGCCTCGACCCGACCCGGGTGCCCCTCGGCGAGGCGCTCGGGGTGGTGCTGAGCGAGGCGATCGTCGCGGGCGAATCGGTCCCACCCTTCGCGAACACGGCGATGGACGGGTATGCCGTGCGAGCGGCAGACACCGCGGCGGCGTCGGAGACCGCGCCGGTTCGCCTGTCGGTCGTCGGAGAGCTCCCGGCCGGCCGCGCGCCGACCGTGGCCGTCGGTCCGGGTGAGGCGATCCGGATCATGACCGGCGCGCCGATGCCCTCGGGTGCCGACGCGATCGTGATGGTCGAGCGCACCGAGCGTGCGGGCGACGACGGCGTGTTCGTGCAGTTCCCGGCGAGTACGGGCGACCACGTCCGCGCCATCGGCGGCGATGTGGTGAGTGGGACCACGGTGTTCGAGCCCGGGACGCTGGTGCGCGCGGCGCACGTCGGTGTGCTCGCGACGCTTGGGTTCACCGAGGTCGCAGCCCGTCCCCGCCCGCGGGTGGGTGTGCTCTCCACCGGCGACGAGTTGATCGAAGGACCCCGTTCGCTGGCGCCGGGCCAGATCCGTGATTCCAACCGCCCGATGTTGTTGGCGCTGCTCGCCGAAGCCGGATGTGAACCTGTCGATCTCGGGGTGGCGCGCGACGACGAGGCGTTGATCACCCGACGGCTCGAACGGGGGATCGAACGCTGCGACGCGCTGCTCACGAGCGGTGGCGTGTCGGTCGGTGACTACGACTTCGTGAAGGCCGCGCTCGACCGTCTCGGCGCGTTGCGGTGGTCGCAGGTGGCGATCCGGCCCGCCAAGCCGCTCGCATTCGGTGTGGTCGACGGCACCCCGATCTTCGGACTTCCCGGCAACCCTGTGAGCTCGTTCGTGAGCTTCGAGCTGTTCGCCCGGCCCGCGTTGCTCCGGATGTCGGGACATCTCGTGATCAGCCGACCCGAGGTCGCGGCAACCGCGTCGGAAGCCATGGCCCGACGGTCCGACGGGAAGCTGCATCTCGATCGGGTGCGGGTCCGGATCGACGATCGCGGCCGGTACCAGGTGGCGCGCAGCGGAGCCCAGGCGAGCAACGCCCTCGCCGCGATGGCCGCAGCCGACGGCCTCGCGCTGCTCCCCGACGGCCCCGGCGTCGAAGCCGGTGACGAAGTCCGCGTGATGCTGCTCCGCTAGAGGGCAGCGGAGCGGATTCGACCGTGAAGTTGGAACCGGCTTCCGGGGGTCGCCCCTGACCCCCGGAAACCGCGCCTCCCGCGCGAAGTGCGAAGTGTGTGGCTACTCGGTGACGGTGCAGGTCTCGTCGGGCGATGTCGCGGTGAGCGAGGTCCCCCGCTGGGACCGAGCCGAGGAGAGCTCGACGTTCCCGTCGACGGTGACGGGCGTCGTGCAGGTCACGAAGGAACCCGAGTGGGTGGGTGCGTCGGCAGTGGCGAGCTTGGCGTCGGCGACGCCGAGGACGGCGAGCACTGCCGTGACGCAGATGAGATAGCGGGCCAAGCGCATTGCACACTCCCTGGGGGTCGGGTGATGGATCGATTGCACCATGGGCGGCGCCCCGGTTCATGAGGCGATCGGCCCAACCCTGCCGGGAGGCCCGGTTCCTCGCTGGCGTAGGCTGGACGCCATGCCCCCGGCCGCGAAACCGCTCGTCGATCCGTTCGGCCGCCGGGTCGAGGACCTGCGCCTCTCGGTCACCGACCGCTGCAACTTCCGGTGCACCTACTGCATGCCGGCCGAGGGTCTCGACTGGCTTCCACGTTCCGAACTGCTCACCTACGAAGAACTCACGCGAATCGCCCAAATCTGCGTCGAGCGGTGGGGCTTCTCCGGGATCCGCATCACGGGGGGCGAGCCGACGGTGCGGGCACACCTCCCCCGGCTCTTCGAGATGCTCGCCCCGCTCGGCGTCGACCTCGCGATGACCACCAACGGCGTGAAGCTCCCGGCCCTGGCCGCCGACCTGAAGGCCGCGGGCCTGCGGCGCGTCAACGTGTCGCTCGACAGCTTGAAGCCCGACGTGTTCGAGCAGTTGACCCGCCGACCCGATCTCGAACTGGTGCTGGCCGGTATCGACGCCGCGTTGGCCGCGGGCCTCGGTCCGGTGAAGGTGAACTGCGTCGTGATGCGCGGCGTGAACGACGACGAGATCGTCGACCTTGCGGCCTTCGGGCGGGAACGGGGCGTCGGACTCCGGTTCATCGAGTTCATGCCGCTCGACGCCGACGCGGGCTGGAACCTCGACCAGGTCGTGTCCGCCGCCGAGATCCTCGAACGGATCGACGCCGTGTTCCCACTCGACCTCCGCGCGCGTGCCAGTCAGGTCGACGCCCACGTCGAACCGGCGGCGCGGTTCGAGTACCGGGACGGCGGTGGCGACGTCGGGGTCATCGCGAGCGTGACCGAACCGTTCTGCGGGAACTGCGACCGGGTCCGCCTGACCGCAGAGGGCAAGTTCCGGACCTGCCTGTTCGCGCTCGAGGAGTTCGATCTCCGGGCCCAGTTGCGCGCGGGCGCCACCGACAGCGAACTCGCTGCGACGATCGAGCGCGCCGTCGGCACGAAGTGGGCCGGTCACCGGATCACGAGGGTCGACTTCGTGCGACCCGACCGATCGATGAGCCAGATCGGCGGCTGAACCCGACCCGTTGGGCCGGGACCCCGATTGACCTGCACCTACACTGTCGCCCCATGCCGTCTGAGTTCACGCACATCGACCCTCTCGGCCGCGCCCGCATGGTCGACGTCACCGCCAAGGAAGCGACTCACCGTCGGGCGATCGCCCGGTGCCGGGTCCACATGGAGTCGGAGACCGCGTCGAAGATCGCCTCCGGTGCCATCTCCAAGGGCGACGTGCTCGCCGTCGCGCGCGTGGCCGGCATACAAGCCGCGAAACAGACTCCGAACCTGCTGCCGCTCTGTCACCCGTTGCTGGTCGGCTCGGTGTTCGTGAACTTCCGCATCGAGGAACTGCACGTCGAGGTGGAGTGCCAGGTCGAGACCGTCGACCGCACCGGTGTGGAGATGGAAGCGATGACCGCGTGCGCGATCGCCGCGCTGACGATCTACGACATGTGCAAATCGGTCGATCGGGGGATGACGATCGGCGAGATCGCGCTCTGGGAGAAGACCGGTGGCCGCTCGGGGATGTGGCGTCGCCCGTCCGACGACCCCGACGAGTTCGACCGCTGACGTCGCTCGCCCATCGAGCAGGCGGTTTGACTCGCGGGGCTGCCCGCGCTTGCATGGCTGCTTCACGTGCTTCGGAGCATCCCCCGCTCAGAAGTCGCTTCTTGTTAGCTTCCGCGACACGAAAGGGCGTCGAGGAGCTTGGCCATTCCTGTATTGCTGATCCTTGCTGTGCTCTGGGCGGCGGTGTTGATCCCACCGTTGTTCAAGGCTCGCACCGAACGTCGCCGAGGCGACTCCATCGGCGACTTCAGCTACAAGCTCGGAGTCATCGGTCGCACCGGCGGGCACACGCAGCCGCGTCCTGCACCGCCGCTCCCGATGTCGCTGGCCGGCACGACCGGTGCGCCACGTCCCCGTCACGGCGCGGTTCCCGGTGGGATGACCACAGCCCAGCGGCGTCGGCGCGACGTGCTCGTCGGCCTGCTCGGCGCGGTCGCGGTGACCTTCGTCGCGGCCATGTTCACGGGCTCGACCCCGATGTGGGTCCTGCAGCTCGCCGTCGATGCGCTGCTCGTGACCTACGTCGTGCTGCTGGTCCGGATGCGGACGCTCGCGACGGAGCAGCAGGTCAAGGTCCGGTACCTGCCGCAGCAGACGCCCCAGCTCGCGCTGCGCCGCACCGCTTCCTCGTAAGCACGGCTCGTGGACCGCGGCGCCGAGATCGCCGCCATCGGCGAACGGGCGCGGGCCGACCTCGCCGAGAAGCACCGCGCGCGCGAGATCACGCTCACCGCGTCGCGCCGAACGATCCAGTCGTGCGCCGCAGCGATCCGCGCGGTGCACCGTGAAGAGTTCGCGCGGGCCGAGGAGCTGATCGCGACCGCGTCGGCGTCGATCGCGGAAGCCGATGTGGCAGTCGTCGCCCATCCCGACATCCGCCACGGTGGCTACCTCGCCGACGCCAAGAAGGAGTACGCCGAAGCGTGGCTCACCCTCGCGTTCGTGCGCGGCGACGCGATCCCCACCCCCGACTCGATCGGTGTCGACGTCCCGCCGTACCTCAACGGCCTCGCTGAAGCTGCGAGCGAGCTGCGTCGGCTCACGCTCGACTGCCTGCGCGCGGATCGTCTCGATCGGGCCGAGGAGCTCCTCGGGATCATGGACGACGTGTACTCGCTGCTCGTCACCGTCGACTTCCCCGATGGTCTCACCGGAGGGCTCCGCCGCACCACCGACGCGCTGCGCGCCGTGATCGAGCGGACCCGGGGAGATCTCACCAACGCGATCGTGGCCCGTCGTGTGCGAGACGCCATCGAGCGGGCCGATCCATCACGACCTGCGGAATCCTGAGCCACCCGGGTAGGCTCCCCTCGGGGGAGGCACACATGGGGGCGAACGTGAGACCGCGTACAGGCAAGTGGGGGCCGGTGGTCGCCGTCGTGGCGATTGCCCTGTTCGCATCGGGCTGCGCCTTCCTGCGCCCGATCCCGGGGGCAACCGGCCCGGCACGGGTCGTGGTGGGTCCCCCCGGAGCGGCCGGCGCTCGGGTCGTCGAGGTGTCGGTGCCGGGACTCGCACCCGGGACCCCCGCCGAGGTCAAGCTCCGGGTCGACCGACTCGTCGGACCGGTGGTCGCCGAGGGAACCGGGGTGCCGGCGTCGATCGTCCTTCCTGGTGCCGCGCTCGGCCCGGGCGAGCACAAAGTCTTCGCGACGGTCCGGATCGGCCGGCGCGCGGCCATCGGCGCGGCGTCGGTCTCCGGCTCGCTGCGTCTCAACCAGGCCCAGGCGCTCGGTTCGCACAACAGTTACCACGTCGCACCGGTCACCCCCCCTTGGAGCAACGTCGAGCCGTGGCAGTACACGCACTCGCCCCTCGACGTGCAGTTCGAGTCAGAAGGTGTGCGTCAGATCGAGCTCGACGTGTACGTCGACCCGAACGGAACCCGCGTCTTGCACATCACCGACGTCGACTTCGGAACCACCTGCGCGACCCTCGTCGCGTGTCTCCAGACCGTGGAGAACTGGTCCGCCGCGAATGCGCAGCATCTCCCGATCGCGATCCTGGTGGAGCTGAAGGACGACAACATCGGTCTGCCCACTCCCGTGCTGCCGTGGGACGGGCCCGCGATGGATGCGCTCGATGCCGAGATCCGTTCGGTGTTCGCACCGGCAGATCTCCTGACCCCAGACGACGTTCGGCGGGGCCGCCCGACGCTCGCAGACGCGGTGACGACACTCGGGTGGCCGACGATCGACAGCGTGCGCGGGAAGGTGCTCTTCGCGATGGACAACGGCGGGTCGTACCGGGACCGCTACCGCTCCGGCCATCCCGTCCTCGAAGGTCGTGTGCTCTTCACCAACTCGATTCCCGGCGCTCCCGACGGCGGCTTCGTGAAGCTCAACAGTGCCATCGGCAACCAGGCAGCGATCCGTGCCGCGGTCACTGCGGGGTACCTGGTCCGCACCCGAGCCGACGGCGACACGGTGGAGGCCCGGGCGAACGACACGACCGTCCGCGACGCCGCGCTGGCGAGCGGCGCGCAGTGGGTGAGCACCGACTTCCCCGTCCCCGGTCGCGCCTTCGGCACCCCCTACTTCGTGAGCATCCCCGGTGGGACGCCCGCAGGCTGCAACCCGCTCGTCGCCCCGGCCTGGTGCACGCCGGCTCTCGTCGAGAGCCTGCCCTAGCGGGGTCGTTTGCTACCCTCGCTCCTTCCGGGGGGTGTAGCTCAGCCCGGTAGAGCGCTACGTTCGCAACGTAGAAGTCGTGGGTTCAAGTCCCATCACCTCCACTCCAAGCCGCACTGCTCGTGCATGTGTGTCCGCGAGTGTCCCGTCCAAAGGTTCGCGCTACGGCTCGAAGTCGATGTCGACGCGCACGATCTCGATGGTCTCGTCCGTGTGCAGCTGACCGATGACCGCGAATGCATGCACGAGGGTCCCGTTGCTGATGAGGATGCGGTAGTCGCCACGCTGCTCGATCAGGCGGGGGAGAGCGTTGAAGCGGGTGGCGAACACTTCGAGGATCTCGACGAGTTCGAAGGTGAGGAAGTCGTTCGCTGAAGGGTGCCCCTCCGACCCGCGCTCGGGGCCGAGGATCTCGTCGAGCCGATCGAAGACCTCGTGCGCTACTCGAACCCGCCTCCGTCGGTCGTCGCTCACTCCGCCGGCTGGTGCTCTTCCTCGGCGATGCGCTCCTCGACCCACTGACGAGAGCGCTTCACGAGCGACGCGGGCGCATCCTCGAGATCCCACACGACGCTTGCCTCGAAGGCCGCCGAGCGTTCCGCGGGCGTCATCTGCTCGAGTTCCGCGGCGCTGATCGTGCGACGTTCCATACAGCTCATCCTACCTGCGCGGTGTGACGACGAGGTCGAGACACACCTGCTCGGTGTGACAACGAGGTCGAGTCGGGCTCGGATCCGTCCACGCTGGTGGGTCATGCTCCTGGCCGGCCGACGAGCTCGGTCAGGGCTTCGTCGAACTCTGGATGCGCGAACACAAAGCCGCTGTCGAGCAGCCGCTTGGGAACGCATCGACGACCGGTGAGGGCGAGAGCGGGATCGGTCCACATCAGGCGTGCGCCGAGATGGACCAACGGCTTCGGTGTCGGAGGCGACCACGGCCGATGAAGCCTGCGTCGCAGGTTCGTCATCATGTCCCGGTTGCGGATCGGCTTCGGTGAGGTGACGTGGACGACGCCCGCGATCGAAGGTTCGTCGCGGACGAAATCCAGTGCGCGGAGGAAGTCGTCGATGTGGATCCAACTGATCCACTGATCACCGCCGCTGATGCGGCCTCCAAGACCGAAGCGCGTGAGGGTTGTGAGGCGGTCGAGGGCCGGCGTGTTCCGGTCGAGGACGATCCCCGTGCGGAGGATGATCACGCGATCGGCTCTCGCGCCTTCGCCGGCGTGTTCCCATGCGGTGGCGACGCCGGCCATTTGTGGCGGCCCCGCCGCCGGCCGGTGGCCTTCGTCGATCACCTGCTCGCCGGCGTCGCCGTAGATGGCGAGCGTGCTCATCTGCAGCCACAGCGCCGGCCGCGCTCCGGCAGCGGCGGCGGCGACGAGCGCAGCTGTGGGTTCGACGCGAGATCGCTCGAGCAGGTGATGTTCGATGCGGTCGGCCTGCGGTCGACGAGCTCACCCGCGAGGTTCAGGAGCACCGAGCCGTCGAGTTCGTCGGCCCAGGAGCCGACGGTCCGGCCGTCCCAGATCACCTGCCGATGGGTGATGTCGGATCGTCGGCCGCGCGTGAGGATGACGACCTCGTCGCCGCGCGCGGCGTAGCGGTGGGCAACACGGGTTCCGAGCGAGCCGGTGCCGCCGGCGATGACGAGCTTCACGGTGCGATCTGGATCATCGTGCGGGGAGCTACGGCCGGCGTCCAGACCACCGCGATGTCTTGCATGAGGTAGCTCGGAGCTGGTTCGGCGGTCTCGAAGCTCGAGATGAACGACGACTCCAGCGCGTCGATCGTGACCGCCTGCGCGTCGCGCCGTGATGGCTCCATGCGCGCACCTTCGAGCGCGCCACGACTGTCGACCGAGAGCCCGATGTTCGCGCCGATGCAGGTCCCGCCGATCGGCTCGCAGGCGAGGTCGGCACTC
>Ga0105044_10011569_pt1 | contig 12016 bp, 10 predicted proteins | sample MAT01_FD_78092 | JGI IMG/M metagenome (GOLD analysis project Ga0105044, IMG submission 78092) | Freshwater microbial communities from Lake Fryxell liftoff mats and glacier meltwater in Antarctica - MAT-01 | ecosystem: Environmental > Aquatic > Freshwater > Ice > Liftoff microbial mat | place...
CAGGTACGTCGATCTGTCCAACGTGCCAGGTGTCGGTTGTGCCGTATGCGTCCTGGAGGATGGCCGGCATCGTGTCTGGCGCTGGTGGTGTCATGTTCTGGACCCTTTGGTCGATGTTCGTGTTGGGGACGTGGTGGAGTCGGCAGCCGTCATGGGAGCAGCCGTTGGATCTCTTCGATGACGATCTCGGGGCGGTCGATCTGGATGTTGTGGCTCGTGTTCTCGACGGGCACGAGACGTGCGTTGCTGGACAAGGACATCCAGTATTGTTGGCCGGCGTCCGCCCCCCGGGGCTCAGGGGCGTCCATCTCGATTCGTCGAGCGACGCCACCACCCGTCCCGGCCCATCGAGCGCGAACTCGAGCATGGATGTCTGGTCCATCGCCGCCCGAAGCTCGCTCGCGGAGCCCCGCGTCAGATCCCCGCGATCTTGCTCGCGAAGCTGGCATTGGCCGAGCCGCTCCACAGCCGTGGCCTGGGCGCCGAGCTGTTGGTCTACGCCTTGGCCAGGATCGTCGACGCGGCGCGTGCGGCGGGTGGCAAGGTCGTCGTCCGTCGACGCGATCGACACCGCGGCGGCCGACTCCTACCGCCATCACGACTTCGAGCCCCTCTCGAACCGAGCCGACCGGCTCGTCCTCAAGCTCGGCACGGTCGCGAAGGCTCTCGGTGCCGACTGGCCCTGAGCGGCCCGTCAACGGCCACGACCCCGCTCGCTCACGTGATCAGATCGCCCCGGAGCCGGATCCCTCGGCTCTCAGGACCGCGCGCTCCTCGTGCCGCTGTCGGGCTGGGCGCGACGATGTCGATGAAACCGAATTGGCCGGCCCGGCGGGCGGAGGTGACGTGCTGGTTCGCGCGTCTGCCCCGAAGCCCTCGAACCCACACGCGAAGGCGAGGGGCGGACACCTCTCGCGTCCGCCCCTCGCGCCTCGGTACGCTCGATCAGTGCGTTGCGATCCGGCGACGCCGCGATGTGAGCACGGTCACGAGACCGGCGAGGAGCAGCCCGCCACCGACGAGTGTCAGCGGGAAGAACGTTCCGCCGGTGATCGGCAGGGTGCCGGTCACGTTTGCGCTTTCGCTCGCGCCCGCAACTTCTGTCTTCGGTGCGGGGGCGGCCGCAGGCGGCTTCGTCGTCTCGGTCCCTCCGACATCGGTCCGGGGAGGAGTGGGGTCGGCGTACGTGTTGGTCACCGTCGCCACCGCCGACTCACCGTCGAGCGACACGACGCCGTCGACGGGGTCGGTCGTGGTGGTGAAGGCGCCGGTGGTGGTCTCGGTCACCTGGTACTGGCCGTAGGCCAGGCCGTCCCATGCGAGGGTCTGACCTGCGGTGAAGGTCTGGCAGCTCGGCGTGGCTGCCTCCAGCCCGACGGACGTCAGGCAGATCTCGAACGAGCCCGTACCTGCGGCCGGCGCGCTCGTCCCACTGACCGCCTTGGTGACCGAGATCGAGCCCGTGGGTCGTGCCGTCCACTCGCCGTTCGCGTCCGCAGTGGCGGTTGCGCCGGCGGTGCTCCCGAGGATCAGCATCTGGCTACCCGGTTGGATGAAGACTCGTCCGGCTTGGGCTGTCGCCGTCGTCTCGGCATGCACCGATCCGCTGCCGTCGGTGCTGCGGAGCACCTGGACGTCGCCGCCCGACGCGGGAAGTGTCTGCGGCGACGGGAGCACGTTGCCCGAACCGTCGACGAAGGTCTCGCCGCCACCCGACACGGTCACGGTGATGTCGGTGGTCGCACCGGTGGCGGTGACGTTGAAGGTGATCGTGTCTCCGGAGTACGCCGAGCCGGCGGCCGGGTCGATCGTGAGCGACGGCGCGGGCTGCGATCCGTCGGTGTGGATCGCGGCCGCGGCCACGATCTCGTTGTACAGCGCGGTGAGCTCGACGCCGTGCGCGCCCTGCTGGGCCGGGTCCTGCAGGAGGTCCCAGCTGTCGGAGAAGTGCCAGATCGCGCCCTGGATCGCAGCTGCCTGCCACGCGGAGCCGAAGCTGGCGGCGGGGTAGTTGTCGAGGATCCATGCGATCTGGCTGAGCTGCTCGGGGGTGCGGCCGGTCGCCGACTCCCACGGCTGTTCCGTGAGGGTTGCCGGCGCCGAGATCGGGCTGTGGAGGTCGATGCAATAAGCCACAGCCGTTTCGTCGCCGAAATCGAGGGTGAACTGACCGGCGTAGTGGCTCGCGCCGTCGGTGCCCTTGATCGACTGGCCGTTGAAGCTGCCGTTCCATGAGGCAACCGTCTCCGCGCTCGCGGGCGAGGCGAGACCGACGGTGGCGATGCAGAGGGTGACGAGCACGACCAGAGCGGTCGCGAAGCGTCGTGTGGTGCGGGAGAGGTCGGGCACGGGGGGCTCCTTGGGGGGTGTGGGCCCGTTTGAACGCGTGCGGGCCCCGGTTGGAACGGGCAGGGGCCGGTTTCGCTCTGACTCCCCGCCGGCGCTGCGACCAACCAACCGTCGGATCGATGTCTCCCCTTGTGGCCGCCAAGTTGCTGGCAACTCACAGTGACATCCAACTACGAAGAGTGGTAGTTCGGGAGACTCATCTCCCGGGCAGAACCGCTGGTCGCAACCCGGTCAAAAGGTCAAGAACGACATGCCAACGGCCGCCACACGTGCCGGATCACGAACAGAGCGACGTGAACCATGCGACGGAACGTGGGCGCTCGCCGGTAGCCTCCGGGAGTGTCTCGCCGAGAGCCGGAGCGGTCGGGTCAGGCGGTTCCCTCGACATGCTGTGGCCGAATCCGACGCACCGGCGGTCCTCCTTCTGATCGCCACGAAGCGAGACGCGCGTCGGCTCGTGGCCGATCCTCTGCGCGTCCGAGCCGAAGGAGTCATCCGTGACCAATCCGACTGTTGCCGAGTACGCCGTCGGCCGTCTTGTCGAGCTGGGGATCGGGCATGTCTTCGGCCTGCCCGGCGACTTCTCTTTTCCCTTCGACGATGCCATCGAGGCCAACGCAGACCTGACCTGGATCCTGTCGAGCAACGAGCTCAATGCCGCGTACTCCGCGGACGGTTACGCACGCGTTCACGGTGCGGCGATGTTGACCACGACCTACGCCGTCGGCGAGCTCAGCGCACTCAACGGTGTCATGGGATCGAAGGCGGAGCGACTGGCGGTGTTCCACCTCGTGGGATCGCCGAGCATGCGACTGGTTCGCAGCCGGAAGTCGATCCACCATTCGTTCGGTGACGGAGCGTCGGGGCAGTTTCGAGACCTGTCCGCTGCCTCGGCGTGCGTCAGTGCCTACCTCACGCCGGAGAACACGATCTCAGAGATGGAGCGCGTCATCTTCGAGGCAATGACGCAGCGCCAGCCGGCCTACATCACCGTGCCCCAGGACTACGCGCTCATGCCGGTGATCGGTGAGCCCGTCGTCGGGGTCCCGCTTGTTGATGCGCCGACGGCGACGAGCGAGCCCCGCGAACTGGCGGCCGCGCTCGAGGTCATCACGTCGCGGTTGGCCGCGGCCGGCTCGGTGGTGGCGCTCGTCGCGTTCACCGTTGCCCGGCACGGTCTGCAATCGTCCGTCAGGTCATTCCTCGACGCGACCGGGATCCCATTCGTGACGACCGGCATGGACAAGGGCGTCCTCTCCGAGACCCACCCGCTCTACCTCGGCATGTACACCGGCGACTCCTCGACCACACAGGTGCGAGACATCGTCGAGCACGCAGATCTCGTGCTCAACCTCGGTGGCGCGCTCTACACCGACTTCTCCACGAGCGAGTTCTCGGCCCACGAACACGGCGCACAGGCCATCACGATCTGGCCCGACCACGTCGAGGTGGGCACCACGGGCGAACAGTCCAGGACGTACGGTCCTGTTCGCATGCAGGACGTCGTGGCCGCACTCACGGCACACGCGACACTGCGGCCGGCCACGTCGTTCTCCCCTCCGCAGCCGATTGCCATGGTGGGCGGGCCCGATGAGCCGCCCACCCACGCCTCGGTGAATGCAAGACTCCAGCAGTTCCTCGAACCGCGAGACGTTCTGGTGGTCGAGACCGGGATCGCTTCGCTCACCCTCCCGGCGGTGCTCCTGCCGGTGGATGCCGAGTATCACAATCAGACGTTGTGGGGATCGATCGGGTGGGCTACCCCGGCTGCGTTCGGCGCTGCCCTGGCCGATCGCTCGCGTCGCGTCGTCCTCGTCACCGGCGACGGGTCGCACCAGCTGACCGCGACCGAAATCGGCGTGATGGGTCGCTACGGGGTGACACCCGTGATCCTCGTGCTCAACAACGGCATCTTCGGCATCGAGGAGTACCTCGAAAGCAACGAGCCCCGGGAGTACAACAACCTCGCGCCTTGGAAGTACGCCACGCTGCCCGAAGCGATGGGATGTCAGGACTGGTTCTGCACATCAGTCACGACCAACGAAGAGCTCGACGCGGCGCTGGACACGGCGCGAGACCGATCCTCGGCCGCGTACATCGAGGTCGTCATGGATTCCTCACTCATCGCTCCCGCATCCGCCGAGAAGCTCGAAGCACGCTACGAGACTGCTCCAGGCGACGGTTCCTAGCCCCGTCTTCACTGCCTGCTCGCCTTCGAGAGAGCACCGAGGCTCACGGCGGCGGCGGGTGCACGAACTCGCGATCCTGGGCCTCCATCACAGCAAGATCCCCGTGTCCGACCTGCGCGCCAGTCACCAGTGGCATGAGGGTGTGGGCGAGTTGGATGCGCTCACGGAGTTCCGTGGCAGCTTCCAGTGGCGGTTCGAGCGGTGTTGCCGCGAGGGGCGCCGATGCGAGCAGACTGATCCAATGGATGCTCGAGCCGGCTATGTCGAACGGCCCGGGGGGCATGGTGTTCTCCGTCCTTGGGTCCGGACCGATCGACGTGCTGTACGTATCGACATTCACGATCTCGATCGATGCTCTCGACGAAGAGCCTCCTGCTGCGCGCTACTTCAGCGCCTCGCCGGCGTCGCCCGACCCATCCGCTTCGACGTGCGTGGTGTCGGAGGACCGGATCCGCTTGAAGCGCTTCACGGCCGAGGCCTCGGCGCCGAGCTGTTGTCTGCGCCTTGACCACCATCGTGGACGCAGCGCGCGACGCGGGCGGCAAGGTCGCGATGCATCGATGCATCGACGCCTCGGCAGCCGACTTCTACCGTCACCATGACTTCGAGCCGCATCCGAACCGATGTGACCGGCTCGTGCTCAAGCTGAGCACCGCCGGCAAGAGCTCTCGGAACCGACTGGCCCTGAACGGCCGATCGATCGGGTGCGACTTCGCGACCTCTCGGGACGAGTTCGCCCAGGAGCAGGAGCTGTCGGCAATCGGGACCGCGCGTTCCTCCGACACGCGCAACCTACCGGCGTGCTACGCAGCGCCTCGTCGGAGCCAGTTGCTCCGCAGCTCATGACGATGCCGTGTTTCCGTCGAACCCGAGCAGGACGATCAGCGGACCGTGTGGGTTGCTCAGGGCGGAGGTTCGAGCAGTGTTTCGCCGCTCGCGACCCAGGCATTGAAGCCGCCGTTGAGTTCGACGACGTTCGTGTACCCCAGAGAGTCGAGGTCGCGCACGGCGTCCTCAGACATGGTGCCGGACCGACAGTAGACCGCAAGGGGAGTGTCCAGATCGGTGGGAAGCTCCTCGGAGCGTTCGATCTGGTTGAACGGAATGGAGAGGTCCGTTCCGGGGAGGTCTCCCTCGTCGGGGACGTGTACGTTGATCGTGACGACCTCGGGATTCTCGATGGCCACAGCGAACTCGTCGACACTCAGGAGTTCGGGTGATGCTGCCGCCGCCACGGTGGTGTCGGTGGCGCCCGACCCGGTCGAGTCCGTCGAGCACCCGGCGATCAGCACGGACGCGGCGGCCACGGCGGCGAACAGTGAGCGAGATCGAGGCATCGGTCGACGCTACCGCTGGTGATCGAGGAGTGTGGTCGGCCGAAGGGCATCATGGACGGGCTTCGAAGTCGGGCACCGGACGCTCCGCCGCCTCGGCCTGGGTTCGAGCGAACCCGTTCACTCAATGTCGGCGATGAGCCACTTCATCGCGTCGATCTCCTCGCGCTGTAGGCCTCGAAGCGTGCATTGAGCTTGGTCATGTCGGTCGGGTCGGTTGTGAGGATGAACGTGCCGACGCGTTCGGCGACGACGACGAGGTGGGCGTCGACCACATCGGACGTTCCGGTGTCGGCGAGACGACGCCCGACTGTGGTGGAGTCATCGAGGGCGTGGACAGTGAGCTGTCGGGTTGCCCGGGCCAGGTTCGCCTGTCGTTGAGGGTTTCGCCACACTTGAGCGAGTACGGGGTGGGTTGTGTGCAGCTCGTCGCCCCGCTCGGTCGCACGCTTGATCAAGGCCCAGAGGCGCGAGTTGACGTTTTCGCTGTCGATGATCAGCGGGCCGGCATCAATGATCATCGCTCGACACCTTGGCGGTCGAGGACCGAGTCGGCCCAGTCGAGATGGTCACGATCGATCGGTCCTTCCGCTGCCTCCCACCCTGCGATCAAATCGAGCAACGCCTGGCTGCGACGACGGCGTTTGACCTCCGCGAGCAGTGATCGCTTGATGGCGAGCGTCTTGGTTCCGTCGATGGCGACGAGCTCGGCGAGCGCGGCTTCCATCTCGTCGTCGAAGTTCACCGTCGTCTTGATAGCCATACACATACAGTACCGGACCTGTACTTGTATGGCAACGAGTCCACTCAGGCTCGGCGTACGACTCGCGTCCCCGCGAGGGTGCCGGCGTCGCGCCACTGCTCGAGGTGCGCGGCATAGTCCATGAGTGATCCGGGGAAGACCGCGCCCCGGGCGGCGAGCATCGTGCGCGAGCCCTCGCTGTTGCCGTAGCTCGGCGTACAGGTCTTGTTGTAACCGGCGATCGCGCCCGAGCGCTCCCACAGGGTCTGGAGCCACTCGTCCTCGGCCTCGACCGTCGCCTCGATCGACTCGATGCCCTCCGACAGACACTGATCGATCAGCCCCGTGATGTGGGCCGTCGACTCCGAGAGGAAGTGGACGAAGTTCAAGCCGAAGCCCGCCTGGATGAAGCTCACCACGAAGAAGTTCGGGAAGTCGGCGGTGAGGACGCCGTGAAGGGAATGGGTGCCGTCGTGCCAGCGCTCGCTGAGACGCTGGCCGCCCCGGCCGACCGGGTCGAAGCCGAGCCGGCCGACGAGCCCGGTCGTGATCTCGAACCCGGACGCAAAGACGAGAAGGTCGAGCGGGTACTCCATGCCGTCGACGACCGGACCCGCAGTCGACATCTCCCGCACGCCCCGACCGTCCGTGTCGACGATGTGCACGTTCGCCAGGTTGAACGACTGGAGGTACTCGTCGTGGAAGCACAGCCGCTTGCAGTGCTTTGCGTACCAGGGCTTCAGCTTCTCGGCAGTCTCGGGATCCTCGACGATCTCGTCGACGCGGCGGCGGAACGTCTCCATCACCTCGAAGTCGACGGCCTCGAGCTCGGAGCGTTCCTCCTCGGACGCAGGGATCCGCTGCGTGTCGACGCGCATGGCCGCGGTCCACCCGTCGTCGACCATGTCGCGATCGGGACGGTTGCCAGTCACGACCTCGGTGAAGTTTCGGGTCCGCTCCTGCTGCCAACCGGGCGGGAGCGAGCCGAACCACGCCTCGTCGATCGGTTGCTGGCCGCGGACGCCGATCGCCGACGGCGTGCGTTGGAAGACGTAGACCTCCTTGGCGGCTCGGGCCAGCTGCGGAACCACCTGCACCGACGTCGCACCGGTGCCGATGATGCCGACCACCTTGTCGGCGAGCCGGTCCATCGGTTCGGTGGGGCTGCCGCCGGTGAAGGCGTAGTCCCAGCGCGTGGTGTGGAACGCCGTACCGGCGAAGCGCTCGATGCCGTCGATGCCCGGCAACTTGGCCTTGTGCATGAGCCCGCCGGCGGAGATGAAGAACTGCGTGCGGATGTGGTCGCCGCGCTGGGTCACGAGGTCCCAGCGGTGCGCGCGGTCATCCCAGGTCAGCGATTCGACCTCGGTCTGGAACAGGGCATGCTCGTAGAGCCCGAAGTGGCGGCCGAGGAGTTGGCAGTACCCGAAGATCTCCGACGCGCTCGCGTACTTCTCCGTCGGCATGTAGCCGGTCTCCTCGAGGAGCGGGAGGTAGATCGTGGCGTCGACGTCGCACATGCAACCGGGGTAACGGTTCCAGTACCAGGTGCCCCCGAAGTCGGCGGCCTTCTCCACGATCCGGAAGTTGTCGATCCCACGCCGGGTGAGGTTGATGCCGGCGAGCATCCCGGCCCAGCCGCCGCCGAGAACAACGACGTCGACCTCCTCGGCGACCGGGTCACGCGTGAAGTCGGGGTCGACCCAGGGGTCGCGATCGAGGTGGTACTCGCCGAGGGAGTGGTACTGCCCGAGGCCCTCCTCCCGCACCCGCTTCGCGCGCTCGGCCTCGTACCGAGCCTTCACCGCAGCGAGGGTCGATGGATCGGGACGAGTCATGGGGAGCTCCGGGGAAGTTGGCCTCGACGGCATCGGATCCAACGCCCGACGCAGCGCCGGATTATGCCGCCGCCGACGCCCGGGCCACGAACGAACCCCACCCGCATTCGCGCGACCCTGACTGCGAAGCCGTGCCGACCTCGCACTCCTTCGGGTCGATGTGGCCGAGGCTGCGGAGCACTTCGAATGGGCCACCTGCGGAGCGGACGATGCACATCTTCACGCGCACCTGGTGCTGGCCCGGCACCATCTCGGCGAGACCACCCGGCCCCTCCGTGATCCGAGCGTGGTCCAGTGTCGCGACGACGTCGGCCTGGTCGAGCGAACCGGCCTCGTTGACCGCCGTCTCCCAGAGCTTGAGCGCCCGGTAGGTACCAGTGCACCCACTCCCCGCCGTGAACATCGTGCTCCCCGGGGACAACCGGTCGTACCGGTTCAGGAGTTCCATGCTGAACGGGTCGTCCACCGCTCGGTAGTAGTCGAGGCAGCCGCGAGACCCTCCACCTGCTCCGCGGGCACGAGGTTCAGGAAGTTCTCGGCGAAGTACGTACAGACGACCGCCCCTCCCCGCTTCCGTCGCCATGATGTCGGCGATGACCGCGTCGTAGTCCAGGTGGTCCATCGGGAAGTACTCCTCGCCGACGACCGAGGAGTTATAACCAGAACCTGTGGATCGGCCATCCGTTCGAGGGCGCGGCGTACCTTCCTCGTTGAATCCATCACGAGCTCGACCGGGGATTGCAACCCCGGGAGGAAGGAACGTCGATGTTGAGGGCGGCTCGGGTCGCTCACGAGGCCGTGTCCGTTGCGCGTGACGGATCAGGGGGCGTGCACCGGAGTGGCGTGAGATACTTCCGGCCAGCCAAACGAGTCGTCAGACGCGATGGCTTTCGCCTCCCAGCCATGACCACGTCCCCGCCACCCAACGACCCCAAAACCATCAGACCCGCGTCGGTTGGCATCGACCAGCTCGGCCCGGCGGTCTCAGCCGCGTTGCTGGAGACGGTACTTGCACGGTCCGGCACCGGGCTGGTGCTGATGGACTCCGAGCTTCGTTTCGTCGTCGTGAACGACGTGGCAGCGGCTATCAACGGGGTCTCAGTGGCGGACCACTTGGGCCGTCGCTTGGAGGAGGTGCTGCCCGGCGTGGCGCCGTCCATCGGCCCCGCGTTGCGTGACGTGCTCCGCACTGGAGAATCAAGCCTCCACCTCGATGTCTCCGGCGAGACTCCGTCGGCGCCCGGCGAGCTTCGTTGGTGGTCGTCGAACGCGATTCGTCTGGACCGTCCCGATGGCAACGGCGAGCCGCTGGTAGCGGTGGTCTTCACCGAGGTCACCGAGCAACGGCGGGCCCACCATCGGCTCGGCCAGCTGATCGACAACCTGTTCACCTTTGTCGGCGTGCTTGACCCCGCAGGGACGGTCCAACAAGCGAATCGGGTGGCATTGGACGCCGGCGGGTTGCAGCTGGAGGAGGTGGTCGGTCGGCCGTTCTGGGATGCCTCGTGGTGGAACCATGACCCGGCCGTGCAGGAGCAGCTCCGCCAAGCCGTGGCGCGGGCCGCTGCGGGCGAGTCGTCCCGGTACGACGTGATGATTTGTCTGGCCGGCGACGTGCTGGTGCCCATTGATTTCCAACTGTCTCCGATCGTCGAGAACGACAAGATTGTGGCGTTGGTCCCCTCGGGTCTCGAGATCTCGGCGAGGGTTCGTGAGTCCAACCGCTTGGCGGCGCTGGCCAGTCTCTCGGGTTCCTTGAACGCGGCCTCGGATACCCCCAGCGTCGTGGCAGCAATTCTCGGCGGTGCCGAAGCGTTGGGGGACGCCACTTTCGTAAACGTCGCACTGGTAGACAGCGAGGGACGGAGCCTGCGCATCGCTATGCAAGGCATCGATTCCGAGCTCACTGACCGTTGGGCGGTCGTTCCGCTCGACGGCATTTCGACGCCTCTTCACGACGCCATTTACGGCGGCAACATCATCACGGTCGGAGATCTCGACGACCTTCGTGCTCGTTACCCGCACCTGGTCGACGACACCATCCAGGTTGGTCTTGAGGCCACGGTGTCGTTGCCGCTGTTTGGCGACGATGGCGACGTTCTTGGCGCCATCGGCCTCGGGTGGCCAGGTGCGGTTGAAGTCTCTCGGGAAGCCGAGTCCCGGTTCAGACTGGTCACGGACCTCTGCAGCCAGGCCCTGCAACGCTCGAAACGGAGCGAAGTATTCGGTGAGCTGGTGATCTCCCTCCAGCGGGAGCTTCTCCCGCCGCGGTACACGGTCGCAGGCCTAGACGTCGCTGTTGACTACCGGCCTGCACTCAGCGAAGTCGGTTTCGGCGGCGACTGGTACGACATCGTCGCTGACGAGGGTCGCATCACACTGGTGATCGGTGACGTGGTTGGCCACGGCGTGGCGGCGGCGGCCCGGATGGCTCAGACCAAAGGCGCAGTCGGTGGCTTGGCAGCCGCCGTGCCCTTAGGTGAGCTGATCCCCGCCGTCAGTCGGGCGGTGGCCGCTGACCGTGTCGATTACCTGGCCACCCTTGCTGTCGCGACTATCGATCTGTCGACACTGCAGCTGCAGTGGGTGTTGGCCGGTCACCCACCACCCGCGGTGCTGCACCCGGACGGATCGGCCGAATTTCTTGACACCGCCCTCCTCCCGCCGATCGGCGTGGCCCGCACCGCCACGGAGCCGGGCAGCCGTGACCTTGTCCGTGGCTCGCTGCTGGTTCTCTACACCGATGGGTTGATCGAACGACGTCATCACAACATCGACCATGGGTTCGACTCCCTGCTCGACACCCTCCGATCGCTACACGCTGGCGCTAGCGCCCAAGAAGCGCGCGACAGGATCTTGGAGAAATTGATTATCGGGGATTCAAAAGACGACGTGGCCATCATCGTCGTCCGAATCCCTAACGACGAATCGCCGGCGTCATGAACGGTCGACGCAACTTATTCACGGACAACGACCGCGCTCAGGGCGGATAACCGCTCGGGTCCGAAGAGCTGCTAAAAGCTCGATAGGTAGCACTGCGTGGACCGCCGGCAAAATACCTCACGCACACGCAGATTTGTGGGGGCGGGGACGCTGCTCAACCCGGCTGTGTTGGGAAAATGAGAATGGATCGTCCCGAACTCAGGCTCACCGCGGTGGAAACCGCCGATCACGCCCGTGACGTTTCGGTCTCGGGGGACCTTGACCTAGCGACGGCAGAACAACTGTCCGACATGCTGGTCGGCCTCATCGACGGCGGCGTTTTGCTGATCGTGCCTTCCCGTTCGGCTCGGACATGAACGCCTCCCTGGTGTGCCACGGCGACTCGGACGCCCGAGGACGCCGACCGCACCGATTCCCGACGCGGCACTGTTGACACGAGGATGCCCTGACCCGGGCACCTCGGCCAGGGACCAACGTCAGATGTGGTGCAGTCCCGGGGTCTGACGCGGGTCAGGTGCCCGGTGTGAGCTCAGTCGGATGGTGCCGCGCTGATCCGGGTGAAGCGGCGCAGGGTGATGGTGTGGGAGATCGCCGCGACGGCCCCGACTGTCGCGAGCAACA
>Ga0105044_10011570_pt1 | contig 12016 bp, 10 predicted proteins | sample MAT01_FD_78092 | JGI IMG/M metagenome (GOLD analysis project Ga0105044, IMG submission 78092) | Freshwater microbial communities from Lake Fryxell liftoff mats and glacier meltwater in Antarctica - MAT-01 | ecosystem: Environmental > Aquatic > Freshwater > Ice > Liftoff microbial mat | place...
CACTCAGGTCGCGCAGGCCCTGCGGCGTTTCGCCCAGTTGCGCCAGCAGCTTGCGGCTGATCGACAGGCTTTCCTGGTAGGCCGTGCGCGCCGCTTCGCCCTGCCCGACATCGCGTGCCACCCTGCCCACGTTGTTGAGGGCAACACTCAGGTCGCGCAGGCCCTGCGGCGTTTCGCCCAGTTGCGCCAGCAGCTTGCGACGGATCGACAGGCTTTCCTGGTAGGCCGTGCGCGCCGCTTCGCCCTGCCCGAGATCGCGTGCCACCCCGCCCACGTTGTCGAGCGCAACACTCAGGTCGCGCAGGCCCTGCGGCGTTTCGCCCAGTTGCGCCAGCAGCTTGCGCGAAATTTGCAGACTCTCGGCATACGCTTCGGCGGCGCCTTGCATCCGCTGCTCCGCGATGGCGAGATGGCCGACGCGATCCAACACCATTGCCAAAGTGCGCAACGCAGCCGAAATTGCGCTTGCGCCGGCGGCCGTGGCGAACCCCTTCCTGGCAACGCGCTCGATAATTTGCAGCACGCCACGCGCATCTTCGAATCGATATGCCTCCAGGTAACGGTCGAAAGCCTCCAGCCCGAGGCCAATGTCGAGACGATCCGCGTCGCCGATCAAAAGCAGTTGCGTCCAGGCTTTGACCACCCTGCGCGCTTCGACCGGCAGTTGCAATGGCACGGGCGTTGCGACCGCGTCTGTGGTAGCCGCAGACGCCTGCGCATCGCCCGGCGACACTGCGGCGCCAGGCATGGCCGGGGCGTCGAGTTCGGCTGAAAAAGCGCGTACATGCCAAAGGTCGGGGGCGAGATCGCGTACTTGCGGCCTGAAGTCAACCGGCAGCAACAGGATCAGCGGCGCCTTGAGTTGTGCTTCGAGCGTGCCACGCCGCTCATTGAGCCGCGCCAGCAGGTTGCCGCGCGCGAGATTCATCGCCGGATTGGGACTATCACGCCATACCTCGACCCACTGCGGTCCGCCGTCCGGACTGGCGCCTCGCGCGAGGATCACGGCGAGCAACGCTTCGACCAGGCCCTCGGGAACTTCCGCTGCACTGGCATGCAGTTGCAACGAGCGGCTCGCCAGGGAATCGCGCACCCGTTGGCGCAGGGCATCGACTTGCGCCGGTTGCGAAACGAAAATGAAGATCAGCGCAAACCCGCTGCTCCACTGCAGTTGCGTGCGCAGATCAGCCCAGACTGCCTCAAACTGCGGGCTTGGTTCCGCTGTCGGGGCGCGATTCATGGGCGTCGATGACTTCCCAAAGTAGGGGATGGACGTCGTACCAGTCGCTGCCGTTGCGGTAGTTGAGCACCAGGCGCGTGTCGAAATAGCGCCCCAGGGTCGACAGCCGGTCCATCATTTTAAGTTCGGCCTGGTGGGTGGCGGCAATTTCCTTGAGCCAATCCTTGTCTTCATCCGGAATCGGCAGCATCTCGCGGCGCATCGCATTCTCGACATCGGTCAGCACCTGGTCCGACACCGGCAAGCCGAGTAAGGGATTGCCGGCCTTGACCAGACAAGCTCTGATCAGCCGAAAGAAATCGCGAATGTCACCACCCGTGGCCAGCGCCAGGCGGTCAAGTTGCTGTGCCGACAGTACCGCCTCCCAGTTGGCGTAACGCTGGCTTACCATGCGCCGCAGTGCATCCAGGCCACGCGCGCTGTGCTGCCGCGACTTGCCGGCCGCCGGCGTCTCGAATACATGCGCGCTGGCCAGAAACACCATTTGGCTGCTGTAGAGCGCGCTCAGGTTTGCCGTCAGCGCGCTCAGATAGGGCGGTACCGAATAAACCACATGCAGGGGCGGAAATTTCAGGTTGTCAGGATTGCCTGAAAACAGCGCCACGGCACTGTCGAACACTTTTTTCGCGCCGTCCGCGTTGATACCGCGCAGGCGCTCGACCGAATCGGCGATCAGCACGATCTTGCGGTTGGCACCTTCGCGTTCCTGCACCAGTTCGCACACTTCAAGAACAAAATTGCGCGCATCGCGCACCAGCGCCGACAAGTTGTTGCGCGAGGCTGCCTGGATTTTTTCCTTGAAGGTCGGGTTGCCCTTGAGTTCCAGCTTAAGGCCTTGTGCACTGACTTCTTTGACCGCTACCTCGGTGTGCATGAACTCGACCGCGCGCTGCCAGTAGCTGCGCGCTGCCGGCGCGGTCTGATACAGCTGTTCAACCTCGTCGGACAACGCTCCCATAAGCGAAATCACGAAATCGCCGATTTCGATCGGCTCGGTTTCGAGCAAATAGCCGCTCATATCAAGCAAAAACACCGTGCACCCCTGGGCCTTGAGGTCGCGCCGCAGGCGCCGCAGCTCGGTGCTTTTTCCGGTGCCGCGCTGGCCGGTGAAAAGATAAGTGCCGCCGCCCTGGTCCCAGGTGATCTGCCGCGCCAGGTCGTTGATCGGGTCGCCGGAAGCCTCGACATGCACATCCGGGACATAGGCCGGATCATCGGGTTCAAGCGGACGATCCTTCAGGGAAACGAAGAAGCGGCCCAGTTCGTCCGCACGTTGGCTATCGTCGATTTTCACCATGACCAAGCTATTGCTGAATGACTCGCAGATGGTAGCAGTTGGCGTAAATTTCGTCGCCACATGTCTGCCCGCAGCCACGCGCAAATAAATGTCTCATTTCGCCGCCGCGTCCTCGGACACCGGGCCTGGAGCCTTGCGCAGCCACTCGCCCTTCTCGCTGCGATGCCACCAGCCGGCGGGTGCCTGCGCCACCCATTCGCGGGCAAACGAAGCGCGTTCGTAGGGCATCCAGTCGCCGAACGCGCTGCCGCTGCCATGGCCAACCTCGAGCGCCGAGGCCGCATACAGGATGCCGCGATCGATGTTTTCCTGCCTGATCAGCGTGTGCAACCCCGCATCGCCCGCCGCCGGGTCGCGCAGCGCCAAAAAGCCTTCGCTGGTGATGCCGATCGCGCCGCTCTCGAAGCCGCCGCGCGATTCGGGAAAACGGCCCATGATGCGGCGCACTGCCGGAGTGATGTCGCCGGCCCAGTACGGCAGGGTCTTGGCGCCCGGTTCACCCGACTGCGTGTAGACCAGGCGCACCACCTCGCGCGCCTGCATCAGCGTGCCGCCCGCTGCGGTGACGACCTGGGTTGATTGACAGGCGGCCAGCAAAGCGAGCGCCAACAGGCCCGCCACGCAGCCGCGCAGGGCATGCAGGCCTGCGGCCATCAGCGCAACTCCTCGAGCCGGATGCGTGTGACCTGGCCCAGCACCACCGGCAGTGCTTCGATCAGGGCGATGGCGGCATCGACCTTTCGCTCCAGCGCCAGATGGGTCAGCATGATGATGTCGACCTGTTCCTGCCCCTCTGCAGGCTCTTTCTGCACCATCGCATCGATCGAAATGGCATGATCGGCCAGCACGCGGGTGATATCGGCCAGCACACCGGGCTGATCCTTGACCCGCAGGCGCAGGTAGTAGCTGGTGGTGACTTCCCCGATCGGCAGGATCGGCGTACTGGCCAGCTGGTCCGGCTGAAACGCCAGGTGCGGCACACGCTGTTGCGGATCGATGGTGTGCGCGCGCGCCACATCGACCAAGTCGGCGATCACTGCAGACGCGGTGGGTTCGGAGCCGGCACCGGCGCCGTAGTAGAGCGTGGCGCCGACGGCATCTCCCTTGACCAGCACCGCATTCATCACGCCTTCGACATTGGCGATCAGGCGCTTGGTCGGGATCAGGGTCGGATGTACCCGCAGTTCGATGCCGGCCTCGGTACGGCGGGTGATGCCGAGCAGCTTGATGCGGTAGCCCAGTTCCTCGGCGTACTGGATGTCTTCGCGCGTGAGTTTGGTGATGCCCTCTACATGGGCGGCGCCGAACTGCATCGGAATGCCGAACGCGATGGCGCTCATGATGGTCAGCTTGTGCGCGGCATCCACGCCCTCGATATCGAAGGTCGGATCGGCTTCGGCGTAGCCCAGGCGCTGCGCTTCGCGCAGTACATCGGCGAACGGCAACCCCTTGTCGCGCATTTCCGAGAGGATGAAATTGGAAGTGCCGTTGATGATGCCGGCGATCCATTCGATGCGATTGGCAGTCAGCCCCTCGCGCAGCGCCTTGATGATCGGAATGCCGCCGGCCACCGCCGCCTCGAACGCGACCACCACACCTTTTTCGCGGGCGGCGGCAAAGATCTCGTTGCCATGCGTTGCCAGCAGCGACTTGTTGGCGGTGACCACATGCTTGCCGGCGCGAATCGCCTTGAGCACCAGATCGCGTGCGAAGGTGTAGCCGCCGATCAACTCGATGACAATCTCGATCTCGGGGTTGTTGATGATGTCGTCAGCATTGGCTGTGACAGTTGCACGCCCCTTGACGATGCGTTCGGCACGCCCGGTATCGAGATCGGCAACCATGCTGATGACGATGTCGCGGCCGGCGCGGCGCACGATTTCCTCGCGGTTGCGCGCCAGAACGTTGAAGGTACCGGAACCAACGGTGCCGATGCCGAACAGACCTACTTGAATGGGTTTCATTGAATTGGAACGACGCCTGGGTTCTCGGGGATATCAATGGGCAATGGCATACAAAACCGTCTCTTCCTGGTGAATGGTGTAGTGATCGAGATGGAGACGGTAGCCCAGACCCAGATTATCCACCCACAGCGGGATCCGGGTCAGATCGATAGGCCGGTGGTAGAGCGAGATCGCCAGCTTTGGGCGAAATCGGCGCAGGGTCTCGATGGCGCCATCCAGCGCCTGCGACTCGGAGCCTTCGATGTCCATCTTGATGAAATCGACCTGCGTCAAAGCCTCGTTGGTCACGTACTCGTCGATCGAAATGACATCCACCGGCTGGCCTCCGGCTTGGGCATTGACGACCGCGCCCGGCCCGCTGCCGTGCACGTACAGGCGCCCGGACACCGCCCCCAGCGCCTGCGCATTGCAGCGCACCGTGGCGGCGAAGCGCGGATTGAGTGACAGGTTGTGGCGCGCCACCGCCAGGTTGTCCGGCACGACTTCGAACGCATGTACCTGTCCGCCGGCACCCACCGCGTCGGCGAAAGCCAATGTGGTGTCGCCAAAGCAAGCGCCGGCATCGATCACGCAGTCGCCCGGCCGCGCGGCGACGAGCGTCGCGTCGCCTCGGGTCAGCCAGTATTGCCGGATCAGAAACGACCAGGCCACGTTGAACCACCAGCCGTCAAGCACCACCTGCTGGCCGCTCTCGCCTTGCAGATGGTAGCGACGGGCATCGCCATAACCCCCGACAAGCGCGGCGCCGGCCTCGCCCATGCTTCTGGCGCGCGCGCAGTGCGCATGGAACCGGGCGTTGTTGCGTTCGAGCCGAACATGGCGATGGCCAAGCAGGCGGTAGGCGATGAGGTCGATCAGGCAGGCGCGCGACTGGTCATCTTGCAGAAGCTCATACAGGCGGGCCGCCGGCGCCGGCGATTCCAGCAGGTCGGAGATAGTGGCCGCGCAGAATGCCTGGGTGCGCGCATGTAACGCGCTATCGGCTACAGGGCCGTAGCGGTCATGATCGAAATTGTCGTCGAAGCATGCCTGTGTCGCTGCCGCGTAGACCCGCGTCAGGTGCGCGCTGAAGCGCGCGCCGCCCGCTCCAGCGGGCAACTCTCCAGCCGCCGCCGGCCGGCCCCAGGACTTGATGAACCGGCTCAGCACATCGGCGCCAACTCAGGCGGCGGCCTTGTGCAGAACGCCATCCTTGCGGAACATTTCGCGGATGCCACGCACCGCCTGACGGCAGCGCTGCTCGTTCTCGATCAAGGCGATGCGCACATAGTTGTCGCCGTAGTCGCCGAAACCGATGCCGGGCGAGACAGCGATGCGCGCGTCGGCCAGCAGTTTCTTGGCGAAATCCAGTGATTTCAGATGCGCGTACGGCGCCGGAATCTTAGCCCAGATGTACATCGAAGCCTTGGGCTTGTCGACCATCCAGCCGATTTCGTGCAGCCCCTTGACCATCACGTCGCGCCGGCTCTGGTACTGCGCGCAGATCTCCTTGACCGCATCCTGCGGCCCTTCGAGGGCGGCGATCGAGGCTACCTGCACCGGCGTGAAGCTGCCGTAGTCGTGATAGCTCTTGATGCGCGCCAATGCATTGACCAGTTCGGCGTTGCCAACCATGAAACCGATGCGCCAGCCGGCCATGTTGTAACTTTTTGACATGGTGAAAAACTCGACGGCGATATCGCGTGCGCCGGGCACTTCCATGATCGAAGGCGCCCGGTAGCCGTCGAAGGTGATATCGGCATAGGCCAAGTCATGCACCACCAGGATGTCATGCTGCTTGGCCAATGCGATCACGCGCTCGAAAAACTCCAGATCGACACACTGCGCGGTCGGGTTCGAGGGAAAGCCCAGAATCATCATCTTGGGCTTGGGAATGCAAGCGCGAATGGTTTCCTGCAACTCGGCGAAGAAATCGACGTCCGGTGTCATGCGCACGCTGCGGATGTCTGCCCCGGCGATCACCGCGCCATAAATGTGGATCGGGTAGCTGGGGTTGGGCACCAGCACGGTATCGCCACGATCCAGGGTGGCCAGCATCAGGTGGGCCAGCCCCTCTTTCGAGCCGATGGTGACAATCGCTTCGGTATCGGGATCGAACTCGACGTTGTAGCGGTTCTTGTACCAATCGGTAATCGCGCGCCGCAGGCGCGGAATACCCTTGGAAACCGAATAACCATGCGTATCCGGTCGCTGCGAGGCCTCGACCAGCTTGTCGACGATGTGCTGCGGGGTGGAACCGTCCGGATTGCCCATCGACAGGTCGATGATGTCTTCACCGCGCCGCCGCGCGGCCATCTTCAACTCGGCGGTGATGTTGAAAACATAGGGCGGCAAACGCTTGATGCGGGAAAACTCTCTCATGGCAGCCTCGGGCCGGAACGCGGCGGGTCGCTGACGGCACTATCGGGGCACTACCGGTGAACCCGGCGACTTCCCGTCGCGCGCCGTGACAGGCATAAAAGCTATAATTCTACGGTACCCGGCGCTGCATCGCAACAATGCAGGGCCGCGTCGCATCCCTCACGAAATCAACCACGAAATGTGCCTCCGTTTGCGCACGCTTGCCCGCAGCCGCAGGTGCGCCGCAAGCTGCGCGCCGCGCCCTACTCATTGTGAAATTGCATCTCGATCGCCCGGGCATGGTGAATTTCATCACCGCCTTCGACCCGCAATACGTGCAGGTCAACCAGACGCGCCATGCGTCTTCGCTGATCGTGCTGCGTGAACGCCTGATCGAAAACTGGCCGGTACGCACGCCCGAAGACCTGACAGAAGCCGATTTCGAGGCCCTGGCGGGGCTTGGCGTTGAAATCGTGCTGCTGGGCACCGGTCGCAGCCTGCGCTTCCCGCATCCGCGCCTGACCAGCCGCCTGTTGTCACAGCGCATCGGGCTGGAAGTGATGGATACCGGCGCGGCCTGCCGCACCTACAACATCCTCTCCGGCGAGGGCCGCAGTGTCGCCGCCGCCCTGATTGTCGAGTGATGGCCGGCAAGCGCGGGCTCTGGCTCCTGATCGCCGCACTGGCCCTGGTTTGGTTTGCCAACCTCGAAGTGCGCAAGCTGGTGCGCCCTGACGAAGGCCGCTATGCGGAGATTCCGCGCGAGATGGTCGCCAGCGGCGATTGGGTGACCCCGCGCCTGAACGATCTCAAGTATTTCGAAAAGCCAGCACTGCAGTACTGGGGCACGGCGTTGGCCTACACGCTTTTCGGCGAGCATCACTGGACCGCGCGGCTGTGGCCGGCGCTTACCGGATTCGCCGGCATTCTCTTCACCGGCTTAGTCGGTGCGCGAATGTGGGGCCGCAACGCCGGCATCATGGCTGCCGCGATCACCGCCAGCAGCCTTTTGTATGCACTGATCGGCCATGTCAACACGCTCGACATGGGCGTCACGTTTTTCCTCACCGCCGGCCTGTTCGCACTGATGCTGGCGCAGCGCGAAGCGGAAGCAAGCCGCGGCGAACGCAACTGGATGCTCGGCGCCTGGGCCGCGCTGGGCCTGGCGGTACTTTCCAAGGGCCTGATCGGCGCAGCACTGCCGTTCGCGTCCCTGATCATCTACACCGCCTGGACCCGCGATTGGGCTTTGTGGCGCCGCCTGCACCTTGGCAAGGGCTTGGCCACCTTGATGCTGGTGACAGCGCCCTGGTTCATCCTGGTCTCGATCGAAAACCCGGAGTTTTTCCAGTTTTTCTTCATTCACGAGCATTTCGAGCGCTTTCTCACCAAAGTGCACAGCCGTTACCAGCCGCCCTGGTACTTCATCCCGATGTTGCTGGTGGGCATGCTGCCCTGGACCCTCTTCATGTTCGGCGCCATGCGCGGCGCGCTTTCGCAACAGCCGGGCGCGAGCTTTCAGCCGCGCCGCTTCCTGCTGGTATGGATCGTGTTCGTATTCGTTTTCTTTTCGGCTTCGAGCTCCAAGCTGCCGTCCTACATTCTGCCGATGTTTCCGGCGCTGGCGCTTTTGATCGGTGAACGCTTCTCCCAGCTTTCCGCGCGTGCCGTGGCCATGCACGCCCTGCCGTATGTGGCCGTCGGCATCGCCATGCTGCTGGCGGCGCCCCAGGTGGTGCGCCTGGCCAGCAGCGAAGTGCCGGTCGCGCTTTACCAGGGCTATGTGCCGTGGCTGCTGGTAGCCGGTGCCACCCTCACCGCCGCTGCCCTGCTGGCAAGCTTCATGGCCCTGCGCGAACGCACCTTGGCGGCCGGCCTGTGGCTGGCGGCAGGCGGCCTGATCACAGCGCAGCTGATTCTCACCGGCCACAATAGCCTGGCGCCGGCCAGTTCCGCCTACCATCTGGTACAGCAGATCCGCCAGCATGTGCGCCCGGACATCCCGTTCTACAGCCTGGGCATCTATGAACAAACCCTGCCGTTCTACATCAAGCGCACCGTGACCTTGGTCGAGGCGCGCGATGAACTTGCATTCGGCATCCGGCAGGAGCCGCACAAATTCGTGCCGGATTTCATCGAATTCAGCCGCCGCTGGCATGCTCATGCCGAAGCGCTGGCGATCATGCACCCCAACACCTTGCAATACTTCGACCAGCACAAACTGCCCTATGAAGTGATTGGCCGAGATACCCGTCGCGCGGTGGTGCGCAAGCCGGCCGCCGACGCCGCGCCCGCCGGGAACACTTCACAAGCCCGGCCCAAACCATGACCGCCTTCACGTTTGCCATGCTGCTCACCGGCGTCCTTCTGAACGCCGCCGCCCAGCTTTTGCTCAAGGCGGGCACCAATGCGGTCGGACGTTTTGAATTCGCCGCGGCCAATATTGTTCCTATCGGCTGGCGGCTGGCGACCGAGCCGCACATCATGGGCGGCATGGCCTGCTATGTGCTGAGTCTCGCAGTGTGGATCGTGGGCCTGTCGCGCGTGCCGGTCAGCGTGGCCTATCCAATGCTGTCGATCGGCTACGTGGTGAACGTCCTGGCGGCATGGTGGCTGTTCGGCGAGAGCATCACATTGACGAAGATCGCCGGCATCGGCTTCATCATCATCGGTGTGTGGTTGATCGCGCGCACCTGAGGCAAGCAAGTCGATATCAGGGCGGCGCCCGAGCGACACCCGGTTCACCGCCTTCACTGCGCATTTCCACATAACCCAATGCCCATGAACACCCCTTTCCTGCCCCTCACCCGCCCGTCGATCGACGAGGACACCATCGCCGGTGTCGCCGCGGTGCTGCGCTCAGGCTGGATCACCTCCGGCCCGCAGGTGCATGCATTCGAGGCCGCGTTGTCGGCCCACTGCGGTGGACGAGCAGTGCGCGCCTTCAACAGCGGCACCGCGACCATGGAAGTTGCGCTGCGCGCGGCCGGTATCGGTGCCGGTCATGAGGTCATCACCACCCCCTTGTCGTGGGTGGCCACGGCCAACGTGATTCTCCAAACCGGCGCCCGGCCGGTGTTCGTCGATATCGATCCGGCCACCCGCAACATCGACTTGAACCGCATCGCAACCGCGGTAACGCCGGCGACGCGCGCGATCATCCCGGTCGATCTGGCGGGGCTGCCGGTGGACCGCGAGCGCTTGTACGCGATCGCCGCCAGCCATCGATTGCGGGTAGTCGAGGACGCCGCGCAATCCTTTGGCGCCTCCTGGGCGGGTCGTCCGATCGGCAGCTTCGGCGATTTCGTCTCATTTAGCTTCCACGCCAACAAGAACGTCACCTCGATTGAGGGCGGCGCGCTGGTGCTGCCGAGCGATATGGATCCCGGGCTTGTCGAACGCTACCGCCTGCAGGGTGTGGCACGCAGCGGCTTTGACGGCATGGAAGTCGATGTCCTGGGCGGCAAATTCAACCTGACCGACGTGGCCGCAAGGGTCGGGCTGGGGCAACTGGCACGCCTGGACGAATTCACCGCGCGCCGACGCCTGCTGGCGCGCCATTATTTCGACTGCTTCGACAGCGCGCTCGGCTGCGACCTGCCGGTGATGGATTTCGAAAACAGCAACTGGCACATGTTCCAGATCGTTCTGCCGGCCGATGTGCCGCGCGCCGCCTTCATGGCCGCCATGAAGGAACGCGGTGTCGGTACCGGCGTGCATTACCCGGTGATCCACCTGTTCAAACTGTATCGCGCGCTTGGTTTTTGCGAAGGCATGTTCCCGCACGCCGAACGCGTCGGTCGCGCCATCGTCACCCTGCCGCTGTTTGCGGCGATGCTTGAATCCGATGTCGAACGGGTATGCGATAGCGTCACCGAATCGATCGCCGGCCTGCGCCAGAACGCATGACACACGGCACGGTCCCCGCATGAAACCAGCCATTTCCGTCATCGTCCCGGTCTACAACGAGGAACCAGGCCTGGAAGCCCTTTTCGCGCGGCTCTATCCCGCGCTCGACCTGCTGGCCGAACCCTACGAGATCGTGTTCATCAACGACGGCTCGCGCGACCGCTCCGCGGCGATCCTGCGCGAGCAGTTCGCGCGCCGGCCGGAGGTCACGCGGGTGATACTTTTCAACGGCAATTTCGGCCAGCACATGGCCATCATGGCGGGCTTCGAGGCCAGCCGCGGCGAGATCATCGTCACCCTCGACGCCGATTTGCAGAACCCGCCCGAGGAAATCGGCAACCTGGTGGCCAAGATGCGCGAAGGCTACGATTATGTCGGCACCATCCGCCGCCTGCGCCAGGACAGCTGGTTCCGTCGTGTCGCTTCGCGCTGGATGAACGGCATCCGTGAACGCATCACCCGCATCAAGATGACCGACCAGGGCTGCATGCTGCGCGCCTACTCGCGCGCCATTGTCGATGCGATCAATTCGTGTCACGAGATCAACACCTTCATCCCCGCGCTGGCCTATACCTTCGCGCAAAAGCCGGTGGAGATCGAGGTGGCGCATGAAGAGCGCTTCGCCGGCGAATCGAAGTATTCGCTGTATTCGCTGGTGCGCCTCAATTTCGACCTGATGACCGCGTTTTCGGTGGTGCCGCTGCAATTGTTTTCGCTGGCCGGCATCGCCATCGCCGCCTTGAGCTTTTTCTTCGTCGCCTACCTCGCGATCCGCCGTCTGTTCCTGGTCGGTCCCGAGGCGGAAGGACTGTTCACGCTGTTCGGCATAGCCTTCTTCCTGATCGGCGCGACCTTGTTCGGCATCGGCCTCCTAGGCGAGTATGTGGGCCGCATCTACCAGCAGGTGCGTTCGCGCCCGCGCTACCTGATCGCCGCGGTGCTCGAACAGGAGGCGATCGAATCGGCCCCTCAGGTCTCGAAGAAGGTGGTGGTTTGACGCGCGCGGTCGTGTTCGCCTATCACAACGTCGGCGTGCGTTGTCTGCAGGTATTGCTCGATCACGGTGTCGACGTGCGGATGGTACTGACGCACGCCGACAATCCGGACGAAACCATCTGGTTCTCAAGCGTTGCCGAGCTGGCACGTTCGCGCGGAATCGCGGTGATCATGCCTGACGATCCCAACACGCCGGACGTCGTGGCGCAGGTGCGTGCCGCAGCGCCGGATTTCCTTTTCTCGTTTTATTACCGCCTGATGCTCAAGCGC
>Ga0105044_10011572_pt1 | contig 12014 bp, 11 predicted proteins | sample MAT01_FD_78092 | JGI IMG/M metagenome (GOLD analysis project Ga0105044, IMG submission 78092) | Freshwater microbial communities from Lake Fryxell liftoff mats and glacier meltwater in Antarctica - MAT-01 | ecosystem: Environmental > Aquatic > Freshwater > Ice > Liftoff microbial mat | place...
CCGCACGATCGTCACGAGGCCGGGCAACCGGGCCGCCATATCCTCCTGACGCTCCGGGCGCACGGGCCGGTCCTTTGTGTTGAGCACGTAGGTGACCGGTAGGTCGGAGAGCGCCGCCCACGAGACCGGCTGGAAGTAGTGGTTGACCGTGTCGGGCACGCAGCGGTTCGGGTCGACGATGTACGCCAGCGTCTCATCGTCGAGCGGCTCGCCGCCGTAGGCGCGACGGGACGGCTCGGGATCGTCCGGTGCGCCCGGGAGGGTGATGACGTCACCGGACTCGGCAGCCAGCGCCAGCGCCGCGACCAGGCCCTCGCGGTGGCGGTCCTGCATGCAGTCGGCCCCGACGCCGCCCTCGGCCGGCACGAGCGCGGCGCTGAGCACGATGCGCTCGACCGGTACGCCGAGGCGAGCCAGTCCGGTCACCACACCGGGCACCACCAGACCACCCGACGAGTGGGCCACGATGGTGATCGGTTCGACCACCGCCGCCTCCGCGAGGTGGGCGAGGTCGGCCAACACCGACGCCACCTCGTCGTCCACCGTGAGCGTGGGGAGGTCGCCCGGCCGACCCGCCCGGCCCGGAAGGTCGACGGCGATCGCCGGCTGATCGAGGTGGGCCAGCAACCGGTCCCAGAACCGGCCCGTCATGCCCCCGCCGTGCACGAGCACGTACATCGTTCCGCCTCCCGACCATCGGTTTCGGCGTCGGTCGCCCCGTCCGGCTCGGTGCGAGCGTAGGCCGAGGTCGTGGCGGCTTCGCGTTGGGGCGAATCAGCGGGGGATGCGGCCGGTCTCGTGGGCCCACATGGCGATCTCGACGCGGTTGCGCGCCGCGAGCTTCATCATGAGGCTGGCAACGTGGGTCTTGACCGTGCTGAGGCTGATGTGCAGCTCGTCGGCGATCTCGGCGTTGGTCCGACCCCGTGCCACGGTGACGAGCACCTCCTCCTCGCGCCCGGTCAGCGCGTCGATGGGCTGGACCGGCGGCACGCCTGTCTGGCGGTCGGCGAAGGTGGCCAGCAGGCGAACGGTGACGCTCGGCGCGATGAGGGCGTCGCCGTTGGCGGCTGCGTGGATCGCCTGGACGAGCAGCTCGGTTCCCGCGTCCTTGAGCAGGAACCCGCGCGCGCCGGCCTTCAGCGCGCCGTGGACGTACTCGTCGAGATCGAAGGTGGTGATGATCACGACGGCCAGGGGATCGGTTACGTCGGGTCCCGCGAGTAGGCGGGTGGCCTCGATGCCGTCCATGTCGGGCATGCGGATGTCGAACAGGCACACGTCTGGACGCAGCTCGCGCGCGAGGGTCACGGCCGTCCGGCCGTCGGGTGCCTCCCCCACCACCTCGATGCCCGGCTGCGCATCGAGGATCATCGTGAGCCCGGTCCGGATGAGGTCCTGATCGTCGGCGACGAGCACCCGGATGCTCATGTGGACGCGCCGGTCCGCGGCAGCACGGCGTCCACGGTCCAGCCCCGCTCGGGCGTGGGGCCCGCCTCGAGCGTGCCCCCCAGCAGCGTGACCCGTTCGGTCATCCCGACGAGCCCGTAGCCCGGCGACGACACCGACACGGCGACGGCCTCGCCGTCGTCGCGAACCGTCAGGTGCACGCGCTCGTCCTCGACGGCGACCCGCACGGTGACGCGGGTGGCGTGGCGGGCGTGGCGGACCGCGTTCGTGATCGATTCCTGGGCGAGGCGGTAGATCGCGGCACCGACCGACGCACTGAGCCCGTCGAGATCACCCGACAGGTCCACCACGACTTCGGGCCCGTCGCCGGAACGTCCCGCCAGCCGGGCCACGTCGGCAGCCCGCCGTTGGGGCGCGAGCTCGGCCTCGTCGCCCTGGCGCAGCGCGCCGACCATCATCCGCATCTCCGCCAGGGTGCGCGACGCCTCTCGTTCGATGACCTCGAGCGCGTCGAGGGCGCCGGCGGGATCGGTGGCGGCGACGGCCCGCCCGGCCTGGGCCCGGATCGAGATCGCCGACACGTGGTGGGCGACCGTGTCGTGGAGCTCGCGCGCCAGCAGCTCGCGCTCGCGCAGCTTGACCTCGTCGATGGCGCGAACGCGGGACGAGGCGCGGTACCGGACCGAGGCACCGAGCGCGGCCGGGAGCAACAGGAAGGGGATGGTGGTGAGGGCGTCGGTGACGCCCGCGCTGATCCACGAGCTGAGGGCGCAGGTGCCCATGACGAAGGCCAGGCCGATCCCGGCCTCCCGACCGGAGCCCCACCGCAGCAGCGCGTACGGCAGCAGGAGCACGTAGGCCGTGGTGTACAGCGCCATCGATTCGCCGGTGACGGCGCCCGCCACGGCGTCGACGCCCATGGCGACGGAGAACACGGCGACCGTGACGGCGAGCGGATGGGCCCGTCGCCACAGCAGGCCGAACGCCGGCACCACGCAGACGACCAGCGCGACGGGACGCGTCGCGTCGGCGCGCAGCAGCGACTCGACGACGGCCACCACCACCAGGGTGGCGACGAGGGCACCGTCGAACCACGTCCGGGCGGGCGGATCCGGCGCGCGGGGTTCGCTCCAGAGCGATCGGACGGCGTCTCTCACCAGGGTTGCAGCGTAGAGAAGCCCGGCCGGTCGCGCATCAGCCGAAAGTACCCCACGTCGCTCCGCCGAAGGACCCGTCCAGGAGGGACCTGCGGACCGATGTGGACGGAGCCGGGTGCCGTCAGGGTGAGCCATGGCTGTCGACCGACCACGTCGGGCGCGGCCGGTCGTGGCCCACGAGGGTCACCTGGGACGAGGAGGACGAGGGTGTCACACCTGCTGTATCGATTGGGCCGGTTCGCCGCCCGCCGACCATGGGCCGTGATCGGCGCGTGGTTGGTGATCTCGGTGGTCGTGCTGGCGTCCGCCAGCTCGTTCGGTCGCGAGCTCGAGGACTCCTACGTGGTGCCCGGGCTCGACTCGCAACAGGCCGTCGACCTGCTTTCGGCCGCCTCGTCGGATCGGGCCGGCCTCACCGCCCAGGTCGTGATGACCCCGCTCGACGAGACCGCGACCTTCTTCGACTCGGCGCAAGCCCGGGACGCCCTGGCGCAGATCCAGGCCGACGCCGCCGCGCTGCCCAAGGTGCTCGCGACCAGCGACCCCACCGGCGCGTTGGCGGCCGGACCCGAGGCGGCGGCCGCGAGCGGCGCGGTGTCGCCCGACGGGCGCGTCGCCCTCATTCGCGTCCAGTACCCGGTGGTGGAGGAGCTGAGCGCCACCGACCTCGAGAACCTCGAGGCGCTGGGCGCCGCCGCCCGGGTTGGCTCACCGCTGCAGGTCGAGCTCGGCGGGGATCTGTTCTTCTCCTTCGAGGAGGCCCAGACCGGGACGGGTGAGCTCATCGGACTGATCGTCGCGGTGATCATCCTGCTCGTGGCGTTCGGATCGCTCATCGCGATGGGGCTTCCCATCGGCATGGCGCTGTTCGGGCTCGCCCTCGGCGTGAGCTCGATGACGCTCATCACCTACGTGATCGACATCCCCAGCTTCGCCCCCCAGATCGCCACCATGATCGGCCTGGCGGTCGGGATCGACTACGCCCTCTTCCTCGTCACCCGCCACCGTGAGCTCCTGGCGCGGGGGATGACCGTCGAGGAATCGGTCGGGCGGGCCGTCGCCACGGCCGGCCAGGCCGTGGTGTTCGCGGGTGGCACCGTCGTCGTCGCCATCCTCGGTCTGGCGGTGGCCGGCCTCCCCTTCATGACCGCGGCGGCCATCGCGACGTCGGTGATCGTGGCGATCATGGTCGTCGCGTCGGTCACCCTCCTCCCGGCGTTCCTCGGCCTCGCCGGGCACTGGATCAACCGCCTCGGCTTCGGTGGGCGCGCCCCTGCGGACGGGAGCACGGTCAGCCCGCGTTGGAAGCGGTGGGGCACCCACGTGTCGGGGCACGCGTGGCCCTACGCCGTCGGGTTCACCTTGCTGCTCCTGCTGCTCGCCGCACCCGTCGTTTCCCTCCGGCTCGGCTTCCCCGGCGAGGGCTCACTGCCCGAGACCCGCACCGAGCGTCGGGCCTACGACCTCGTCGCCGCCGGCTTCGGCCCGGGCATCAACGGCCCGCTGGTCGTCGCTGTCGACATCTCGCAGGACGCGACCGTCGTCGAACCGCTCCACGCCGCGATCGCGGCGGATCCGGGGATCGCCGCGGTGGCACCGCCCGAGGTCGACACCGACCACGGGGTGGCGACCCTCATCGCCATCCCGACATCGGCACCCCAGGACGCCGCCACCCTCGACACCATCGAGCGCCTCCGCTCCGAGGTGTTCCCGTCGGTGCTGAGCGACCTCCCGGCTCGGGCCCACATCGGCGGCCAGACGGCGACGTGGGGCGACATCGGTGATCAGGTCACCGACCGGCTGCCCCTGTTCATCGCCGCGGTGATCCTGCTGTCGTTCGTGCTGCTGACCCTCGTGTTCCGCTCGATCCTCGTGCCGCTGAAGGCGGCGCTGCTGAACCTGCTGAGCATCGGTGCCGCCTACGGCGTCCTCGTGATGGTGTTCCAGTGGGGATGGGGCCTCAGCTTGATCGGGGTGGAGGGCACCGTGCCGATCGTCTCGTTCATCCCCCTGATGATGTTCGCGATCCTGTTCGGCCTCTCGATGGACTACGAGGTGTTCCTCCTCTCCCGGGTGCGAGAGGAGTACGTGCGCTCCGGCGACAACGAGGCCTCGGTCATCGCCGGGATCGCCGGGACCGCACGGGTGATCACCTCGGCGGCGCTGATCATGATCTCGGTGTTCGCCGGGTTCGTGCTCGGCGACGACCCGACGATCAAGATGTTGGGCCTCGGGTTGGCCACGGCGATCTTCGTGGACGCCACGATCGTGCGGCTGATCCTCGTGCCCGCGACGATGAGCCTGATGGGGAACGCCAACTGGTGGCTGCCCGGCTGGCTCGATCGGCGGCTGCCGACCATCGACATCGACGGCGAGGCCGGCCTGCCCGAGCCCGAGATGGAGGGTGGTCCATCCGGGTCGGTCGCCGCCGCCGATGCCCGACCGCGACCGGAGTCGTACTCCGGTCGCCCCGGCGGCGAACGTGGTGTCGTGGTCGAGGAACGCCAGACGGACCACGGCGGTGGCGCCGTTGCGGTGCTGGGCGACGACGATCTCGGCCGTGCTCCGGTCTCGTGAGTCCGGGTCGGCGTCGACCTCGCCGCCAGAGATGGATACCGCGACGTCGGTGGCCGCGGGCAACGACGTCGGTCGTACACATCGTCGGCTGCTCCCCACCGCGTCGCCGACACCACGGCAACGTCGGAGGTCCTGGTCAGGCGCTCAGCGCGTCCGGCTCGAAGCTCAACGAGGCGAGCAGCTCGCCGGCGTCGGTGGCGTAATCGGTGTCCGAGACGATCGAGATGATGAAGAAGTACTCGCCACCGCTTTCGAAGATCACCAGGACGCCGTTGGCTCCGCTCGCCGACGTCACCTGGTGCAGGTACCCGTCCTGGCCGCCGATGGTGACGTCGTCAGCTTCGCCGATCTGGGAGCCGTCGCCCGCCAGCAGGTCGACGATGGCCTCGCCGAACAGGTCCAGGCTCGGCACGCGGTCGGAGTGCTCGTAGTGCACCAGCGAGAACGTCGCGCCACGCGGCGAGTCGTCGGGGTTGAGGACGAGCGCCTGCACCAGCGCATCGTCATCCAACTCGGTCTCGGGGCCGGGCGTGGAGCTGAGCCGCGGGGTCTCCTGCGAGGTCACGCTCCAGCCGGCTGGGATGGCGACCCCGATGAAGCCGTCGAGCAGGATGGTCTTTCCGCGGACCGTGGTGTCGTCGGGCTCCTCGATGGTGGTGGTGGTCCGGGGCGCCTTCTCGGTCGTGGTCGTGGTCTCGGCCTCGGTGGTCGTCGTGGTCACCACGACGGTCGTGGTGGTGACCTCGGCAGCGTCCTCGCCGCCGCTGCTGCACCCGACCGCTCCGAGCGCCAGGGCCGCCACGGCCACCAGTGTGAGCGGGCGGAACGCCTGGGTGAGGCGAGTCGGGGTTCGATTCTCCATGGGCGGACTGAACCACCGGCGCGTTAGCTGTTGCGTAACCAGGTCCGGCCCCGGGTGCTCCGACCTCGATGCTGAGCCTGTACCTCAGTCTCAGATCAGACTCAGACCCCGCGCGCCATGTTGGCGAACTTGGTGTAGTGATCGAGGAACGCCAGGCGGACCATGCCGGTGGGGCCGTTGCGGTGCTTGGCGACGATGATCTCGGCGGTGCCCCGATCCGGGGAGTCGGGGTTGTAGACCTCGTCGCGGTAGATGAACATCACGACGTCGGCGTCCTGCTCGATCGAGTTGTGGATGACCAAACCGTCGGCCACGAAGTTATGGGTGCCCGGGACCGTGGCGTCGAACACCGGCTCGTCGCCGAGCTCGGTGATGCTGACGATCGTGTCCCAGCGGACGTGCGATCCGGCGAGGTCGGCCAACAGGCGGTCGGGCACGACCTCGACCAGCCGCTCGAGCTGATCCCGGGTCAGCTCGTTGGCGTAGAAGCTCTCGACGAAGTCGTCGAGGCCGAGACGGGCCTCGAGGTCGGCGACGGTGAGGCCGTGCTGGGGAAGGACCTTGCGGATGTAGCCCCAGATCTCGCGGGGGATGGTGTCGGCGGCTCCGTCGGCGTCGGTGCCGACCGAGGCCGGCCAGGGACCCGAGCGCGGCACGGCGATGCGGTCCCCGACGTCGAGCCGCTCCAGCGGGAACCAGCCCTCGAGCGCGAGGAACGGGTGGTTGGCGCTGGCCTTGATGGAGCGGCCCGAGGCGAGCGTGAGCTCGTAGACGGTCTTGGTGCCACTCGGGAACACGTGGCTGAGCTCCCCGCGCACGAGGCGGTAGCGCTCGTCGAGGGTCCAGATCGGGACGTTGCGCTCGCCCGATGCCAGCAGCTCACCCATGGTGACGCAGCGACCGTTGTCGGCCCGCGTGACGGTGGTGTCGGCGGTGACGCAACCCGACTCGCGCAGGTCCGAGAGCATCGGCCGCTTGTCGGCCCGCTGCTCGAGCCCGCGTGAGAGCTGCGACAGGGCCATGACGGGGCACTCGAGCTCGCGGGCGAGGATCTTGAGGCCTCGGCTGATCTCGGCGATCTCGACCTGGCGGTTCTCGGCGTTGGAGCGGCCGGTCATGAGCTGCAGGTAGTCGACGACGATGAGCCCGAGGTCGCCGACGCGGCTCTTGAGCCGGCGGGCCTTGGAGCGGATCTCCATGATGGTGAGGTTGGGGTTGTCGTCGATCCAGATCGGGGCGTCGGCGAGGCGGCCGGTGGCGTGGGCGATCTTCTGCCAGTCGGACTCGTTGAGCGCCCCGTTGCGGATGCGCTTGGAGTCGACCCGGGCCTCGCTGCAGAGCATGCGCTGGGTGAGCTCGATCTGGCCCATCTCGAGCGAGAAGATCAGGACCGGTCGGTTGGCCTCGAGCGCGGCGTGCGAGGCCATGCACAGCCCCAGCGCGGTCTTGCCCGCCGACGGCCGGGCGCCGAGGACGTAGAGGGCGTTGGGCTGCAGGCCCGACGTGAGGTCGTCGAAGTCGGTGAAGCCGGTGGGGATGCCGGTGATGGACTGACCCCGCTCGTAGAGCTGCTCGAGCCGGTCGAGGTTGAGGTCGAGCAGGTCGTGGATGGGCGCCATGGTGTCGGTGACGCGGCGCTGCGCGACCTCGAACACCAGCGACTCGGCGTGATCGACGGCCTTGGCGACGTCATCGGGGAGCTCATAGCCGATCTCGGCGATCTCGCCCGCCACCCCGATGAGGCGGCGCAGCAGCGCGTGCTCCTCGATGATCTTGGCGTAGCGCCCGGCGTTGGAGGTGGCCGGCGTGCCCGCCTGCAGGTTGATGAGCAGTGCCGGGCCGCCGATGGTCTCGAGCACCCCGGCGCGGTTGAGCTCCTCGGCGACCGTGACCGGGTCGGCGGGCTCGCCCGCCGCGTTGAGGCTGGTGATGGCGTCGTAGATGTGTCCGTGGGCCGGCTTGTAGAAGTCGTCCGCCGTCAGCCGCTCGGACGCGATCGAGATGGCGTCCTTGGACAGCAACATGGCGCCGAGCAGCGACTCCTCGGCCTGCAGGTTGCTGGGGGGCACCCGGCCCGAGCCCTGTGACCCACGGCTCTGGTCGCGGTCGGTTCCGCTCATCGGGTGGTCCCCGGCTGGCACCTGGGCACCGAACGCGGGGGGATGGGCGGGACGGGGGGCGCGGTCATGGGACGTTCACTCTGACCGACCAGCCCTGGGGATAGCTAGGCCCGTAACCCTGGGAATTGCGGCGGTCCGCCTGGGGACGACGTGTGGACATCGCGGCCGGGCTGTGGGCAAGTGGGGCGCGCGAGGGCCCCGAGCAGGGGCGCAGCGATCCGGGTCGTGACAGCACCGTCCCAGTGTCGCGAGGGGGTGAGACATCGCCACGGGTCCGCCGGCACCGCCCGGCGCGCGACCGGCTCGTTCGCCGTCGTCGGGACCGTGCGCCATGCCGCCTCCTGGGTGCCACGGCCATCGTGGCCCGTGACCGCGCCGCGACGGCGGATGGTCGCGCCGTCGGTCGGTGCCCGGAGAGAGGGCCGGGAACGACGACGGCCGGCGCCGCGAGAAGCGACGCCGGCCGTTCGCCGAACCGTTGGTCCCGGGCGAGCCCGGGTCGCGAGGATCAGGTGCCGCTGGCGGTGACCTCGACGGTGATCTGGAACTCGACGTCGGTGTGGAGCTTGGCGCCGACCGAGTGGGTCCCGGTCGTGCGGATGGGCTCGTCGAGGACGAGGTCCTTGCGATCGAGGTCGATGTTGGTCTGACCCCGAACGGCGTCGGCGATCTCGGTGGTGGTCACCGAACCGAACAGCTTGCCGCCCTCGCCGGCGCGGGCGGCGATGTGGATGATCGCCGGCACGAGGCGCTTGGCGACCTCCTCGGCGCCGGCGCGCTCGGTGGCGTCCTTGATGAGGCGCGAGCGCCGCATCTGCTCGGCCTGCTTCTCGACGCCGGCCGACGCCTTGATCGCGTAGCCCTTCGGGAGGAGCGAGTTGCGGGCGAACCCGGCGGACACGTCGACGATGTCGCCGCGCTTGCCGACCCCGTCGACATCGGAGCGGAGCAGGAGCTTCATTCCGACACCTCCGCATCGACCAGGGCCGGCTCGGCCTCGGTGCTGGCGCCCGAGCTGACCGGCGTCGCGGTGACGACGTCGGGAGCGAGCTCGGTGTCGGCCTCGTCCCGGCGCGGTCCACGACCGCCGCGATCGTCACCGTCGCGATCGCGACCCCGGCCACCGCCGCGCTGGGTGGTGACCCGGTTGGCGTAGGGCAGCAGGGCCATCTCCCGCGCGTTCTTGATGGCGAGGGCGATCTCCTTCTGCTGCTGGGAGTCGTTCCCCGTCACCCGACGGGCGCGGATCTTGGCGCGATCGGACATGAAGCGACGAAGGAGGTTGACGTCCTTGTAGTCGCAGTACTCGACCCGCTCCTGGGTGAGGATGCTGATCTTCTTCTTGGACCGGCGGGCGTTGTCCTTGTTCTTCCCGCGCTTGGCTGGTGCTTTGGCCATCAGAAAGGCTCCTCGTCTGCGTACTGGGGTCCGGGGTCGTTGGACGTGGCCTTCGAGCCACCGCCCCCGCCACCGCTGCCGCTGTTGGCGGCGAAGTCGCCGCCGCGGCGTTCGTTCTTGGTGATCTCGGCGGTCGCCCACTTGAGCGAGGGGGCGACCTCGTCGGCGACGATCTCGACCTTGGATCGCTTGTCGCCGTCCTGGGTCTCCCACGAACGCTGGTCGAGCCGACCGGTCACCACGATGCGGGTGCCCTTCTGGACCGACTCGGCCACGTTCTCGGCGAGCTGCTGCCAGCAGGTCACGTCGAAGAACGACGTGGCCTCCTCCCACTCCTGGGTCTGGCGGTTCTGCCAGCGGCGGTTGACCGCCAGGCCGAAGTTGGCGACGGCCTGCCCACTGGGGGTGAACCGCAGCTCGGGATCGCGGGTGCAGTTCCCGACGACGCTCACGTTGTTGTCTGCCATGGTGGCTTCTCCTCGTTCTCGCTCGGTGGCTAGCCGGCCGCCGGCGCGACGCTGGTGAGCCCGCGCTTGGCGGCCTCACGGTCGGGCAGGCGGATCAGCTTGTGGCGGACGACCTCGTCCGCGATCCGGAGCATGCGCTCGAGGTCATGGAGGTTGGACGCCTCCGTGACGATGTCGAGAACGACGTAGATGCCTTCCCACTTGTGGTTGATCTCGTAGGCGAAGCGCCGACGACCCCAGCGGTCGATCTTGGCGACCCGACCTCCACCGGCGGTGATCATGTCGCCGCTCTGCTTGAGGATGCGTTCGACGTCGGACTCGTCGGTCGTTCCGTCGAAGATGACCATCAGTTCGTATGCCCGCATGGCGAGCATCACCTCCCTTCGGACCCGGTGTGCTGGCACACATTCGTGGAGACATCCTGCGGATGCGGCCACCGGGGCCCCCGAGCCGGGGGCAGGGCCCCCACCCGGATGGGCGGGGATCTGTCGTGTCTCCCGAACCAGGTGATCCGGGGAACCCGACGAGGATAGGTGAAGCCGGTGGTGAAGCCCTCATCGACCATCGTGGTCGAGGGGTGTGACACCGCCGGCGGCCGGGCGGACCACCGACACCCTCGCCGGCGGCGGAGCTCGCGCATCACCGTCACCACGTGAGCTCGCCGAGGAGGGTGGCGAACAGCTCCTCGGCGTCGCGCTCGAGCCCCTGACGGGCGAACCACGCGGTGATGTTCACCACGTCGCGGTGGAGGAAGTCGACGCGCTCGACGAGCGAAACCTGGGCCTCCTTGCCGGTCTTCAGCACGCCCAGGTCGGTATCGGCGTAGGGCTCGGGGACGAGCCAGTCGGGCGGATCGGGGTGATCGGGTTCGACGGGGACCGAGGCACCGAAGTGATCGGTCGGCTCGAGGTGGTCGCGTGGGACCAGTGGTTCGGACACGGTGTCCTCCGGGTTCGGGGGTGAGCGGGAGCAGATCCCGGTCGTCGAACCCGCGGTCCGATCGCCAACGGTCGTCGAGCGCGACGGCGCGTCACCGGCGGTGTGCCTCACGGTCGAAGGGCGCGGCGACGGCGGCCGGGGCTCGAGTCACGTGTTCTGGGCCGCGCCGATGTCGCTGCTCGTCGAGCTCTGGGCCAGAGGCCTCTCGTGGTGGTGCCACGCTCCCGGCACGTGGCCGCCGGGGGTCAGCGCCGTCTGCATCCCACGCTCGGTGGCATGATCCGCAAGGATCCCCGGTTCTTGCGGCGCTCAGGTTCGAATCCGGTCATCAGCGCCGCAAGATCGTGAAGTCCGCAAGAACCCGCCGCCGGGCGCCACGGATCGTGGCATCGAGAACCCTCGAGCGGCCCGTGCGGCCGGTTCACCACCGCCGGCGAGACGAGCATCACGGAGCGGGCGAAGGCACCGCCGGCTCATGCCGACCAGCGCCGCCGTCGCCGCGCCCTTCCCACCCGTGCACCACATCCGCCCGTCCCGCGCCGCAGCGCTCGACGCCCGTGGCCAACGCACCCGACGATGAGCGAGACAGAGCGACCCGCCATCCCACCGCGACGAGCCGACGCCCGACCCACGTCCTGGACTCCGCCCGCGCGTCCGACGTCGCGGGCACAGCGGAGCCAGCCGCCAGCCCGACGATTCCCGGGTCACCAGCTCCGCCGACGACGGTCCGATCGCCAACGGTCGTCGAGCGCGACGGCGCGTCACCGGCGGTGTGCCTCACGGTCGAAGGGCGCGGCGACGGCGGCCGGGGCTCGAGTCACGTGTTCTGCGCCGCGCCGATGTCGCTGCTCGTCGAGCTCTGGGCCGGAGGCCTCTCGTGGTGGTGCCACGCTCCCGACACGTGGCCGCCGAGGGTCAGCGCCGTCTGCATCCCACGCTCGGTGGCATGATCCGCAAGGATCCCCGGTTCTTGCGGCGCTCAGGTTCGAATCCGATCATCAGCGCCGCAAGATCGTGAAGTCCGCAAGAACCCGCCGCCGGGCGCCACGGATCGTGGCATCGAGAACCCTCGAGCGGCCCGTGC
>Ga0105044_10011573_pt1 | contig 12014 bp, 11 predicted proteins | sample MAT01_FD_78092 | JGI IMG/M metagenome (GOLD analysis project Ga0105044, IMG submission 78092) | Freshwater microbial communities from Lake Fryxell liftoff mats and glacier meltwater in Antarctica - MAT-01 | ecosystem: Environmental > Aquatic > Freshwater > Ice > Liftoff microbial mat | place...
TAAGGCTGCTCCTGTGAAGAAGGCTGCTCCTGTGAAGAAGGCTGCTCCTGTGAAGAAGGCTGCTCCTGTGAAGAAGGCTGCTCCTGTGAAGAAGGCTGCTGAACAGCAGGCCTGATCGTGGCGAGGCGCCAGCGGCTCGACGCGGAACTGGTTCGTCGCCAGTTGGTAGAAAGTCGTACCGATGCGGGCCGAGCCATTTTTGCCGGCCGGGTACTCGTCAATGGCGCAGTGGCCGACAAGGCGTCACGGCAAGTACACGCTGGCGACGCGTTGGTGATCTCGGGACCACCTGCCCGTTTCGTCAGTCGCGGCGGTGAGAAACTGGAAGCTGCCCTCGACGCGTTTGCTCTTGACGTCACAGCGCTGCGAGTCCTGGATGCAGGAGCGAGCACCGGTGGATTCACCGACTGTCTGCTACAGCGTGGTGCTGCCCATGTTGTCGCGCTCGACGTCGGCCATGGCCAATTGCATCCTCGTATCCGCGACGACATGCGAGTCACCGTGATCGAGCGGTTCCACATTCGCGAGGCCACCGCCGAGGCCATCGGCGGCGCAGTGCAAATGGTCACCGCCGACCTTTCGTTCATCTCGCTGAGACGGGTGCTGGCTTCGCTGACCGGCGTGAGCGTCCCGGGAGGCGACCTGGTGCTGTTGGTGAAACCGCAGTTCGAGGCTGGGAAAATCGAGGTCTCCAGGGGCCACGGTGTGATCACTGATTCGGCGATTCATGACCGCGTTCGTGATGAAGTGAACACGGCGCTGATCGACACCGGCTGCGCAGTACACGGTTGGATCGATTCGCCGATCTACGGTGGCGATGGCAATCGAGAATTCCTTGTACATGCCACCACCAACCAGTCAGGATCTCTCGCGTGAGCGCAGTATTACTCGTCGCCCATCACGGTCGCCTCGAGGCTGGGGTGCTGGCTCGCGCCGCCGCTGCGTGGCTCAGTGAGCGTGGCCATGATGTGTGGATGTTGGCCGACGACGCGGTGCCGTTGGAGCTTGACGAACTGCAATCCGACCGTTCACCGGCGCAGGCCGACCTCGCTATCAGCCTCGGCGGCGATGGCACGATGCTGCGCACCGTCAAGTTGGTCGGTGCGGCCGATGTTCCCATCATCGGCGTCAACGTGGGGCTACTGGGGTACCTCACGGAGGTCGAACCCGACGCGATGGATCACGCCCTTGAGCGTTGGTTCCTGGGGTCAGTCAATGGTGAATGGCACATTGACCAACGAATGCTGCTCTCGGTCTCGTTGCACTCGGTCGGCTCGGCCGCCACCCGCACCTGGACTGCGCTGAACGAGGGTGTCGTGGAGAAGCAGGAGGCAGGACACACCATCCGCCTGCAGGTGTGGATCGACGGAACACCATTCACCTCGTACGCAGCCGACGGGCTGATTCTCGCAACGCCCACTGGCTCTACCGCGTATTCGCTGTCTGCTCGGGGCCCAGTGCTCTCGCCACGACTACGCGCAGTACTGTTGACCCCTGTCTCTCCCCACATGCTGTTCGATCGTTCGCTGGTGCTCGACCCCTCTGAGCTGGTGGAGGTCGAGGTGGTTGGGCACCGTTCGGCGACGCTGTCGATCGATGGCCAGCCAGTAGCGACGCTGGCCGAGGGGGATAGGGTTTCCGTCGCCCCGTCGGAGCAGGTGGCGCGGTTCGTTCGCTTCGGCGACCGCCGCTTCCATCAGATCTTGAAGGCGAAGTTCGGATTGACGGACCGGTAGATGCTGCACGAACTCCACATCGAATCGCTGGGTGTGATCGAGCAACTCGATCTCGTGCTTGGCGCTGGGCTGACCGCGCTGACGGGTGAGACCGGCGCGGGTAAGACGATGCTCGTCGAGGCGATCAGTCTTCTCGTCGGGGGTCGCGCCGACGCGATGGTGGTTCGGCCCGGGGCAGCGGAGGCAAGGGTGGAAGGACGATTCGTCATCGGCGATGACGAGTACGTGGTCGCCCGAGTAATTCCCGCCGACGGGCGCTCGCGGGCGTACATCAATGGCCGGCTCGCCACTGTTGGCAACCTGGCCGAGCTGGGCGAGCGCGTTGTCGATCTGCATGGGCAGCACTCGCACCAGAGCCTGCTCTCTGCGAGCGAACAGCGCGACGCTCTCGACCGTTACTGCCACACCGACCTTGTGCCGTTGAAGGGGGCTCGGGCGCGTCTCACCGAGGTGGACGCATCGCTTGCAGCGTTGGGGGGCGACAGCAAGTCACGCGCGCGAGAGCTGGATCTGCTCCGCTATCAGGTCGCCGAGCTTCGCGCCGCCGCCGTCGCGGGCGACGCGGAGGACACCGAGTTGGAGATCGAGTACGACGAGCTTGCGGGCGCCGTTGAGTATCGCGAGCTGGGGGGTATGGCCGCCGCTGCGCTGACCGACGACGATGGTGCCGCTGATTCCATCGGGGCGGCGCTGCGTGCAATCGCCGGCAAGGCACCGTTCGCTGAGCTGGAAGTGCGACTGCGCGGCTTGAGCGCTGAGATCGCCGACGTCGCGGCGGACATTCGATCACGAGCAGACGGCATCGACGAAGACCCGCAACGGCTGGCTGCCGTGCGTGAACGGATGCAACTGCTGCGCGATCTACGGCGCAAGTACGGCGACACCCTGACCGAGGTCATCTCATTTCAGGAGGAGGTCGAAGCGCGACTTGCCGAGTTGGAGGGTTACGAGGGTCGCGTGGCCTCATTGGAGGACGAGCGACTTGCTGCGGAGCGCGACGAGCGTGCCGCAGCGGCGGGCGTTGCTGCTGCGCGGCGCAGCGGTGCGCAGGCACTGGGCGATGAGGTTCAGCATCATCTTCGGCAGCTTGCCATGCCGCACGCGGGCGTGTCGGTCACGGTTGGCGACCACGACCCCGGCGACGAGGTGTCGTTCCTTTTGTCCGCGAACCCTGGGTCGCCGCTCTTGCCGCTTGCCCGGGTTGCCAGCGGCGGTGAACTGGCCCGCACGATGTTGGCGCTGCGCCTCGTGTTGACAGAGGCCCCTGACACACTCGTCTTTGATGAGGTGGATGCCGGCATCGGCGGTTCGGCGGCGGTGGCTGTTGGTCGCAACCTGGCTGCCCTCGGGGAACGTCACCAGGTACTCGTGGTCACGCACCTTGCGCAGGTCGCGGCGTTGGCCACCACGCACGTCGTGGTGAGTAAGCGCGTTGAAGCCGGCCAGACGCTGACAACAGCAATCCGTATCGAGGGGCAGGACCGCATCGACGAGGTGGCGCGGATGCTCTCGGGCGACGAAGCTGCCGACTCGGCTCGCCGACACGCTGCAGACCTGTTGGGTGACCGTGTCAGGCGGCAGTCGAAATGAGACAACAGCCGTGTCGCCGGGCAGCCGCGGCCCGGTGATGTTGACACGGCGCCACCGATGACACAACAGGAACTCGACCCGGGGATGAGTTCTGGAATTCGACGGGACACGATGCTGGTGACGGTGTGCACGCTGCTGTCGCGTGCTACGGGATTCGGCCGAGTAGTGGCCACCGCTGCAGTGTTGGGTGTGGGTGTGTTGGGCGATGTCTACCAAACCGCCAACATGATCCCGAACCTGCTGTTCGAGCTGACTGCTGGGGGAGTGCTGCAGGCAGTGCTCGTGCCGTCGTTCGTGGCGGCTCGTCGCGAGGGCGGCAATCAGGCGCTCGGCGAGGCGACGCAGGCAACTGCGGCCGTCATCGTCGTCGGGCTAACGATCGTCGCAGTTGCCGGAGCAGCCATCTCACCGTTCCTCGCGAGATTGTTGCTGATAGCCGAGCCGTCGGCGGCGCTTGCCGACCGCAAGCTCAACCTGATGGTGCCAATGGTCTTGGTGTTCGTGCCCCAGTTGGTGTGTTATGGCGTGGCGACGGTGACCAGTGCTGCATTGAACGCGAAAGGTCGTTACGTAGCGGCGGCGCTGGCCCCTGCGGTCAACAACGTGATCGTCATCGTGGCGTGTCTGGCTTTTCGCGCAACCCTTGATGATGAGGTCGCCAGCCTCGACCTGACCGCAATGCAGTTCGTGCTCATCGCCGGTGGCACAACGTTGGGGGTCGTCGCCTCCAGCCTGACGCCGGCGATTGCGCTGCGTCACGCAGGTGTGCAGTGGATGCCGAGGTGGCGGCCAGGTCACGCAGCGGTGCAGTCGATGCGTCGGTCGTTCGGCTGGGCGACGCTGTCGATAGTGGGCACTCTCGTGCCGACAGCTGCGGCACTGGCCCTCGGCAACGGTGCGCCGGGCGGCGTTGCCGTGTTCGTGTATGCGTTCGCCTTCTATGTGCTGCCGCATGCGCTGATTGCCGTGACAACTGCCACCACGCTCGGACCACGAGTTGCCGATGGGTGGCAGGCCGGTCGTCCGAGCGAGGTTCGAGCAGCGATTGACAATGCGATGCGCATCACCGTGCCTCTGCTGGTCCTGGCAGGCGCTGGCATGGTTGCCCTTGCGTGGCCGCTCACCCGGCTGGTAGCCGGCGTTGGCCAGACATCGAGCCAAGGCTTGGCGCCGATCGCTCACACATTGTCAGCGTTCGGCCCCGGCCTCGTTGGCTATGGCCTTGCGTTCATCCTGACCAGGGTGCTGTTTGCCCTTGGTGATGTGCGGGCGGCATCCATCTTGATGGTGGTCGGAGCGATCGTTGGTGTCGCGACCATGACGCTGGCCTCGGCGTGGATGGATTCGTCCTCACGGTCGGCTGCGCTGGCCGTCGGGTATGGTGCCGCGCAGACCGTTGCGGCGGTACTGCTCACGATTCGGGTGTACCGCCTGACAGGGGCCATGGCTGCCCGTCGCGCCGCTCGCCTTGCGGTCGAGTCGCTGCTATCGGCGGTGACGTCAGTTGCCGTCATGGCGTGGGTAGCCAGCCACTTCGACCCAACGCGCCGCCAGGCGCTGGTGGCATTCCTGCTGGCTGGCACCGCTGGCGTCGTCGTGTTCGCTGCCTCGTTGGCCCTACTCCGCAGCCGCGAGCTGAGCCGGCGCCGCCGACAACCTGGCTGAACGGCGCCGTTCGTGCCACTTCACGATCTGCAGGCCGGCGAGCAGGATGAACGCGCCGCCGACGGCGTCGAGGAAAAAGTGGTTGGCGGTGACGACGATGGCGAACAGCGTGATGGCCGGGTACAGCACGGCCAACACTCGGCCCCGACGCCCACCGACCTCTCGCCAGATGACGATTGCGCACCACAGCGCCCACCCGAAGTGCAGGCTGGGCATGGCTGCATAGGCATTGGCGATGGCCTTGGCGGCGCTGCTCTGGTAGTCCCAGAGGCCGCCGATCTTGTCGAGCGTGTCGACGTAGCAATTTGGCTTCTCCAGCCCGCCACCAGGGCCGATTGCGGGTATGTCGCCGCCGCACTGAAGGTACAACCGCGGGGGGGCGAGCGGGAACGCCCAGTACCCGATCAGCGCGAGGAAGGTGGTGGCCCCCAGCAGGTTGCGCAACCGACGGTAAGCATTGTGGCGCTTGGCGTAGAGCCAGATCAACAAGCCCGCCGTGATGATGAAGTGCAGCGTGCCGTAATAGACGTTGATCGCCTTGATGAACCATGTAGCGCCAAGGAACGCCTGCTGAATCGTGTGCTCGTGGTAGATGAAGAGTGTCTTCTCCACCGACACCAAGAAGTGGGCGTTGCCGTGCGCTCTGTTCTTCACACCGGCGACGTTTGCCAGGCTACGTATGGTCTGGTACACGTAGTAGAAGCCCAAGACAACGCCGACTTCTCGGAGCCATGCGTGCTTCGCCGGCTTCGGGTGGAGGTGCCGGCGTGGGTGCGGCGCGGCCTGCGGCGGCGCGGCAGCATCACGGTCAGCGCACGTCTCCATCCCGCGATCTTAGAGGCTGCAGCCTCAGATGTCGGTCACGAGTTGCCAGACAGTGACGCCGCCGATAACGGTGACCTGCTGGTAGTTGTCGTACACGAACTCGGCAACCTCCGGGAAGAGCGTCAGGGGGTAGTTGGCGTAACCGAGGTCACTGGTTGTGGAGGTGTCCAGCACCAGTTCGGGGGGATGGTCGTACAGGTCGTCCATCATGATCTGCAGTGCGCCGGGTGTGGCCAGCGCGAGGGTGACCGCCGGGTCTTCGCGGCCACCTGATCGTCCGGTGACGAAGTCGGTGTGCACCAGTGCGCCGCCGGGAAGCCGTTCGGCCCTCACGAGCACTTCAGGGAACGAACCCCAGATGAAGACGCGCTGGTCGGCATCGGTGTGGTCGTGCACGTACGTGGCCAGCGCTGCCGGGCTGGGGCGATGGTGAAACGAGCCGGGGACGAAGAGCAGCGTGAAAGCGACAGCCGCAGGCACCGCCACCCCACCCATTGCTAGGCGGCGGGCTCGTCCGGCCAGCGAGACGACAGCAGGCGTGGTGAGAACGACCAACGGGGGGAGTACCTGCAGCCAGTAATGGCCGAAGAAGCGGAAACCGGCAGCGACGGCGGCGAGGCCGGACAGCAGCCACAGCCACACGTCGCGATCGCTGCGGCCCACAGCTGTGAGTGGGTTGCGCCTCCGCAGTGTGATCCACAGACCCACGGCCATGGTGATGTGGAAGCCGATGAACGCGGTACTGGAGGCCAGTCCCCGAAGGATCGAGATTCCAACGCCGGCGGCGGCTAGAACGAACCCAGGGCTATTGGTGAAGTTCCACTCCCAGTAGGCATTGAACGGGGCATAGAGGGCGACGGTGGAGACGGTGGCTGCAGCGGCGACAGCGAACAGACCCATGTTGCGCCACCGCCCGGCGCGCCATGCGCTGTAGAGCGCTGCGGGGAGTGCCAGCACCCAACTCTGTCGGGTGAGGAGTGCAAGGCCGAATGCGACGCCCGCAGCGAGCCCCCAGCACCACTGCGAACGCCGGCTCCACAGCAGTGCAGCGGCACCTGGCAGCAGGGCGAAGTGGGCGTAGTTGGCGCCCCCGGCGTCGGCCGGGAAGAGCGCCATCGCGCCCGTGACGAACAGCGTGCCGGCCCACGCGGCATGAGCGTTTGTTCCCCAGCGACGCTTTGCCTCGTGCGCCATGAGCAGCCCCCCAAGCGCAAGAAAGATGGCGACCAGGACCCTCATCGGGCGTAGGTCAGTGCTGTCGGTCAGCGAGAACGAAGCAGCGTAGGCCAATGGAGGAAGGGGCGGCTTGCGGTCGAAGATGTCGCGATAGAGGGTGCCGCCAGAACGTACGACCAGACCTTGCACGCCGATTGCCGCTTCGTCGGCGTCGAACAATCGGGTCACGAGTGTCGGCAGCCGCAGCACGATGGCCAGCGCCACGACCCACGCGTAGGGCCGCTCGACGATTCGTTGCCCAATGCGTGTCACGGGCGAGGAGGCTAACCCGCACGCTCTCTCGCCGCCGGCCGACGCGCGTACTCTTCGGGAATGCCTGAAATCCGCGGGGTGCTCTTCGACTTTGGTAGCACGCTGTTTGCCCACGCCTCGCTCGCCGATACCATCGAGATGGCGTGCGCCGACCTGGGCCAGTCGTGCGCAGCTCATTGGGCCTCAGCGCTCGCCGCACGGGTGGAGGTGGCGGCACACACCGTCGAGGAACTGCGTCACCCTCGCGACTTCGACTCGGACGTCTGGCGCGCTCGGTGGCACGTGCTGTACGGGCTGGCCGACGAGGAGGTGCCAGGGCTTGGTGCAGCGATTTACGAGGCGATGCACGATCCACTGCAGTGGCTGCCGTATGCAACGGTCGCCCAGACCATGGCCAGAATCCATGCAGCCGGAACTCCCATCGCCATCGTCTCCAACACCGGGTGGGACGTGCGCACGGTGTTTGTTTCGCACCACCTCGATCAGTGGGTGAGCGCATACGTGCTGTCGTACGAGATCGGCGCCGTGAAACCTGAGATGTCGGTCTTTCACGCCGCCTGCGACGCACTCGGTGTGCCAGCGACGAATTGTCTCATGGTGGGCGACGATGCACGAGCCGATGCAGGAGCGGTCGCGGCTGGGTTGCGAGTGCTGCTGCTCCCCGCATTGTCGCCCGGTAGCGACAACGGAGTGGACGTTGCGGCACGAATAGTTACGGGAGTCTGAGCCACCATCCGCGCACCTCGCCGCGAACGGGGTACGCTGCTCTCCCGTTGTCAGTTCACTGAGACGGAGGTCGTCAGCAATGCCGAAGCACATTTTCGTGACCGGAGGCGTTGCCAGCTCCCTCGGTAAAGGTCTTACCGCATCGTCGCTGGGTCGCCTGCTCAAAATGCGTGGCCTGCGGGTCACCATGCAGAAGCTGGACCCGTACATCAACGTCGATCCGGGCACCATGAATCCGTTCGAGCACGGTGAGGTGTTCGTGACCGATGACGGTGGGGAAACCGACCTCGATCTGGGCCACTACGAGCGTTTCATCGACGAACCGCTGACGCGCAACTCCAACGCAACCACCGGCAGTATCTACCAGGCGGTGCTGGCCGCCGAGCGCCGTGGCGACTATCTGGGCAAGACCGTGCAGGTCATCCCGCACATCACGGACGAGATCAAGAAGCGCATCACACGTCTGGCCACCGACGACGTCGACGTGGTGATCACCGAGGTCGGTGGCACCGTCGGCGACATCGAGATTCTTCCGTTCCTGGAAGCGTTGCGCCAGTTCCGTACCGACGTTGGTCGCGACAACATCTGCTACATCCACGTCACGCTGGTGCCGTTCATCGGACCGTCGGGCGAACAAAAGACAAAGCAGACGCAACACTCGGTCACCGAGTTGCGCAGCCGTGGCATCCAGCCCGACATCATCGTGTGCCGCAGTGAGGCGCCGCTCAGCGACACGCTCAAGCGCAAGATCTCCAACCTGTGCAACGTCGACGAACGCGCCGTGGTCAATGCGGCCGATGCCCGCAACATCTATGAGCTGCCGCTGATTCTGCACGATGAGGGCCTGGACACTGTCGTTCTTGAACGGTTGCGGCTCGACGCGCCGATCGACCTCACTCCCTGGAACGACATGGTCGCCAAGGTGGAGGCTGCCATCAAGCCGGTGAAGATCGGTTTGATCGGTAAGTACGTCGACTATCAGGACGCGTACCTGTCGGTGGTCGAGAGCCTGAAGCACGCGGGCTTCCACCACGGCGCGAAGGTGGAGATCGATTGGATCCAGGCCGAGGAAGTCGAGGGTCTGCTCGTCGCTGGCCGCCTCGCGGGGCTCGACGGCATCGTCATCCCCGGCGGCTTCGGTGATCGTGGTTTCGAAGGCAAGATCGCTGCAGCCGGCTACGCCCGTGAGCACGACATCCCCTGCCTCGGATTGTGCCTCGGCCTGCAGGCGATGACCATCGACTTTGCTCGCAACGTGATGGGGCTCACCGATGCAAACAGCACGGAGATGAACCCCGATACCGCCTACCCGATCATCGACCTGATGCACGACCAACGTGACGTCAGCGACAAGGGTGGCACGCAGCGCCTCGGCGCATACTACGCCATCCTCGAGCCCGACAGCCGGGTCCATCGGGCGTACGGCGAGCCCGTCGTCAGCGAACGGCACCGTCATCGTTACGAACTGAACGCGCAGTGGAAACCACGCTTGGAAGCCGCCGGTCTGCGATGCACCGGCTTGTCGCCGGACCGTCGGTTGGTCGAGTTCATCGAGATGGCGGATCATCCATTTTGGGTCGCAACGCAGGCACATCCCGAGTTCAAGAGCCGCCCCGACCGGCCGCATCCGCTGTTTCGTGAGTTGGTCTCGCACGCGTTGGCCCGTCACGAGGTCGGTGCCCCTTCGCTGCGAGTGATCGACGATCAGTCGGTGGCCTGAGCCGGTGTCAGGCTTTCGCCACCTCGGCGACCGGCTGGTGCACCAGGGGTACATCTGGCACGTCGCGGTCGCTGAGTATGAATCGCCGGAGGGCGACACCTTTCAGCGCGACATAGTGCGCTCACCGGGTGCGGTTGCGGCGGTGCCGCTAAGAATCGGCGCCGACGGAGTGCCATGTGTGGTGCTGGTGAGTCAATACCGGCCGCCGTTCGACGACTATGTCCTCGAGGTGCCAGCGGGAATGCGTGACGTTGTCGGGGAGGCGACGGAGGTGACAGCGGCGCGCGAGTTGGTGGAAGAGGTTGGGCTGCAGCCAGGCAACCTGGAGCACCTGATCGATATGTATCCGTCGGCGGGGATGACCGACTCGGTGCTCACGCTCTACCTCGCCACCGACCTCACCGAGGTGCCGCGCGAGACGCACGGCCCCGAGGAGGCCCACATGGAGGTGCTGGAGCTTCCGCTGGCCGACGCAATCGAGATGGTGGTGCGCAATGAGATCCACGACGCGAAGACCGTCATCGGTCTCTTGCTGGTGGAGCGGCTGCTGCGGACTCGCGGGCACGAGTGATTGCGCTCCTCCCCATCGAGGTGGAGGAGTTTCTCTCGTGGATGGCCAGCGAGCGTGGCCGGTCGCGCAACACGCTGGTCGCATATCGTCGCGATCTGACCGGGTACTGCGAGTGGCTCGGAGTGCAGCACTCAACGTTGCTGACGGTTGATCGCGCACAGTTGGACCAGTTCGTGCAGGCGCGTCGTGCAGGTGGCTCGGCGCCGTCGAGTGTGGCACGTCAGCTGGCGGCGATTCGTATGTTGCATCGGTTCATGGCCGAGGAAGCGATTCGCCCGGACGACCCGTCGGCCGACGTAGAAGGGGTGCGCGTGCCCGCAGGCATTCCTCACCCACTCAGCGAGACCGAGATCGATGCATTGCTCGCAGCCGTGGTCGCCGCCGACCCGGCTTCGCTACGGGATCGTGCACTGTTGGAGTTTCTCTACGCGACCGGCGCCCGCATCAGCGAGGCGTGTGACCTGTCGCTGGGAGACCTCGATCGCGACAACCGGTTGGTGCGACTGTTCGGGAAGGGTGCCAAGGAACGGATCGTCCCCTTCGGTCGGGCGGCGGCGGCGACGATGGACGAGTGGTTGTCCTCCGGTCGGCCCCATCTGGAGCCCGTTCGCTGGGCCCGGCGCGGCGACCAGGAGGCGGTGTTCCTGAACACCCGTGGGTCGCGCCTGTCGCGGCAGGCGGCGTGGGCAATCGTGAAGAAGTACGGCGAGCTCGTTGGGTTGGCCGACAAGCTGTCGCCGCACGTATTGCGGCATTCGTGCGCCACCCACCTGCTGGATCATGGGGCCGACCTTCGTATCGTGCAAGAGATGTTGGGCCACGCCTCGATCTCGACCACGCAGGTGTACACGAAGGTGAGCCAGGAGCGTCTGTGGCAGGTCTATCGTCAGGCGCACCCGCGAGCGGAGCAGCGATGACGTCGGTGGCGCATCTGGCGCGACGATTCCTCACCTCGCTGTCGCGAACTGCGCCTGCTGCCTCTGATGCCGCCTGGGCCGCCAGCCAGCTGTTGCCTGTCGAGGCCGAGCTCTGGAAACGGATGACCGTACAGGACCGGCGGCACTCGATCCTGGTAGCGCGCCGGTTTGTCCAGTTCGCGCCGGATGCGGAACGAGCCGAAGTGGCTGGGGCGCTGCTACACGATGTCGGCAAGCTGGCGAGCGGGCTGGGCACGTTCGGCCGGGTGTTGGCCACCCTGGTCGGGCCGCGTACGGACAGATTCCGTCAGTACTACGACCACGAGCGGCTGGGGGCCGAGATGCTGGTTGCGGCCGGCTCGCGGCCGGTCACCATCGAACTCGCGCAAGGCCGCGGCCCCCACGCGCCCGAACTGCGCCGCGCCGACAACATCTAGCGTCAATGCCACCAACCTGTCGCGGCCGGGACCTCCAAGAATGGTGCTGGAACGCGCGACAGGTTCGGGGGAGTCGAGGCCCGCACTTGGATGCGCTCTCCCAACCTGTCGCGGCCGTGACCTCGAAGGCTGGTGCTGGGCCACGCGACAGGTTGGAGGTCTTGACGCTGGTTGGGAATGTTGCCGAGGCGTTGAGATTCGGTGCCAGCGTGCTAGCGTCTCGGCCTGGGTCGGCCTGGGTCGGTCGGGTCAGCTGGGCAGCATGCCGACGGCGGCTTGGGCCCGCGCCAGCGTGACCGAGGCAACCTCGCGGGCCTTGCCGGCGCCCTTGCGCAGCAA
>Ga0105044_10011574_pt1 | contig 12014 bp, 6 predicted proteins | sample MAT01_FD_78092 | JGI IMG/M metagenome (GOLD analysis project Ga0105044, IMG submission 78092) | Freshwater microbial communities from Lake Fryxell liftoff mats and glacier meltwater in Antarctica - MAT-01 | ecosystem: Environmental > Aquatic > Freshwater > Ice > Liftoff microbial mat | place...
AACATCTTCAACGTGATGGCCCTGGTGGACGCCACCGGTAATGTCGTCGAGCAATGTACACCGCCTTCGGCGTCGCCACCATCATGGACGCCAGCCATGTCGTCCTCGGCAGCAGCGCGTACGCTTGGGTGCATCTGCACCAAGGCCTGCGCCTCGAAGAAGCCAGCGGACTGTACGACAACCGCTTCCGCTGGTACTCCGCAACCCTCGGCCAGTTCGTGAGCAACGACCCCATCGGATTCGACGCGGGGGATGTGAACGTACGGCGGTATGTGGGGAATGCTACACCTCAGAACTCGGATCCGTTTGGGCTAGACAACATAACTCCAAGTTACACCACCCTAAGTGTTACAGGAGGAAACAACTTTGTTGGAGCAGGACCAGCAATCACTATCGATCGACACGGCGAGGTATACATAGGCTTTACAGTCTTCGTCGGTCTTCAGACCGAAGGGTTCGGAGCCGCGCTAGAAGTTGGTGGGATTGATTGTCCACAGAACGCCGAGGCACTGAAGAGCGATCTTCAGGATCGGTCCCTTAATTACAATTCGCATATAGCAGCAGGGTTCCATCGAGGTGCAACTTACCCGCCGCCGGGAAGGGATTATAAAGGAATCGGCATCGGGACGCCGAGCGCTGGCGTCAACCTGAACTACAGCACTAGCATTGGCAACCTGAAAGATATTGTTGGTAGAGGTGGCAGAGGCTGTTTTGATGTCCATGCGCCGCCGGACTGGTACGTTAAGTGGCAGTGGGATGAATACTACAAGGAGCATCCTGAACGCCCTGCCGCACGATGGACGCACGACGTCGAAGGGGTCGAGATCGTACCAAGCAATCCAAGTCCAATCATAATTCCCCCTTTCCATCCGACTGAAGGATACTACTACGACGAAACTGACGGCGTTTGGCGGCGCCTGTGAATCGGGTTCGACGGTCTCTTAATGCGCTGGGCATTTACTGCGATCCCTGTTGCTTGGAATAGGCTTGGTCAGGCTATTTGGGGAGCGGTGGATTTCAGATACAAGTTTATCGCTTCAAGAGCATCAGATAAAGAATGACGTTACTCGTCAAGAATGAGGAGTGTGGGCGAAATGAATCTTCCGCAAGGTGAATTAGTAGATGATGCGTGGCGTACTCGATTGCTCTTAGTGGCAGTAGCTAATGCTGCGGCATTCGCAATTGGCACTCAAGTTCTTGGCGGCGACGCCTTGCGTGGAAAGTCCGTACTTGGTCAGTACTTTGTTGGATCCAGAGAAGGATTCTCTCCGGTCAGCGAATTGCAGTACAACTACAGTTTCTTGCATGCAGTTTTTGTTATTGGTTTGTTTGCCTGCATTCCGCTGCATCTGCTACTTTGTCGATTGAGAGCGCGAAGTATCAACGTTCAGGACCAGTGAGATCCGCTTCGGCAAACATAATCAGAGGAATGCAGCTAACCCCAATACCGTTCAACTCGCAGTTACAGCAATTGTTACGAGCGCATGGCAATCATGTAGTTATGGGCAAATCAAAGGCGCCGCAGCTATTCTTCTGGGTCGAACAAAGTCAGCAACTCATCGCGCCTTCTGAAAATCACCTATCCCGATGTCTACGAGTTGGATTACAATTACGCCACAGGAGTGGTTGACAATATCAGCCGACTCACTTCGATCTCTGATGCAAGCAGAAACTTGGAAGCGTACAGCTACCAGGGCGATGGCACCGTTCTGCAAACAGATCGCACGCAGCCGGGGCTGACGCTGACGAAGACGCTCGACGACTACGGCCGTATCCTCGACTTCAACCGGACCAACGGCACCGGCAGCGTCGTGCGGTACGAGTATGGCTGCGATGCGAGCAGCAACGTGCTGTACAAGGAAGATCTCGTCAACAGCGGCCTGAGGGGCTCAGGCAAAATCTAGTTTCTGTTATGCGAAAACCTGATGAGCGCGATTGTTTACGGTAAGATTGCCCTCAGGAACAGGGTTTTGTCTGAGCTTCTTAACTCAGGACGAGTATCGCAAACAAGCCAGAGACATTTGCCGTCTTAAGTAGTTCCATTCCTCGAAAAAGCCAAATAACTGCCGGCAACTTCCACAGCCATATGCAAATCCCTCGTCGAATCTGATAAGTCTGCAACTGGCGGGCAGAGACGGCCATGAGAAAGCCAGATATGAATGCCATCTTATGAATACCATCTAGTAGTAACTTTGCATCATTCTACTTCGACGTACATTTCACTTCGAGGCTCTGACAGCACCCCGCTTTTTCCAGTATTTCATGCGAGTTCATGGGGTTCTGTCAGAGCCTCTAGCATCCCGCAAAGATGAGCGCCAGCACCGCAATCAGTCGATTGGCCATGACTGTCTCCTCGAACATCGCGACGAGCGTCCCGTTCCATTAATCGCCTTGCGTCGGGTCGGCCTGACTCGATACGCGCTTGGCGCGGCGATCGCTGAACCATTGGATCACGTAGAAGAAGACCGGCGTTAAAACGATTCCGAAAAGTGTCACCCCCAGCATGCCGGCAAAGACGGCGGTGCCGAGCATCTTTCGCATTTCGGAGCCGGCCCCGTCTGAGATCAGCAATGGAACGACGCCGAGGATGAACGCGAATGATGTCATCATGATCGGCCGCAATCTCAAAGCGCAGGCTTCCAGTGTTGCCTCACGTCGGGAGGCACCCGCTTCACGGCGTTGCTTGGCAAACTCGACGATCAGGATTGCATTCTTGCACGCAAGGCCGACCAGGACTACAAACCCGATCTGCGTGAAGATATTGATATCCTGCCGCGCCACCACGACGCCGATGATGGCGCAGAGCAGGCACATCGGCACAACGAGGATGACTGCAAGGGGGAGTGTCCAGCTTTCGTATTGTGCCGCCAGCACCAGAAACACCAGAACCACCGCGAGCAGGAAGGCCCTCATCGCCATGTCGCCCGCCTGAAGTTGCAATAGTGCCAACTCGGTCCAATCGACTTGCATTGATGCGGAAAGATGCTCCTTCGCAACGCTCTCCATCTGCTTGATCGCCTGGCCGGAACTGGTGCCGGGGGCTGCGTTGCCATTCACCAGTGCCGAATGATACATGTTGTAGCGGATGATGATCATCGGTCCCGTGGTGTCGCGAACCGTGGCGAACTCCATCAGGGGGACGACATGCCCCTTGTCGTTCTTCACTTTGAGTTGCTTCAAGCCGGCGATCTGGTCCCGAAAATGCGAGTCAGCCTGGATGGTTACTTCCCACGTTCGACCGAAACGATTGAAATCGTTCACGTAGAGCGAGCCGAACTGTCCTTGCAGCGTGTCGAAGACGTCCTTCAATGATACACCCATCGATTTCGCCTGCCGACGATCGATATCCAGGTAGAGCCAAGGCGTGTCCGCGCGAAAGCTGCAGAACAGCCCCGTCAGGCTGCGATTGTTGTTTCCTTCTTCCACCACCTTTGCCCCGACCGCTTGAAGCTCGCGCAGTCCCAGGCCGCCGCGATCTTCGAGCACCATCTTGAATCCGCCCACCGAACCGAGTCCGTCGACCGGCGGCGCGCCGAAGACACTGATCTGCGCGTTCTTGATCAGCGTGACCAGTTCATCCAGCAATTCTTCGCGATCCTCCTTATCCATGTCGCGGAGGTCGAGCTGTCGCGGATCGGCCATCTCTTCTTCGAGAATGTGCCGTGGATCATCGAAGGTGGCACGCAGTTGATCGATCAATTCACCAGCAGTTTGATGCTTGCCGGCGCGGGCGTGAAAATCATCCAGCATCAAGTACATCGAGCCGAAGTTCGGCGCGTTCGCATTGAACAGAAGCGATTGGCCAGCGACAGTGACAGTGCTTTTCACCCCGGGTATCCTGGCGGAGATGGCCTCCATTCCCCGGATCACGCGTTGGGTCTGCTCAAGTGAGGACGAGTCGGGCAGTTGAACGTTGACGACCAGGTATCCTTTATCCTGCTCGGGGATGTAACCGGAGGGAGTCCGTACGAACAGATCGTAAGTGAGGAACAGCAAGCCGCCGTAAAGTAGCAGGACCACCACGCTGAAGCGTAAAGCGAGACCGACCAGACGCAGATAGCCCCTGGTGAAGGCCTCGAAGCCGACGTTGAACCATTGGAATGAACTGATGAGCAGCCGATCGATCGTGGAGCAGATGAGCCGGAAAACGAACGCTCCGAGCAGGAAGCTGGCCGCGGTGATTGCATGGGGGATGACGCGTTTGACGCCGGGGGAGACATCGCCGGGCAGGAAGCTTTCGATCTGCGCGATCCACGCGGGTGCCCACGGCCTGATGAGCAAAAAGCCGAGCACCGCGCCGATGAGAATGTAACCAACGCGGGGCAGAGCTTCGGGTTGATGCGTCGAGCGCGGCTTGAGCAAGATCGCGGCCAGCGCGGGGCTGAGTGTCAGCGAATTGAACGCTGAGATCAGCGTCGAGATGGCAATGGTCACCGCGAACTGACGGAAGAACTGGCCGACGACGCCGGGGATGAAAGTGCAGGGAATGAATACGGCCGTCAGCACCAGCCCGACGGCGATGACCGGCCCGGAGACCTGCTCCATCGCCTTGTATGCGGCTTCGCGCGGTGCCAGGCCCGTTGCCATGTGATGTTCGATCGCCTCGACAACCACGATCGCGTCGTCCACGACGATGCCGATGGCCAGGACCAACCCGAACAGCGTCAGGTTGTTCAGACTGAAGCCGACAACAGCCATCGCCGCAAATGTGCCGATCACCGCCACGGGCACGGCAATCAACGGGATGATTGCCGACCGCCAGCTTTGCAGAAAGACGAGCATCACGAGCGCGACCAGAATGACCGCCTCGATCAACGTGGTGCGAACCTCTTCGACGGATTCGATGATGAACGGCGTGGTATCGTATGCGATCGCATAGTCGACATCGATCGGGAAACGCGTCTTGAGTTCATCCATCTTGGATCGCACAAGTCCCGCTGTTTCGAGGGCGTTGCTTCCCGGCAGTTGATAGACGGAAAGGGCCACCGTCGGCTTGCCGTTCAGCGTGCAGATCTGATCGTAGGACAGGGCTCCATCCTCGGTGCGTGCGATGTCCTTGATGCGGACGATCCTGCCCTGCTCGCTATCCGACTTGATGGCGATCTCGGCAAATTCTTCCGCCTTGCTCAAGCGGCCGAGCGTGTTGATCGAGTACTGGAAGACCTGCCCCTTGGGCACGGGCGGTTGTCCGACCTGGCCGGCGGCGACTTCGACGTTCTGCTCCCCGATGGCCTTGGCCACTTCCGCGGAAGTGATGCCCAGCGAACTCATCTTCTCCGGGTCGAGCCAGATTCGCATGCTGTAGTCGCGCTGGCCGAGGATCCTGATGTCGCCCACACCCGCCAGGCGCGCCAACTCATCGCGAAGCTGATTGGTCGCATAGAGACTCAAGTACTCAGGTGATCGCGTCCCCCCGGGCGAAATGAGATTCACCATCATCAGCACACTGGGCGACTTCTTCTTCACCAGAACGCCGCGGCGCTTCACCAGATCGGGAAGGACCGGCTGGGCGAGATTCACGCGATTCTGCACGAGCATCTGCGCCAGGTTCAGGTCGGTACCGGGCTTGAACGTCACGGTCAGCGAATAGGTCCCGTCGTTAGTGCATTGCGACGACATGTACATCATGTTTTCGACGCCGTTCACCTGCTGCTCGATCGGGGCCGCCACGGTGTCGGCAACGGTCTGCGCATGAGCGCCCGGGAAGACCGCGCTGACTTCGACGGTGGGCGGTGTGATCTCCGGGTATTGAGTGATCGGCAGGGTGAACAGCGCAATGCCGCCGGAAAGCGTGATGACGATCGACAGCACGGATGCGAAGATCGGATGATCGATGAAAAATCGGGAGAACATCAGCATCTCTTTCGCATGGCGGCAGACTGGTTCAAGTCGCCAATTCGTCCATCAGCGCAACCGGGTCACGCCCCACTTCCAGAACTGTTTCAGCTTGCGGTTCATCGCGCTCTGCCGGATGAAGTTCAAAGCAGGCTTCCAGAACGCATCACTGTCGAAGAAGCCGAGCGTCAACACCATCAGGATGACCCAACGGGTGGAACGGAGGAACGCTCTCGAATCGTCAATCAGATAGAAGAACACGGGCGTCAGGAAGATGCCGAAGAAGGTCACGCCGATCATGCCGCTGAAGACCGCTGTCCCCAGCGCCCTGCGCATCTCCGCCCCGGCACCGGTGGCCACCACGAGCGGCAGCACGCCCAGAATGAAGGCTGACGATGTCATTAAGATCGGTCGGTAGCGAAGTTGGCACGCTTCCAGAGTGGCTTCGCGGCGGCCGACACCTTCGTCGCGGCGCATCTTGGCGAATTCGACGATCAGAATCGCGTTCTTGGATGCCAGGCCGATCAGTACGACGAAGCCGATCTGCGTGAAAATGTTGACGTCCTGCTTCGCGATGTCCACGCCGATCAGCGAACCGAGAACGCACATCGGCACCACCAGGATGACCGCCAGCGGCAGCTTCCAGCTTTCGTACAGCGCAGCCAGCACCAGGAAGACGAACATCACCGCGCCGAAGAAGATCAACCCCGTGCTGGTAACGTTATCCTTCAGCCACCCGGACCAGGAGAAGCCTTCGAGGATGGACGGGAGTTTGACCTTCTGGCCCGTCCGTTCCAGATAGGTCAACTCCGACCATTCGAACGCCATTGATGCGGGGAGCTCTTGCTCGCAGATTTTCTCCGCGACGGCGATGGCGTCACCCGAACTGACGCCCGGCGTGAAACTGCCCGTGATGGCAGCGGACTGGTACATGTTGTAGCGCGTCACCACCAGCGGAGCCGCGGACTCGCGAACGGATGCCAACGAACCGAGCGGCACCATCTGGCCGTGATCGTTGCGGACCTTCAGGCGCAGAATGTCTTCCTTCTCATCGCGAAACGTCGACTCGGCCTGAACCACCACCTGCCAGGTCCGGCCGAAGCGGTTGAAGTCGTTCGCATAGCGCGAACCGAGATACCCCTGCAGCGCGCCGAAGAGTTTGCCGAGATTCACCTGTTGCTTGAAGCACTTTTCGCGGTCGATGTCCAGGAAGATCTGCGGCGAGTTTGTCTTGAACACCGTGTTCAGGCCAGCCAGGCCGGGCTGCTTGTTGCCTCGTTCAACAACCGAGTCCGTAACGGTCTGCAGCGTTCGCATGCCGACCTCGCCGCGATCCTCGATCATCAGCTTGAACCCGCCGGCACGACCGAGCCCTGAAACGGCCGGGGCGGGATAGACCATCACCTGCGCCTCGGGGATCTGCTTCGCGAACTTGCCCCGAAGCGTGGTGAGCAGCGCATCGCCCGACATCTCCGGATGGTCACGCCGATAGTCGAAGTCCCTCAGGATGAGGAACACCGAGCCGAAGTTGGAACCGTAGGCACTCAAGACGAACGAGTTCCCCGCGATGGCGTTCGCGCTTCTGACGCCGTCGGTCTCCTTGACGATCGCGTCAACCTTGGCCATCACGGCAAGCGTCCGCTCCGCGGCGGCTGAGTCGGGCAACTGGACGCTTGCGATAAAATAGCCTTTGTCCTGCGATGGGATGAAGCCGGTCGGCAGGCGTTGATACTGCCAGCCGGTCAACACAATCAACCCGCCATAGACGACGACCACAAGCCCGCCGACGCGCAGTGACGTACGCACCACTCGCGTGTAGGCCCGCTCCGAGAAACGGAAACCACGATCGAAGAGGCGGAAGAACCAGCCGAACATGAAGTCGAGCAGCCGCGTCAGCGGGTCGCGCCGTCCGTGTTTGGGCTTGAGCAACAGCGCCGCCAGCGCGGGGCTCAATGTGAGCGAGTTGATGGTGGAGATGATGGCCGAGATTGCGATGGTGAGCGCGAACTGACGGAAGAACTGGCCTACCAGTCCCGAGATAAAGGTGCACGGAATGAACACTGCCGTGAGAACAAAGCCCACGGCGACGATTGGTCCGGACACCTGTTCCATGGCCTTGATTGTCGCATCGCGCGGCGACATCCCCTGCCCGATGAAGTGTTCCACCGCCTCGACCACCACGATCGCATCGTCGACAACAATGCCGATGGCGAGCACCAGACCGAACAGCGTCAGGTTGTTCAAGCTGAAGCCGACCGCCAGCATCGCCGCAAAAGTGCCGATGATGGCCACCGGCACCGCCACCAGCGGAATGATCGCGGAACGCCAACTTTGCAGAAAGACCAGCACCACGATCGCCACAAGGATTACAGCGTCGCGCAGCGACTTGAAGACCTCGTTGACCGATTCGCGGATGAACGGCGTCGTGTCATAGCCGATCTCGTACGTGATTCCGTCCGGAAATTCCTTGCTCAGTTCCTTCATCTTGGCCTTGATGAGGTCGGCGGTTTCCAGCGCGTTGGCGTCCGGCAGCATGAACACCGCAAGCCCGACCGTCGGCCGGCCATCGAAGCGATTGTTGACATCCTGGCTTCGCGGATCGAGTGCCACCCGGCCGATGTCCTTGATGCGAACCACCCGCCCGTAATCATCCGTTTTGACAATCACATCCTCAAACTGCTCGACGGTTACGAGTCGGCCGAGTGTCGACAGGGTGATCTGGTACGACTGCCCCTTGGGCACCGGCGGCTGGCCGATCTGGCCCGCGGCAACTTGGGCATTCTGTTCGCGCAACGCATCGACCACATCGGCCGGCGTCAGATTGCGGGCCGACAGTTGTTCGGGATCTACCCAGACCCGCATGCTGTAGTCACGCTGGCCGAACAGCAACACATCGCTGATCCCCGGCAGCCGTTGAATCTCCTCCCGCAAGTGGATTGACGCGTAGTTGCTGAGGTAAAGCTGGTTGTAGCGCAGGTAGTGGGAATGCGTCAGCAGGAGCTTGCGCCATTCCCCGATCTCCTGCGGCTCGTAGATTTCGCCCAGGGCTTGCAGGAAGTGCTCCTGCTCGCGAAACTCCGTGTCCAGCAATCCGGTCAACCGCGAGAGCATCGTTTCGGGTACCCCGGCGGCCCGGAGGTTGTCCAGCGATGTCTGCCTCACCTTATACCGGTCGGGCGAATATAGATTTGCCGTCAGCAGGATCTCGGAGGATCGTTTGCGCGTGACGATCCCCGTCGCCTGTACAACGTCCGGCAGTTGCGGCAGTGCCAGGTTCACCCGGTTCTGCAGCAGTACCTGCGCCTCATCGAGATCGACGCCGAGCTTGAACGTCGCGGTGAGCGTGTACGAGCCGTCGCTGGTGGATTGCGACGCCATGTACATCATGTTTTCGACGCCGTTCACCTGCTGTTCGATCGGGGCGGCAATGTTCTCCGCGACCGTCTGCGCGCTGGCCCCGGGGTAGTTGCAATCCACCTGAACAGTCGGCGGAGTGATCTGCGGATACTGAGCCATCGGCAGGTTGAAGAACGCAATGCCCCCGGCCAGGGTGATGATGATCGACATCACCGAAGCAAAGATCGGCCGATCAATGAAGAATCGCGAAACCACTGAATGCCCCACCAAGGGTAGCGTTGACTATCGCTGATGCATCATCACTTGGAGGCGTTCGATACGGCGTTGGTCTTTTCGTCGGGAAGGTTCTGCTTCTTCGTTTTGACCTGCGTGGCAGTTACCGGGATGCCGGCACGCACGCGCTGCAAACCGCCGACGAGAACGCGGTCGTTCGCGCTCAACCCGCTCTTGATGACGCGCATGTCGCCGTGCTGCAGACCGATCTCGACGGGGCGGTACTCCACGACCTGTTCGGCCTGTCGGGTCTTCTGATTGACCGAATCTTTGACGACGAACAGATGGCGGATCCCCTGGTCGGAAACCAGTGCCGACTCAGGCACCAGCAGCGATGGGTTTGCCTCACCGATCCAGAACCGGATACGGACGAACATGTTCTGCGACAGCAGTCGACGGCCGTTGATTTCCGGATTGTCGATCTGCACGCGTACGCGCAACGTGCCGGTGCCGGAGTCCAATGAATTGTCGGCGAAGTCGATGAAGCCGTGAATCGAGAAGCCGACTTCATCCGCCAGGCCGATATCGAGTTTGGTTTTGTTGGTCCGGGCGGAGTTGATTTCTCCCTTGATCAGCAGTCGGCGAAGGCGGAGTAGAGTCCGCTCATCGACGTCGAAATTGGCATAGATCGGGTCGAGCGAGTCGACAGTCGTCAACGGCGTCACGTTGGCCATCACCTGATTGCCGACATCAATGTTCGTGCGGCTGATGAGTCCATCGATCGGGGAATTGATGAAGCAGAACGCCAGGTTCAGATCGGCGGTTTTCTTGTTCGCCTCAGCCAGTTCCAACGACGCCTTTCCGACATCGAAGTCCGCCAGGGCGTTGTCGAGGTCTTCCTGACTGTTGCTGCCGCGCGCGCGAAGATCGCGCGCGCGGTCGAGGAGAATTTTCTTTCTCTTCAAATCACCTTCCGACTGGTGGACAATTGCGGTCATTGCACTGACGACCGCCTCGAATGGCCGCGGATCGATCTCGAACAGCGGCTTTCCCTTCGTCACCAACGTCCCGTCTGTAAAGAGTATCTTCGTCAGTTCGCCGGTCACCCGCGAACGTATTTCCACCTTCGGAATCGACTCAGTCCTACCCGTGTAGTCCTCATAATCGCGGACATTCTGCTGGACCGGGTACGTGAACGACACATCCGGCGGCTTGGCGGGAACCACGGCAGGTGGCGTGCGATTGCAACCCGTCAGCAACGCGGCAACGATGACACACGTGGACAGCAACCCGTTACGCCCCGCTCCGCGAAGTATGCTCAAGCTCGAAAGCTGAGCCATGATTCGCCGATAAGCATCTGTTCGTAAACCGTACATGTGGATTACCAGGTATTCAAATTGCAGACACGGAAGGCTGATTCGGCTGTCTCATCAATAGCTGAAAGATACACCGGTTCCATCCGTCTTCGGCAACAAGCGACCTATTTCACTTTATACCGTATCGAAATACCCCGGCTTACATGTCCTACGCTTTTTCACCCGTTGATGATTGCAGCAAGGCGAACATTTGTCGTGTCTCGGTGGCATCACAGCACACGGAGGCGGGAACGACCTCCCCCACCCTGAATCTTTATGGAGGAAGTCGCAGCGAGCTTACCGTATCATTTGATCCAGTCGCCAGACCGGAACCCACTGCGATTCTGGTTACCCAGTGGTCGCGCCGTCGCCGTCAAGTCAGTTGATTTGGATTGAGACACCGTCGGAGGGGGTGGGCCGTGCAACTATCGCAGCGGCCGGCGCGTGCCGCCTACTTTGCAGTCCTACTCATCGCTTCCTGGTGCGTGATGACGGTCGTCCATGAGTCCGGTCACATCGCCTGCGGGTGGGGTGCCGGTGGAACACTCTGCGAAGCTGATGTTGCTCCCTGGCACTTACCGCACAGCAGCTTCGACCCGGATCCCCAACCGCTGGTGACGCTTTGGGGCGGGCCTGTCCTCGGGGTGGGCGTCCCTCTGGCGTTCGCCATCCTTGTTCGGCGTGGCTGGATGTGGTTCATCGCCTACTTCTGCATGCTGGCAAACGGGTCATACCTGGCGACCGCGTGGGTGTCGGGCGAGCGGGATCTCGACACGCCGAGGTTGTTGCAGCAAGGCGCGCACCCGGCTGCGATTGTGTTGTTCTGCGTTTTGACAATCGCCGGCGGCTACATCGGATTCCGCAACCGGTGCATCCGGGCGCTGTCGCCAGCCAGGCAAATACCTGTCGAACCGCGCGCTGCAGCAGATGGCGGCATGTAGTGTTGCCGAACGTACTGTCTGGCAACGCCGTTCGATGAGGACGTTGGCGTTCTGCAGTAACCAACTACGCGCCGGACTTCAGGGACGCCATGTCGATCACGAAGGGGTCGTCTTCGACAGTGAGGGAGACCGGATCGGCGTCCATGATGACGTCTCGATCGTACTTAATGGACTCTTCGCGGACGGCCGGGAGAACCTTGACATTGTGAGACCGGTTCGATTCGCCGGCCGTGCTGCTGGCCGGAGCAGTCCTCACGCTGTTCAATCCCGGGGAGTGCAGGGGCAGACAGAGAGCGAACGTGCTGCCTTGTCC
>Ga0105044_10011575_pt1 | contig 12014 bp, 10 predicted proteins | sample MAT01_FD_78092 | JGI IMG/M metagenome (GOLD analysis project Ga0105044, IMG submission 78092) | Freshwater microbial communities from Lake Fryxell liftoff mats and glacier meltwater in Antarctica - MAT-01 | ecosystem: Environmental > Aquatic > Freshwater > Ice > Liftoff microbial mat | place...
GAAGCCGTATGCAACCTCAATTCTGGCTCAGATTCGTTGGACGGACTCCTTCGGGTTGCCGAATGGCTTGTGGACTATTTTGCGCCTTTGGGCGGGGCCTTAGAAAGAATCTCGCTTCCCACTTTTCAACGGTTAGACGATGAAGCGATTGTATCAACGCACACGACTGGTCCTGCATTTCGATGGAACTTTCCCGGGTCCCATTCAGGAAAAAAGGGGCGAATTCTCCTCTCGATTCACTACGATACGGTTTACGGACCCAGCAGTCCTTTTCAGAAATGCGAACGGTATGACGTTCCTCTATCGGGCGGTGACATGGAGCTTCGCATGCGAGGCCCCGGAGTCATCGATGCCAAGGGAGGCATCGTCGTGTTGCGCTGGGGCGTTATGGCGGCCTTAAAGTTTTTGGATTTATCACAACTGGATCTGAGCATTGTCTTGACTCCCGACGAAGAGATTGGATCCCCGTCATCCATCGCGCTTTGGAATCAAATTGCACCCGAATTTGACTTCGCCATGCTCTACGAACCGACTTTGGCCGACGGAACTTTAGTTTCCCATCGCAAAGGGACGGGCACCTTTGTGGTTGTTGTACACGGCAAAGCGGCACACTCAGGCCGCAATTTCCAGGATGGACGTAATGCCATTGTGTGCGCGTCGAAATTGGCGGTAGCGCTCGACTCGTTGAATGGGCAGCGGCCCGAGGTGACCATCAATGTCGGTCGAGTCCGAGGTGGGAATGCGGTCAATGTCGTTCCTGATTTGGCGGTGCTCCGTGTCAACGTTCGAGTTTCATCACACACAGACATGGCTTGGCTAGAGAATAAAGTGCGAGAGACAGTTCAGGCTTTCCAGAATCCTGAAGCTGGTTTTCTTGTCGAATTGCACGGGGGCCTCCAAGCTGCGCCCAAGGTACAGGATTCGGCTACGACGCATTGGATGAGCGTTGTCGAGAGCGCAGCCGCAGCCCTTTCCGAAAAGGTTCAATGGCGAGTGTCTGGCGGTGCGAGCGACGGCAACAAACTTGCGGCACTGGGACTGAGCAACATAGACACTTTTGGCCCGGAGGGGGATTTATTGCACAGCGGCCAAGAATGGGTGCGTTTGAGCAGTCTGCCTCGGAAGGCAGCGCTGACCGCCTCCATGCTATCCGAATGCGTGAAGCATTTGCAGTTTGCCGGTGGGTAGCAGGCATACTCCGTGTGCCGTAGGCTCAAAAACCGAAGGTTTCTGAATTGCGGACGACACATGGAATGTGTCTGCTACCTTAAAATCACAACCTCTGAGCTTGCCACCCTGCACCCGCGTGCTAGCGAAATACAATGCGGGGGCGGCTTCCAAGCCCACCGGGGGCGTCATAGTGGCTTAAGCTTCCAGCCTGCTTATAACCCACAAGTTTTTTCGCAGAGTGTTGTAGCGGTTTGGGGCATAATCGTTTAGTCCTTGGCCTTTCTCAGGGATGACGAGGCTGATATCTCAATGGACTGAAAAAGAATTCCTAAACGCTAGCCTTCGCGAAAAGCGGTTGGACAAGCGTTTGAAAGCCTGCGTTGCGCAGGCGGCAAGCTTTGGGGAATCTCCGCCAGAACGTTGCAAATCCAAAACCCAACTCAAAGCTACCTATCGATTTGCCAACAATCACAAGGTCAGCTTGGAACGGATTGCCTGCATCTCCGCGCAGGCGACATCCGTGTCTAGATAGGCAACCTCGATTCGGTGATTGGCCGGCCCGGAAGCGGCCGTATCGACACTCAGCACGGACATGTTCCAGCGTCGATCGAAAGGAGATTGTGAGACCGCCACACTCTGGAGCTTCTCATAAAAGGTCATCGAATACTTTTGTTCCATCATACCGCTTTTGTAGACCAGCCCCCAAGCGGTCCGACCATAGCGACGACTCTTGGCCTTCTTGCCAATATAAAACCACCCGACTAAAGCGATGGCAACGCCACTTGCTAACCCTAACGGAATACTCCAAAAAGCAATCGCTATCGACAGTGCGATCGCAACCAAGAGCATCTTCCGAAACATCCTGCTCTTCGTACCTGGAGATTGAGGCTGCCACTGAACAGACTCCGATAAGCCCTCAAGCCGCCCATCAATCATGGCCAATAACCTACCTGCCTCCGAGTGCTTCACTATAGGAACAAACCACTTGCGACCTATGGTCGACGCCGCATCCTCTTTCTCCTTGCCACCGCCACCCGCAGTCTCTATCCGAATAGATGCCAAACCGAAACGGCGAGCAAGCCACTTTTGTTGCAAACTGATAAACTGGATCCGACCAAGCGGGACGACCGCCGAGACTTGGGTAAACAATCCACAGCGAACATATAGCGAACCATCTGCCAATTCCAATCGATAGCCGTAAAAGCGGGTCAAGTACCAGATCGCGGAAAATGTGCGCAAAAGCAAGAAGAGCAATACCATCGCAAGAGCGAAGACGAAGAGTGAGGCCAGCGATCCAAACTGATCTCGAAGGTAATCGGCATAGCCGCGAATCCCTTGTCCGATTTCCATGACCGCGTTAGCTGGATTTTCCTTTCTCAGCGATCGTTTCCCTGACACGACCGTTGGGATCCAACTATCGCCGAAACGCACTTGCCATAGAAATCCGATGATCAAACCCGCGACCACTTCACCCCGGTTGCTCAAAAAACCCGCAAGGAGAATCAACTTGGTCGGCAAAACTAAAACCAATTGCTTTGCCGATGCTTCGGCCGCCACTTCCGTTTCCAAAATCGGGGTGCTCGCAGCCTCTTCCATCTTCGCTTTCGTCCGCGACAAGAGCAGATTGACTTGCAAACGCCCGTATTCCTTCATCGCGACCACCCGAAAGATCGCTTCCGGCTCGCTTCCCGACGCGGTCTCTACACGCAATTCTCCAACCCGAAACAATCGATGAAAGATGTTCTGAGATACATCCATGTTTTGAATGCGACTCAGGGGAATCGTTCGATGAACCCGGAATATCAACCCCGAATCAACAACCAGCTCCTCTGCATTCATTCGATATCGGAACGTAACATAGCGAACGATGGCTACCGTCAAATACACTCCCAAAATGACTATGCCGATACTTGCACCGATCCATCCACCTCGGCTAGTGCTTAGAATAGCTGCAACCGTTGGAATAACGTTCGCCCTCAGGATCGATGCGATCTCAAACGGTAGCGATAGAGGATGCAGATTCCTCGACGAATCATCGATCTTCTCGGAGTCGCTCATTCAGTTACTCCATTACGCTCTCGAAAACTCCAGTACGTTCGTCTCGCCGAGAAAGTTGCTCCCGAAGGGACTCTGCTATCGGCATGTCGATCCCTTCCAACGTAATGGATGGTTCGTGCGTGCCTCCCGTATTGATGACCAAACTCGCCATACCGTAAAGTCGCTGGACAGGCCCTTGATGAACGTCGGTATGCTGTATTCGATCGCGCGGAATGAATATCCGATGACGCCACCAAATCCCCCGATGTATTTCAACCCCATGGGGCAGTAACTGCCATGTCGTCGCGCGGAAGCCGCGATCAGGAAAGAAGCTCGCTGCCCAAACAAGCATACCCATCAGCCCCACAATCAACCCAAGCAGCACCCACTGCCATAAACCAAACTGTCGTTGCAAAAACAGTCCATTGATGAACCACCCTAAGATGCTACAAATTCCAACGACCCCATTGAGCACCAACCATTTCCGCTTCTCAAGCCGCACCCAATTCGAAGAGAGTGTCTGAAATGCGTCTGGCGATTGGAGTGACATGTCCGAGGTTACTACACACTCAGTCTGCTCGGCAGATTCCACCGGCTTAATAGACTCAGCAGGCGCTCCCAACGTCGTTGCCGCCCCCTCCACCATCAAAATTGTCTTAGGAACTGTCATGGATTGGAATTCACTAGTTCGACTGTAGTAAGATCGACCCCCACGGCCTCCTGAGCCATGCGGGAAGGAACTTAGCAGCTACAAATCTTTTTCACCGACCAGACGAGCTGGTTGGGGTCTCAATCCCAGACTTAGTACAATCGAACGAATGCTTGGTTACATCTTGTTTTTAGAGTAGTGGTTCTTAAATAACTTTGGATCTTCGTCTCGAGGACTAGGATCTTGGAAAGTGCCTTTGCAAGCTTTCGTCAATCCACCTCGATACCACATTCTACTGGAAAAGTTGCTTCACTGGCCCTGGTCAGCACCTTACAGCTCCAAGTCACCCCCGTTCAACACCTCCCAATCCCAATGCTATTGACTTGGCAAAGACAATTTGACATCAACCACAGTCCATGACATGGCTCATGGTTTTTAAGCGAGCGGCAGCATCAAAAGTACCGTAGGATGGGACCATTGTCCCGTCCGTTGATTCGTTCGGGACTATGGTCCCAAACTACAACTGGTATCTCACAGCCTGCCGCTCGCCTTATAGTAGTCTTGGCAAGAAAGCATCGGCTTATGAATCGGACACACTGCTTTTGGTTAGCTCTCGGCTTGGCCAGCCACTCAGGTTGCGCCTCGATGAAAGAGTCGGACACCGCCAGGACTGGCCTGGAACAACTGCTCATCAGCAATGCCGTCGATCAGTCCTTGGCCAAAGTAGATTTCCGTCCCGTCGCTGGCGCCAAGGTGCATCTCAAAACCGATCTGCTGGATTGCGTAGACAAGAACTATGTGCTCCTGTCCACGCGCTCGAAACTCCTTGCGAATCGATGTACGCTCGTCGACAAAGTAGAGGATGCTGATATTTTGTTGGAGATCGCGTCAGGCGGCGTAGGCACCGATCGGACGGAACTGGTCGTGGGATCCCCAGAAATTCCATTGGGATTGATGGGGAGCGTCCCCAAAGTGAATTTTTATGAACGCAAGAAGGCCATGGGAACGGCCAAACTGGCGATCATTGCTACGGATACCAAATCGAAACAGCCTGTCATCAATTCGGGCTTTTCTTTGGCCCGAAGCGATCATCAACACTGGTCCATGATGGGAACTGGCCCCGTCCTTTCCGGGAGCGTGGCTGATCAAATCAAAGAACACACTGGAACCAGTGAGACACTCATTCACATGCCATCGTCGAGCTCTATCGCCCCGAGCCAAATGGCCAGTCGCGACGGTGAGAACTCCATGAGACGTTAACCCGCCGCATGATGAACCAAGTGGGCTAATTCCGGCACGATCAATCGTTCCATCGCCAGCCGCACGCCTGCAGGAGAACCAGGCATGGTAAGCAAGATCTTCGTTCCGACTCTCCCGCCACTGGCCCGACTGAGCATTGCCGCGGAGCCAATCTCCTCAAAAGAAAGCATCCGAAATAGCTCACCGTAACCTGGGATCATCGCATCGTACAAAGCCTCGATGGCTTCCGGTGTGCAATCGCGAGCCGCCAGGCCCGTCCCACCCGTTACGAGCAGCGCTTCGCAACCTACGGCTTCGATCATCGATTCAGCGGCCTGGCGAATGAGAATGGTTTCATCAGGCACAAGCCGCCGATCCAACACGAGATGCCCAGCCTGGAGAAGCAGTTCGGCGATCAGTTGGCCGCCGAGATCATTTTCCAGCGTTCGCGTATCGCTGACGGTCAATACAGACACGCTCAGTTGCTTAGCTGCCCTACGCTTATGCTCTTGGCTAACGGTCGACATGGCCTATTTTTCCGTCGTTGTCGTCGCTTGCAATCGGCGAATGCGAATGCGATTGCCGGCCGCTTGGGGCGAGTTTTCATACTCATACTCTTTGATAGCGGCCTGGAAATTGCCTTGCTGTTCGTAGTTCCGCCCCAGCAAAAAATGTGCGTGAGCATGCCAACGCTCGGTTCCGGGCATACTCAACAAACGCCTCGAAAGCCAATCATTGGACGTATCCAATTTCCCAATATCATGATTGGCCATGGCGAGAAAAATGGCGACATCGTACTTCGATCGGCGATAGTACGCTTGTGCTTGCTGCACCCGAAAAAGGAAGCTCTCCGGAGTTTCCGAAACTTGCTTTACCACCCCTAGCATCATCTGCGTGTCGCGATCGTACTCCAGATCTTTCAGCGTCTGCTCATCGATTCGAACATCCATGTAAGTCTTCAATGCCCCGGCTGCGTCCACGCTGCTTTCGAACTCCCCCTTGAAATGCAGATTCCTCGCACGACTAATCGGAGTGTCCGTGATAAACAAGCCAAACGATTCGACATAGTTAAGAGAGAATGTGGATTTTTCATTCAAACGCTCTCGCACAGATTCATTGTAAACGTGGGCTAACCACGGAACGTTCCATAGACGCACGGATAGAGTCGGGTCAGTCTTCAGGATGTTCTCTTCAATGGCATCCGCATCGATACTCAACCGCACACGACTATCCCCTGTCAGCGAGTTCTCTAAAGTGTGCATGGTACGGCCTACGGTAAACGGTTCGGCATCGATCAATGCAAAGAGCGTCTTCAAGTCAGCTTGCTCGACGGGATACTCAAAGCGTCCAGGGAGTTTTGCTCGTCGCAGAACCGTCGGGTTCTCTTTCGCCTCGCGCAACGTGGCAATCCCACTGCTCGTTTGGCTCGGAATCGGCAAGCCCCATTGTGGCTCCAATAAATAGAGTTCCTTTCCGATCGGAACTGCCATACACCACAATCGCAACGAAGCATTCTCCGATGCACCGGTCAAACTCGGCAGCGCCAAAACAACGGTATCGATCCCTTGAACAAATGCTAACTGAGAGAAGACTCGAGCCCGTTGCCAAGTATCGCCGCGTGCAAAAGTCATGGTTTGCCACGGAAGCTGGCGATAGGTCGGCGCACTGTCGTTGATCGGCAATTCGGAGTTGGTAACCAAACGCTCAGCATCCTTTGGCTGTCCCTCGATCGCGACGTTGCAAATGGTCCAGTCAAAAAGTTTCAACACGGTCTCAAGTCGATTCCAATCCTCCGAAGACAACTTATCTTTCTGTTCCTCCAACCATGGCTTAAACGTCGGATCGCTGTACGGGCGCTCGAGCACCCATTTGCTGACCCCCTGCATCATCTGACTTTGCAACAGAAACTCGCACTCCGGCTCGCCAAATTCTAACTTGGTCATCCGTTTCGAAAAATCGATCGTCCGCAGCGACGCCGAGACGGAATCGAGCAATCCAGCCGACTTCCAGTCCGTAGATTCCGTAACGCTTTTCGACCAAGTATTCAGCTGGTAGCGAATTTCGCGCAAGGCAGCTGCTCGATCCAACCGAATCAGCTGCGGCAAGTATCGAAACGCTTCGCGAATCGCTTCCCGCCGCTCGCTCATCTCTGTCGGCTTTGCTGTGTCCTTTTGTGTTCGCTTGGTCGACGTGTCGCTACAACCCGACAACCCCAACATCGCCACACCCGCAGTCAGCAAACACAACCCCATAGCGAGCGTTCGTTGCCTCCCAGTCATTAGGCCGTATATCGTGATTTCTTGGAAATGATTCATGATCGGGATTTACGCATTCCAAGCAGCAACGGTTCGCCAAATGTCCAGTACCCGCCCAAGCACTTCTTCGAATCGATCCAGCGGAACCATGTTTGGACCATCGCTCGGGCTCTTTTCCGGATTCGGGTGGGTTTCAAAAAAGACCCCATCGATCCCGACCGCAGCTGCCGCCCTAGCCAGCGGCTCCACCATCGCTCGATTTCCACCAGTCGCGCCACCTAGCCCACCTGGCTGCTGAACCGAATGCGTCGCATCAAAAATAACCGGTACCCCCATCGAACGCATTGCTGGCAGCCCACTCATGTCATTCACCAATCTGCCATAACCAAAAAAAGTTCCTCGCTCACAAAGCATCAAGCCTCCTTGCCCGGCCGCCTGTACTTTTTCGACGACATACTTCATATCACCCGGCGCCATGAACTGCCCCTTTTTCACGTTCAACGGCTTGCCTGTGGAAGCGCAAGCAACCAAGAGGTCGGTTTGCCTAGCCAAAAATGCTGGAACCTGAAGAAGATCGCATACCTCGCCCACCGCTGTCGCCTGCTCCGGCAAGTGTACATCCGTGGTTACCGGACAGCCGACCCGCGCGCGCACTCGATCAAGTACCGAGAGCCCTTCGTCGATTCCAGGTCCTCGAAAACTGTTGCCGCTCGTCCGGTTCGCTTTATCAAACGATGCCTTGAAAACGTAGTTCACCCCGAGCTTGTCACATACTCCCATGACCGTCTCTGCAATTTGAAGAGAGACATCCATGGACTCTATCACACACGGACCTGCGATGAGGAGCAGCTTTCGCCAGTCGCCACAAACATGCTCGCCAACGCGAACGATTGCAAAGGGAGGTTCGTTCGCCATCTCTAGGACCTTTCGGTGGTGTTGCGCCAAAAACTAACCCGTCATACCGCCATCGACCGTGAGCACTTGACCGGTCACATAACTGGCAGCCTTGCTAGCCAGGAATAACACGCAGGCAGCGACATCGTCCCCCGTACCAAGCCGATTGGCGGGCACTCGCTTTTTAACCTCGTCGGTTACCGCTTCGCCCAAAGCGCGTGTCATATCGCTTTCGATAAAGCCAGGCGCAACGCAATTGATCGTAATCTTCCGTTTGGCCATCTCACGCGATAGCGATCGGGTAAATCCGATCATCCCCGCTTTGGTCGCCGAATAGTTTGTTTGCCCCGCATTGCCGATCAAACCGGATACGCTGGACATATTGATAATCCGACCGTAACGCTGCCCCATCATGATCCTGGTCGCATTCCTGCAAAACAAAAAACAGCTCGTCAAATTCGCCGCAATGATTTCATCCCACTGCTCATCCGACATTCGCAACAAAAGTGTGTCGCGTGTGATACCTGCGTTGTTGACCAGAATGTCCAATCGCTGATACTCGGCCTCCACCTGGTCGAATAGCTTTGAGATCGAAGCCCGATCGGTCACATCACAAGCCATCGCGACCGCATCTCCACCGGCCAATTGGATCTGCGAGACCGTCTCTGCCAGTTTCTCTGCATTTCTTGCAACGCAAAGCACCTTCGCGCCGTTCTCGCCCAGCCGTATAGCAACGGCTTGGCCCAATCCCTGCGAGGCGCCCGTGACCATCGCTATTTGACCTGTTAAGTCGGCGGATAACCCAAACGCACTTGATGACATGAATTGCTTTCAAGGTAAAAATGAACTAGTCGCCGAAACACTCGCAAGCGGCTTTTCTATCGATCCGTTTGAGCGTTCCGGACAAAACGCGACCAGCGCCAATTTCATAGAATTGATCCACGCCAGCCAACAAAAGATTCTTCAATGTGCTTTCCCACTGCACCGGCGAAACGACTTGCTTCATTAGCAACGGAGCAAACTCTTCGGCTACTGCATGCGGCTGCGCATCGACATTGGAATACAGGGGAAAACGGGGCGTGTCAAAATGCGTTTCAGCGACGGCATTGGCTAGCCGTTCAATCGCGGGTTGCATGATATCCGTGTGAAAAGCACCCGCAACATTGAGTCGGATGAACTTCATCGCACCCGCGTCCATCGCCTTGACCTCCGCGGCCTCTATCGAACCGCGATGTCCAGAGATCACAATATTGCCGGGGCACAATAGATTGGCCACCTGGAGAATTTCTCCAGGCTGCCTGGCAGCTTCGCAAACGGCTTCCAGTTGCGTTTGGTCCAAACCTAGGACGCTAGCCATGCCACTCGGAACAGCCGACGCCGCTTCCTGCATCGCCAACCCCCGCTGCTGAACCAGCCGGACCCCGTCGTCAAAGGAAATAGCACCTGCACAGGCCAACCCGCTGTACTCACCCAGACTCAGTCCAGCCACGGCAAAGACGGAATCCAAAAGTCCTGGCTTCTGGTCCAAAAAATCGGCTATAGCTGCCATCGCATGAACGAACAATGCCGGCTGACTATGGTTTGTGAGGTGCAACTCGGATTCCGGTCCCTCGATGCAGAGTTTCCCCAAGTCATAGCCGAGAATGGAAGAGGCCCTAGCAAACAAATCTCGAGCTTTCTCGGACCGTTCCGATAAACCTTTTCCCATGCCCAGGAATTGAGCCCCTTGGCCAGGGAAAAGCAATGCGATTTTGGGCACTCTACGGACTCTTCCCTGCGATTCATTCAACCCGCAAAGCGGCGGGTAAACATATACAAACCGTTACCAAAGATTCACAGCGATAGCCATTGGACACAAGCGGCCCCTCAGGACGCAATCTTGCCGACGCAATCTTGCCGACGCAATGTTGCCGACGCAATGTTGCCGACGCAATCTTATTCTTCGCCCATTTGAACGACCACGCGTCCCATGTAATAACCGCACTTTGGACATACGGTATGCGTCGGTGTGACGGAGCTGCACTTGACGCAGACTTGCAACTGACGGGGCTTCTTAGCATGGTGTGCTCGTCGCATGCCAGATCGTGAGTTGGAGTGTCGTCGTTTGGGAACTGCCATTTTTCTTACTCAAACAAAGGTAATTGGAGAAAAGCTTGTGTTTTCAAGGACGAAAAGATTACGAATCCGTCGCGAAATTGTCAAGCCGAAACGAGTCGCCTTATCAGAACGCCGCTCGACTGCCCCTGGGAGGAATAGGATAGGCTAATGAAGGCTTCGCCGGGAGCCCCCCCATCTCCCGCAAGTCGGATTGGGCACGCAGGGTCCGGTTGGTCACAATTCATCATTGGGAAAAGGACTTGGTGCTCGAGAGCCAAGCAACTCGCTACGATTTCCACGGCTGCGCTCCCTGCCCCCAAACTCCCGAAATTGCTTTTGGCAGCTGCCACCGCCACGTTTTCGTCACCGAAAGCTTCTCGGATCCCTTGGGCCTCATCGCGGTCCGGAGCGATTTCACTTTTTCCACAAGCGTGAACGTGGCAATTATCCGCAGTCAATGCAAAACCGGCCGATGCGCCCTTGGCCATCAGCCCGCCGATCACGTTTTTCGTGGCCATGCGAACGAAGTCTCTGGCCTTACCGCCATGCACCGCACCCACCGCGGAACCGACGCCGCCGATGACTTCGCCCCAGATTTTAGCCCCTCGGGCGATCGCATTTTCCAAGGATTCCAGGACCAAAGCACCTGCCCCCTCCCCCAGCACGGCGCCGCTGCGACCGGCATCGAAAGGGCGTGACATCTCCCCAGGATTCTCACGGAAACGGGCTAGTTTTTCCGAAACAGCTGAGTGCAGAGCGCGAAGAGGCTCCAACCGCGATCCGGTCGCGCCAGCGACCATCACGTCCGCGGCCCCTCTGCGAATGGTCGCCACCGCCTCGGCAATCGAAGCCGAACTGCTAGCTTCGCGGATCGTAACGGAATTGCTGGGCCCGCGCAAGTCGTTGTAGATGGCAACGTGGCTCGCCGGCATGTTTGGTAAATATTTCAGAAGCCAGAGTGGATTGACCTTGGGACGTCCTTCGGTCGGCCAACGGAGCATATCAAAGTGCTTCTCCTGATCCATGCAAGCGGAAACACCATCCGAGTACTCTTCGGGACGGGTAAGGATGTAGTCGCTGCCGTAGACGATCCCGGTCCGTTCTGGATTGCGGCTTTCGGGGGCGGCCAAGCCGCTATGGGCCAGGGCCATTTGACAAGCCGCGACGCCCATTTCGATTTCGCGGCACATGACTTTTTGGTTCTTTTTGATAGCGCGTTGGAGGTTTTTGTCGAGCGGCCCGAAGTTGTCGATATGGCCTGTAAAGCACTTGGCTTGGCCACCATATCGAATATCGAGCCCGCCGGCGGGCAAGCAATCCAGTTCTGAGACGCCCGATTTCTTTCCGATCAGATTCGACCAGAGCGTATCGAGATCACGGCCTAGGGGGCAAACAACGCCGAGGCCGGTGATAACAACTCGTCGGAGCGTGTTGGACATTATCGAGAGATCGGGAAGCGGAACGAAACGGAGTTACGAGAGAAAAAGCGGTTCGAGCAGCATAACCGCGTCACCGAGATTCGACAACCAAACGCGAGTTTGCAGTTGAACTTGACACCAAACGGCCCAACCGCACAATTGGCGGGTGTGAAGGACGGTTAGCTCAGTTGGTTAGAGCACCACGTTGACATCGTGGGGGTCGCTGGTTCGAGTCCAGTATCGTCCACTTGTGCA
>Ga0105044_10011580_pt1 | contig 12009 bp, 9 predicted proteins | sample MAT01_FD_78092 | JGI IMG/M metagenome (GOLD analysis project Ga0105044, IMG submission 78092) | Freshwater microbial communities from Lake Fryxell liftoff mats and glacier meltwater in Antarctica - MAT-01 | ecosystem: Environmental > Aquatic > Freshwater > Ice > Liftoff microbial mat | place...
CTTTTATAAGCCAAGTTTTGGAGTCAAATTTGCTTCAAAAAGGCAGATTTGGCTGGGTTTTCAAAAATTGGCGAAGGTATTGAGATATATATCGAGGCTTTTAACTGCACCGATACCAGGTGTTTGGTCTCAAAGGAGCAAAGCCTCTGTGTTGGTCAAGTCGCTTCCTGGCTCAGTTTGCTCAGTGCATTCCAGGGCTGCTGCATTACCACAAGCAGGTGGCGATAAGCGCGGTAGCGCTCCAGGTAAAATGGGGTGTGCTCAGGAATGGGTGTCTGGCGGCGTACGACGCGGACGGCCTGTTTTACCGCGTCCGCATGATCGCGGTACACGCCGACGCCGATCCCCGCGCTCATCGCCGCCCCTTTCGCGCTGACTTCCACACCCTCGGCGACTTCCATCACCATGTCAAGCGAATCCGCGAACATCTGCGTCCAGACTGGACTGCGTGATCCGCCGCCTGTCAAGCGTGCCACTCTGAGCGGCCCCAAAACACGCAGTTTGTCAATGTGCGTCATGTGGCCATAGACCACGCCCTCATAAAGCGCCCGCAACAGGTGGGCTTTGGTGTGCCATCCGGCAATACCATAGAAACCAGCCCGCGCCGTTGCCTGTACATTCGACCCGAACAGAAAGGGGTGAAAAATAATGTCGGTGCTGCCGGGGGTTAGGCTATCTACCATCTCTGAACAAATATCATAAACTGAAACGCCACGTTGCTTCGCTTCCAGCTTTTCCTCACCGCACAGCGTATTGACAAACCATTCAAGGTTTGCCATTGAAGTGGCGCTGCCTTCCAACACCATCCAACGCCCTGGCACCATGCCCACATGCACCATTGCTAGACCACGATTTTCCACTGGCTGATCCAGCAGCACCTCGTTGATGCTCCACGTGCCGGCAATAATGCACAGGGTCCCTGGCTCAATGACCCCTGACCCAAGCGCGCCCGCATCCACATCGAACAGCCCACCGACCACCGGCGTGCCCGCCGCAAGTCCTGTAGCGGCGACGGCTTCGTGCGTCACCCGGCCAATAATCTCTGTCGATTCAGCCAAACGTGGCAGAGCATCCCACATTTCCGGAATGTCATACCAGTCGAGCAGCTCGTGCGAATAGGCACGTTTCGGCGTATCAAGCAAGCATGTTCCGCTCATATCAGTGTAATCGCTGGTCAGTTCGCCCGTGAGACGGTACTTGACGTAATCTTTGCACAGCAGGATTGTCCCGATGCGCTCATAGGTCTCCGGTTCGTTATGTTTCAACCAGGGCAGCAGGGCGTTCGGCTGTGCAGGCCAGAACTCCTGCAAGATATGGGGAAACGCCCGTTCCTGTATGCCGCGACCAACCCGTTCGCGCAGCAGGGCATCCGCGCGGGTATCCAACGACTGAATGCCATTGCGGATCGGCTGACCGTCCTTGCCCACCACGTACAGGCCATTGCCATGCCCGGTATTCCCGATCCCTATGATAGCGTGCGGATCAATCCCTGCCTGCTCGATCACAGTGCGGATGGCCTGTGCTGTGCTCGCCCACAGTGACTCCATGCTGCGCTCTGTCCAACCAGGGTGTGGATACACAGTTTCTGCGCCACAGCTAGCAACAGCGATCTCGCTGCCTTCGACGCTGAACAACGCCGCTTTTGAAACCGTATTGCCGTTATCAATGCCCAAGAGATATTGCATGATTTTTCTCTCCCCCAAATCTCGCACAAAGCAAACGTATGGAAAAACGAAACAAATTTGGCGTGAAAAGAGGGCATGGCCTGTCATGCCCCTACTCCCGCGCCACAGAGATAGATAAGATTATTGTAGGGACGCGGCCTGCCGCGTCCGAAAGTTGGGACAATGTAGGCCCTGTCCCAACGTCAGATCACCCTATTCACATCCTTGTTAGGGCTGACCCGCTGGGTTGCCCTTCGCTCTAATGATCGTCGTAGTGAGGTATCCCTACACATCTATACTCAAAATGGGGATAAAGTGCGGTTTCAGCCCTTTGAAAAGGCGCAATTTATGACCTTTTAGAGTATATATTGTCCGTTTTGTACTCCTCTTGCCTATGTGGGAGAAGGGCAAGGGAGCGAGAGGTCGATTAGCTCGGTTGCACGACGCCAATTGTCAGCAGAATATTGGCATATAAACGCTGATCGCCAGACGCCACGACCAGCGACACATCACGCTCGCGGCTTGCCTCGTAGAACGCGAAACGCTCCAATTTTTGCAGCGTGAGATCGGGCAAAATGCGGCGGAACTCCTCGAAAATGGGCGCGTCATTCCCGTCGGCAGGCTGCATCACGTAGGCCGCCTCAACCGGAATGGCGCTGAAAATCGGTGCGAGGATATCGGTGACGCTTACCAGGCCGGGGCGCAGGTTCAGGAAAACATGGTCAGCAGCAGGGTTTGCCCCGGTATTAAATGGATAATTGCCATCGCCGATCAGAATTTTGCTACCGTGTCCGGACTGACCGAGCGTGTGGAGAATCTGCGGGTGCAAAAGCGATAATTTGAGCATGAATGAATGTCCGTTTTGAAGCATAATCGGCTAAGATAAAATCTGCCGCGCCTGAGAAAAACCCGCCTCAAGCAAGCGACTCTCGATCCACCCGCGTGCCTGAGCGCAAATCGCTAGGGCGTCGTCGCGGTCTTCGTTCCACATCTCAATCATCATCGGCCCGGCAAAGCTCATTGCAGCAAGCTGACGGAACACTGCATCGAATGGCACATCCCCTTCGCCGAATGGGACACGGCGCGGCACGCCCGGACGCGCATCCTTGACATGCACACCGATCAGATGTCCGCGGGCCGCCTCAATCTCGTGCGTCACATCCAGACCTTTAACAACAAGATTACCCACATCCATATACAGCTTGAGATACGGCGAGTTGATTGCCGTTATCAGCTTGACTGCCGTTGTGGGCGAGTCGATGCAGCCCATTTCCTGGTTCTCCAACCCCATCATGACTGCGCGTGCCGCCGCCCATTGCACCCCTTGCGCCAGCGATTCAGCATAACGGCTGCGGCTGGCCTCGTCAGAGGTCTCGTCCGGCAGCGTGTCGTACCCGGCAATCTGGACGATGCGAATGCCAAGATCGCCTGCCAGATCAAGCGCCTGACGTAGAATCGTCTCTCCCTGCTGACGAATCGACTCGCTGCCGCACCCCAGCGGATAGACGCGATGAGCGCTCAGGCACATGGTACGGATCGTTATGCCAGACTCCTCGACCGCACGGCGCAGATCGCGGCGCTCTGCGGCTGTCCACAGCAGGCGGGACAGGCGTTCATCGCTGGGATCGAGCGACATTTCGACAAAAGCGAAGCCAGCTTCCGCCGCCATCGCCAGCCGTTCGCGCCAGGTGAGATGCGCGGGCAACGCTTTTTCGTAAATCCCGACGGATATCCCAGGAAAGAAAAATTCACTCATCGTTCCATAGTCCCAAAAACACAGTCAAAAAAATCAAAGACAGTTCAATCGCTGTTATGGAAACGCGCCTACGACGTGTCTATTTTTCGTCCACCTCAACGTGCAGTAGGCCCATTTCCCACAACCATAACACCGAACATCACGGTGTCAACATTAAAATTCTATAATTTATAAGAAAATGCTATGATGAGATTGAGCAAATCATTGACATTCTCTAAATCCTGGCATAGTATTACACATGAACGTTCATGTGATCAATCACATGAACGTTAAATCGAAGATTGGTGTGGTTATTGGTGGTCATGAAGAGAGTGGAAATCGTGCCGTCACGTAAACAAAAACGCCCGACCATGCGTGATGTTGCCGTCGCTGTGGGTGTGTCGATCCAGACGATTTCTGCGGTCATCAATGATAAGCCGGACATCACACCGCAAACACGTCAGCGCGTCATGGATGCCATTCAGCAACTCGGCTATCGGCCTGACCGCGTTGCAAGGGGGCTACGAACAGGCAAGAGCCATACGCTGGCCCTCATCGTCTCCGACATTGCGAATCCGTCGTTTGCCACCATCGCAAGCACGGCTGAAGATTGTGCTCAAGCCAGAGGCTATTATCTGACTGTGCATAACACGCATGATGACCCGCTGCGAGAAGCAAAGTATGTTCAGACAGCCGCTGAACGTGGGATCGATGGCGTGATCCTGGTCTCGGCAGAAGACCGTATGGACAGCAGCATTATGCTGGAAAACGCCGATATTCCGTTCGTTGCTATTGACCGTATTCCTGAAGACTACACCGGGCTGTCGGTCACATTGGACAACATGAAAGCAGGACGATTGGCGACACAGCATTTGCTCGGCCTGGGGCATACACGAATCGCACATATCAGCGGGCCGCTGCGTCTACGCCTCGCCCGCGAACGACTCGCAGGTTTAGAGTTAGCGTTGCAAGAGCAGGGATTGAGCTTGCCATCGGAGTGGCTCTGCGAGGGCCATTGGTACTGCCAGGAGGGCTACAAAGCGATGCAGAATATGTTGCAGACGTCTCCCCTTCCCACAGCCGTTTTCGCAGCAAATGACCGCATGGCAATTGGGGCTATTCAAGCGATTTATCAGGCGGGCCTGCGCGTACCAGAGGATATTTCGGTCATCGGCTTAGATGATATTGAGGTTTCCGCCTATCATATCCCGGCGCTGACGACCATTCGCCAGCCCTTCGCTCTCTTAGCAACACAAGCCATACAGATCTTGCTGGACGTGATTCAGGGCAACCAGCCTGAAGTGTCTGCCAACCTCATTGAACCAATTTTAATTGAGCGGGCATCGACGGCTCCATCAGCGGCCTAACTTAGGACGCGTTTAAAAATAAAGTCGCAGAATGGAGATGAGACGACCCATTCTAGAACTCTGCGGACTTGTTTTTAAACGCGTCCTTAATCATTATTTGAGACAGAATCGACACACATGACCACTCGTCCCGCAGCAACCAGAGACATACGTCCTACCTTTGAGCGGGGAGCGGGAGTCTTCCGTCTGAACCCCGTCTTTGTTCCGCGGCGTTTCAGCGAAGCAGGCCGCCGTTTGCGACTGCATCCCGATGATTACTATGCGCTTGGCACAGCACGCGGTTCGATTAAGGAGCGCTGGTTTTCATCCGTCATTACCGCCATGAACGGCCCGCTGGCTCCCGCCGATGAGGGCATGAGCTATGTCAATGTCAGCGAAAGTATGGGTGATCGGTTCTCGCTGCGTGATGCCATACAGGAACTTGGCGCGGAGGTCATTGGGCAGGCGCTGCACGAGAAGTATGGCACATGGCCGATGTACTCCAAATTCTTTGACTACAACCCGCCGCTGTTCTTTCACCTGCACCTCGATGATGTATCAGCGGCGCGTGTGGGGCGCATCGGCAAGCCTGAAGGCTATTTCTTTCCGCCGCAGCTCAACAATCATCCGGGCGAGTTTCCTGTCACGTACTTCGGTTTCGATCCAATGGTGTCGAAGGATGAGGTCCGGCAGCGCTTGCTCGACTTCGAGCGCGGCGACACACGTATCACGGAGCTTTCGCGGGCCTTTCGCCTCCAGCTCGGCACGGGATGGTATACCCCCCCCGGCGTGCTGCATGCCCCCGGTTCCTATCTCACATACGAACCGCAGTGGAACAGTGACGTGAACTCCGTCTACGAAAACGTGACATCCGGCGAAGTTTATGCCTACGATTTTCTGGTCGAAAACGTACCGGATGATAAAAAATGGGACGTTGACTACATCATGAGCCTGATGGATTGGGAGGCGAACATCGATCCCTCTTACAAGGAAAAATACTTCCGTCCGCCGCTCCTCTGCACGCAGTTTGACAGCGGATCATTTGAAAACTGGATTGTGTATGGCAACCCGTACTTTGGTGCCAAGGAACTCACGATCGCGCCCGGACAAACGATCATCGTGAAAGACCCGGCTGCCTACGGATGCATTCTCGTTCAGGGGCACGGCACGTTTGGCAGCTACGATGCTGAGGCGGCCATCATCCTGCGCTATGGACAAACGAGCGCCGACGAGTATTTCGTCAGCGAGCAGGCCGCCAGAGCAGGCATCACCATCACCAATCGTAGTCGGTGGGAACCGATAGTGATTCTGAAGCATTTCGGCCCGAATTATCCCGAAATGCCGTAGCAGTCAGACGGCCCCGCACAAAAGATGGGACTTAATGTTTAGCAGGGGGCCGTCTTCCATCTTCAGGAATTATGCAACCAACTGGTTGTTGAATTCACGCAAAGTAAAGTTTTTTGGTTCATTTTAAGGAGTTAAGCATGTCGAACACGCAAGAAATTAGTCGACGTACAATGCTCAAACTGATGGGCGGGGCTGCGGCTGGCCTGGCAATCGCAGGTCTTCCGGGGCTTACATCCGTGAAGGCCCAGAGTGGCCGCCTTGTTATCCTGTCATCCGCTGATCCGGCACAGAATCAGCCGCTCATCAAGGCCATTGAAGCCGCCAATCCGGGCGTGACTGTTGATTGGCGCAATCTCACCAGTGAGCGCTACGTCGAACTGTTCAGTGCATCCGATCTGGCTGGGGAGCAGATTGACATCCTGGACATGAATGGTCAGGATCTGCGCCGTTTTGCGACAGGGGATAAGCTGGCCGATCTGACCGATAAAGTGACCTATCTGGATCGGTTCCAACCCGTTTCTACAGAAACATACAACCTGGGCGGCAAGCAGTGGGCGCTGCCACGCGGCGGCATTGACGGCTTTGCCTTCCTTTACAACAAGGCGCTGCTGGACAAAATCGGCGTCACCGAAGAGCCAGCCACCTATGATGACCTGTTGAAATTGAAACCAGAACTCGAAAAAGTCGGAGCCTCCGTCTTCACCCATCAGGGCAAGAATATCTATCTCTGGCCTGTGTGGCAGTTCTGGACGTTTGCCCAAACCTCTGGCAATCAGCCCATAGAGATGACCATCAAGACCCTCAAGGGCGAGATGAAGTGGACCGATCCGATGCACGTCGCCGCCATGGAGATTTTGCAAAAGTTCACACAGGATGGCATGTTCATCGACAATGTGCTTGGCCTGGACAACGATACCGAAGCGACGTTCTTCCAGGGCAAGGCCTTGTTCTGGTACTGGGGACCGTGGGAAATTGCCGCCTGGCGCAAAGCACAAAAGCCTGAAGATGGCTCGGCAAACCAGGCCCCAGACCTCGAAATGTCGGTCATGCCGCCCGTCCGCGCTGTCAGCGACGAATCGATCATCCGCCAACTGCCGGGTGGCGTCGGCTCCGCGCTGGGCTTGTATGCCAACATTGCGCCAGAACGCCAGGACTTGGCCCTCAAGGTCATGGACTTAATGACCAACGATGAATGGGTCAAGTGGGAAAACGACTTCAATAGTCGTCCGGTGTCCAGTAACAAGAACGTTGTCGCCAGTGAAGATCCCGTCGCATTGAAGTATGCCAAAGACTGTGCCCCCAACCAGTTCACGTATCTGGATTGGCTGTGGCCACCGGAAATCACAAAAGCCTTCCAGCAAAATCTGCAAGCGATTGTCGCCGGGACTGTTAAGCCCGATGAAGCGGCCGCCAGCATCCAGAAGACATTCGACGAAATCGTACAAGACGGTTATGTGTTCGGCGAATAGCCTCGCCTGTTGATCCGTCACCACCCAACCTCCTCGCCTTTGTGGGCGAGGGGGCCGGGGTAAAGGGCTGCAAGCAGACAAATAAAATCTAAGACATCATTTTTACCTGGACAGATAATGGCAACTTCTTTGACCGCCTCCAAAACACCCTGGTTTCTTTATCTCTGGATCGTCCCTGCACTTGGGCTTTACGCGATCTTCAAACTTTTACCGTTGTTTGCGGGTCTTTTCTTATCGCTGCTGCGCTGGGATGGGATTAAAGATCCGGTCTTCGTGGGGCTGCTCAATTACCAGCGCATGGCGACTGACGACCAGCTTGGGCCAGCTTTACTGCATAATTTGCAATATGGGGTCGGCACGGTGATTGGCAAGATTTTGATCGCGCTACTGCTGGCTGTCCTGCTGAACCAGGCATTACGGGGACAAACGTTTTATCGCACGATTTTGTTTATGCCCGTTGTGCTGTCCTTTGTAGTCATCAGCATCCTGTGGACGTGGCTCTACAATGACCAGTTCGGGCTGATCAACAGCCTGCTTCGCTCTGTGCATCTGGATAGCCTCGCCGTTCAATGGCTCGGCGATACGAAGTATGCCCTGCTTTCGCTGATCATTGTGGACATCTGGAAATGGTACGGGTTTCACATGGTCATTTTTATCGCGGCCTTGCAGTCCATCCCACAGGAGTATTACGAGGCCGCCCGCGTCGATGGCGCGTCACGCTGGGCGCAGTTTGTTTCGATCACGCTGCCACAACTTCAACCGGTGATGGTCGTCAACATCACGCTTGCGCTGTTAGGAGCCTTCAACGTCTTTGATATTCCTTATATCATGACGAATGGTGGCCCTGCCGGATCGACGAATGTGCTGGCGCTCTATTCGTACTCGCAGGCGTTTCAATTTGGCAAGTTCGGATACGGCGCGGCGATCTCGTATGCGCTGCTGACCCTGGTGTCGATTGTGGCCGTCATCCAACTGCGCGTCGTTGCCTCGGACGAGATAGATACGAATTAGGTTCGGGAACAGCAAAAAGTTCTCATAAAGAAGGTCGAGTATGGCGCAAACATCGATAGGATTAAGAAATTTACAGCTCGGCTTAAAAGCCCAGGATCGTCTCTCGAGCCTCCTGAGCCACCTGATCTTGTTATTTTTCACGGTGATCGTGGGCTATCCTGTGCTCTGGATGTTTATGGGAGCGTTCAAGACCGGTGGCGAAATCATGGGCGATCCCTGGGGGCTGCCGAAGTCCTTAGCGCTCACCAACTTCTCATCGGCCTGGGAATTCGCGTCTCTCGGACCCGCCTTACGCAACAGCCTGATCGTGGCCTCCGCTACCGTATTCTTCGTGTTGGTCATCGCAGCGTTAGCGGGCTATGCGCTGGCTCGGTTTCGCCTGCGCTTCTCAGTGGCGATTTTTCTTCTCTTCATTCTGACGATGCAAGCGCCTGTGCCGATTATCCCGCTCTATGTTTTGATCAGCAAAATCGGTCTCGTGAACACGCTGCCCGGTTTGATCCTGCCCACTGTTGCCAATGGCCTTCCGCTCTCGATCTTTATTTTCAGAGCCTTTTTCCGACAAATTCCCTCCGAACTCATTGATGCGGCGGTTGTCGATGGCACAACACGCTTCGGTGCATTCTGGCGCATTGTGCTGCCCATTTCGACACCTGCGATTGCCACCGTCGGCATTTTGCAGTTCCTGGGAGCCTGGAACGATTTCTTTAATCCCCTCGTTCTCCTGCATTCTGCGAACATGCGCACGCTTCCGGTAGCGATCCAATCCTTTTCATATACCTTCGGGCGCACAAACTGGGAGCAGGTCTTCGCAGCCCTTTCCATCGGGTCTCTGCCCATGATCATTGTGTATTTGATGCTTCAACGTTGGTTTGTCCAGGGTCTCACGTCTGGGGCCGTGAAAGGTTAACGCATGATAGATCACCTGTCAGCACGATTTATTTTGACCATCATCATTATGGAGCAATGATTTATGCCGCCTATTATTCTTAAGAATGAAGCCCTCCATCTCGAATTTGATTCCGACAATGGGGCGCTGATCAAACTCGTTGCCGTCGAAACAGGTTGGGAAATCCTGTCCCGTCCATCGTTGGGGCTGTCCTTTCGGCTATTGGTTCCCCTACCGCATCAGCGCGATAATCCCGTCTTTGGCGAGAAACAATCTCTCTCCCATACGGAAACAACCGCAAATAGTGTGACCCTTACGTGGGATTCAGTGACCTCCGAATACGGCGGAACCCATAATATAAAACTCACGCTGCACATTGTACTCGACAGGCGTCAGGCCCGTTATCAAATGACTGTCGAGAATCACTCTGATTATGTGGTCGAGAACGTTTATTGCCCCTACTTTGGCGACCTCCAGCGCCCACACGGTGAGGAATGGTTCAAAACGTTCTCGTATACCTATGCCACAGCGCAGGAATGGTGGCTCTGGCCCACCTATCAGAACTCACGCGGCTATTATGGCGTTGACTTTCCAACCCAATTCGCCAGCGATTCCCACAGTGTTGGTGCGCCAATGGCTCCCTTTATGCTGCTGCGCGGCGCAAAGCAGGGCCTCTATGTCGGGGTTGGTACTGCCGACAATGAATTGGTCGCGTGGCACACCGAACTACGCCCCGGCTATGACAATTCCCTGTCCACACGGGTCAATGCCTCGCTGCACCAATTAAATGGGCGCGTCCCCGATGAACCAACGATCGGCGGTAAGGATGTCGCAACCCGCTTTGCTGCCGTCCATGTGCCGTACATCCAATCAGGGGAGACACGCGCCCTCACGCCGCTGATCCTTGAGCCGTACCAGGGCGATTGGCAGCAGGGTGTCGATATTTATAAGCAGTGGCGAAGCACATGGATGCCCATACCAGCCATTCCTGAATGGGCGAAAGAACCGCATTCGTGGCAGCAGATCCATATCAACTCACCCGAAAACGAACTGCGGATGCAATTCCGTGATCTGCCTCTCATTGGCGAAGATTGTGTGAGGCACGGTGTCAAAGCCATCCAGTTGGTGGGCTGGAATCACGGTGGGCAAGATCAATTCAATCCATCGCACGATCACGACCCGCAGCTTGGCACTCAGGCCGAGCTGAAGGAAGCGATTGCCAAAATCCAGGCGATGGGCGTGAAGGTCATTCTTTTCGCCAAGTTTACCTGGGCGGATCGCGCAACCGAGCGTTTTCGCACGGATCTCGTGAATCATGCCATCAAAGATCCCTATGGCGATTACTATCATTACACGGGCTATCAGTACCAGACCGCGACGCAGTTGCTCGACATTAATACCAAACGCCTCATCCCCATGTGCTTTTTGTATGAGGAATATCTGCGCGTATGTGATGAAGAATTCAACAAAATATTAGCGCTTAATCCTGATGGGTTTCTCTTCGACGAGTGTTTACACCACACCCCGGCCCTGCTGTGCTTTGATCCCAATCATGGACATCGGCACGGCGCAATGGTTTACGCCAATGACAATGAACTCATTCGGCGCTTTTCGCAAGCCACGAAAGCGGTCAAGCCCGATTTTTTGTACGCTGGTGAAGCCTGCTACGATTGGGAGTTTGAGACCTATCATGCGTCGTATCATCGCAGCGAACGCGTCAATCACATCGCGCTGTCGCGCTATATGCTGCCGGATGTGCCGCTGTTGACGGCTGTAACAGGCTTTAATGATCGCAACATGATTAACCAATGTCTGATGTACCGCTACATCATCAGTTACGAACCGTATAATTTCAAAGGACGGCTCGATGACTATCCTCTGACGATGGCGTATGGCAAGCAAATGGATGTCCTGCGGACGGAACTGCGCGACACCCTATGGGATGGTGAATTTCGCGACAAGGTGGGGGCAGTGGTCACAGTCAATGAGCAACCCCACCAGCAGTACGCTGTGTTCGTCAATCGGGCAAACGGCAAGCGTGGCGTAGTGGTGGTCAATTATGATGAAAGCATAGCCATCACGGCACTCGTCACCCTTGATGATCAGCAATCTTTGAGTCGTTATCGTCTTGTTGATGATCCGGCATGGATTTCGACCACCAATGGAATTGTGATCCCGCCATTATCGGCGGTTGTGATATTGGAATAGACTTACAGCGTCTAATATTACAGCCGCCGATAAGGCGTTTCTGCTGATTGTGCGCGGTCACACCTATTCCAAGCATGGGCGGCGTAAGCATCGTGCGCCGGTGCCGTATCTGGTCAATGCCGTGTGGACAGCCAAAGGCTGGTCACTGCCGCTGTCGGCTATACTCAAAATGGGGATAAAGTACGGTTTCAGCCCTTTGAAAAGGCGTAATTTATGACCTTTTAAAGTATAGTACCCTGATCTTCTGGGCTTGGCAGCGCTGGGAGGTCGAAGTCTGCCACCGCGAGTTGAAAAGCAACTTCGGTCTCGGTCAGAAACAATGCTGGCATCCGATCTCGGC
>Ga0105044_10011584_pt1 | contig 12006 bp, 5 predicted proteins | sample MAT01_FD_78092 | JGI IMG/M metagenome (GOLD analysis project Ga0105044, IMG submission 78092) | Freshwater microbial communities from Lake Fryxell liftoff mats and glacier meltwater in Antarctica - MAT-01 | ecosystem: Environmental > Aquatic > Freshwater > Ice > Liftoff microbial mat | place...
AATCTGGTCAATTGTATTCCACCTGATTATCTTTCCAAAACTGGTCGTTTTGCCTACCTGCAAGACTTGCTCGCCTTTAAAGTCGGCGGTAAAAAAGTATCGGAATTGCTTCTGGAAACCCGCAGATTAAGTTTTGACGACCTGTTGGTTTCCAAAGAGAATGCGGAGATTAAAATCCCACGCATAGATGTAGTGAACGGAATGTTGGAAGGGGTACTCTGTAATAAGGATGCAGTCGGCCAAATCTGGCGTGCCGAGGAATTTAAGGAAAAATTCTGCGTTTTAAACGCCCTGACTAGTTTAGATCTCCAGGTGTATTCCAATTTTCTTAAATCCGTACTGCCCATCAATGATTTATCTGTCCAGATACATCAATTTTGGGCGCAAATTGCTTCTATAACCGACGTAAAATTGCAATTTGAACAATTTTGTTCGCTTTTAGAAGCAAGTATCCAGTCCGGAGGAATTAAGGGGTTCAGTGATGTAACAAGGCTTTTAGAAGATTTGGCAAACAATCCCGTTGCAGTAGCGCTTCTTGCATTAATACAGTCCATGACCGCAATGGATGCGGCTCAATTTAGTGGTGCCTCCACAGAGGTTTTAGAAGCGCTTGGACCCTTACAGACCAATCCTGTAACAGCATTTACCACTTACGTTATTCAATCAGTAAATCAACCGGTGCCTAAATATAAGGGGATCGGCAATACAGAGGCGCAATGGTTGGAGGCGTTCATGCCGGATGATCACGTAAGTTGTGAGGATGAATTTCCCAGGGCCATCGCCCAAAGTATTCCCTCCGGATCTATTCTTCACGGAGCGGCCTGTGCATACGAACAACTTGCTGAAAGCGCCCAGGATCCCTGTAGACTTCCTTTTCATCAGCCCATGGCGGTTTCCAAGGCTTATTTAAGTGCGCTTGGAACGTCGCGCTTTGAACTGGCCCGGAAATTTAGTCAACACATACATGGTTTCGCGTACGATCCAGGGCATATTCCTGCCGATTTTAAAACGCATTTGTTCCGATATCCGGTCAATCATGCGCTGTCGCTGGAGTATTTAGGTATCAGTCCGCAGGAATACGCGCTGTTTTATGAAAACACGCCGTTCCCTGTAGGAGGAGACCCACTTTTCCACAATTTGCTGGGCTACGATTCCAAGGATGATTTGAAAAATTATTCCAACCTGGGCGAATTTCTTAAAAAGAACTGCCTGGACTGCTGTGAGTTGGAATGTTGGCTGCACTCGGGTTTCGTGCCGCTTCAGATTCGGGATAAAGACGGAGAAGTGATAGAGTTTGGCTGCTGTGATTGCGATTTTTTTAATTATCATCTTGATGTTTTGGAAGGTGCCACTGGCCCCGAGGCATTGCAGTGGGCCAGACTCTGGCACCTGACCCTGCTGATCCGGTTTGCCCGTCAATTGAAAAAAGCAGACATCCAGTGTTATTCCTGTGCGGAGGTGGCGCAGATTGCCGACAAATTGAATTGGATCACTTACGACGCCGACGGCCTCAATCCAACCATCAACCCGCATTTCCTGGAACAGTTTGTCGCCATGGACCTGCTGCGGAGCGAGTGCGGCATTTGTTTCAAAATTCCATCGGAAGCTACCGATCCTGTATACCTGACCGATTTACTTGAAGGGCCTTCCGGTGCAAACTGGGATGTAGTACTCAAGCATTTTGTGGAGAAAATTGTGGCAAAGTGCAATGAAACAAAAACGCCTGATGCATGCAGAAGCCCGCAGTTTGTCAAATTGGTCGTCGAGCATATCAATGTGCTGGCGAAAATGGCAGGGTTCCGTTCTGACTCGGATGATTTTTACCGCTGGTATTATCAATTCACCAACATCATTCGCTTTGCCCAGGTATTGTGCAGGATATGTGATTCCGCTTTTACCGTCGGCCAGTTGCAATTTATCTTTACGGCTGACACAAAATTGGCTGGAGACGATCCTTATCCGCAGCAGACCCTGAATGAAGCCCAGGAATATCCGTTTAATTTGCCCGACAACTCAGGTGACTTCGACTTGGAATCTTTGCGCGAAAAACTGCTGGGCATTGAGCTTGACCAGGCTGAAATAGATGCCTGGACATGGCAAAGAACCGAAGCGCTCTTGAGTGCCGATTTCGCGTACTCTGGCACTTCTTTTGTGGACATGGGGAAATATTTTTTCCCGCAGGCACTGGGCGGATTAGGACACAGTGTTTCAAATGCCGACATTCAATTTCAAGAAGCCCTTGCAACAAGCGATACGGCTCAATTGATGTGGAATACCGGAAATGTTACGCCGTTTTTCTACATCCCAGGGTTCCTGACCTGCAAAATACCCCTGAAATCGGCAGATGTCATTCAGAAATTACAGGCGATCCGCCAATTGAACGCAAAAGAGGAAGCCGCTGCGCAAAACCTGTTTTTTGCTCCCCGTCTGGCCCTGGCGCCATTTGCGGCGTTCTTTGAAAATTTCACGGATGCCCTTAGCATATTAATAGAAACCGAGGATGAGACGGCCCGCTTGAAATACTTCCTGCGGAATTTTGCACTGTTTTATAAAAAATGTGAAATCATCACCAGGCATTTCACGGAGCATATTTCAGATGCATTGGGCATGCCTGCGCTGGATGAACGCGTCACCTGGAAAATCCTCGCGCATTTATATGCAGATGGCAATCCGGCGACACAGCCCTGGGAAAATGACCTGGGCACGTCACCTACGATGAGGTTCCCGGACAAAATCCAAGCCGGCGCATTTGCTTCGCTTACCAGATTAAGTGGTACGGGTCTGGAAGGCACCTTTAAAAATACAACCGGAGAAATTATATGGCGGGAAATCCGACAGGAAATGACAGCTTATGGCGTATCGGAAAATCAGAATGACAGCCCTGTTCCCACTGTAATCCCCAATCTGAATTTTGCGCCTCAAAACGCAGCTGTGATAGCCGTTATACGAAACGGTTATGCGCTCACCAACGGGAGTCCTTCTAAATCGTTGGGAGGGGCGCAAGGCTACACCGAGGAATGCAAAGGTGTTTTGTATGTTACGAAATCGGGAAAATATACTTTCCGGGCAGGTGCCCCGACCGGATTTGGTGAAATTCCGGACTTCGATCAGGCCAAACACAGTCAGTGGCAATTGACGTTGCAGCGCGGTAAGACCTGGATTGTTTTAGACAACGACTGGAATGCACCCGATACCCCGGGGGATTGTTCCGTTGAAATGAATTTGAAGAGAGGCGCTTACAATTTTTATTTTATTTTTAAACAACTCCAGCCTTTGCTCCATAACCTGGAAGACGGATGTCCGCAACCTACAGGATGGCAAATCAAATGGACTACCCCATACCAGCCGGAATGGCATACTATTCCAATTGCCAACCTCTATCACAAGGCGCCTTTGGGCGACCTTTCGGAGCAGGTTCAACACCTTCATCCTACGGCAATAGCCTTTCTGAAGAACCAATACGGCGCAAGTATTTCAGGCATGCGCCGAACAGCCATTCGTGTATTTGCCGGAGGCTTACTCCTGCACGGAAGCCATATTTCCGCCGAGCCTATGTCCGATTCCGGCATTTCAGAAATGGATTACCTTCTAAGAAATCCGATGCTATTTGAAGGCTTCTCCCATTATAAAGACGCGGGGATTTGGAAAACGCATTTAGCAGGATTTGATTTGAATTTTATTCCTGTCCTGGATAATTACCATGCTCCTGATATTTCGACTGACCAGAGATCAGAGCCAACCGTACTTAGAATTCAGGCTCTGTTCCAATGGTTTGAGCAATTGTGGGAAATCAAGAATTTAAAGGACGAAGCAGCCGGGAAAGGGCTTCAGGAGGTTTGGATGTTATGGCATGAGTGTACTGAAAACCATCCGGATATTGATGGGCATCTGCAAAAATATTTGGGAGTCGGTTTTGATAAAACCCATCTCGTAACGCAGTTCTATGAAGGCTTTAATTTATCACATTCCGATTTGTTAAATGAAGAATGGACAATTCGCGTATGGGAGATCAGGAAATGCATTGAAGGGTGGATGTGCCAATTTTCGCCCTATTCTTTCAAGGATGCTAAACCGTCCGAATGGGTGAATATTGATTTTGATGCAACGGGCAACGAGAACCTGGTTGCTTTCATTACAGAGGGTTACACACAATCGGCAGTCCCTCAATTGGAACGATTACGCGAAATTAATGACCGAATAAGAAAAGAGTCAAGGCTTGCTTTGACCGCATATTTTGAAAGTTTTAATTCCGGCGCGTCATTATCCCTGGATGATTTTCTATTGATGGATTCATCTGTCGGGCTTTGTGATGTCGCTTCCAGGATGGACGTGGCCATTGAAATGGTTCAAACATTCCTGAACCGGATCAATTTGGGCATAGAAGACTTAGGCGGCAGCGATAAGATTTTGTTCACAAACAAGGAAGAAGAACTTTGGACCAGTCAATACGCTAGTTATAATGCGTGGAAAACCTGTACCATGAGAGCCTGTTATCCCGAAAATTTTGTCATCCATGATATACTAAAAGAGGATAGTAAATCTCCAGGATTCAGGTTCTTAAAAGAAAAACTGAAAAATGATGTGCTGACCATGCCGGTATCCGGAGGGATAAGCAAGTTGAAAGGTGGCAAAGCACCGGCATTAAACACGTTGATGCCGCTGCAGGTAAATGTTCCTTCCACCATATCCCTGAACCCTCCGGTAATTGGTCGCCCTGAGGCCTCGGGAATGAAAAATTGGGAAAGTTCGGACACCGTCGGTCAATTGAATTTTTGGATCGAAACGGCCGAAAACTTACATATTCTGAGGGTGCCTGCTGCTATCTTACCGCTTGCCGGAATCCAGTATGGCTGCGCAGATGCATCCTGCTGTAATAGTTGTTCAGACAGCCCTTTCCACCCAGTAACCGAATATTTTTTCTGGCTTGTTGAATCCAAATACTACGAAGAGATCAAGCAGAGTTACAAGGATTGGGAAAACGGGAATAATATCGAGGAACTCCTCTACATGAAAGACCAAGCGGTTTACTTCTTGGGGTGGTCAAAAATCGAAAACGGTAAGGCGGGAGCAGTTCAATGGTCTCCTACTGGCATCAAAACAGTGACAGATCCTGTTGAGTTAATATTCAAAGGGCGTTTCGGAGACAGCCTATGGATAGAAGCCAATAACGGGATAACTGCATTGGAGCCGCTTTTAGATTCAAACGGCGCCCCCATCGCAGGAACGGATATTGCACCCGGTTTCCGATTCGATTTATCCACGGAACAAGTGATGACCCTTCCCGAAATTGGCGAAATACTTTCCGCCCCGGGTGCTGTAAATAGTAATCCATTCTACTTCCTTTACCACGATCCAGGTGCGCCGAGGTTCCCTAAAACGCTGGATGGAACAGTATCCTTAATTGCGAAGCAACTGCAATCAAATTGTGATTTCAAGGGGGCAAAAGACTGGCTGGATTATGTGTTGAATACCTTGAACCGGGACAATCATTGGGTGAATACCCAGGATATCGCCGGGTCAAAAAGGAAGGCCCTGTTGATGACGTATGTGGATAACCTCTTAGTCTGGTCAAAGCATCTGCATCAAAAAAATACCCAGGAATCCCTCCATCAGTCAAAAATGATATTGGGTCTGGCTGGAAAGATTCTGGGCGACCGACCCAAAGAAGTAAGCACCTGTTGTCCGGACCCGACTACCTTAGAAAATTTTGTAGCGGTCAGCCCCGGTATCAATTCAAGGTTGCTTTGTGTTTACGACAAGTACCTTTCACAGTCCAAGTTTTTAGAATACTGTTTAAATGATCAAGGGAAAAGTTGCTATTCTATATCGGACAGCGCATCAAGCCCCGGATGTCAGATACAGGAATGTTGCAATCCCGGAAAGGATTGTGTGCCGGATAGCCCTTACCGCTTTCTGGCATTGATTAACAGGGCAAAAGAATATGCTAATGCAACTGCGGCACTGGGCAATGCGCTTCAATCTGCCAGAGAAAAAGGTGATCAGGAAAAGTTGACTTTCCTGGGACAAGTTCAGTCCAACCAACTTACACACCTGAATTTGGACACCAAACAGAATATGGTGCGGGAGGCTTATTATCAAGTGGAAGCCTTGGAAAAAACCCTGGAAATTACCCAGACCCGGTTGGTGCATTACACTAATCTAATCAATGTGGGTTTGATCGCGCAGGAGCAGGATTATATCTCCTTGACCAATCAATCTATGATTGTTCAGGCAGCTGCTCAGGCATTGCATGCGGCAGCTCAATTCATTGTATTGTTTCCGGAAATTTTTACAACCCATGCCGATGTAGGAGGTGGAACAAAAACTTCGAGTTCTCTTCAAGGTGGGGCATATGTTGCAGGTGCTATTTCAGGCATACTTCAAACCCGTGCCGGCCTGAAGAACTATGAAGGCGGAAATGTGAGGAGGGCGGATGAATGGGATTTCCAGAAACGCACACTAACCATCGAAGTAGAACAAGTAAAAAACCAGCTTGTTGCTGCCAGGTTAAGGCTCTTTAACGCGCAAAAAGATTTGGACAATTATCAAATTCAAATTGATCACTCGAACCAGACCTTAAAATATATCAGGGACAAGTTTAGTAATCAGGAATTTTATGAATGGCAGGAAGAGCAACTTTCCCAACTGTACTATCAGGCGTACGAGTGTGCCTTACAAGTGGCATTTCAGGCAGAAAGGGCTTATAATATCGAAAGGTGTTATTCCAATGAGCAGTTCTTAAATCTTCCTATGTGGAACAATGCCTACCAGGGCTTGATGGCAGGGGAATATCTTACCGCCGCCTTGCGAAATATGGATATGAAGTTCATGGATACCAACCACAAGTGGTACGAATTGACAAAGGCCATTTCGCTTTTCAGAGAGATGCCCCGTGCCTTTTTGATGATTAAATATCATGGCACGAGTTTGATTCAGGTTAGAGAAGACCTCTTTGCCTTTGATCACCCCAGCCATTATTGCAGGAAACTGAAGAGCGCTAGTATTACCATTCCTTGTATTGTCGGCCCGTACGAAAATGTAAATGCGAGCATGACATTGAGAAATAGTTTTGTACGGGTAAGCCCCAAAATCCTTCCCCTTAAATGTTCGGATAAAAAATACCCGGATGGGTACCGGATGAGAGCGAATGATGACCGATTTATTTTCGTTCCAGGTGGAAAAGACACCTTGGCGACCTCTAAATCTATGCAGGATAGCGGGTATCATCAATTATCTTTTCAGGATGAGCGGAACCTTACCTTTGAACATGCGGGCGTAGAGGCGGAATTTTGTTTCAGCCTGAAGCAATCCAACAACCGCTTCGATACTGGCACCATTTCAGATATTATTCTGGAAACTTCATACATCGCAAAAGAAGGTGGCGCATTATATGGAAGAGAAGCATCGGAGGCTGTCAAATACCGCCTGCCGGGCAATGGGGAGTTGTTAATCAATATACCGAATCAGTTCCCGGATCAATGGTTTGACATGAATTCCGAAAAAGGAAACCGATATCGTTTGGAATTGGGAAGAAATGATTTTCCATTTTTGTCCTTTGACGCCGACCTGTTTATCTGCCAGGTTGAGTTGATCGTGGAGACTGCTCCTTGTCAGGAATGCCAGATTATGGAGGTTGTTTACGAAGACGACCATTGTCATGATTGCGATGATGTTCAGATCATCTGTCAGCGTTCAGAAACGTTGGGTGGAAAAGTTTTCCATGGAGTGTTGGTTCGGGAATTTCCGGTTTCAGACAAGCGTGCGTTTTTAGGAAACTTCTGTTTCCCTAAAAATATGGAAATCAAGAATTTGTATTTGTTGATTAGTTATAAGGCTGTGCCAGTCACTTGTATGAATGATGACCATGATTGCTGCTGAAATGCTCCATTCGACTTTCATCGTGCTCTGCTGGCGGCAAGTGTTCAACAACAATAACTAAAAGCAACGTGGCTTGTGAGGGTCTCGACCGATACGTGCCGTTTGCAAGTCTCCGACTTGCACGTAAAATAACGAAGGAATAAGCATACAAGTCAGCGTCTTATGACCGTTGGCATCAAGTACTTCCTGCTGGCCAAGGTACTCCAAAACACTAGTCTAAAACACTCAAAACAAAACCCCGATGCTCACACCACGCTATTATGAAAAAATGGAATGGCATAGACATCACTTCCCCCGAATTCCTGGACACGGTCCGGCAATGGCTGGCCGAAAAGGGGGAGGTTTTTGTGCGAATCGAGTATGTAGCGGCGGCAGGCTACTATGATGGAGCCCACAACATTGGAGCAGTTCGCAGAGCGTATGCATCAGATTCGCAACCATGCATACGTGTTTGTTTTCAAAGAATTCGATCTGCGGGTTCGCGGCATTGTAGATGATGCGTTCATAGAAAAAGGCGCGGAAAACAGAGATTATTGGATATTGGTGAGCCGCACTGCGGGAGTTTTCGTAGAGGGCAGCCAGCCGAACGCACAAGCGGAAACATTGGAATATCTGGAAGGCCATCGGAAGCGCTTGTGCGCTTTTGGGCTTTCTCCGCCGGACGGGCATTACGACAAAGAGGTTATGCTTGAGGCATTGACAAATTTAGGCAATAGCAGTGCGCTCGCCTAACGGTGTCAACCCCATCAGCAATTATCACCCTTAGTCACAACTTTCATCTTGCAGTGATTAACAAAAATTAAACCATGAAGGCACTCTTTCCCATCCTCCTAAGCCTCAGCGCCGCACCCCTCTTCGCCCAGTGGCAGGTCATCACTTTGCCGCTTGACAACGCGGAAGACCTTCGCGGCTTCAGTTTGTTGAGCAGCCAGGAGTTCTATATTTGCTCCAATACAGAGATTGCCAAAACGACCAACGGGGGGCAGACTTGGCAGGTTACCGCGCTCAATGCGAATTTCCCAAACAACCTTTACTTCGCCAATACCGTGCGTGAAGGCGAGCGTCGAGCGCTGCGTTCAGATTGTCTATCAGCGGGTTTATGCACCCTTGCGCAACGAAACGTTCACGTGTATGGAAGCGCTGAACGCCGCGATCCGTCAGCGCCTACTGGCTCACCATGCACTTTCATTCCAGCAAAACCGGCAGGAATGCCGCCAATCCCTGTTTGATACCGCTGAAAAGCCCGCCCTGCGTCCACTACCGGCTACTGCCTTCGAAGTCAAGTACAGCGCCGTGTACAAAGTCCAGCGCAATTACCATGTACAAATGGGCCGTGACCGGCACTTTTACAGCGTCCCTTTTGAACACATCGGAAAGTCCGTACAAGTTATTTACACCCGCCATACGGTTGAAATATATGACGGACACACCAGAATCGCCTTCCACAAACGCGATATTCGGCCAAATGGTTATTCCACCATTGCCGAACACCGGCCACCCAATCATCAGCATTATGCCGAAATAAAAGGCTACACCGCCGAACACTTCCTCCAACAAGCCCGGAAAATCGGCCCGGCTTGCACCGCTGTATCTGATTCATCCTGAGCGCTAAAATCTTCCAGGAGCAAGCTTATAACTCCTGCCTGGGCCTGCTGCGGTTCGCTAAGAAATACACGGCCGAACGGCTCGAAATCCAATCACCGGCAAAACCGCAGAAGTCAACTCTACCTCACGCTGTCCAAACTCCGTTTTGACGCGGCCTTGCCCGAAGTTCACTGTTCCTCCGACCGAAACCTGTCAACCGATCAAATCGCACTCCTGGCTTCCTGCAACTTCATCCGGCAACCCCAAAATATTATTATCACCGGCGCCACCGGCTGCGGAAAATCTTTCCTCGCTTGCGCCCTCGGCCGACATGCCTGTCAAATGGGCTACAAAACCCTTTACCTCAACATGAACCGCTTTATTGAAAAAATTGCCGCCGCCAAACTCGACGGAACCTATATCAGAACCCTCAATCAAATCGAAAAAACACCCCTGCTCATCCTGGACGACTTCGGCCTGCAACCCCTCGACCAAAATCTAAGGCTGGCCCTGTTCCAGATCCTCGAAGACCGGTACGCTAAAAAACCGATCATCATCGCTTCCCAATTACCCGTGCCTCAATGGCACGAATACCTCAATGAACCAACCCTCGCCGACGCAATCTTAGACCGCATGACCGCCAACGCTCACAGAATAGAACTGCAGGGAAATTCCATGAGGCAACTATCCAATTCTTAAACTATTTTACACGCTCTTTGACAGGCTCGCTCGGGTGGTATAGTTTGGAGCAGAATGGGTGGTATAGTTTGGGCAGAATATACACCTGGACGAATTGGACCGGGCGGATGATGCCATCGCGGCGGGCAAGACGCCGGACATCAGCCCCGAGACGCTCAACAAAGCCCTGGACGACATCCAGCAGCGCAATGAAAAACTGCATGGGCTACTAAAAGTACTAGAAGAAATCCAGCAAGAAGATCCCAGCGTGCTGCAAATTTCGCTAACCGACCCGGATGCGCGGGCCATGGCCACCAACAACCTGGGCCACGTGGATATTGTCTACAATGTGCAATCGGCAGTGGACGATAAACACTGTTTGATTGCCCATTTTTCGGCAGAGAATCAGCCCGATGTGCATCTGTTGGGTAAAGTGGCCACGGCAGCCAAAGTCGAATTAGGCGTGGAGGCCTTGGAAGCCCTGGCCGACAAGGGCTATCACTACGGGGCGGAGTTGCAAAAATGTGCCAAAGAGGACATCACGACTTATGTGGCTTATCCAGACCAGGACTATAAATCTAAAGAAACGGGGTTCCAAAAAATAGACTTTACCTACGATGCTGAAAAGGATGCCTACACCTGTCCGGCCAAACAGCAATTGACCAGCAATGGTACGGTGTACGACAAGAAAAATCGCACCGGACAAGTACAGAACCAGATCAAGGTGTATAAAGCGTCCTATAAAACCTGCGCGGAATGCCCGTTTGTCGGCCAATGCCTGACGGCTGCTTCGCACGAGACCCGGCACGGCCGTTCCATCGAACGATCCGTGTTTGAGGAGGCAGTTGTCAACAATCGGCTGCGCGTTATCAACAATCGGGACAAGTACAAGCGGCGGCAAGCCATCGTGGAACATCCGTTTGGGACGATCAAGCGAAGTTGGGGTTACTATTACACCTTACTGAAAGGGAAGGAAAAGGTGGAAGCGGAGTACAGTTTGGTGTTCCTGACCTATAATTTGCGGCGGGCGATTAATATCCTGGGCGTCAAAGACTTGCTGGAACGGATAAAAGCCTGTTCTTTAGTGAAAACGGCGGTTTATTTGCCGGTAAGAGGTGTCTTTTTTGAATCCCCTAAAATAATGGGATCAAAATTCGGTACCGGCAGAAACGATTTTATGGCTTTTAGAAGGGCTGCATAAAGAGAAAATGGAAGCCCCAGGGGGGAAATGGAGTTTTTTCACAATCTGCGTTAGCACCAATGAGAAAATAAAACATACTCCCAAACAATAAAGCCGTCTTGACATCAAAAGCCATATTCGAACCGACAACGCATAAGGGCGAAGCGGTCATTTTCATCCGTTTCGACTACGACGCTGCATTGATTGCAAGGGTCAAAAAATTAGTAGGTGTAGAATGGAGCCAGATTCAAAAGGCTTGGTACGTCAAGGACACAGAGCAGTATCGCCAGAAGTTCGGGCTTGCTCCAAAACCTTTGGGAGAAGGGACATTGCTCAAAATAGACCCTGTTAACCAAGCGGCCTTCAAAACCTATATGGAAACCCTGCAATTAAAGGCATACAGCAAGAATACCATCAATACCTACCGGAACGAGTTCTCTCAACTGCTTTTGACCTTAAAAAGCCATAAGGTCGACGATTTGACACCCGACCGATTGCGTAGCTATTTTTTATATTGCCTGAATACCCTGAAACTCTCCGGGAACACCCTGCACAGCCGCATCAACGCCGTCAAGTTTTACTTCGAGCAGGTATTGAAACGGGAAAAATTCTTTTTTGAAATACCTCGGCCCAAGAAACCGAGCATTTTGCCAAAAGTCATCAATGCCCAAGATATCAAGAAACTG
>Ga0105044_10011585_pt1 | contig 12006 bp, 12 predicted proteins | sample MAT01_FD_78092 | JGI IMG/M metagenome (GOLD analysis project Ga0105044, IMG submission 78092) | Freshwater microbial communities from Lake Fryxell liftoff mats and glacier meltwater in Antarctica - MAT-01 | ecosystem: Environmental > Aquatic > Freshwater > Ice > Liftoff microbial mat | place...
ATCGCCATTCCCATCCGCGATACTCCCAGCGACAGTCGTCGAGCAGGTCGAGTGCGTGCCGATGATTCCCGCGTTCGGCCTCGCGATCAGCGAGCACCAGTCGATGGGCGTACAAAATGCGTTCGGCGCGATCGAGTTCGCCTTCGGCGCGTTCACGGGCACTGTCCGCATTCTTACTGTGCAGGAGTGTTGCAGCCTGCTCGCGCTGCAACTCGTCGTTGGCGAACTGGAGTCGGGCGGTGAATGTGATCCACGTTCCCAAAAGGATCACGAATCCGAGCGCGATCAACCCCATCACCGCCGCCGTCGTCGGTCGTCGTCGCATCCAGCGGAGCGTTCGTTCCAGCGTCCCCGGCAAACGACCCTGAATCGGTTCACCTTTGCGGAAACGGGCGAGGTCGTCGGCGAGGTCTTCGGCGGACGTGTAGCGTTTGCGGGGGTCTTTCTCCAGGCATTTCAGACAGATCGTTTCGAGGTCACGCGGAATTTTCGGTTCGAGTCGCGAGGGCGGAATCGGTTCGACGCCGATCACCTGACGGATCGTGTCGATATCGTTCGCGGCCTTGAACGGCGGACGGCCGGTGAGCATTTCGTACAGGATCGTGCCGAGAGCGTAGACATCGGTCGCGGGTCCGAGTTGATCGTAGGCGCACTTCGCCTGTTCGGGTGCCATGTACGACGGCGTGCCGAGGATCCATCCGCTCTTTGTCTGCGGACCTGATTCGTCCAGTTGTTTTGCCAACCCGAAGTCGGTGATCTTCGGCACGGCGGACTCGGGCAGTGGCGACGGCTTATTGTCGCGCAGCGGTTTCATCGACTTTGATCGAGCGGTGAGTGCGGTGGCGTCCGCGAGATTTACCAGTTGCAATTCGCCATTGGCTCGCGTCGATTCGACACGTCGCAACCCCCCATCGACGACCTGAAGCAGGATGTTGCCGGGCTTGAGATCGCGATGGATGATGTTGAGTCGGTGCGCGGCGTGGATTCCCCACGCGACCTGCTGAATCAGTTTCGCGGTCAACTTCGGATCGATCGGTGTTCCACGCAGTCGGGACGCGAGACTTCCGCCGGAACAGAACTCCATCGAAAAGTACGGCATTCCGTTGGACTGTCCGATCTCGAAAATCTGAACAACGCACGGATGAACGAGTTTCGCGATCGCTTCCGCTTCGCGACCGAACCGTTCGAGGTCATCCTGCTCCGCGTAACGTCCCGACACGACCATCTTGAGAGCGACGATGCGGTTCAGCCCGATCTGTCGCGCCTTGTAGACGATACCCATTCCCCCGCGACCGAGCACATCGATGATTTCGTAACCGGGCACGGTCGGGACGAACGGCCCTTCGCCCGGTCGGACGGGACTGGCGAAATGTGCATTGGTCGCGTTCGGATCGGTGGGGTCGGAGAAATCGAATCCGAGCGATGGTTCGTCGGCGGAAACCTGCTCCGCCGAAAAGATGCGGGTGGGCAGGAAATGGGGTTTTTCTTCTGCTCGATCCTGAGTATCGGGGGCGGGATTCGGACCACCCGTGGGCGGAGGCGTGTTCATCGGAGGAAACCTCCTGAAAAGAGCAGCATATTCGATTATACCACGCGACCGAGTTGGACCTTGCACCGTGATCGGGAAATGATAGAGATTGCGGACTGGAGAAGTGAGGTAAAAATGCGACGACCGGCATTTCTGCCGGTCGTCGTTCCTTTGTTCAATCGTCGATGAGCAGCGCATCGGTATCGGTGTTCACTCGGTCCATGATCCAGCGATTGATGTCGCGGAGCATTTGCGGATGAATCCGGTGCGTCGTCGGATACGTCAGGAATCGGATGTCGGCTCCGGCACTGTAGAGTAACCGGAAGTCTTTCCTCGCCGACGAGAGCGGAACGATCGCGTTCGCGATGCCGTGCCCGATTAATACGCGTAATCCGCGCATCTCGTCTAACCGGAAGATCGGACCGGCGGTGTCGGGACTCGGCATGAGTCCGTTCATCGCGATCAGTCCGCCGATGCGTTCGGGCATCGACAGACCGAGTCGGTACGCGAGCGACGCACCTTCGCAGAAGCCCGCGAGGTAGATACGCTCCGAATGGACGTGGTAGGTCCGGCACGTATGTTCGACGGCGCGGAGCATGTACTCCTCGACCATCGAATCGTACTGGCCGTCACTCCCCCAGCCGTAAGCGGCATGACCATCGGCCTGAATGCCGAGGGCTTCAGGTCCGCGAAGGCTGATGCAAATGTAATTGCGTCGGCTCAATCGCGGGGCGAGGCGCAGGATCTGCTCCTCGTTACTTCCCTGCCCGTGGAAGAACACGAGCAACGGGTAGGGGTAGTTGGGTTCATATGATTGCGGTAGGAATGTCCGCACGGGCAGAGCTTTGAACGTGGACAGTTCCGAGGTATAGAACCCCTCGGCAGGACGTTCAAGGCTCCAGGTCGAATGACTACGCGGCATGACACAACCTGCAAGGGACAATGCGGGGGAGCCGGGTGGATGGTGGTTCCGAACCAGCTCTCCGAGCACTCGGGACACTTCCATCTCTTTGACGAAACTCTCGGATTGGTGGGAGTCTACGTCGGCTCGCAGAACGTGTCAACGACCGAGTGAGCGTAACTTCACAGAAAATACCTATTTTCGTTCTACGTGTAACGGGTTGGATCGGTTGGGCCATCTGCATTGAACGAGGCAAGACGGGCAGGATTCGCCGTGCGTTCCGCGCGCAGAGGTTATTCACCCGATTTCGGGCCTTCGAGCGGTTCGCCACGCTCCCCGCGACGGATCAGGAACGGTTCGTGACATTCATGACATGTAATCGTTTTCTGTCGCAACATTCGGGCGAGCAACTCACGAGATCGGGACTTCAGCATCCCGTCCACGGTTGGGAGGAACACCTTGAACAGGAAGTGAATCCAGCCCTGCAATCGCTTCGCGAGGAATACCGGTTCCTGTCGGAATTGCAGCCGCAGATTGCCACAAACAAGCTCGAATCCGCCACGTTGCCACAATGGGATCGCTTTGATCTTCACTTCCGCATTCGGATCCGAAATGAGATGCCCACGATACACAACGCCCTCTTCGCAAATCAGAATGGGATCGCTCGATGCGTTCTCGCCGTCGCCGTCGGTCATCGGTTGGAACAATAACAAATCGGGTCGCGCTTCGAGATATTGCCCGCCGAGCGATGGGAACCGGGCGAGATCGAACACGGGTGTCGCGTGTCCGGTTTCCTGCCAGGATCGCTCTGCTTTCAGCAGCCACAATCGTTTCAAACAGGCCAGATGGTCGAAGTCCTCGCTGCCGAGTGCGGCCCCTAAATTCGGCACATTTTCGCCGAGTTCGTGCAAATCCCACACTTCCCACCCCGCGTCGAACGCGGTCGCGGCCAGCATCACCATCAATCGCGCCCGATTCCCGCGCGTCCACCATTCGACCGTTTCCCATCCGCCGAGTAACCGTTCGGCGTACTCGAGTGCGAGTTCACCTTTCAGGCACGCGCCGACCTCCGCCGCGAGGACCAGCATCGGATCACGATCGGATCGTGCGGCGTCCGCGATCTCCAGTCGTCGCAATTCGACCAGATCGTCCAGGGATGCGGTTCGTGACGTCAATTCGGATTGTGTGCGTTTCGATATTTCCGCGAGCGACAATTCGCGCATTTTCGGCTGGCCTTCGCTCACACTCACTCTCGCTAATGTTCGGATGAATGCGGCATCGTCGCCGGAAAAGCCGTTCGAGTGGAGTTGGGGAACGAGTTGGGTCCACGCCGCGTCGATGGCTCGCGTCGTCTGCGGGACATTCCGCTTGACGCGAAATAATGCGCTGACGAAGAATCCGACAGCAACGATTAGCACGCTCGCGACCGGCAGAAATGGAGGAATCGTGTCGCGTGGCAGCCAGAACGCGAGGACGAGTGCGAGTAGAATAAACGGCCCGACCATCATGACGATACGTCCGGTTCGTGTCAGATTTCGGATCGGATCGATGCCGTCGAACACGACTCCGGTCGGTGTCGAAATGGTCAAATAAGAGATCGCGCCGCGATCATCGACATCGACGGTATAACCCCGACTCGCGACCCGACCGTGCGAGACCGTCAGCGGGGGGATCGGTTTTTCGTCGGGGAGTGCGACGAGCGCGAAGCAGTGCGGACAGAGCGTCGCGTGTCGATGAGCCGCTTCGCTTCGCAGGTTTTGCAGGGCTTCCGCATCGGCGTGACCGGCACCGAGTAACAGTCGATGCACGCGAACGAGTCCGCCATCGGGATCGAGTTGTTCGCCGAGTTCGCAGCACCGTTCGAGCACGTTCGCATCGCCGGTACGCTGATAATCGCCGAGCCAGTCTTCGATCATTCGCCACGGTTCACGCACCTTCTGGCCGTCGAGCATCAGTCGATGTTCCTGCCAGAGATGCTTCACCATTTCGGGTCGTGGCAACCGCGTCGCGCAACGCGGACACTTCATCTGCAATTTGCTTTCGAGTTGCTCCATCAACGCATCGAGTGCTGCGCATTCGCGAATGCGTTGTCGCACCTGTCGCAGTCGATCGAGGGCTTTTGATCGTGACGTATTGCTGATCAGTGATCGCAAAATGAGCACGATTTGCTGATCGTTCGTCGGCAGCGATTTGATCATCGGCGGGGCGATGGCGGTGCGGAGCGCGCTGGGGATTTCGTGATCGGCGAGGACCGGTTCGAGGAGTTTGATGACCCCTTCGTCGAGTGGGATCGGGAAGCGCAGGACGAGTTCGAGCGCGATGCGACGTGCGGAGAGATCGGCGGTCAGAAGACGTGAAACGACGCCGCGAACCGTACCGGATTCGAGGACCGTTCGGGCAAGGATGTCAAGTGCGATGCGACGCTGATCGGGGTTCGGAGCCTGATTGACTCGTCGCACCTGCTCGACAAGTCCGGTTGTACCGACGTTCTGTGGTGTCACCGGGAGACTCTCACGGTTGGTCGATCACCTGTTGAATGACCGGCATCAGATCGTTCAGTTCCTCGATACGGAGCATTCGGATGTCCCGCACCGACACCGCAAACCACGGCAGCAATCGCGTCAGATCGATCGTCGCCAGCACGCACGTCACGGATGTCACATCGGGACTATTGCGTACACGCGCCGATCCTTCCGCGTGGCCGGTGGGAGTCCCTGGCGGATCGGTTCCGTTGTCAGTCCCATCCCGATGTCTCCGATCCGCCTCAAACGTCAACCAGGCAGGATCTGCACAGTTCGGTCGGATCGGAACACCAAAGGGGTGGGATAATGTGGTCTGGGGTTTCCACCCTCGTTGTTCGACACATCTTTTGGATTGTATTCGGCGGATGCGTAGAATGGGATAGATGTTTCGGAATTTCCTCAAACCTCTATCCCTTCAGAGTTTGCATCCTATGGTCGCTTCGCGAACACTCGAACCGATGGAAGGCGTCGATCCCTGGGTCATCGACGAGATCGGCGGCATTCAACTCGGAGATCATCGACTCCACAAACGAGGGTTTCCACCCCAGGCTATGTTATCCCACCCCTTCGGGGTTCAAAATCACCGATTTCGCCGCCAACTGCGTAACTCCCAAAAGTATGAGTAGACGGTGATGCCGCGGTTCGGATCGCGTCTTCGACGATTCATCCGGTGTCGTTCGCATCACGGCGAAAGCAAACGGCGAATCTCGTCTTCGGGAACGAACTGCGGCTGATCGCTCCCCCGAAGAAAACTCCACACATCAGGACCGACGCAGAAACAACTTCCCGAAATGACCGAATGTCTTCTTACCCCCTCGCCGAGATCGGGAAGTTATTTCCTTGGAAATCCTTAACGCATCGAACCACGTCCACGACTTTAATACGATTCCGAAGTCGTCGGCGTAGAGATACGGGCGAATCAACGTGCGGATGTGAATCCCGACTGTGGCGACACATGCGATCAACGCGAGGACGAACACTTTATTTCCGCCCTGCCCCGAAAGCGAAGCGGACGCTTCGGAGTCGGACGACGGTGCTCGCACGCTGATCCCTCGAAACGCTGGATTCGGATGCCCCTGGAGATTCGCTACTGTATCGATCCACGGACCCGATATCCACCAGTCACTCGGTGAGCTTACTCTTCCGTCGCACCGCCTGATCGTAGTCGCCCGTGAACTCCCACCAATTCGACAGTTTTTTCTGTTGATACGTCAGCCCGTTCTCGGCACCCGGAATGCTCTGCATCCAATAGACGTACCACTTCATATCGTCGCCGTTCCATTTGTCGCAGTTGATGCGTTGCTTCGTCCCGAACCCCTCCGGTCGCCAGTCCTCGATGTCGGATTCGACGAACGTCTTGTTGGCGTAATCGTAATCCTTTGTGCCGTTCACGGGGAAGTGACAATTTCCGCATCGCCATGCGCCGGGTTTGCCCTCGAAAATCGGCCACAGTTCGCCACCGTGGTGACGCATCACGGCTTCGATCTGGTGAAGATGGTTGTGGACCGCCATCGCGGCGTTGCGCTCGTAGTTGTAGTGGTAGACCGTGTATGTCTTCGACAGGATCGGCAGATCGAGCGGGTCGCGGTGGCTGTTCGAGATGTTGCCGTGGACGCTCGCCATGTTCGACTCGACGGGCGCGATTTGCTTCGAGTGATAGCCCCAGATCCAGACCTCGCCGACTCCCTTTTTCTCGACCCAGTCCGAAATTTTGATGCGGGCTATAACGGTGCTTTGGAAGGTGGTTGCTGTGCGTACAGGTGACCGAACGCGCTGAGTAACACGATCAGAGCGATGAAATGGAACCGGATCTGCTTTGCCATGAGCCTCGCTCCGAGGTGTTGAATGATCATTTCCACGCACCAATCTTATTCACGACTCAGGATCGCCACCAGCGACTGTATCCCAGGACGAATTGATCCTGGATCGGAGCACGACCTTATGACACCGTCGCGCCGGGTGGCGGAGTCAGGATGTTGGTGCGCAGATGTAGCTCATCCACCCTCACCCTTTGATCGTCATCAACGGCGTCAATTCCACGACGGGGCGAGCGATGCCCGCTGCCGTCAGCGTCTGAATGATCGGTCCGATTCCTTTGTACGCATACGGTGCCTCCTGTTTCACTTCTTCGAGTTTTTTCTCCACGATGTCGCGTCGGAGTTTGATGTCCTGTCGTCGTAGATCCACCGGTGTGATCACGCGGAACTCTTCCATGAATCGGCGGAACTCTTCGTCGTGTCCGCGCAGCGCGTCCCCGCGCGAAAGACTTCGACCGGCCCCGTGACTCGCACTCCAGAGCGATTCGGCGTTCCCCTGACCGGCGAGAATGAAACTGCTCGCACCCATCGATCCGGGGACGAGGACCGGTTCGCCGTAATACTCGAATGGTGTCCCGGTCATCGCCGCGAAGCCGCGAGCGGGGCACGCACCTTTGCGGTGAATGTTCATCTCCACGCCATCGACGGTCTCTTTCCACAGGAAATTGTGCGGCGCGTCGTACAGGAGCGAGAAGTCCGCGTCACCGCACACTCGTCGCAATCCTGCCATCGCGATAATCGCCAGGAACATGCGATTCGCGAAGGCGAAATTGGCGGCGTTGTGGAGGGAATCCCAGCAACGGTCCGCCTGTTCGCGATATCGTTCGCTCTCCGGCAAGACGAAAATGCCATTCGCCGGATGTCGAAGCGATTTCGGATAGATTTCTCGAACCGCTTCACGACAGAGACCGCCGCTCAAATGGCCGATCGACACCGAACCCGTGTGGACCATGATCGTGATCATGTCCTGTTTCAGCCCCCAGGCGTGAGCGGTCGTGCCGTCGAGGACTTTATCGACACGCTGGATTTCGACGAAGTGATTGCCACCGCCGATACTACCGATCTGACCATCTCGTGTCAGTCGATCGGGCGGACCCATGAAGTCGTTCAGACCCGGCGTGCTCTCCGCTTTCAGACTCCCGCGACGATCCACTCGACGAAGATCACGTTCGACATCGAGTTCGTGAAACAGTGACCATAATCCCTCCGTCAGACTCTTCGGCGTGGCGTCGAGCAATCCGGTCAGACCGTTTCGGAACAGTGACTCGCGCTGAGATCGCGACATAGGTATATTCCGACCACCTTCAAAATAAAGGTGTCGGAACGCGGAGTCGAGTTCGTCGCTTTTTCCGATGATCTGGTGGGATTGGAGCGAAGTGAGGTGCAATCGCATTCCGCAGTTGATATCGTTGCCGATCGCCTGAGGGACGACGAAACCCTGAGTGGCGAGCACTGTGCCGACCGGAATCCCGCGTGCCTTGTGAAAATCCGGGGTGACGGCGACTTGTTGGATGAGGGGTGGTGAGTCGAAACTGTCGGGTGATACTTCGGCGAAACGCTCGACGGTCTGATGCAGGTCGAGCATTTCGAGCAGTTCGGTGACCGCCGCCGATTCGACGGGCACCTGATCGTTCGCGAAGAGAACGGCGTCGATGCCGTGCGGGTTGTCGATCCGCACCCGACTTTCATCGATGCGGGTGAGGCGAACGTCTGTCGTCATGTCGAACTCGATTGCATCGGAGGGAACTCCCGTTCTCGCGGATCCACGACCCTGACATGAGGACACGAGAACGGAATCCGGGTTCGCGTTCAACGAATTATGGCTTTTTGATCCCGAGCGGACGACTGATCAGGATTTTCAGTTTCGAGTTCGGGCCGACGATTTTCTTCGCGAGGATGTCGTCTTCGGTGAACCGTGCGAGCAGGATTTCGCCGTCGGTGGCGCGATTTCGGTCGCAGGAGATGTAAATCGTGCCGTCGGGTGCCTGGAATCCGTCCGGGTACGACACGCCTTTGCGTTCATCGAGAACGAGTCCGCCTTTGCACGACTTTTCGCGCCACCTCAAGTTCAAACGCACGCACTTCGGCGGGGGTTTTCGTGGCGAAGTCGGGATCGGATTTCTCTTCGCCCCCGAGTGGAGATGACGATCCCCAGAGGAGAATGGGAAAAGAATTCGGGAGATGAGCGAGGGTATCTGCATCACAAGGTCTCGGAGAGGTAGATCGGCTCCTCGATATCCATTTCGGGATCCGTCACGGCTGGGTTCGGAACGGGTAACGGTTGCCCCGATTCAACAGCCGCTTCCGCGACATCAATTCAGTGATGAATCTGTTGTTAAAAATCCTTTCCCTCGCCGACACATTCGGCGAAGAGTTCCCTTTCCAGGGGATCATTTCACCGTCGGAACGGTTCGGTCCATGACCGTGCTGCCAATTCCTTCAAGGATAATGCGTCGAAAGGTATCCACACTGCCCAGACGTGTCCGAACGTCGAGAATTTCCAGACCCGCAAGACACCCCGACTGATCGAAATCGGCGGCAATGCCGTCCGCCAGATGTTGGGTTGTCACGGTCGTTTCAGCGAAGATGATGCTCAAAGCATCGGCCTCGGCATCGTAGACGATCTTCATGGTTGTCTCTCAGAAAAAGTACGTGTAGACGGTGATGACAACAATCTCGGTCGGATTATCCACGAAGACGGGGCGAACTCGTTTTGTTGCGTAGACGGTGCCGTTCCAGTCCTGACCGTAAACGAATTCCTTGCTCGTCTCCAACCTCCCCTGAGAAGCCAAACGCCAAACGCCGGTTCGGATCGCGTCTTCGACTTCGGCAACCGAAAAACCGCGACTCGTCAGGTATCCCAAAGCGTGGGCGGTGAGTCGAATCGGCTTCATGGTGGTCACCGAATGGTATCTGGAAAGTTGGATTTTCACTCACACCGCGAGAACGCAATGCAGATTCTCAATGATGGTGGTGGTGATAAATGTACTTCCCCTCGCCGAACGTGTCAGCGAGCACGTCCCCTTTTAACACATCGTGCGGTGATCCCTCGCACTGAATCTTCCCGTCTTTCAAACACAGCACATGATGTGCATGACGATCGACGACGTTCAGTTCGTGCGATACCAGCAAGATCGTCACCCCCGATACGGAGTTCAGTCCCGCGATCATGCTGTAAAAGTCTTCCTGATCGCGGAAGTCGATGCCCGCTGCCGGTTCGTCGAGCAACAGTAACTCCGGCTGCGGTTGCAACGCCAACCCCAACAGCACGCGCTGGAGTTCACCACCGGATAACTTCGCGACCAGCGAATCGAGCAGGTGATTCGCCTTCACGCGGCCCAGGAGTTGATCCATCTCGTCGCGAACTTTGCGTCGAATCCCGAAGAACAACGGTCGGCGTTGCAATGCGAGGCCGAGCAGATCGCGGACCGTCAACGGTAATCGGGCATCGACGTTCAGTTTCTGCGGGACGTAGCCGATGTGTTCCGGCGTCGGTTTCGAGTGATCGTGACCGCAATAGTATCGGATGCGACCACGATACGGGTACTCGTTCAGGATCGCACGGAGGAGTGTGGTTTTGCCCGATCCGTTCAGGCCGATCAGAGCAGTGATTTTGCTCTTTTCGATCGAAGTGTTGATGCCGCGCAGGATCGACTTGCCGCCGAGTTCGACCTGCAAATCCTCGATGGACAGCAGTTTCTGACCCGGCGTTCGCGGCTTCGGTGCTTCGCTTTGAATGGTGCTCACTTCAGTGCCTTTGCGAGGTTCGCGAGGTTCTGACGCATCACTTTTTCATACAAGTCGGGGGACAAATCTTCCGGGTTCGCCGTCTCGAACGGATCGATTTCGACGAACTCCGCATCTTCGAGGCCGGGAATCCCACGGACCGATTCCAGCACCGATTTCGCCGCCGTGTTCGACGGGAACTGCGGTTCGACCGCAATCAGACGCACTTTGTTCTCTTTGCAAACTTTGATGATGTCGTTCATCTGCGATCGGCTCGGTTCGACGCCCGGATCGACCTGAATCACGCCCGCGATCTTCAGATCGAAACTGTCGGCGAAATAGGTCAACGATTCATGGAACGTGACGATCGAGCGTTCCTTCTTGTCTTTGAGCATCTCCTTGCCGTCGGCCTGCAACTTTTCGAGTTTGGCGATGTATGCGGTCGCTCGCGATTCGTAATCGGCCTTGTGGGGCGGATCGATCTCGCCCAGTTCCGACGCGATCTTTTTCACCATCGTGATCGTCTGCGGAATGCCGAGCCAGACGTGCGGATCGTGTTCACCGTGTTCGTGATGATGGTGAGCTTCACCCGGTGCGTGAGCGTGTTCGTGCGCCATCTTTTTCAGCGACTTCGGATCGAGGGCTTCGCCCAACTCGACGATGTGCAGTTTCGACGTGCGTGATTTGCTCAGTTTATCGACGATTTGATCGTCAAGACTCAACCCGACGATGAAGAACACTTCCGCGTTGGCGACGAGTCGTGCCTCGTTGTCGGTCGGATCGAAGCCGTGCGGCCCCGATTGCGTCAGCATCGACACGACGGTCACGTCCGGTCCGGCGACCTGTTTCACAAAGCTGTACAATGGCGCGAACGTGACGAGCACTTTCGGACCGGGCTTCCCCTTCCACGGGTCGTAGCCCGATTCGCCCTTGCACCCGACGAGGACGAGCAACGCGAACATCAGCGGCCAGAGTGATCGTCGCATCGGAGAGACCCACAACGAGGGATAACATTGTTTTACCAGAGCGAACGATGTCATCCTACGTTGTATGGTACGCAACTTCAAGGCGAGGTGTTCGTCGAGTTCCGGAGCGGACGTAAACTGGTCGGTGGCGAACGCTGAGATTCCGTGACCGGGAGGAACCGATGTACAAACCGTTCGACACGACGATCAAGCAGTTGCTCGACGAACGCGCCGAGGACTGGATACCCTGGCTGGGGTCACTCGTCGGATTGCCGACGACGGTTCAGGCCGATCCGATCGATACGTCGCAGACGAGCATCAGCATCCAGGCGGACAAGGTGTTCAAACTGCGACCGCCGCAGCGGGGGATCCTGCATCTGGAAGCGCAGGCGAGTTGGGATGACGAGTTTCTCAGGCGGTTGCTGCTGTACAACGTGATATTGTGGTATCACCACCAGATTCCGATCTACACGGTGGTGTTGTTGCTGCGTCGCGGTGCGAACATGCCGGATGTGACGGGGCACCTCAACCTGGAACATCTGCCCGG
>Ga0105044_10011586_pt1 | contig 12005 bp, 11 predicted proteins | sample MAT01_FD_78092 | JGI IMG/M metagenome (GOLD analysis project Ga0105044, IMG submission 78092) | Freshwater microbial communities from Lake Fryxell liftoff mats and glacier meltwater in Antarctica - MAT-01 | ecosystem: Environmental > Aquatic > Freshwater > Ice > Liftoff microbial mat | place...
CACCACGGTGGCGGATTCCTGGGCCAGCAGGGAAAGCGACGCGGTCACGGTCGGGCCTCGGAGGCATCGGGCCGGCTCGCCGGCGCGGCCGACGGTGCTCCGGACACCCCGATCGGATCGATCAGATCGATCGGATCGGTCGGCGTGGCCGACGTGGTCGGCTTGATCGGATCGGTCGGCGTGATCGGCGTGGGCGGTGAGGCGGACCACTCGGCCTGCGCGTTGCGGCGACGGGCCCGCGTGCGGGGCGTGGCCTGCGCGGTGATCACGAGGAGCAGCCGCAGGTAGTGGTAGATGAGCTTGAGCCGCTGGTTGGACGCCTGGCCGAGCTCGCGATTGTGCATCTGGATCGGCACCTCGTCGACCCGGAACCCCTCGGCGCTGGCCAGGAGCAGAGCCTCGACCGACTCCATGTACTCGGCGGGATACTCGCGGGCGAACAGCTCGAGCACCTCGCGGCTGAAGCCACGGAAGCCCGAGCTGGTGTCGGTGAAGCGCTGGCCGGAGAACTGGCGCACGACGAAGCGCATGAGGCCCATGGCGCCGGCCCGGACCCGGCCGAGCTCGTAGGTGTGGCTCTGGCCGCCGAACCGGTTCCCGATCACCATGTCGGCGCCGTCGTCGAGGGCGGCCAGCAGCGCCGCGATCTGAGTGGAGTCGTGCTGGCCGTCGGCGTCGAACTGCACCCCGCGCTGGTAGCCCTCGCGCACCGCGTAGCGGAACCCGGTGCGCAGGGCGCCACCGATCCCGAGGTTGAACGGGAGCGACAGGACCGCTGCGCCCCCGGCGCGGGCCACCGCGGCGGTGGCATCGGTGGAGCCGTCGTCGATGACCACGACGTCGAGATCGGGCACCGTCGCCGCGAGGTTGGCCAGGACCGACGGCAGGGCCTCCTGCTCGTCCTTGGCCGGGATGATGATCAGCGTCGTGGAACGCCGCCTGCGGTCGGTCATCAGGGGTCCAGCCTACGGGTTGGGTGGCTCCGGGCCAGGATCCCCGTTCGGGGGGCGGATCGGGCCCCGAGGTCGCTCACGGCGTGCGCCGGCGACGGAACACGGCCCGCAGCGGCTCGTCCTTGAGGCGCAGGAAGGGCAGCTCGATGAACCGGAACAGCACGCTGGCGATCAGGAACGACAGCACCCACGAGATGACCACGACCTTCCAGTACGAGCCGGTGAACGTGCCGACGGCGTCGAGGGTGTTGCCCGGGCGGGGGTTGCGAGCCCGTTCGAGGATCACGTCGAAGCCGGGGGTCGTCCACTCCTTCACCTTCTCGATGATCACCAGGTGCCAGAGGTAGAAGCTGAGCGACACGGCTCCCAGGTAGACGAGTGGCCGCGACGACAGCACCCGGCGCAGGATCCCCTGGGTCTGATCGCCGAAGATGGCCGGCCACAGCCAGATGACCGACGCCAGCCCGTAGGCGAACTGGCGGGGCAGGTAGTCCGAGTAGCCGTTCGAGTCGCGGAGCCCGAACGGTTGAGCGGGATACGGCATGCGGGTCACCGCCAGGAAGATGAGCCCGGCGATCAGCCAACAGGCGAGGGGATGGTCGGCGAGCCAGCGGGCACCCCGGGGGAGCACGTGACCCTCGGCGAGCCCGGCGCTGATGACGGCCAGCGCCATCCCGAGGGCGAAGAGGTCGAGGAACATGGGGAGCCACAGCAGCGACTGCTCGGCCCACGTCGGATCGGTCATCACGACGAAGGCCCGGAAGGCTGTTCCGGCGAGGTACACCACCGCGAGTCCCCCCAGCTGCACCGCGACCTTCCCGGCCACGTTGCGGGTCCGGCCCAGGCGGGCCATCAGCGAGCCGTAGAGGGGGAGAAGCAGGTAGAAGGTGGCCTCGACCCCCAGGCTCCACGCCTGGGTGATGCCGTAGGCCACGTGGCACTGGCCGCGGTCGTCGCACACCTCTGCGGGCACGCCGATCGCCTGCAGGAAGAACACGTTCGAGATCCAACCGAGCCAGCTGGCGATCTGGAGACCGACCAGGATCCCGAGGGCGGCCAGGGCGAACCAGTACGCCGGCAGGAGCCGCAGCGCCCGGCGCCGGTAGAAGGTCCGGGTCGGCAGCGGGTCGCGGTCCGAGAGCGCCGCCTTCACGAACGGGCGATAGAGCAGGAAGGCCGACATCACGAAGAACATGGGGACGCTGATGTCGAGGCGGGCGATGAGCGGAGCGAGGGCGGTGTTGATGGGGGCATCTCGGAGGATGAACCCGGTGGAGTACGCCGCGTGGTTGAGCAGCACCATCGTCATGCCGATGCCGCGGTACGCGTCGAGGCACGGGAAGTGCGTCCCGCCGCTGCGCTCGGGGACGATCGTCGCCGACGGGCGGTCGGCGCTGGTCACGCCACCGGCTCCCGAACGGCGGTGGCATCAGCGTCGGTGGCGGCGCCCGACCCGTCCGCGTCCCCGGTCGATGGTCGCCCCCGCAGGCGGCGGAACCCGGCGTCGATGGCGACCGCCGCGAGGACCACCACGGCGACGTCGGCGGGCAACCGGAACCGCACGATGCCGTAGAACGCGACGACGGTGACGAGCACGATCACCCCGGTGGAGACCAACGGCCAGACCGGGAACCGGCGGCGGCGCAGGACGACCGCGCCGGCGATCGCGATCGGGACCAGCACGTACCACTGCACCATGCCCACCCACGATGCCCACCGGGCGCGGCCTTCGCCCATGTTGAGCCACGTCATGTCGGCGGGGGCGTACAGACCCGTGGCCCGGCCGATGCGGAACGCAACGACCTCCGGGATGAGCCGTTGGTGGTTCGAGATGTACTCGACGGCGATCTCGCGGTAGGCCGCCGAGACCTCGGACTGATCGGCGTCGGCGGGGATCGTGGGGCGGAGGCGCTCCGCGCAGTTCAGGCTCCAGAACCCGATGCCGCCCTGATCGCGCACGCCGTAGACGTCGTCGCAGTTGGCGCCCACCAGGGTGAGCCCGTCGTTGGTCGAGATGAGCACCGGGTTCTCGAAGCGGCCCAGGTTGTGGATGGTCCACGGCAGGAGGACGACGAGCGCGCACACCCCGGCGAGGGCGATCCGACCGATGCGGGCGGGGACGGTCAGCGTCCGGGCCCACAGCACCATGGGGGCGAAGGTCACGGGCAGGAACAGGGCGAGCTCGGCGCGGGCGAGCATGGTGACGCCCACCGCGGCCCCGACCGCGGCGGCACGGCCCAACGAGGGCCGGTCGACGAACCGGTAGATCAGCAGCAGGACCACGACGATGCCGAGGGTGCCGAGGGTCTCGGACATCACGATGATGTCGTTCATCCAGAAGTTGGCGTTGACCGCGGCGATGGCGGCGGCGATCAGCCCGACGCTGGTTCCGCGCCGTCCGCCGACCCTGCGGCCGAGGAACCCCACGGCGATGATCACCAGCGCGCCGACGAGGGCCATCGTGAGCCGCTGCGCGGTGACCGGGGAGGTCTCGCCGCCGAGCACGAACGAGACCGGTGCGAGGAAGGCCGCGGTGAGCGGCGGGTGGTCGGCGGTCTGGATGGTGGCGTCGAAGAAGTCGGTGAAGCCCTGCCCCTGACCGAGGACGTGGGCCTGGGCGCTGTAGTAGAGCGCGTCGCCGCAGAGGTCGTAGCCGCAGAGGTCGGTGTCGCCCCGGGTGGCGAGCACCGAGGTCACCCGGCCGGCGAGGCCCAGCACGGTGATCACGGCCAGACCGATGCCGAAGGTCCCGGCGCGCCGGGACGGGGTCGGGGCGGGCGTCGGGGGCACGGGCATAGGTGGTCCGCTCGGGTGGCGAGCACGCCCGGAGGACGCCCGGCGCAGTGTAGTGATCACCTCCCGAGGGGTCGGCCACCCTCCACGACCCGCCGCTCGCGGGCCGGGCGCCACCGCGCTCGGTGGCCGGGGACGCCTTCGGCCGGGCACTACGCTGCTGCGCCGTGAGTGCCACCGGGAGCGAGTCGTCGTCCGAGCGCGCCGAGGCTCCCGCCACCGACCGGGCCGTCGGGCCCGAGGTTGCCGTGCTCACCGTGCTGGCGGCGGTCGCCGGCATCGTGCTGCGGTTCACGACGCGCTCCGGGCTCTGGCTCGACGAGGCCCTCAGCGTCAACATCGCCGAGCTCCCGCTGGGCGAGATCGCCGGCGCGCTCCGCCAGGACGGCCACCCGCCGCTCTACTACTACCTGCTGCACCTGTGGATCCGTGTGGTCGGCGACACCGACCTCGCCGTCCGGTCGCTCTCGGGACTCCTCGCCGTGCTCGCCCTCCCGCTCGCCTACCTCGCCGGCCGGCGCATCGGCGGCCGGCTCCTCGGTGCGGTGGCCCTCGGGGTCTTCGCGCTGACCCCGTTCCTGATCCGCTACGGCACCGAGGCGCGCATGTACGCGCTGGTCACCCTGCTCGTGCTCGTGGCCTACCTGCTGGTCGACGACATCGTGCGCCGGGGCCGGGCCACCTGGTGGCGCGTCGGGTTGCTCGCGCTCGTCGTCGCCGCCGGACTGTGGACCCACTACTGGACGATGTGGCCCACCGCCGCGCTGACGCTGGTCCTGCTGTGGACGTGGCGTCGTGCGGCGACGCCCGAGATGCGCACCGGTGCGATCCGGGCCCTGGTCGGCCTCGTCGGCGCTGGCGTCCTCTTCCTGCCCTGGGTCCCCACGTTGCTCTACCAGTCGGCCAACACCGGCACCCCGTGGTCCGGTCCGGTCCGGCCCGTGGCGTTCGTCGCCCTCACCTTCACCGACCTCGGCGGGGGTCCGTTCGCCGACGCCCAGTTCGTCGGCACCACCCTGGTCGTGCTCGTCCTCCTCGGCGTGTTCGGACGCGGCCTGACCAGCCGCCGCATCGAGCTCGACCTCGCCGCCGTACCCGAGCTGCGCGCCGAGGCCGCGGTGGCGGCTCTCACCATGGTGTTCGGCCTCGCCGTCACCTACGCCACGTGGAGCGCCTACGCCACGCGCTACGCCGCGGTGTTCGTTCCGCTGCTGCTGCTGTTCGCCGCCGCCGGCATCACGCGGTTCGTCGGTCGAGCGGCCCTGGTGATCGTGTACGCAATCACCCTGGGGATGCTGGCGATGGGCGGGCTGTTCAACATCACCTACGACCGCACCCAGACCAAGGCGCTGGCACCCGTCGCGTCCGAGCGCGCGTCAGCCGGCGACGTCGTCGTCACCTGCCCCGACCAGCTCGGCCCCGCCACGATCCGGGCCTTCCCGGACGACCTGGTGGTGGTCGGGTACCCGACGCTCGAGGCACCGGAGCGCATCGACTGGGTCGACTACAGCGACCGACCCGACGTCGACCCGGATGCCTACGCCGCCGAGGTGCTCGCCCTCGCCGGTCCCGACCACGACGTGTTCATGGTCTGGAGCACCACCTACGTGACCCACGAGGGCACGTGTGAAGCCCTCGTCGACGCCTTCGGCCGCCAGCGACCGGCCGAGACCCTGGTCAACCAGGACGGCTCGCAGTACTTCGAGAGCGCGTCCCTCACGATCTTCGCGGCCCCGGCTCCGGCATGACCGCACCCACCACGTGGGCCCGGCGGCGAGACGAGCTGCTCGGTGACCTGCGGGTCGTCCTCCCGTCGTGGCTCGCCGCCCGGGCGTTGGTGGCGATCGCCTTCGTCCTCTCTGTCGAGCTCCTCGATCACTGGGCGCCCGGAGGTCGGACGAACCAGATGGACGAGGGGTTGCTGGCGTGGGACGGCACGTTCTACCGCGACATCGCGGCCGACGGCTATCAGTCCCTGCCGCTCGAGGCCCTGCGCTTCTTCCCGCTGTTCCCGCTCCTCGGCCGGGCCGTGGCGTACGCCTTCGCCGGCCACGAGAGCGTGGCCCTCGTCGTCGTCGCCAACCTCTGTGCCCTCGCCGCCGCGGTGGTCATGCGTCGGTTGGCCCGGCTCGAGCTCGGTGACGATGCCGCCGCCGAACGGGCGGTGTGGCTCACGGCGCTGTTCCCCTCGGCGTTCGTGCTGGTGTGGGCCTACGGCGAGGCCCTGTTCCTCCTGTTCAGCCTGGGCGCCTTCCTCGCCGCCCGGCGCGGACGCTACGGGTGGGCCGCCGCCTTCGCCTTCCTCGCGGCCCTGACACGACCGGTGGGGGTGCTGCTCGTGGCACCGCTCTTCATCGAAGCGCTGCGCACGTGGCGGGGATCGGGCGCGGGGGAGCGCGCCGCCCGACTTGCCGCAGTCGCCGCACCGGTGCTCGGCCTCGCCGCCTACCTCGGCTGGGTGGGTCGGGTCTTCGGCGACCCGCTGCTGCCGTTCTCGGTCCAGACCGACCTGCGGGGCGAGGGCGTCGACCCGATCTCTCGCCTCGTCCAGGGGTTCGGCGATGTGTTCGGGGTCGAGCGCTTCGGCGACGGGCTCCACGTACCGTTCGCCATCGGCTTCCTGCTCCTGGTCGTGGTGGTGTTCCGCCGCCTGCCCGCCTCCTACGGCGTCTACGCCGGCCTCGGCGTGCTCGTGGCCCTCAGCGCCAACAACCTCAACTCGCTCGAGCGCTACGGCCTGGCCACCTTCCCGCTCCTGCTCGCCCTCGCCGCGCTCACCGCCCGGCCTCGCCTCGAGGCGCTGGCGCTGGCGGTGTGCGGCGGCGGCATCGTGTCGTTGGCCGCCCTCGCGTGGCTCGGCGTGTACGTGCCCTGACCGACCAACGGCGTCGGTCCCGAACGGCGCCAGCGGTTGCGCGCCCGACGAGACCCTGTCGACCAGACCGGGCCGGGCGCGAGGGGAGCGGTGATCAGGCCGAGCGGAGGTCGGTGAGGTGCACCGGACGCTGCTCGTCCCGGGCACTCACGTCGGCCATGCGGCGGATGATGAGGATCTCCGAGGTGCGGAAGCTGGCCAACCGGGTGCTCCAGCAGTCGACGACCTGCTTTCCCTCGCCCGTGGCGAAGAACGTCGTCATCTGGCCTTCCTGCTGGTAGGCGTCGGCACCGTCGATCACCTCGATGGTGCGGTCCTTGAGGATCACGTCGTAGGTCGCCATCTCGTCACCTCCGGGGTGCCGACGGCCGGAGGGCCGGACCGTCGGTGACCACCGTACGGAGGAGTCCCTGTGCGGAGGAAGGGGGGCAAGCCTGTGGATTGCGCGACTTCTCCACAGGCCGGCGCCACCGGCCCGAGAGGCTGGTGCCCGAACCGCTGCGGTGCACCCGGACCACCGGGACACGTGGCAACCTGGGTCCATGACCGACGCCACGGTGACCGACCTGCTCGACATCACCTGCCCGCGCTGCTCGCAGCCGGCCACGGTGGCGTACTACGGGCCGTGCGACGACTGCCGGGCGACGCTGCGCGCCGAGGTGGGCGGCGCCGCCCGGGAGGTCGAGGTGGCGGCCTACGAGCCGAAGATGAACGTCACCCCCAACGCCGTGGCGCTGAAGGACTGACCAGCGGCCGGGGGCCAGGTCGTTCACTCGGGGCGCGGGCGCTCCCGAACGTTGACCGACAACATGGTGTCGCCCTTCTGGGTGGCGAGCACGGTGTCCATGCCCTCGGTGACGTGGCCGAACAGGTTGTAGCTCTTGGCCAGGTTGTTCCCGAGGTCCTTGAGGCAGATGAAGAACTGCGAGCCGTTGGTGTTCGGACCGGCGTTGGCCATGGCCACCGCACCGGCCACGTACTCGCCCTGGACGGGCTCGTCCTCGAACTTGTAGCCGGGCCCGCCGCTGCCCGTGCCCTGCGGGCAGCCGCCCTGGATCACGAACCCGGGCTCGACGCGGTGGAACGTGAGCTTGTCGTAGTACCCCTGCTTGGCGAGGGCGACGAAGTTGTTGACGGACTTCGGGGCGAGCTTCGGGTCGAGGTCCATGACGATGGTGCCGCGATCGGTGGCGATCGTGACCGTGTAGATCATGTTCTCGTCGATTTCCATGGCTGGAGGCGTAGGCATGGGGCCATGTTGGCACGCGAGGCAAGGCCCCGTGACCATGGGCGACGGGCCCCGGGCCGCCGACGGGTCAGTCGAAGGGCGACGGGACGCAGGCCGACAGGCCGGGCCAGAGAAGATCGAACAGCAGGTCCTCGACGGCCTGGCGATCGAGGTCGGGTTCGTCGATGCGGTCGAGCGCCACCCGCTCGAGCAGGGCCAGCACCCCCCGCGCCACGATGCGGTCCTCGGCGGTCGGGCCCCACGCCGTGGCCACCCGGTCGACGCGACGCAGGCGGGCCTGGTTGACCACGGGGTGGGCGTGGGCCTCGGTGGACTGCACCGTGGCGGCGACATCGGCATGGCGGGCCGCGAAGTCGAGGTGGCAGCGAATGACCCGCCGCAGGCGCTCCTCGGGCGGGTCGCCCGACGCGAACGCCGCGGCGAGGTCTCGGTCGAGCTCGAGCGCCCACCGCACGTACACGGCGGCGATCAGCCCGAACTTGTCCCCGAAGTAGTTGTAGACGAGCGCCCGTGACACCCCGGCCTGGTCGGCGACCTGCTCGAAGGTGACCTCGAGCGGGTCCCGCCCGTCGAAGACCGCCTCGGCGGCGTCGAGGAGCTGCTCGCGGCGCCGCTCGGGGTCGAGGCGGGTCCGGACGCGGGTTGGGGGCGGCGGCTGGTCTCGACGCTCGTCTCCTGCGATCGCCGCCATCGTGGGCCCCGGAGGATCAGGACCGCGAGCTCTTGGCGAGCGACGCCGACGACGGCCGGGTCTCGGTCAGCTCGATGGGGAAGTGGCAGGCCACGTGATGGCCGAGTCCGATCTGGCGCATCTTGGGCTCGACCTGGGCGCACATGTCCTCGGCCTTCGGGCACCGGGTGCGGAAGCGGCAGCCGCTCGGCGGGGCCACCGGCGACGGGATCTCGCCGGCGAGGGTGGTGGACTCGTCGGGGCGGTAGGTCGGGTCGGGCACCGGGATCGAACTCAGGAGGGCGGCGGTGTACGGGTGGGCCGGTTTGGCGTACAGGTCGTCGGGAGGGGCGACCTCGCACAGCTTACCGAGGTACATCACCGCCACGCGGTCGCTGACGTTCTTCACGACGGCGAGGTCGTGGGCGATGAACACCAGCGTGAGGCCGTACCGCTGCTTCATGTCCTCGAGCAGGTTGAGGATCTGGGCCTGCACCGACACGTCGAGGGCCGACACCGGCTCGTCGCAGATGATCAGCTTGGGGTCGAGGACCAGCGCCCGGGCGATGCAGATGCGCTGGCACTGGCCACCGGAGAACTCGTGGGGGCGCCGGTTCACGGCCGCCTCGGGATCGATGCCGACGGCCTCGAGGACTTCGATGACCTTGCGGTCGTGCTCCGCGCGGACGTCGACCATCTGCTTGAAGTCGGCGATCGAGCTGGGCAGGAGCCACACCATGACCAGGGCGATGGCCGTCGCCGCCGCAGCGGCGGCGAACGAGAGGGTCCCGGCGTTGTTGAAGCCGTCGTTGGCGAGCGCGCGCAGGAACACGAGCCACGACACGATGGCGACGCCGATCAGCGCCAGGCGCGCCGCGGAGACGCGGTCGCGGATGTTGGGGGAGAGCGCCGCCAGCAGGGGGCCGAACACGACGGCGCCGAGCACGATGAGGGCGGAGCTGGCCCGGAGCCAGTTGTCGAAGTCGGGGAGCAGGGTGAAGTCCCAGGCCATGAGCGACTTGAGGCCGGTGTTGATGAGCCAGAAGATCGCCAGGAGGCCGAAGAAGCCCGCCTGGATGACCGCTGCGCCGGTGAGCGCGCGCATGGCGATCCTGACCGTGGCCGACGGAGGGTGGTGCTCGCTGGCCCAGATGCGCAACGGCTCGGCCACGATGCGCCCGACCCGACGTCGCGGGTTCAGCGACGAGATCGGGTCCTGGAAGATCATCTGCATCTCGGGGCGGACCCGGCGCAGGTCGGGTCCCGAGAGCTCGGTGAGGTCGGTGCCGCCGTAGATGACGTCGCCCGAGGTCGGGCTGGGGAGCTGCATGAGGGCGCGCCCGGTGGTGGACTTCCCGCAGCCCGACTCGCCGACGAGCCCGAGCGTCTCGCCCTCGCGGACGTCGATGCTCACGTCGGAGACGGCGTGGACCTTGAGCCCGGTGCGCCCGACGGGGAACTCGACCACGAGGTTCTCGGCGCGCAGGAGCGTCTCGCCCGTGGTTCGGAGGTGCGCAGTGCCGCTTCCGGCCATGTGGTGACTCTTCCTGACTTAGAGGGAGCTGGGAGCCGGGGTGGCGACGGGGGCGTCGACGAGCGGTGTCTCGGTCAGCTGCACGGCGTTCGGGACGCCGGCGGCGATGTTGCGGGCGAGGGCGTCGCGGCCCTCGGGGGAGTCGACCGGGTACCAGCAGCGGTACACGTGGCCCGGGGTCTCCGCCTCGATGAGCGGCGGGTCCTCGGTGCGGCACTTGTCCTGCGCGTACGGGCACCGGGGCGAGAAGTTGCAGCCGGCCGGCGGGTGCACGAGGTCGGGCGGGCGGCCGCCGATGGCCTCGAGCCGCGTGTGGCTCCGCTGCTCGATCTTGGGGATCGAGTTGAGCAGCGCCTCGGTGTACGGGTGCTTCATGTGCGAGAACAGCACCGGCGTCGGGGCCTGCTCGGCCACCTTGCCGCCATACATCACGGCGATCTCGTCCGTGCGGCCCGCCACGACACCGAGGTCGTGGGTGACGAGGATCATCGCCATGTGCCGTTCCTTCTGCTGCGCCTGGAGCAGGTTCAGGATCTGGGCCTGGACGGTGACGTCGAGCGCGGTGGTGGGCTCGTCGGCGAAGAGGAGCTTGGGGCCGCAGGCGAGGGCGATGGCGATGGTCACGCGCTGGCGCATGCCGCCCGACAGCTGGTGGGGGTACTCGCCGAGGCGTTGGGCGGGCTCGGGGATCCCCACCGAGGTGAGCAGGGCGAGGGCCGTCTCGGACGCTTCGCCCTTGTCCATGTCGAGGTGGAACTGCAGCGACTCGGTGATCTGGCGCCCGATCTTGATGACCGGGTTGAGCGAGGTCATGGGGTCCTGGAAGACCATCGACATCTCCGAACCCCACACGCTGCGCATCTGATCGGGGGTGTAGGAGATGATGTCGTGACCCTCGTAGAAGATCTGACCCGCCCGCACGATGTTCTTGGTGGGCAACAGTCCCATGATCGAACGGGAGAGCTGCGTCTTGCCCGAGCCGGACTCGCCCACGACGCCGAGGGTCTTGCCCCGGTCGAGGGTGAGCGACACACCGTCGACGGCCCGGACGGGACCCCGGCCGGTGAGGTAGTGGGTCTTGAGGTCGACGACCTTGAGCAGGTGGGCGTTCGGGTCGGCCTGGAACCCGCTCGGCCCACTGATGACTTTCCGCCTCACAGGCCACCCTCCTTGACGTCGAAGAACGCCCGGAGCCGGTCGCCCATCAGGTAGAACGCCATGATCGTGATGGTGAGCACCGCGCAGGGGATGAACACCTGCAGCGGGTAGTTCTGCATCTGCGGCCGGGCGGCGTTGATCATGCCGCCCCACGTGGCGGTGGGGAGCTCGACCGACACGCCGAGGAAGGCGAGCCCGGCCTCGGCCGCGATGGCGACCGCGATGCCGATGACCGCGAACGACACGATCGGCGGCACCACGTTCGGCAGGATCTCGCGAGCGAGGATGCGGCCGTGGCTCGCACCGAGGGTCCGCGACGCCAGCACGAACTCGCGCTCACGGAACGACAGCGTGTTGGCCCGGACAAGGCGGGCGATCGACGGGATGGCGACGACCCCGATGGCGATCGAGATGTACGGGATGGTCTTCTGCCCGCTGAAGCCGATGATCGACAGGGCCAGCAGCAGGGCGGGGAACGCCAGGATGATGTCCATGGCCGTCATGAGGGTGGAGTCGATCCACCCCTTGAGGTAGCCCGAGACGATCCCGATCGTGACCCCGAAGGCCAGACCGAGGGCGATCGAGGCGAAGCCGACCGACAACGACACCCGGGCGCCCCAGATGAGCCTCGAGAGGACGTCGCGCCCGAGGTCGTCGGTGCCGAGCCAGTTGGTGGGGCTCGGGGCCAGCAGCTTGCGGGTGAGCTTGTAGGGATCCTGGATGATGCCCCTTTCGGTGAGGAAGGGGGCGATCAGCGCCAGACCGGCCACGAG
>Ga0105044_10011587_pt1 | contig 12005 bp, 10 predicted proteins | sample MAT01_FD_78092 | JGI IMG/M metagenome (GOLD analysis project Ga0105044, IMG submission 78092) | Freshwater microbial communities from Lake Fryxell liftoff mats and glacier meltwater in Antarctica - MAT-01 | ecosystem: Environmental > Aquatic > Freshwater > Ice > Liftoff microbial mat | place...
CGTGGCAGCCAAAACTTTCTCTAGTTGATCATCGGGCAATAGCCACTCCATTTCTAGCGACAGGTTAGCTAAAATCATCGGCACTGCTAAAGATTTCATGGGGCGAGTGCCGGGATAGGCTTTGGTGTACTTGCCTTTAGGATTGTCTTGCCGCCGCAATACGTTGTCATATGCCTGAAGCGCGATTTCCTTTGCCCACAATTCGCCCGATGCCAAGGCATATTTGCTAAATGCCATGGCGGCGAAGCAATCGGAGAAGATGTTGTAGGGCTGAATGAGCGGATTGCCTGCGCGATCCAGAGAAAAATACCAATTGCCTGCGCTATCTCTACCGTATTGAGCGAGAAATTGAGCACCATGAGTGGCGATATCCAACCAGTCTGCTCGGTTTTCTAACTGATTGTATAGGGTAGAGAACATCCACAGTTGGCGATTTTGCAGCCAGATAAATTTGTCGGTATCGTAAACTTTGCCTGCGCGATCGAGACAGGTGAAGTAGCCGCCGTATTCATGATCAAGCGAATGATTTTGCCAAAAGGGGATGACATCGTTGAGCAGAGCATTTTTGTATTGACTGGCGTATTGAGCCGCGATCGCTTGAACATCGTGCGCCATAATTTTTTGCTGATTCCGTTTTTGAATGGGAAGCGCGTTCATTATCACCTTGTCGGTTGATAGTAACCACTATTCTGCTAAACATTTGCCTGTTGCGATATATCGCGATATATCGTTATACTGAATTCAGTTGATTTTGGATTGATAAATAATGAAAAATTTTCGGAACTATATGGCAATGCCAATCTGGGCAGAAGTTGGGTTTGAGCCAGTGGCGGTTAGCCATCGGTTTTGTCATGGAAAATTTCGCGATCGCCCATTTGGCAAGCATCACGGACGGCATCAAGATGAGGATTTTTTGGGCGATCGCCCAGATGATAGCCGCGTTCGCCGGGGTGATATCAAGTTCATTTTGCTGGAGCTGCTGTCTGACCATCCCAGCCACGGCTATGACTTGATTAAAGAGATGGAAACTCGACATGGCGGAGTTCGCCGCCTCAGTCCGGGTTCGGTCTATCCCACGCTGCAAATGCTTGAAGAAGGCGGCTTTTTGACCAGTGAACCAGATGGTGGCAAGCGCGTTTATACCATTACCGATGCGGGTCGGCAGCTTTTAGCCGATCGCAACCAACAAGATAGTGGCTCTGCCAATCCTGCAAGAGAGGCTGCGGCAGGCAAGTCTCAGGCGTTTATGGAGTTACGAAATACGGCGACGGAGTTAGCAGCGGTGGTAGCTCAAGTGGCGCGGAGTGGCGATGTTGAGCGGATGAATCGAGTCCGCGACTTGCTAGACCAGGTGAAGCGAGATATTTATGCAATCTTGGCGGAGCGATGATTTGGCAGCAGGCAGGGAATAGGGGCAATTCAACTCAAGATTTAGAATTTCAACTCAATGTGCAGCTAATTTGCCCACCCTGCACGAAGCAGGCTCGTATTCTAAGGAGAAGGGCTTTCAGCCATTTCCAGTTCCCTCTCCTGCTGGGAGAGGGCTAGGGTGAGGGCAGTCTTTACAAGGGCAGTCTTTGCGTTGGTGCCAATTATGCCCTACCTCTAATGAACTGGAACCACGATCGCTCCTTCCGGCACAATAGGAAGCGGGCTAACAGGCTGCTCGATCACCATCGGTAAGGGTGCTTCAACCATAGCTGGAGGCGCGGGTCTTTCTTGAGCAGGGTGAGGCTGTTCCACTCTTGGCGAAGGGGTTGGAGCAGAGGGCGCTGCATCACCTGAACCGCTATAGGAAGGGGCAGAGTAAGCAGGGGCGCGACGACGATAGGAGTTGCTGGCATAGGGCGATCGCACACGGCGACGGTAAGTATAGCGCTGATTGGAGTCAGCGGAGGGACGGCGGCGCACATATCGGCTATAGTCCGAGGAATCGGCAGGCTCGGCATCATCAGAGTCATCTGTAGAATAATCAGAATAATCAGTGTCTCTGGCAGATGCAGGTGTGAATTGAGCATCGGTGGGCGGTTGTTGTGCCGCAGATGGCGATTGCATCACAGGTGCCGGAGTTGGCTTGACCGGAGTAGTTGGCTTGGGTGGCAAAATCGCCACGGGGGGTTGTAAGGCAGCAATCTTGTTTTGGTTTGGCAACGCTACTTGAAACCCTTGAAATAATTCACCGGTTGCGATCGCGGTTACCTCTTGCGGCAGCATCAGCCGCACCGGACCAATTTCATCGCCAGTCCAGTTCACCGTCACCTTTTGATTGGGCTGAAGCGAAACCGCGCCCACCGCAGGATTGCTAGGAATAGACAGATCGACTTGACCCGACAGCACCTTCACTTCTGCTAAATAGCCCAAGCGTTCCACGGTATAAATTCCGTTAGCGCTAGAAACCGCGATCGCCCCAATACATGCCTGAGAACCCGCAATCACCGCTTTCCCGGCTCCCAATTGAAAACAATCATTCCGCAGAATCAGAGATGAATTTGCCCCTAGTCGAGCAGCGCCAGTCGCTTCTTGGATGCCAACGCGACTCGATTGGGGCGTAATCAACTGCTGACCGGAAGTGATGGAGTTGCCTTTTTCAACTTTTTGGTCATCTATTTGCGCCCCTGCCGCATTGGGTAGGGTGACAACTTCAGATATTTTGACCTGACGCAGGGGCGGCGCTGCATAGGATAAGTACATGAATGCGATCGCCAATCCCAGCCCAATTCCCACTAAACTTAAGCGAAAGACCCACTTGACCGAGCTTCTAGATAGCCATAGACGCTGATTGATAACCATAGTAACTGCTCAATAGTAGGTAGATTTAGATCAATTTTTCGTGAGCATTTAGCCTCTCTCCGGATAACTACGACGTAAAAGCGTTGTATTGGGTTCAAGACTTTATAAAACGTTTCACTAAAATGCCTATGTTTAGCTCCATTGTTTCAGCAGACTGGTTGCAGGATCACCTGCATGACCCACAAGTGGCGATCGCCGATTGCCGCTTCAACCTGATGCAGCCCCAGCTAGGCGCACAGCAATATCAGGAAGGTCATATTCCAGGTGCCTATTATCTTGATTTAAATCAAGATTTATCTAGCCCCGTTGGCATTCACGGGGGGCGACATCCCTTGCCCGATCCAGATGTGTTTGCCAACAAGCTCGAAACCATAGGCATTCATTCTGAGCCGCCAGCAGGTCCCACTTTGATTGTGGCTTACGATGATTCCCGCTTGGCGTTTGCGGCTCGTCTTTGGTGGTTGCTGCGATATTTCGGACACGATCGCGTTGTCGTGTTAGATGGCGGCTTGTCAGGCTGGAAAGACTCTGGTTACGAGGTTTCTAGTGATTTTCCATCGACTAAAATCGGCAATTTCATCCCAGCGATCCAGTCCAATTTGGTGCTGACCATCGGTCAGGTAGAAGCGCGTAAAAAATTGCCAACCGCGGCATTGGTTGATTCGCGTGAAGCCGATCGCTATCGTGGCGAACGAGAACCGATCGACCCAATTGCCGGACATATTCCAGGAGCCGTAAACTACCCCTGGCAAGAGGTTACAAATACTGACGGATATCTGCGATCGCCCCGTGAGCAACGTCAACGTTGGCAAAGTTTATCGGATGCAGACGAAGTCATTGTGTATTGTGGCTCTGGAGTAACAGCGTGTGTGAACCTGTTGTCGCTAAACTTAGCTCATATTCCAGGAAAACTATATGCCGGAAGCTGGAGTGATTGGTGTTCTCATCAACCCAGTTCGCCATCAAACTAATCGGTCAAATCAGAAAATAACTAAGCTTAAACTAACGCTGATTCCTAATAAAAAACTATTGAAATTGATCGCAGATTCGGTTGAAGTGCCTGTACTGATTCCACCATATAGGCTGATTTGTGTGTTTCGGAAGGCGCTGTAGCTAATTCTGCCTAACACTTGGTGATATAAATCGGTTCGGGGCTGCACGGTGAAATTGGCAGCCGCAAATTGATAATCTAACCCAAGCTGAACGCGGGGAGTTAGACCGTAGTTCAAAGAAAGAGACAACACATTGATAATCCGAGAGCGATCGCGGGGTTCGGTAAAACTAATCCGAAATTGATAGAACGAATTGAGAGATAGATTTTTGGCAAGCTGATCTTGGCGGCTTAGCTCAAACCGAATTGAATGATCATTTAAAAATCGCGTTCCCGCTGACAATCCAGCAATCTGATTGCCCGAAATAAAAAATTGCTGATTTGTCCAGCCAATTTCCGCAGACATGGAAGGCAACAACCGCTGAAAAATACCAGCCTTGAGCTTTATCTCACTGTAATTAAACTGCGTCAGGCTGAAATATTGATTGAGCGCCCCTTCTGCCGAAGCATTTAAATAAGTGCTAGATCCTAAAGCCGGTAAAACCAGTAAAGAAATTGCGGGTCTAAGTAATCCATCTTGAACGGGATTTAACCCAGACAAAATATTGTTGCTTCTAAAAACATCCAGCCGTGGCAGCAAATACATTACGGGTGCAGAGGTCGCAGTTGCCGTAGGGATTTGCAACCGCAAACAGCCTAATTCTGGATCGCACCCAGAGGGCACAGGCGGCGCAAATGGACTATTAGGATCAGATGGACTACCCGGAAAAACTGGGCGCTCCGACGATTCTTGCAGTCGCAGATTGCCTAAATCAGGATCGGCAGCCAACAGCGAATCCATTGCGGTTGATTTTGGCAATTTGGGACGATCGCCCTCCGGTTCAAGCAAGGGCACTTCAAAATCACCAGGTTCTAAGGCTTTGAGCTTACTAGCAGCAAAAGCCACTTGAGACGATCTAGGAGACAGCCTTAACGTTGCGGCGTTGCGAGAAAAATGCCCTAAACCAAAGGCAGCTTTGGTCGTAGGTTGCGCTAGGGGTGGTGTTCTTTCTAGATCTGCTTGCACTTGCTGCAATTCTGCAAGGATTTTAGAGGAATTTGTAGATGTGGGGGGATCTAAATTTTGCAAAGCGCGCTGTTTTGGATTCAAAGAAGCTAACTCTTGTTGAATCTCAGCAGAATGACTTGAAAGCGAATCTAGGGACGGCTCACTGTAGGCAGGATAAGATTCCAACAGGCTAATAAACCAAATCAAAACCCATTGCCACTGCTTAAAGCGCAACAAAAATACCCGTAACACATTTGGCTTCACCCTATGACGAAATGACAATTCAGGAACCGTGAAACTACTGAGATGCTGCCAACGAACAACCGACTGTCTATATAATGAATAGCGTTAATGCAGTTAATTCATCATTTGCTTTAAAAGCATAGTGATATTAACCTAGAAAATTCGGCGCAATCATATCACTCAAAAGTAGTATTCATCACCATTTGATTAACTTTTGCAGGTTTTTGTCAAGAATATTTGTCTATTTAATGTGAAGATTTCATCAAGCTTGCCCTGATCATACTTCTCAGAAAATTTACGTAGTTATGATGAGCTTACTTTGCGGATATTGTCTGATCTCATAACCTTGATCTCATAATTAAGCTAAAGTCCGTATGGAACAGCCTAAACGCATGGAGTTTTATGCATAAGCAACTTCTCACCACTCTTGCAATCGCTTTGTGCGGTTCGGGCATTGCTTCATTGCCCTTGACAGCGAATGCTCAGACTCTTCTAACCCGTGCCACGGTTCGAGATTTGCGTAACCAAGTTGAGCTTTTTTTAAAAGAGCAACCCAAGTCTCGTCCTGCCAAGAAGTCGGATAATCTAACTCCAGGCGATTCGCTACGAACCCATCGTAAAGCTATGGCAGAGCTTCGCTTTAACGACAATTCCCTTGCCAGAATTGGGGAGCAAGCTATTTTTCACTTCATTCCAAATACTCGCAACCTGGAGTTGAAAAAGGGAACCGTACTGCTGTTGATTCCGCCCGGTCAAGGGCGAACTCAGGTGAAGACCCCCAATGCAGTAGCTGGAATTCGGGGTTCTGCTTTATTTGTTCGCTACATCGAAGATACAGGAGTCACCATCGTTGGGGCTTTAACGGATAGTGCGATCGAAATCTCAAATGCTGATGGCTCTCAAACTTATGTTCTGAAGGCTGGGCAGCTAGGAACAGTATATAAGAATCAAATTGGTATTTACAATTTTGATTTGAAGGCTTTCTATGAAACTAGCCCCTTGGTGAAAGACATTGACATGCAGGGCTTGGAGGCTGTTGGTCAAGAAATGGCAGCGCCTCAAAAGGTTCAGGTGTTTGCAAATAGCAAATCAGAAAGTGTGTTAGAAAGCCCACCTTGGATGTTGGTGGCTGAAAATCGTCCTGGAGCTGTGTCCGCGATCGCGACCTCTAGCACGTCCCGAACTTCCTCTTTTACAAGTCCCGATCTCAACACAAATGTTTATGAGTGGTCTGCTGTGCTAGCCACCTTAAAGCAATATAGTAACCCAGCGCAACCATTCCAATTGCCCACTGCAATCACATCGCCTGTAGCAACTTCTTTGCCCATACAGCCAGTTGGACAAACTCCGCAGATCCAAGTTGCGCCGCCTGCGATCGCCCCGCCTGCGATCTCGCCGCCTCGCCCAATTCCTACTCCTGCAATCCCACCACAAGCAGGAACGCCAGCTACCCCACCAACATTCGCACCAGCACCACCAGTACCTACCGCAATTCAACCTGCACCACCATCACCACCACCCGCCATTGCTCCACCTGTTGTGGCACCTGCTCCACCCGCAATCATTAGCACTCCTCCGGTGGCAGTTCCAGTTGCGCCGCCCGTTGTGCCTGCCATCCCTGCTACACCTGCCATCCCCGCTACGCCGACGACCCCGGCTGTGCCTGCTGTACCCGCTACGCCTGCCGTATCTACAACTGTTATATCAGCACCACAGGTTACTCCTAATTTAGACCTGCCATCTGTGCAACCTGGTTCGGGGGCTACCACCACAACCACGCCACCTAATGTCAATCCGAACCCTGCCCGTCCTACTCCATAGGTTGCCAGCACTTCAAGATCCATACAACAAGATTTACTCAAAGAGAGGAGCGATCGCCCCTCTCTTTATGCATGAATTATCTACATGTTTGGCTTAGCTGCGTTTCACTTTAGGCAGCATTGTCTAATTCAGCCGTTTTCACAGAGAGCTGTTTGCTCAGATTGCCGCGCTGCACCTGTAGTTTAAGTGTTTGCCCAATCTGGCTGATTTCCACCAATTGCTGTAATTGTTCGGCAGTGGCGATCGCTTGTCCATCAATATCGGTGACCACATCACCCCGACGCAATCCGGCTTTTTCGGCTGGAGTATTGGGCAACACCCGCACCACAACAACTCCCTTCACTTCAGGCACTAAAAAGGCTGAATTTGGATCAGTGTTATTCTGCTTAGCCAGTTCCGGCGTGAGGGTCGTCATTTGTACACCCAAGTAAGGATGAGTAATCCGCTCTCCCTTCGCCAAACGAGTTTCAATCTCCTTGGCTTTGTTGATTGGAATTGCAAAACCAATGCCCATAGCATCCGCTCGAATTGCCGTATTGATGCCAATCACCTCGCCTTGCTCATTCAGCAAAGGACCACCAGAATTTCCGGGATTAATGGCGGCATCCGTCTGAATAAAATCTAGGCGTTTGTTGGGAATGCCCACTTGGGCGCTAGAACGCTTCAGAGTGCTAACAATTCCTAAAGTGACCGTATTATCTAACCCTAAAGGATTGCCCACCGCGATCGCCCAATCTCCCACCTGAATATTATCCGAATTGCCTAAGGTCGCCACTGGCAAAGCCTTACCGTCAATTTTAACGACGGCTAAATCAGTTACCTCATCCGCGCCTTTGACTGTGCCATCAAAAACGCGCCCATCTTTTAGGGTAACTGTGACGCGATCTGCTTTATCCACAACATGGGCATTGGTCAAAATCACCCCAGTTTGATCCACAATAAACCCCGATCCCTGACCTCTCATGCGCTCTTCGCGAGGGATTTGTGAATAGTAGTCACCCCCAAAAAATTGACGAAACAGCGGGTCTTCCATCATCGGATCGGTAGAGCGTTGCCGGGTCACCGTGCGTTCCGTGTCAATTCTCACCACAGATGCACCAACTGTCCTTACAGCGGCGGCTACAAAACTTCCCTTGCTTAAGGTTTCTACTTTAGGCAACACAACTGCACTCACCGCTTTCAGGGGTGCAGTTTCCATACTTGCCGCAGACGCATTAGGCAAGGTTTGAAAGACTAGAAGCACCGACATGCCAAAGGCGATCGCTGGATAGGCAAAACGGCGCAGAAACTCAAAAAGGTTGACAACATGCATAGCACATACCTTTGACATTGCTCAAATTAGGAATCGGCAGCACGCTGTTAACCGACTGTTAAGCAAAAGCAAATGCTACCAAACCTTTTCACCATTTTGACAGGCTTAGATATTTCTATCTACTTAGAGGAGATACGGCTGAGTAGGGGTTACCGACCTTTTATCAAGGGTTTCTATGCAACTTCCGCCAACACCTGAGCTAGAATCGACCAATAACTTTCACTTTTACAACTTAGATGACGACTTCTGAGCTTCCCCACAAGCACGACGTAGAAATCGAAGAGGGTTGTCAGTCCCATGAACATTTATCGAAAAGCCATCCTCACGTTCATACTGAAGAATCTCTCCGAAAAGTGGTTAATCGGTTATCTCGGATTGAGGGACATATTCGCGGCATCAAATCGATGGTTCAAGAAAACCGTCCCTGTCCTGATGTGTTGGTGCAAGTGGCAGCCGTTCGCGGAGCCTTGGATCGGGTAGCACGAATTATTTTGGATGATCATTTGACTGAATGCATTGCCCGTGCGGCTCGTGAAGGAAATATTGAAACAGAAATTCAGGAATTAAAAGCAGCCCTGGATCGCTTTCTCCTGTAATAAGCCGCTCAAAATTTGCTCAACGAACACTGGCAAACAGTTGCTCATAGGGTTGAGATAAAACCTCAGGTTTTGCCACAATTTCAACAATTTTGTTGCGAGACTCAGGCAAAAACAGCGCTTCGACGCAGGTTTGAGCAACTTTAGTCCGAGGAATACTGCCTTCAAACAAGGTGTCTGCCCCCGACATGATCACACCATCCGCGTTATCGTCATTTTTCAAGCCGCCGGGTCGCACAATTGTGTAAGGAATTCCGCTGGCTTGCAGGTATTCTTCTCCCTGCTTTTTCCAAACTAAAATCAGAAAGAATAAATTTAAGGGGTGAAAAAACTGGGAAGTGCAGAGCGAGGAGACCATGACAAATTGCTCAATCCCCTTTGCTTTAGCCGCATTGACCAAGTTCTTGGTGCCTTCAAAATCGACGCGGTAAGGAGCAGTTGGATCGAAACCAGGACGAGCGCCCGTTGCGGATAGAACCACTGTGCAGTCGGCGATCGCGTCACTGAGGGTTTCAGGTTTCAGCACATCTCCCACCGCTAGCTCTACTTCAGGTGGCAAGATTGCGCGGGCAGATTCTAAATCGCGAACCAACGCTCGGATGGGAATTTGTCGATGAACAAGCTCTAATACAATCCTGCGTCCGGTTTCACCGGTTGCTCCGGCAACAAATGCTTTCATAAATAAACTCTCAATTAGGATTATGTGTTACTAATTATTGCAGCAATTGTGGGCACTACTTTTTTGGATATCGATGCTGTTGGCGAACTGACAAGTCAGCGCTTACGCTATCGCGTCATGGCAGATTGACTTAAAAAAGAGTAGCTTTAAACCAGTAGAAATGCGTCAACCGTTTGACCCATTCTGGGTAGCTACATTTAAGATAGGATTGCGTTGATCCGATAGGAATCCCGCTTAAGAGGGAACTCTAAAATAAAGTTGTTAATCAATACGTGGGAATCCGAAGCGAATGCAGTCATCTCGTTTTAACAAACAACCTGCTGAAGTGCCCAACGGCGTAACACATAATGGCGATGGCGTAATCCACACTGCGTCAGTCCTACCCAGTGCTGACTATTCAGTTTCCGTTACAGAAGATGCTGCCCAGCTTGTGAATCAGCCAATTCGTTTTAACAGTCAGTTTAAAGACCACATGGAAATGTGCGCCGATGCGCCCACGGTTGCCCAATACTTGGATCAACATCATGAATGGTTTCGCCGCTGTGCCCATCCGATGAAAGTTGAGCCAATTGGCACCAACAGTTACGCCTTGTTGGTTGGTCGCTTTGGATCGTTTGGCTATGAACTAGAGCCGAAGATTGGGCTAGATTTATTGCCTCAGCAAGAGGGCGTTTACCGAATTGTGACCGTGCCCGTGCCGGGGTATAGTCCGGTAGGCTACGATGTCGATTTTCGGGCGGCGATGGAGCTTGTAGAAGTGCTATCAGAGCATGAGAACGAGCTTCCCAGCGGAGTTGAGCCTGTGATCACCCGTGTGCAATGGCAGTTAGATTTGACGGTGATGATTCAATTTCCTCGGTTTATTCATGCGTTGCCAAAGTCGCTGATTCAAAGCACGGGCGATCGCCTTCTGCGCCAAATTGTTCGCCAGGTTTCCACGCGGCTAACTCACAAAGTGTTAGAAGATTTTCACCAAACTCACGGAATCCCCATTCCCAAACGTTCTAATCGCTGGTTTTTCCGCAAATCTGAAATGAATTTAGAGAACAAATCTGTAGAAGAGTAACCCGCCTGCAATCAGCAAAAAATTGTTAGAGTATGATGCTAGAGTAGAACGGCTGTTCTAATACAAAGGCACTACTGGTTGTGGTTTGGGACTGAATGGGGTTTAAACGCTTACTTTTGGCTGCTGGTCTGATCTTGGCAGCGCGGATCTTTACTTTTTTCTTGCCAATTCAGGGCGCTCCTGATTTTGGTAACGTGCCATGGACTGAATCTGAATCAAATCAGCCCTATGGTTCTTTGCCAGCCGCCATTTTCCCGGTTTCACCGAACGCAGATAGTCGTAATCCAGTTCAAGCTGAACTGGATGTAGCGCAAGCTCCCTCAGCTATCATTCCCTTATCTGCTACGGGGTGCAAATCGGCAGGTGCAGCAGTGGTTACCGTTTATGCAGGGCGAGAGATTGGCTCTGGTAGCATTGTCAGTGCTGATGGGTTGGTGTTGACCAATGATCATGTGGTCAGCCGCCTAGGTAAGCGATCGCTTTACATCGAAACCCTCGAAGGTATCCGCTACGATGGGCAGGTAATCGCAACCGATCGCCGTAACGATTTGGCGCTGGTTCAGATTGAGACTCAGGTTGTGTTGCCCATTGTGCCGCTAGCTACTGATCAGGTTGCCGAAGTGGGTCAATCGGTTTGCGCGATCGGTAGCCCTTTGGGTGAGGCGGGAGTGTTGACCGAAGGACGTTTGCTTAAAATTCGCTCGAATGGAGATTTGGAGTCAGATGTTTTACTCAAACCAGGAAATTCTGGCGGACCGTTGTTGAACGCCGAAGGAGAAATGATTGGCGTAAATAAAGGGGTTGCCAAGCGGTCTGAGACGGGTGAGGGCGATCGCAATAGTTTTGCCACCAGCACTGACACTGTTAGAGCATTTATCCAGCAAAATCGTTTGAGCCGCTCATCCATTGAACCTAACAAGTAAGGGGTGCAGAAGTTAATTTCTGTACCCCCATAGAAGAATTCAGCAACAGTTAAAGAAGTGAAATTTACTCCAAATAGTCCGCAGCGAACCAGTTACCATCGGGAAGTTGTTCCCAAGCGTATCCATCTTGGTAAACAGTGCCATCGACTGTAGGCAAGTAGGTGCCATCGTCAGCTCCATCTTCAATGGCATACCCTAACCCTGGACCAGAGCGAATATTCAAACCGATGCCGCTATTAGTGCTGACAACGCCGCCGCCATCGCTGTAAGATATGGGACTGTAATAGTAATCATCATAATGATGATGGTGATAACTGACTTCTTCGTAGCTGGTGGGTTCGTAGTAGTCACCCACATACTCTGTAGCAACCCAGCCGCCAGAAGCCTCGCGCTGCCAACTGTAATCATAGGAGACGACTTCGTCGCCATAGATATTTACCACGGTGCCATCTTCCAAGCCGCCAATGCGCCGATAG
>Ga0105044_10011588_pt1 | contig 12005 bp, 8 predicted proteins | sample MAT01_FD_78092 | JGI IMG/M metagenome (GOLD analysis project Ga0105044, IMG submission 78092) | Freshwater microbial communities from Lake Fryxell liftoff mats and glacier meltwater in Antarctica - MAT-01 | ecosystem: Environmental > Aquatic > Freshwater > Ice > Liftoff microbial mat | place...
GTGTGCCCAAATCTCACGACGCAACATCTCCGGAGTCTTACCACGCAGCACGTCCATCGCCAGCGTCTGATTGATGTCTCGAATCGAAAGTTCCACACGCCAACGATGATGGTACAACTCCGCGATCTCACTTCTGCTGTATTGCTTGGCATCCAAAAGCGTCGTCGCCACGATGATCTCTCGCGTCCAGAATCCCGGTCGATCCACACGGAAACGGACCTCTCGAACCGTCAGCGTTTGGGGCATTGCGTCATACGTCGATTGGTCCATCCAGTCGAGCCCGGGATCCTGCGCGAAAGTTCGCAGGGTGGTGGGAAAGTGGGTTGTGATGCGTAAGAAGAAGACATTGAGGCCGACCTCGCCCGAACGACGGCGTCACCTGTCGGAGCGTGGAAGACCTCAATGTGAGATTGACGTTAGCGTTGGAAGGCCCGATGACCAAGGCAGCAAAGCTGCCAAACCCTGAATTTTACAGATGCAACGGGTGTCGCAGGACAGACTATGCGCCCGGTTTGACCAGAAACCTCGGAAGAGCCATTCCATCCTGCCCCCGGCTCACCTCGTGCTCCTCGCGGCGACGGTCGCACAGGCAAACTTCACGAGCCGGTTCAACAGCGTCTTCGGCGTCGAACTGCCCTGATGAAGGAGAGTTCCCCATGCGTCCGCTCGTCTTGATCGCGTCAGCCCTGCTTCTGGTGGCGGGCGTATGCCCGGCAGACGACCCACCGGCCGGGCCGCCGGTAGTGGCCAAACCCGAGGCGTTCAAGACGCTCGTGAACCCGGCCTGTTCGCACTGCCGGGACGAGGCGAAACGCCGCGTCGTCGAACTGAAGCCCGAAGACCGAGTGCTTTCGTGGACCCGAGGGTATTCGGACGGCGGGGCCATCCCCTACCGCTTCTTTCTGAACCCGTATCGCGTCATTTCGGACAGCTACGGTGTGTTCGTGTACGACCCGGACGCGGGGTTCTCGCGTGGGTTCGCCCCGTCCTACGAGTTCCGCTTCCACGGCTGGCGAAACGGCGTGATGGTCATGAAACACAAGGACGGCACGCTTTACTCGTGCCTTTCCGGGGTGGCCTTCGCGGGGCCGAAAAAGGGAACGCGGCTGAAGCCAGTCCCGACGGTCGTGAGCGATTGGGGGTGGTGGTTGGAGAAGTACCCGAACGCCGTCGCTTACCACATGTTCGACAAGTATCAGCCCGTCGAACTCCCCACGAAGGATGACCCGGATTCGGTCAAGTCCAGAGGGAGGCCGGACCCGCGGTTAAACGCGAGCGAAGAGGTTCTCGGCGTCTGGACGGGAAAGACCGCACGAGCCTACCCCATCGCGGCCGTGGAGAAGAGCGGTATCGTCGCGGACGACATCGACGGCGAACCGCTCGTCACCCTCTGGGAGCCGAAGACCAAGACCGCATCGGCTTACCGCCCGCTCGCGTCACAGCCGAGAAAGTACAAGGCTCCCGAGCCGGACGCCTCCGGAGCGTCGAAACTAGACGAGGGCATCCCGACGCCGGAGGGAACACCCGTCGTTCCGGCTCGGAAAGTCACCCTCTCACTTGGTACAAAGGACGCCGCCGGTCGGTTCCAGGACGCGGAAACGAAGTCGCTTTGGGATGTAGCCGGTCGGTGCGTCGCGGGGGAACTGAAAGGCTACACCCTCGAATGGCTCGATAGCGTTCAGGTGAGGTGGTTCGCCTGGGCCGCCGAGTACCCCGACAGTTCGCTTTTCGCGGACCCGAAGCCCGCCCCGCCGACCCCGGCCGAGGCGAACAAGACGGTGAAGGCCGTCGCCGGTACGGCCGAGTTCTTGCGACTTTTGCCAAAGCCCTTCGCCACCGTGAAGGCCATCGACTCGAAGGCCCGCACCGTGACACTACTCGCCGATGGAGAAAAGGAGCCGAAGACGTGGCCGCTCGAACCCGACGCCGAGGTGAAAGTCGGTGGGTGGTGGGGCCGACTCGACCAGTTGAAAGCCGGTGACCGGGTGTGGGTGTGGCTGAAGCTCGACCGGAAGAAGAACCCGGTCTCGGTCGTCATGCTCGCCGACGAAGTGACCGAGTGGGACATGCACGGGGGGCTGCGGCTGAAGAAGGGTGAGGAGCCGAGGTTCGCCCCGGACGTGGTGGAGGCGAGGCGGAAGGAGCAGAAGGCGTGGCTGCGGAAGCGGTGGGCGGACGAGGGGCTGCCGGGCACCCTCACCTTCCACCACGTGTTTAGCGGGGAGCTAGAACTCACCCTCGACCACGAGGCCATGCGGTGGGGCCGCTCGCTCGCCGCAGGCGACACGGTCCACATCCAGGCCGAGCCGCCCATCAAGGCCGTCGTGAAGGCCGTCACCCCGTGGCGGGAACGGACGGTGCTTCGGCTCGTGGTCGGCGAACTCGAATCGTCCGAGTTGAAAATCGGCCAACGGCTCACGCTCAAGATGACCCCGCCAGCCGAAGCCGTCGAGACGAGCGTTTACCCTCCCGACATCGGCCGGGAGCGGTCGAAGGCCGAGCGTATCGAATGGTTTCTCGCAAGCACGTATTGCACGTGCGGGGTGAGTAAGGACGTTTGCACCGGGCACTTTTACACGCTCGCAAGCTGTAACCCGAATGGGTGCGGGATGCCGAACCGCCGTCGGGACGACCTCGGGAAGATGATTGACCAGGGGATGACCGACCGGCAGATTTTCGACGAGCTTCTGAAGGACGCCGGCCCGCTGCTGTTGCGGCCGCACCTTATGCCTTGAGGGCGAGCATCTTCGAGTAGATCGAGACGTTCTACAACCGGGTTCGGCGACACTCGGCTCAGGGCTACCTGTCGCCTGCCAACTACGAAGCGGCACAGACCCAATAACCCTTAACTCCGTGTCCGTTTTTCGTGGGGACCGACGGCAAGAGTCAGGCCGGGCGGAAGAGCTTATACGAGGTCATCGCCAAGACCCTGCGAGGTGCCGAACAGGTTTTGCTGTTCGGGATCGGCACGGGTCGGAGCAGTGCGATGGAGGTGTTGCTCGCCGACCTGAAGGAACACCACCCGGACGTGGCCGCGAGGGTCATCGGCTCGGTCGTCGTGGACGCACACCACACGACCGAGGATCAACTGCTTGCGAAGGCTCGGGAGTTCTACGCCGAGTACAACCGAAAGTAGGGCGACAGACCGGCGACCCCCGCCGAAGCGGGTCCACACGACCGCGAAAGTCCACCTCGAAACGACGGCCGACGGGTTCTCGATCCCGGCCTCCTTCCCGATCCGTGCGATGACCTTTCCCACCCACTCGGCGTCCGGCCGCTGGTGGCGGGGTTTCCTCCCGAGGTTCGTTTGCAATGACGTCAGGTTAAACACCCATCTCGGTCTTTGCTCCACCGGCGTCTCCGTGAGTACGGCCTCGAACCAGGGCAGGAGCGGGATGCTCTCCCCAGTGTCGTTCTTCTGCATCGCCGCCGGGATCTCCAAGACCGCGAGTTGGCCCACTTTCCAGACGGGGCGGATGGAACCGGGCTTGTCCCATGAGACGTGCATCAACTCGTCGAGTCGGAGGGCTGAAGACCACAGCCCGCGAAGGACGTGCTTCCAGGACTCGGCGGCATCCTCCCCGACGACCTTCCCCGTGGCATCGAGCACCTTTCGGAACTCGTCGACGGTGATCGGCCGCCCGTTCATGACCTTCTGCTTTGACGTCTTGATCTTCCGCAGCTTCGGGGCGGTCGGAAGCCATCCCTGGAGGTACGCCCAGTTCACGGCCGAGAGGACGCTGTTCATGTACCCGCGGACGGTGTGGGCCGAGCGGGGTTTCTTGCGACGACTCTGTTCACCGGCGAGGAATTTCGCCTGGAGCCGCTGGAGGGCGTTCTGGTCGGCGAAGTCCGCGAGCGTCTTCGGCTTCAGGATCCGCTCGGCGAGGTCGAGGCGGCTCTCGGTGTGGACCGAAGTACTGTCCCGCACGGTCCCGTAGATCTCGTTCAAAGTGCGCGAGTTGATCATCGCAGCGTATACCGAACCAAGCGTATTCTGGGAGCGAAAGCAAGGCATCTGCCGGAGTTGGAATCTGCTGGCCGACGCTCAATGCTATGCCAACCTCGAAACGACCAATAGCCTAATACACATCGCCCGGAGCGGCCGGAGCGACGACTGAATGCAGGGTGAGATTAAGTATGGCTATCTACCGATACGCGAAGCTCCCGCAGCGGCCGAACGACCCGACCCGGCGTTACCGGATAGTGCGGATCGATGAGCACGTGGGCGACATCGAAATCGAGTGGGACGCTCCCGACGGCGCGAGCGTCCTGTTGAGCGTGGTCTGTCTGCCGGTGCTGTCGGCTACCGAGCGGGAAGACTCGCTGGCATCGGCCGAGCAATTCACCGATGAACTCGTCACCGGCTGGGGGCTTCAGGTGACCGAGCCTCAAAAGGAAGAGTGGTTGGAACAGCCCGACGGGACTGTTCGGATGCGACTGGAATATCGTGTCGTTTAACCTGTGGAATGCTAAGGCTTCCCCACCGCCACGCCTTTCTTGCGGAGTGCGTCTTCCAGTTTGGCTTGGTCGGTCTTCGTCGGGTCGATCAGGGCCGTCACCTTGCCTTCCTTGAAACTGGCGGTCGCTTGTTCCACACCGTCGATGCCCGCAATCGCCTCGTAGGCCGCCAGGCAGCACGCCTTGCAGTCGAGGCCCGCAGCGGGGATTGTAACCTGTTTTAGCTTATCGCGGGCTGTAGTCCGTTGCGGCTTGATCCCGAACGTGCTGTGTGTCACCGACCGTAGTTTCTGGTCAACCCGCTCGATGAACTGCTCCGGCTTCACACTGGGGAAAGCCTTGGCGGGCACGAACTCGACGGTGATTTCGGCGTCATCGAAGTTGACCGCGACCAAAGTAAGGTCGGGCAGTTCCTTGAACGCGGTGGTCAAATCCTTCTCCCGGTCTGGCGAGAACATCCCAAGTACCCGGTAAGTGAACCGCTCGGATTTGGCCGGTTTATCGTCGGCCACGACGAAGTTCGAGAAGAGCGACACGGCCAGCACGAAGGCCGCCGAGCGAAAAAGTCGGAGTGCGATCATCGGTGTCCTCAGCGGGTTTGGAACAGGCGGCTCTGAACCAGTTCGTAAATGAGGGTGCGGATACCTGCGCCGTTCTTATTGGTGGCTGTGACGATGGCCGCAATGTCGGCGCGGTCAGCGAACGACACCCCGCGACCTGTCGAGTAGACCGCGAACTGGCGGGTCAGGTTGGCGAGCAGCGCGTCGCGGTCGGCGGCAAGCAGGGCTTGGAACTCGACAAACCCAGAGAATTTCCGTCCGTCAGGTAGCACCCCGCTTGAATCGACCTTTGGGCCGAGTTTGAAGCCGATGCCGATGAATGGGTCGATGTTCCCACGCGGAGCGGGGTCGCCCGCGCCAAGCGAGCGATAACGGCTCCGGTGCCCACCGATGACATCGAATTCTTCGAGCGCGAACCCCGGCGGGTCCATCTTCGCGTGGCACGCCGCGCAGCTTGCGTTCGAGCGGTGCTTGTCAAGCTGTTCGCGGATCGTGGTCGCGCCTCGAACGTCAGGCTCAACGGCGGCGATATTCGGCGGCGGCGGGGCAGGGGGCTTCCCAAGCATTCGATCCATGACGAACGCCCCACGTGGGACCGGCGATGTCGTGGTGCCGTTGGCTGTCACTTTGAGGATGGCAGCTTGAGTCAGGAAGCCGCCGCGACTCGACCCGGCCGGTAGCGCCACCCGGCGGACTTGCGACCCACTGACTCCCGGAATCGCGTAGTGGGCGGCCAGTTTGCTGTTGAGCATTGCGAAATCCGACTTCACGAGATAGTCGGCCGTCAGGTTCTTGTCCAACAGTTCGCGGAAGTACGCGCGGGACTCGGCCAGCATCGAGTCTTGCAGGTACGGGCTGAACTCGGGGTACAACTTGCGATCCGGGTCGTTCGCGGCTATCTGTCGGAGCTTCAACCACTGACCCAGGAAGTCCTCGACGAACCGCAGCGACCGCCCGTCGGCCAGGAGTCGCTCGACTTCACTTTTAAGCGTCGCACCGTTCCGCAACTTGCCGTCCGCGGCCAGTTTGGTGAGTTGGCTGTCCGGCATCGAGTTCCACAGGAAGTACGACAGCCGACAGGCCAGGGCGTGATCGTCCAATTCGCCACCCGGTTCGACATGGTACAGAAAGTCCGGCGAACAAAGCGCTGCTCGGTACACCCATCGCATCGCCGCCTCGAAGCAGTCGCCGGCAGTAAGTCGCTTGGCGGCTTGCGCGACGTACTGCTTGCGGACGTCGGCTGAAACGGGTCGTCGGAAGGCACGCGGCAGGAAGTCGGCGAGGAGTCGGTCGGCGTCTTCGAGTGGCTTCTCGGCGGTTACCGTCCAGGTGCCTTCCACCGAGTCGGGCTTGTTCTTCGCCATGAACAGTTGCTGTCGGTCCGCTGTCCGAGGTGGCGGTCGGACACCGGCGTTGTCCTTGGGATTGAAAGCTTTGATGGGTAACTCGCCGAAGAGTCGGCGGTGTCCGACTGGCGGCCATGTGTCGTGAATCGGCCCTTCGACGTCCAAATAGTCGCATGCGATGCCCGGACCGGTGAACGCCATTGCCCGCCCCTTGCGGGAATAGTTGACCGCCGGTGCCAGTGACGCGGTGTTGTACCCAAGCGTCTCGCGCGGGTTCAGCCACGTCACGATGTCGTGCTTCTGCTCGTCGATGGACGGCGCGTCGTAGTAGCCCAGCACGGTGCTCGGGTGCCCGCCTCCGCGACCGTCACCGACCATCTGTACGACGGCTAACCGCGCTGCCTCGGTGCCCCGCGCCGGCAAGACTTTTCCCTTGTCCCACCCGAATGCCCACAGGGCCGTGGTGATCTTGTAGCGGCCGGGGTAGATGGCGACGAACTCGCTGAAATACGGGTTGAACGACTCGTCTTCGTGGCGGAACAGCCCGACGCTGGAGCCGTTGCGGAACACGCCCAGGCGGTCGTGCGCGCCCTGGTCGAGGTGCCCCTGCTCGCCGGCCGGCGGGAAGTCCGGGTCCGGCTTCTTGTCTTTGAGCAGTACGCCGTCGCCGTTCATGAGGATGTGGGCGGCGATGTACGACGACGCGAGCGAGATTCGCTGCTTGACTGGCTTCGGTGCGGTCGGCCGGGTGGCGACCACAACATCAAGGATGCGGTCGGCGGCTTCGAGATACTTCGTCAGGTTCACATGGGACAGGTCGAGGGCGTCACTGTTCTTGTCGAACCCGTGAACGGAACCGTCGGCGGGTAGTTCAGCTTGGAGGAGCAGGCCGGGCACGTCGAACAGGTCGCGGACGGTGTTCTCGTACTCGACGCGGGTGAGCCGACGGAGGCGCGTTTTGCCGTCGGCCACGGCCGCTTTTCGCTCCGCCTCCACCAAGTCATCGTGAAGCGACTTTGTCGCCGCTGTCACCTCCGCGGCCGGCGGGCGCGGTTTGTTCTTCGGCGGCATTTCCCCGGCCGCGACGCGGTCGTGGATGTTCACCCACCGCGCGACGTTGTCCGGGTCGGTCGGAGTGAACTTCAGGGCGGTGAGGTCAAGCCCGCCCTCCTTGGTGTCCGCGTCGTGGCAGGAGGTGCAGTGGGCCTCGAAGAACTTGGCCGGCGGTGCGGCAAAGGCCGGGGAAGATAGGAGAAGAAGGCTCACGCAAATGAGCAAGAGGCTCACGCAAAGCCGCGAAGACGCCAAGAGGAATTTCATAGAAGCACGGCCCAAGGGTGAATTGTTGCGGTTTCATTGCGTGCTAGCGGGTTTGCGTGAGAATTGCTTCCTTCCTCACGCCAAGTCCAGGCCGCGTAGTGTCCCCTTGCCGGTCGAGAATTCCCGCGTTTCGATCCCGAGTCTCTGGAGCATAGACACGAACAGGTTGGCCAGCGGGTAGTTGTTCTGCGTGTCGAACGCCAGGTGCTGGCCGTGCTTAAACCCGCCGCCGGCGAGCAGCACCGGCAGATTCATGTTCGAGTGCGAGTTCGCGCTGCCCATGCAGGTGCCGTAGAGCACCATCGTTCGGTCGAGCAGCGTGTCGCCCGCTTCCTTCGACTCGGACAGACTTTTGAGCAGACCCGCGAGCACATCGAACTGACCTTCCTCCTTCGCCCGCAGTTCGGCGAGCACCTCGGGCCGGTTCCCGTGGTGAGTGATGTTGTGGATGACGGTTGTGTCGATGAACACCGACACCAGGCGGGACGAGTCGGTTTCGAGAGCCAGCTTGATTACGTCGAACATCACTCGTGTCTGACGGGCGAACTCGCGGTGGTCCTTTTCGTCTTCCGGTGGGGTCGCGGTCACCTTCGGTTTCGGCTTGTGTTCCCACGCCTCGGCGGATTGCATCCGCTGTTCGAGGTCGCGGACGGACGTGAAGTACTGGTCGAGCCGTTGGCGGTCGGCCGGCGACAGCGATTGACTCAATCGTTTGGCTTGGTAGCCGACGAAGTCGAGGGTGCTGCACCCCTGGCGGATGGCCTCGACATTGGCCGCCACCTCGGCGGGCTTACCTTGGACGAACAGCTTCTCGAACAGTTTCCGCGGGCTACGCTCGATGGGGATGGGGGCTCCGCTGCGGGTGTAGCTGAGCGTTTGCCCCTCGTTCCCGACGCCCAGCACGAGGGAAGGGTAGCGGGTGCGGTTCCCGATCTGCTCGGCGGCGTATTGATCGAGCGACACCCAGTTCCGGAACCCGCCGCGTTCGGGGTGCGGTGTGCCCGTGAGGAAACACTTCTCGGCCGCGTGGGCACCCGTTACGCCGGGGTGGCTGACACCCGAAAAGACTGTGAGTTGGTCGCGGAACGCCTTCAATCGCTCCAGGTATGGCGACAAGGCGTAATCCTTGCCGGCCTTCTCGGGGAAGAAGAACTGCGGCAGGATTCCCATGTTCGTCTCAATCGCAATCATTCGACGCGGGATTTCCGGCTTGTCGGCGGCGAAGGCCGGACGCATGGCGTCGAGCAAGGGAAGGGCGATTGCGACTCCCGCGCCGCGCAACAAGGTCCGGCGGGACAACGGTCGCGGGGCGGGCGAGAAGAACGATGACATAGTGTTGGGATGGGTTGGATGGTGGGATCGCGGAGCCGCACGGGCCGGTAACCAAATACTAATCCGATTCGCGGCCCAGGTCTACTTCGAGCCGGCGAAATCCGTCATTATGGTAGAAGGCCCGGTTTGTGTTACGGGGGCCACCTGCGCATGCGAAGTAAGTGAAGCAAATGACGCCGCGGAAGCCTTCCGCGGCGCAATGCGTTTCTGGTAGGAGCTACAAGAATTGTTAATTGAAGTGGAAGAACTACACGGTCAGGAGTCGTCTTTACCGAGTCGGGCGAGTAGGGCCGCAAGGTCGTAAGTTTGGGTGTCACCCGTGGTGTTGGGGCAGCCGTCGTCGGCCAGTCGTTGGAGATCGGTACGGTCGATGTGATCGTTCTGCATCATGAGCCCTCGAGTTTGGAAGGTTACCAGGCCGCATCCCTGCCCCCGGCGTCGAAATGTGATGCAATCCCGAGGCCGGAACGGCGTGAAAGTTCGGCGAGTAGTTGAAAGCCTCGACGGGTTGATCGCTGTTGTCCAAAAGCGATTCCCAACCATCCCAGCTTCCAATTAGCCCGATACCTTCTCACCCCGCTATTAGTTTGCCACGCCGAGTACCCTGGTGGGCCATCGCGGGGAGTCGGACTCGAACCCGGCTGCCGCGACCTACTTCGCTCTGCACGGTAATCGCGCCGTCCAGAGCGGCGGCGCGGTGGGTGGCCAGGTCCAGTTAAACATCGGCGTGCATGAGCATGGTGCGAGCGGTCGCCCCCGGCCGGCGAACCAGCGAGCGGACGCGGGCGAGCAACTCCTCGCCAGTTTATTTTGCCACGTTGCCGTAACCTGTTCGTAACAGTCGCGCGGCCTTCCCATCGCGTCGGTGGTCTGCCCCGTCTTATAATCGGGCGGCTCTTCCGATCCTCTGTCCGTGTTTGAGGTGTGCCATGCTGTTCCTTCGCCTTGCTCTCCCAGTCTTTGCGGTGGTGCTGGCCGTCGGCGGTCAGGCCCGCGCTGCTGGTATGCTGATTCCCGACGATGTGAAACTTCCCCCGCTGGCGATGGTGAACCACAAGGTCACCGCCACGATCGAAGAACAGGTGGCCATAACCACCGTCGAGCAAACCTTCCGCAACCACACCGACCGCAACCTCGAAGCAACGTATCTGTTCCCCGTGCCGAAGGGCGCGAGCGTGGACAAGTTCACCATGTGGGTCGATGGCAAGGAAACGGGCGGCGAACTGCTCGACGCCAAGAAGGCCAACGCCGTCTACACTGAGATCGTCCGGCGGACGCAAGACCCGGGTCTTCTCGAATACCTCGGCAACAGCATGATGCGCCTGCGGGTTTTCCCGATTCCGCCCAAGGGCGATCAGAAGGTGAAGATCAGCTTCAAGTCCATCGCCGGCAAGGACGGTAACCTCGTCGAATACATCTATCCGCTGAAGACGGACGGGAAGGGCACCCGCACTTTGGAAGAGTTCTCCGTCAAGATCACGCTGAAGTCCGCGCACCCGATTCACAACATCTACAGCCCGACGCACGCCATCACGACCACCCGCAAGGGCGACAAGGAAGCCACCATCGAGTTCGAGCGGAACCAGGCCATCCTCGACAAAGACTTCCAACTGTTCTACGGCTTCGGCGACAAGGATATCGGCCTCACGCCGTTGCTGTACAAGCCGATCACCACGGAAGACGGCTACTTCATGTTCCTCGTCTCGCCGCAAGTCGAGACCGAAATGAAGCGTATGCCGCGCGACCTCGTGCTCGTTCTCGACGTGTCCAGCAGCATGTCGGAAATCAAGATGGCCCAGGCCAAGAAGGCCCTGAAGTACTGCCTCGGACAGCTCCACGCCGATGACCGCTTCGCCGTCATCAAGTTCTCGACGAGCGTGACGCCGTTCCGCGACAAGTTGGTGCCCGCGAACAAGGATTATCTCGAAGCCGCGACGAAGTGGGTGGACGGCCTCAAGACCAGCGGCGGCACAGCGATTCTGCCCGCCCTTGACGAAGCCCTCGGCATGCGCACCGACGACGCCGGCCGGCCGTTCACGGTGGTGTTCTTCACCGACGGCTTGCCCACGGTTGATGAACTCGACGCGGACAAGATCGTGAAGAAGACGCTCGCCAAGAACAGCGCGAACACCCGCATCTTCACGTTCGGCGTCGGCGACGACGTGAACACGACCATGCTCGACCAACTCGCCGAAGCCACGCGAGCCGTCAGCACCTACGTTCGCCCGGCCGAAGACATCGAGTCGAAGGTTGCCAGCTTGTACTCGAAGATCAGCCATCCGGTTCTGACGGACGTGAAACTCTCCGTAGGCGAACTCATCCGCCTCGAAGAAATCTACCCGCCGAAACTGCCGGACCTGTTCCACGGCACGCAACTCGTCGTGATCGGCCGCTACAACGGGCACGGGCACACGGCCGTAAGGCTCACCGGCATGGTCGGCGCGGAGAAGAAGGAGTTCATCTACGAACTGACCTTCCCGGAGAAGACCGCATCCGACACCGGTAAGGACTTCGTGGAACCGCTGTGGGCACGCCGCAAGGTCGGCTTCCTGCTCGACCAGATTCGCGCCAACGGCGAGAAGAAGGAACTCATCGACGAAGTGGTGTTGCTCGCCAAACGTTACGGGATCGCAACGCCGTACACGAGCTACCTTGTGGTGCCGGACGGCCCGATGCCCGTCCTCTCGCGGCCGACCGCGGGTGGCCCGAAGGGGCCGATGCCGTTGCCCGCGATCGCGGCTCCGCTCGGTGGCGGTGGCTTCGGCGCGCTGCCCCCAGGTATCGCGGGTGCGCCGGGCGGCAAACCGGGCCGCGTTGAGGACTTCGCCAAACTGCAAGCCGAAGACAAGGGAGACGGGAAGGGCGGTATTGGTAACCATCGGGGTGCCGTCGCCGAGGCTCAGATCAAGGATGCCACCGAGAAGTTGAAGGAAGAGAAAGACCCCGCCGTGCGGGCGAAGCTGACCGAAGATGTCCTCCGCTTCCA
>Ga0105044_10011590_pt1 | contig 12004 bp, 8 predicted proteins | sample MAT01_FD_78092 | JGI IMG/M metagenome (GOLD analysis project Ga0105044, IMG submission 78092) | Freshwater microbial communities from Lake Fryxell liftoff mats and glacier meltwater in Antarctica - MAT-01 | ecosystem: Environmental > Aquatic > Freshwater > Ice > Liftoff microbial mat | place...
CAACGAGGGCGATTCGCGGATGTCATCGGTGTTCTCTTTGAAGGCGAGGCCGAGGATGGCAACCGTTTTACCGCTGACATCGCCCAACAACTCGTGCAGCTTATCGGCAACGTGCTTGCGCTGGAAAGCGTTAATTTCGGTGACAGCGTTCAGCAATCGCGGGTGCGCGCCCGCCTCCGCCGCCATAAACGTGAGCGCTTTCACGTCTTTAGGAAAGCAACTCCCGCCGTATCTGACGCCCGGTTGCAGAAAATGATGGCCGATGCGCTTATCAAAACCCATGCCGCGTGCGACCTCAATCACATCCGCGCCGAGGCGTTCACAGATGTTGGCGATTTCGTTGATGAAGCTCAGGCGCGTCGCCAAAAATGCGTTGGAAGCGTACTTAATCATCTCCGCCGTGCGGAGGTCGGTCATCATAATTGGCGCACGCAATGGCAGATAAATCTGAGCGACGGCCTCCGCCGCCCAATGGTCTTCCGGGGTTGACCCCAAAACCGTGCGATCCGGCGTCACAAAATCCTGCACTGCCGACCCCTCGCGCAAGAATTCCGGGCAACTCACTACGCCAAATTTAATCGGAGTCGGTTGATTGTTGCGGATGACATTAGAGACCATATCACCCGTCCCCACCGGCACAGTTGATTTATTAATGATAACCAGCGGGCGAGTCATGGTCTTGGCGATGGTGGCGGCGGCGGCGCGCACATACTTCAATTCTGCCTCGCCATCCTCACCTTCCGGCGTCCCGACGCAGATAAAGACGAATTCCGCGTCTTTCAAACCATCCTCATACGAGGTGGTGAAGCGCAGCCGCCCAGCCTGCACATTGCGCTCGACGATTTCACGCAGTCCCGGCTCATAAATCGGCATGTGACCGGCATTGAGCGAATCGATCTTGGCCTGATTGATGTCTACCGTCACCACTGAATTGCCGAGGTCGGCAAAACAAGTGCCATTGACCAGCCCGACGTAACCCGTCCCGACGACACAAATCTGTTTCACGTTGCGCCCTTTCTTTTGAGGATGCGATAATTAACGTTGCACGCGCTTGGCTAGAAGGATGTCTGGCTTACCAAAGCCGTTGGCATCAGGGATGACGCCGACGATCACAAAGCCAAGTTTTTGATAAAACACAAACGGATGCCCTTGCCGGTCCTTTATGAATTCCAGATGCGCCAACGGATTCGGATAGATATCTACCCCACCCACTGAGGTCAAGCCGGTTTCATCATCCGAACCAAGATACAACGTCAAGACTCCAGCATCGGCGGCGCGGGCTTCCAGCGCGTTCATCAACGCTCGCCCAATCCCTTGCCGCGTCATATCCGGGCGCACGGCCAGCGGGTGGACTTCCCAGACATGGCCGTCATACATTGACAACGCGCCAATAATCCCGGACGGCTGCCCCGCGCTATCAAACGCGATCAGTGTCGCCTCGCCATTGTGTTCTAACATATCCAGTTCTTGCAACGCCGATTCGATGGTCGGCCATGCCTCTGGGTGGTCTTTGGCGAACGCATCCACAATCAACTGCGCCACATCCCAACGCTGTCCGGCGTCTAATACACTCAAATCGACAAGGTTCACCTTCACCCTATTTATCCCTCCGTCAGCAAACGATGAGCCGCCCGCCGCCCGATCTCAATCGCATAATTCGTGCCTCTATCCCACGGGTAGACTTGGCTCATGCTCGCCCACCACACGCCCTCAACCGGCGTCTTGAGGTCGGGGAGTCTTTCGCTGTGATTCACGCCCGGCACGGGTTGGGCGTATGGCGCACGCCACACCCATGATTTACGCACCCACGACGGGTCAAAATCAGGGTTAACGGCCTTCAACGTGGGCAGAAAACGCTCGACCAGCGCATCATCGCTCAGCGTGAAATATTCGTGATCGGGCGGCACATAATCCCCGCAATAAACGATGACATCCCCGCCGTAATTCGCCTTATCAAGATAATTGGTATGCTCGACCAGCGCCAGAAATGGGAAGCGACTCTTGTGCTTATCCGGGTCATTTGCGGGCAAATTCAGCCAATAGGTCCCGTCCGGCATCACAGATTGTTTGAGCGCCAAGACCACGCATACCGCGCCGATACTCGTCAAACCGCCAACTTTTTGGCCGTATTCAGTCGCTGATAGACCCGGCAGATGTTTCAATAATAGCGCCGGGGAGGTCGTACTCAGCACTCGGTCATAAGTCTCACTCGTGCCGCCCGCCGTTACCTGAATCGAAGCGCCTTCACGGGCGATGCCGCTGACCGGCGTACCCAGTCGAACATCCGCCCCTTGACGGCGCACCGCGTCGGCCAAAGCCTCTAGGAAGGCTTGGAAGCCGCCTTGATACGTCCCCAAGCGCACCGAACGCGCCTTGATACGCGCCCACATCCATGCCATATTAACCTCGGCGTACCGGGTGCTGAACTTGCCAATCAGCAGCGGACGCCACAACTTGTTATAGACTTCCTCGCCCATCCAACGGCGCATCCACGCATCCGCAGTCACTTTTTCCAACGCTCGCCAATTGGGGGTGAGTTTCAGGAATACGCCCGCCAAACCTAATCGGACGATGCCCAGCGGCGACAACGGTAATTTCAGCGCCGAGGCATTCATCTCTGAGCGATAAATCTTGTCATCCAACCAATAACTGGTTTTGGGTCGCGGAAAGAAAATCTTATCGCGCACCCCGATTTCTTCCGCCAAACCCAACAGATCTTTGTCGGACTCAAACCAGTGGTGATAGAATTTTTCCAATTCCCACGCCCAATTATCATCCTTAAACCCAGCGGCCAGCCCACCTACCCGTTCACCGGCCTCGTAAACCGTGACGAGATGCCCCGCCCGACTCAACTCCCACGCGGCGGCAAGCCCTGCTGGCCCCGCCCCGATAATCGCAATCCGCAACGTGCGGCGTTCTGTCATCGCGCTCTCACTTTTCCATACCGTGGCTAACCAGCCCGGCGTATCCTCGGTCACTCGTCACTTTTGTAGTACACCTCAGCCGTTACGATTGCTCATCATCCCACCAGTGAAATCCGCTGGGGAGATTTTCCATCCCACGCGGCGCGGGTTTGGAATCACTCAGGGGAGGAGGCAGACGGGGTGAAAGCCCCGCTATCTCCCCGCCGACGCGCACCAATAAGGCAGATGGGGGTGGTACGGGTCGCTTGAATGCCTTGCTAATCGCCCGCCAAATCGCGCCCAAGCCAATCGCCGCCGACAGTAGATTCACCACCCAACCTACTGGTGAGAAAGCCCCAAGCAGCCCAATCAAGACCGCGCCCACCGCCACGCTCAACAAGCGTTGGCGTCGGCTGAGATCGGCTTGGGTAATCCGGTAAATCAACATGCCTCCCAGCGCAGCTGCTGTCACCGTGCGCGCCACATAAATCACGATGAAATAGAACAGGCCGCCGCCGCCGAGGGTGGTCAAGCTTAAAGCCGTCCCGACCACAAGGCTGAGGGCGTCAATCCGCACCACCCCAATCATCAAGGCGACTATAATCACGCTCAAGACGACCAGCAACGCCAACACCGGGACAGATAACACTACCGCGCTCAATCCGACCACACCGTTTCGTACCAATTTTTCACCGACAGCTTCGACAGAGCGCAGCAGGGAGCGCGGCCATAACCACAGCATCAGCGCGCCGACCAATGACAGCACCAAGACATCTTGTACAACCTGAGCGAAATAAGCGCGCAGCGCGTCAATACGGCTGTCCTCAGCGACAAATTCATCAATTGTCGGGGGGTTCACGGCTTGCGTGAAATCGGTTCTGCCCGCCACGACGCCTTCGATCATCGCCTCAGACGGGCTATTATAGGTCAAATTACCCGCAATCCGTGCGGCGGCGCTCAGGCGCAATCCGGGTTGGGCTTGCTGGGCATTCAGGAAAAAACGGAGTAGCACGCTGACCACCGGGGCGCTGGTGGTCGGCTCAGTCCCCGCCGTGCGCGCCTCAACATCGCCCGCGACAGTGCCAGACAGCGCCAAGGACTCGCCAAAGAACAGCAAATCATCCGTCACAGCGCCTTCTAAGGCCAACTGATAACCAATCATGGTCAGGCTGCCGGGGAGTTGTGCGCCGCTTTCGATTCGCGCATCCGCCGCCAACGCGATTAAATCACCCTGACTCCACGCAATGTCAGAGCCGATGGTCAATGTCCCAGAAGCCACGAGCATGTCTTCGCTAAGGCTGCCGTTCACCGTCAGCGTCCGCGCCACCAGATAGATATCATCAATCACTGTGCCGCTGATTTCGGCGTTAATCGCAACGCCGATAATCGAGCCTTCAACTCGCCCAGCCACCACTAAGTCTTGGCAAATAACGTACAGATTTCCCGCAATGACCCGATCAGCAGGCACATCGCAAGTCGTCGCTTGCAGTGCTTCATTCGCTAAAACGCTGCTGACCATCAAGACAGCCAGAATCAGCGCGACCCAAACCCGTTGCCGCATCGCACGCTCCATAATTCTATTCGCGCAATCATACACGCCGAGTCATACCTCGGTCTACGGACGACTGACAGATGGGGGTGCAACCTCATCCCCCAAATGGGTAGGTATCCCCTACCCTAGCGACGGAAGGACATCACGCCAAAATATGCGAAGATGACATCATCTCAACACATAAGGAATTACCCCAATGTCGAACTCACTTCAAGATTTCAGCGACGGACTAGCCGATGCCGTGGCAGTTGCCAGCCAAAACACCGTCCGCGTCGAGGCGCGTCGCCGCATGTCTGCCAGCGGTATCGTCTGGGAAGGCGGCCTCATCATCACAGCACACCATGTCGTCGAAAAAAGCGAAGGCATCAAAGTCGGCTTGCCTGACGGCAGCACGGTTGAAGCTACACTGGTCGGGCGTGACCCGTCCACCGACCTCGCTGTCCTACGTGTTGAGACCAACCTGACCGGGTTTCAGGTGGCCGAGGGCGAGGCGCGAGTCGGTCATTTGGTGATTGCGGTAGGCCGCCCCGGTAACGATGTGCAAGCCTCATTGGGCATTGTCAACACGCACGTCCACATTCGCCAAGAAACGGCGTTGCAGACCGATGTCGTGATGTATCCCGGTTTCAGCGGCGGCCCGTTGATTGATGCGTCTGGTCGTTTGTTGGGGATGAACACCTCAGCGATGAGCAACGGCAGTCTGACCCTCCCAGTTGCCATTTTGCGCCGTGTGGCCGGTCAAATCACGGAACACGGCAAGGTCAAGCGCGGCTTTATCGGCGTCAGCCTTCAGCCGGTACGTTTGAACGACTCCATTAGTGCGCTCGCAGGCCAATCCAAAGGTCTGCTCATCGTCGGCACGGAACAAGACGGCCCAGCAGATAAGGCCGGTTTGTTTCAAGGCGACATCGTGGTTACGTTCGACTCGCTCAAGGTCGTCCATCTGGAAGAACTGTTGGGGATGCTGAATGGTGAGCGGGTGGGCAGACCCGTCCCCGTTCAGATCGTGCGCGGCGGCCAACTGCATGTGGTCACGGTCACGGTAGGCGAACGCGACTAAGCGCGTGAGTGGTGCGCGGTGGGCAGACCACGCACCGCTCAGATAAGCACATCGTCAAGGGTAGGCCGGTGAGTAGTACCGACCTACCCTTTTTTTGCTTCAACCACTCCCTACGGCCTATACTTTAATCTATAGGCGGGTTTACTCAATAGGCAAAGATAAGGACATAGGCGATGTCAGACCTCGCAAAGCGCGATACTAATGCTTATTGGGCGGTGGTTTTCAGCACGCCATCACGCCCAGAAGCGCATATCATTGTCGGACGCCTCGAAAGTGAGGGGATTCCGGCCATCATCCATTCTGAGGTCGGGCGCGACGCGCTGGGCATCCATATTGGCCGGTTTGGTGAGATTCAAGTTCTGGTTGACGAGTCTCAGGCTCATGACGCCCGGATGATCCTCGATTTCGTTTTTGTCGAAACGTATGAACAAGATACGATGGAACTCCAAGCCCTAGACGATGGTCTGGCGTGGGATGAAAACGATTTCGAGGACGCCACTGGGCTTCCCGCCGATGACGACCATGATGCGGACGTCAAAGTATGATCAACATGACGCTCACTGCGGTTCCGGGAATCCGAGTCGGCCACGCCACAGACCTGACGGGTATCACTGGCTGTACCGTAATTTTATGCCCGCCGGGGACTGTTGGCGGGGTTGACCAGCGCGGCGGCGCGCCCGGCACACGCGAGACAGACCTGCTCCGCCCCGGTCATTTGGTGAATGAAGTGACCGCAGTGGTCTTATCCGGCGGTAGCGCATTCGGCCTCGCCAGCGCCGACGGCGTAATGCGCTGGTGCGAGGCACATGGTTTTGGCTATAAATCCCGTTCCGGCATGATCGTCCCTATCGTCCCCGCCGCCATCCTCAATGACCTCGGCATCGGCGAGTCGGGCATCCGCCCCGACGCAGCGATGGGCATGGCCGCTTGTGACGCGGCCAGTGATGCGCCCGTGATAGAAGGCTGCATTGGCGCGGGGACGGGCTGCCGAATCGCAGGCGGGCGCGGCAACACTTGGGCGACCAAAGGCGGACTCGGCAGCGTAGCCATAGACCTCGGCAACGGGTTAATTGTGGCCGCGCTGGTGGCCGTCAACGCCGTGGGCGATATATTGGATGAATCGGGGCAGATTATGGCAGGTTTGCGCGCTGATGAGGACAAACCCGGTTTTGCTGATATGATGCTGGCCTTCCGTCAGATGTTCAGCGCGCCGCCCGCCGCACAAGGCGAACATACGGTTATTGGCGTGGTTGCCACCAACGCCAAACTCAGCAAAGAAGATGTCAACAAAGTCGCCCAGATGGCCCACGACGGACTCGCCCGTGCAGTAAAACCAGCGCATACCCTGTATGATGGAGATACGATTTTTAGCCTTGCCACCGGCCAAATCACCGCCGATGTTAATTTGGTTGGGGCATACGCGGCGGAGGCGTTCGAACAGGCCATCCGGCGCGGAGTGCGTGCAGCAGTCAGTTTGGGCGGCGCACGCGCATGGCGCGATTAGGCTCTTAACATTCGTCTGTCGAAGTTTAACCGTCCTTTATTGTGGGTATCCGATAATGTTAAGAGCGTCGAAAATCTCGAGGAAAACTATGCCAAAAGTATTGGTCGTCGAAGACGATGAGGCATTGCTGCATAATCTTGCCACTAATTTACGCGGTGAGGGATTTAGCGTTACCACTGCCATAGATGGGCAAGCCGGGTTAGAAAAAATCCGCGCAGAGACGCCAGACCTGATCATCCTAGACATTATGTTGCCTAAACTGGACGGCCTGACCATCTGCCGGATGGTGCGCCACGACTCGTCCATCGCGCACATCCCTATCATCATGATTACGGCTCGTGGCACGGAGATTGATAAAATCGTCGGCCTCGAAAGCGGCGCAGATGATTATGTGGTCAAGCCGTTTGGCCTCGGTGAAATGCTCGCCCGCGTGCGCGCCGTCATGCGCCGTGCGCCGGGTCAATTGGTCGTGCAACAAGACGAACTCATCAGCAATGACCTGCGCCTGAATTTGACCGGGCGGCGCGTGTTTAAAGGTGATGACGAGGTAAAACTCAGCAATAAAGAGTTCGACCTGCTCACCGAACTCATGCGGAATAAGAGCGCCGTCCTCAGCCGTGACTTGATTCTGACTAAGGTCTGGGGTTACGATTACTTTGTCGATAAGCGCACCGTGGATGTCCACATCCGCTGGCTACGCGAGAAATTGGAAGATGACCCATCCGACCCCCGCCGCATCGTCACAGTACGCGGCGTCGGCTATCGGTTCGAGGGGTAAAACACCCACTCCATGGGGGAGTCTATGCTAGAATTTTTGATATTGGCGCTCGGCCTAGCTGTCGGCGCGCTCTGGTTTCGCTATCGTACTGCCCGCCAAGCGTTGATTTCATCGCAGGATGTTTCGTCGCGCCTACGCGGAGACCTTAACCAACGTCAAACGATGGTCAATGAATTAGAATCGGCCATCCGCGCCCGTGATGCCGCCATCAAAGAGCTACAATCCACGTTAAGCGCCGTCAACAATGCTGCCGCCAACCCGCGCCAGCCACCGCCATCTGAATTGGTGCGCGACTTAACGACCCGTGCCGACCTCTTAGCGAGTCTGGGCGACACCACCGAAGACGCGCTGTTGGTGTTGGACAAAGACCTACGTGTATTGACCCAAAATGCCGCCGCACACGAGCGTTTCCCAAAATTGACCACCGGCGTCCGCCTGAACGAGATCACCGACTCCCCCGCCCTACTCTCATTGGTCGAGAACACCGTGGCCTATGGGGATGATGAAATCGAAGAACAAATCATCATAGGCGATCACACACTGCTGGTGCGTGTGCGTTGCGTCAAGCACGACGGGCGCGATTTGCTGGCTTTGGGGCTGCAAAATATCAGCCAACTGGTCAAGTTAAATCGGGCGCGGCGCGATATGGTCGCCAACATCTCGCATGAACTGCGCCACCCCATCGCCAATATCCGCCTGATCATTGACGGCCTATTTCATGACCAAGACAAGCCTAAGCGCAAAAACACCATCAGCAGCATCAAGCAAATCGCGCACGAAACCGACTTGCTGCTCTGGTTGGTACAGTCGATGGCCGACCTCTCGATGATCGAATCCGGTCAGGCGATTGTGCGTATGATTGAGGTCAACTTAGCCGAACTGGTCGAGATGTCGCTTGACCGCTTTAACAGCCAAGCCGAGCGCAAGAAATTGGCCGTCGCCCGCAATATCCCGACCAAGCTGCGCGTGCTGTGTGATCGTGACTTGGCGGTGCGCGTCATCATCAACCTGCTGCACAACGCCATAAAATGGACGCCAGACACCGGCTCAATCACCATCACCGCCACCACTGAAGGCGAAGAAGTCGTCATCAGCGTGCTAGACAGCGGCCCCGGCGTGCCGTCGGATCAAGTCGAGCGCGTTTTCGAGCGATTCTATCAAGTAGACCCGGCGCGCTCAGGCCGTGAGGGGACGGGGCTTGGCCTCGCCATCTGCAAACACATTGTTGAAGCCCACGGTGGGCGCATCTGGGCGGAGGGCAATGACCTCGGCGCGGGCGGGCGCTTCCGGTTTACCTTGCTCAATGCCGACGGCATGTCCTCGCCCGAATTGAACAGTAGCAAAGCCAACGGCAATTAAGCCGCGATTCTAATAGAATTCCCATCACTGGCCTAAACCAGTTGGGTGTAGAATTGTCGTTCGGCAAAATCACAAACGCACCACCCCCGCCTATCCTAAATGGACTGGCGCGTTTGCGTTGCCTCACGCCCGTCCCTAGCCAACCAAGGGAACGCCAACCATGCACCTGATCGGCCTCATTGACAACCTGATTGCCCAGTCCGAATTTCAAGACCGTGTGGCTGCGCTCTCTGACCACACGCCGTGGCAAATCGTCCGTTCAGCCCGCCCGTTCGTCACCGCCGCCCTAGCACGGACGTGGGACGGTCCGATCATCTATATCACGGCGCGCATCAAGCGAGCGTTTGACGTGACTGGGCAGCTTCCGGTCTGGCTGGGTGAAGACGCGCCGGTCTACCGGTTTGGCGAACCCGCGCCACAATTTTATGAGCGTGCGCCGTGGGGTGAGAGCGCCATTCGCTCGCGGGTTGAGGCGCTGCACGCGCTGACTGAATCCGACGAGTCGCATACCCAGCCGGTAATTGTGACCTCGGCGCGTGCGCTACTTCAGCGCACACTGCCCTATCAACAATTCAAGACTGCCACCGTGCGCCTGAAAGTCAAGCAACGTAGCGGCGTCGAGAAGTTGGTCGCTCGCTGGGTCGCCCTCGGCTATGAACCGTCCACGATCGTGACCGAACAAGGCCAGTTCAGTCGGCGCGGCGGAGTCTTAGATATTTTCCCATTGTCTTCGCTGACGCCCATCCGTATTGAATTTTGGGACGACGAAATCGACAGCATCCGCCGATTCGATACATCTACCCAGCGCACACTAGAACGGATAAACGAGATCGTGATCCCGCCAGCGCGGGAAGCCTTCCCAGAAACCGCGCCCGCCATCGCTAAAGCCCTCGCGCCGTGGTTTGATACGCTCAACCCCGAAACCGACCTCGCCCAAGACCGCAACCGCTTGGCATCCGGCGTACCCTTCTCGACGCTGGAACATTATCTGCCTTACCTGACCCATGCCCCGACCAGCTTGTTGAGCTACGCGCCGACCAACACGCTCGTCATCGTTGAGGATGCCGAGGAATTTAACGCTGTCCTCAAAGAACTCATCACCCACGCAGCAGATAACCGCGATAAAGCCGTCCTCGCCAATCACCTCCCCGTTGATTTCCCGCAACCGCACTTGCCGATTACGACTCTGGACGACCTGTTAGGCTCGTTTACCGTCGTCCGTCTGACCAATTCTGGTGAAGATATTTCACCGTGGTTTTCGCCCGGTCAGCGTTTCGGCGGACAACTCAAAACGGCCATGTCCGCGATGCGCGCTCATCTGCGCGGCGGCGGGCGGGCGGTCTTGGTCAGTCAACAAAGCGCCCGCCTGACCGAAGTCTGGTATCAACAAGGCGTCGATGAACGTCTGCCAATGCTCAACGATTTACCCATCATCCCTGAATCGGGCGGTGCGGTACTCATCAATGGCACGCTGCAAGAGGGCTGGACGCTGGACATCGGCACGCCGTTAAGCGTCATCACCGACGCCGAATTATTTGGTTGGGGGCGCCCAGAACAACGCCGCCGCAAGGTCAACCGTCCGGCTCGCTTGCCGGAAGCCGATTATGCGGGCTGGAATGTGGGTGATTTCGTCGTGCATGTCGATTATGGCATCGGTCAATTCCGTGGCACGGTCAAGCGCACGCTGGACAACATTTCGCGGGAATATCTGGAAATTCAATACGGCGGCGGGGATGTGGTTTTCGTCCCAATCCATCAAGCAGACCGTCTAACGCGCTATGTCGGCGTGGATGATAAGCCGCCGACGCTGCACAAACTGGGTCAACAAGACTGGATCAAAATCTCAGTCAAGGCGCGCAAAGCCGCTGAGGAGGAAGCCAAAGAATTGCTGGAAATTTACGCGCAGCGCGCCACAGCGCAAGGCTACGCCTTCAGCATGGACAATCATTGGCAACACGAATTAGAAGCGTCGTTCCCGTATGTCGAGACCGAAGACCAACTGCGCGCCATCCGCGAGGTCAAGCTGGATATGGAGCGCCCCGTCCCGATGGACAGGCTGATTTGCGGGGATGTCGGCTATGGTAAAACCGAGGTCGCCGTCCGCGCCGCCTTCAAAGCGGTAGCCGATGGCAAACAAGTGGCCGTCCTCGTCCCGACCACCATTTTAGCCCAGCAGCATTATGAGACGTTCGCCAATCGCACGGCGGCTTTCCCGCTGCGAATTGAGTTGATGTCGCGCTTCCGCACCGCCCAAGACCAAGCCCGCGTCGCGCCCAATATCATGTCTGGCGAGGTCGATATCGTGATCGGGACGCACCGAATTTTGTCTGACGACATCCAATTTAAGAATCTCGGCCTCGTCATCATCGACGAGGAACAGCGATTCGGCGTCAAGCAAAAGGAACACTTCAAGAAATTACGCTCACAAGTCGATATTTTGACCCTGACTGCCACGCCTATCCCGCGCACCATGTACATGACCTTAACCGGCGTCCGCGACATCAGCATGATTCAAACCCCGCCGGAAGAACGTCTGCCAGTCATCACCCATGTCGGAGAATTTGACGAAGGCATGATTCGCAGTGCCGTCTTGCGCGAACTCGAACGCGGCGGGCAAATCTTCGTCGTCCACAACCGCATCGGGACGATGGACATGATTCGCGAGAAGTTTGAAGAAATCGTGCCGGAGGCGCGGATCATCACCGCCCACGGTCAGATGAACGAGCGCATCTTAGAGTCGATTATGGCGGCCTTCTCACGCGGGGAGTACGACGTATTGCTGTGTACCGCCATCATCGAAAACGGCATCGACATCCCCAATGTCAACACCGTCATCATTGACCGCGCC
>Ga0105044_10011591_pt1 | contig 12004 bp, 9 predicted proteins | sample MAT01_FD_78092 | JGI IMG/M metagenome (GOLD analysis project Ga0105044, IMG submission 78092) | Freshwater microbial communities from Lake Fryxell liftoff mats and glacier meltwater in Antarctica - MAT-01 | ecosystem: Environmental > Aquatic > Freshwater > Ice > Liftoff microbial mat | place...
CTTTAATCGGTTTTGCTTAAACGATTACAAAGCCAACTTCACTTCGTTCAAACTTTGCAAAGTGCAGTTTACTTTAGAAACGTCTTTGCTTAGATTCTTGCCTTTGTTGGCAAGGTCAAGGTTTACATATTCTACATTGCCATTGTTGCGAATGCAAATTTGATGCTCCGCTTTTACAGTTCCATTGGAGCTTAAATACTTTGGATTCACAGAGCCATCATATACAATTTCAGGAACTTTGTCGCCAAACATTGCTGTAAACAATTGCCCAAAAGAAACACTGCCATCAGGTTTGCCAGTGCCGCGTTCAATGGTATTGTCATGGAAGCTAATGCCACCTGGGAACGGGTCATACAAAGTATCTTTGAAAGGCTTTTGCAAAGAAGTGTATGATACTATTGAAGCACTTAATGTGTTGTGTCCTTTAATCTCGTTGTTGTAAACCTGACAGTCGTTGGTAGCCATAATAATGATGCCTGTTCCCGAAGGAATCTCTGCAACAACAGTACCCTTAACAGCAAAGTTTTTTACATTGTTATTGATTACCTTATTGTTGAAAATACGGCAACGGCTTCCGTTTTTCACAGGCAAATCAGGCAAGTCGAATACTAAAATGCCACCAGTATTGTTTTGGCATAAATTGTCAAACACATCTGCATCTATACAATTCTCAATTTCGATCCCAGCAACATTATCATGCACATTGCAATTCTTTACAATAATATTTTTTGATTGACCAACATAAGCACCCGCATCGCTGCTACCGTAAATTTCACAGTTGTCAATCAACACGTTTGTGCAACCAACAGGATAAATACCATACGAACCATTTTGTGTAGAGTGAAGCGGTGTCCAGCCCACTTTTAAATTACGAAAAGTAACTCCATTTGCATCTTGCACTTTTATACAATCACCTTTTGCATCCAGAATGGTAAAGTCTTCTAAAACAATCCCATCAGCAGTGATGCGCAAACCCTCTGCACCATCTTTTTGTCCTTTAAAACTCAGAATGGTTTTGTCTCTTCCTTTGCCGCGAATGGTTATATTTTTTACACCATCTAAAACTAATGGGCGAGCAAAAGTGAATGTACCTTCAGGTAACTCAATGATGTCGCCATCTTTTGCGTTTGCAAATTTTTCTTGTAATTGTTTTTCAAATTCATCATTACTAGCAGATGAAGATTTAGTGTTGCAGGAAATAAGTAAAGAACCTGCTATTGCAAAAGCAATGATTGAAAAGCGAATATTCATGAATTTTTAATTTTTGATGTGCGAATATATGTTTCTAATTTTAATTGCATTGTAAAGAAAATATTTACAAAAAGTAACTTATGAAAAAGGCAGTAATGAACTGGAGCGGAGGTAAAGATTCTTCGCTTGCACTTTGGGAAATATTAAAGCAAAAAGAAGTAAGCGTAGCGAGTTTGCTTACAACTATTAATGGGGCAAATGACAGAATCTCTATGCACGGTGTGCGTTCCGCTTTGCTCGAAAAGCAAGCTGCGTCAATTGGTTTGCCATTGAAGAAAATTATATTACCCGAGATGCCCAGCATGAGCGTTTATGATGATGTAATGCAAACCGCCCTGAGCGAGCTGAAGCAACAAGGTGTGACGCATTCAATTTTTGGCGATATTTTTTTAGAAGATTTAAAAGCCTATCGCGATAGTAAATTAGCCGCAGCGGGTCTGCATGGAATCTATCCTTTATGGAAGCGCGACTCAAAAGAATTGATGCGTTCATTTATTGATAATGGATTTAAAGCAGTATTGGTTTGTGTAAACGAAAAGTATTTAGACAAATCATTTTGTGGCAGATTTATTGACGATGATTTATTGAAAGCTCTTCCAAAAAACGTTGACCCTTGTGGGGAAAATGGGGAGTATCACTCCTTTGTTTTTGATGGACCGGTTTTCAAAAAGCCCATTGAATATAAAATTGGTGAAATGGTATATCGCAATTATTCTAAGCCCCAAAGTAACGATGACAATTGCTACAGCGATTCATCAAATTACGATACGGGATTTTGGTATGTAGATTTAGAGGAGTAATAACTATGTGTGTTGAAACTTCATAGCAATCCATTCTCCCTTTTGAAGTAGTTGCCTTTCCTCTAAAGAAAATGAAGCGCACAATTCGCGAATGATAGGAATGTCTTGCTCAATAAAACCGCTCAATAGAACTTCTCCATTTGGATTTAATAAAGGCATCCAATGATGCAAATTTTCTACAATAATATGGCGGTTGATGTTTGCGAGTATTACATCAAATTTCTCTTCAATGGCAACAGCCGCTTCACTTAAACGAGCATCAATATTTGAATTATTGCGCTGCGCATTTTCTATGGCATTTTGATAAGCCCACTCCTCATGGTCAATGGCAACAGGCACTTCTACACCAAGTTTGTTTGCAAGAATTGCTAGCACTCCGGTGCCTGAGCCCATATCTAACAGCAATTTATTTTTCAAATCCAAACCCAACATCAATTCAATCATGGAGGCAGTGGTAGAATGGTGTCCCGTTCCAAAACTCATTTTAGGCTCAATGATTAATTCTATTTCGGTATTTAGCGGCTCGTGAAATGGTGCGCGAATGCCCACTCTTTCAGCAATAATTACTGGAGGAAAATTCTTTTCCCATTCTTCATTCCAGTTCTTTTGTTCAATAACATTAACTGCAAATTGAACGTGCGAAAGATTATTGGCATCTAATGTCAATCGCACTTCGCCATCATCAATTGCATCCGCTTTAATAAATGCCAATACAGAGATATTTGTTTCTTCAAAACCTTCAAAAGGCAAATCTGAAAGTAAGGCAATCAACCATTGCTGCTCATCTTCGGAAGAAGAGAAAAATTCGTATTGAAGGTATTGCATTGAGTTATATTTCTTTAATGAAATTCATCCTTCCCCCTGCTCAGGCTTCATCTGCGGAAAGAACAACACTTCTTGAATACTCGCTTGGTTAGTCATCAACATGGCTAATCTATCAATACCAATTCCAATACCTGATGTTGGTGGCATACCATATTCTAAAGCGCGTAGAAAATCGTGGTCAATAAACATGGCTTCGTGGTCGCCTCGCTCCATCAACTTTACTTGTTCCTCAAAACGTGCGCGTTGATCTATGGGGTCGTTCAACTCGCTGTAGGCATTGGCAAGTTCTTTGCCGTTTATCATCAATTCAAAGCGTTCTACCAAGCCCGGTTTGCTGCGGTGTTTTTTGGTTAGCGGACTCATTTCTATAGGGTAATCCATTATAAAAGTTGGTTGCACAAATTTCTTTTCGCACAACTCACTGAACAATTCATCTACTAACTTGCCTTTGCCCATTGTGGCGTCCACTTCAATGTGATGTTTTTTACACAAGTTAAATAGTGTGGCTTCATCCAATGAACTCACGTCTTCTCCAGTTGCTTCTTGAATGGCATCTAAAATACCTATGCGTTTGAAAGGAGCTTTGAAAGAAATAATGTTTTCTCCTACCTGCACTTCTGTAGTGTTGTGCAATTCCAAAGCAATTTTTTCAAACAACTTTTCGGTGAAGTTCATCATCCAGAAATAGTCTTTGTAGGCAACGTAAAACTCCAACACAGTAAACTCGGGATTGTGGTTTCTGTCCATTCCTTCGTTGCGGAAGTTGCGGCTGAATTCATACACAAAATCAAAGCCCCCAACAATCAATCTTTTTAGATATAACTCATTAGCGATACGCAGGTAAAAAGGGATGTCGAGGGTGTTGTGATGTGTTTTAAACGGACGCGCAGCCGCACCACCTGGAATATTCTGCAACACAGGTGTATCAACTTCTAAGGCGTCATTTTCATTCAAGTAATCGCGTATGGTTTGAATCATTTTACTGCGCTTGATAAAAGTTTCTTTCACTCCTTGATTCACTACCAAATCAACATACCGCTGGCGGTAACGCAATTCTGGGTCGGTGAAAGCATCATAAATTTCTCCATCTTTTTCTTTTACAATTGGCAGCGGGCGCAATGCTTTTGAAAGAAATGTAAAGTCGGTAACGTGAATAGAAGTTTCACCAGTTTTGGTGGTAAACACAAAACCTTTTACCCCAATAAAATCGCCAATGTCTAATAGCTTTTTAAAAACTTCATCCCACATGGTGGCATCCTCACCGCGCTGCAAATCATTCTTTGAAACATACAATTGTATTCTGCCGTGCTGATCTTCCAGCACAGCAAATGCAGCTTTGCCCATTAAGCGAATCGCCATGATTCTGCCTGCAATAGAAACATTCCATGGCCCTATTCTTTCTTCTCTACCAAAAGTGTCATGAATAAATTCAGAAGTTACATCCACCTCATACAATGCTGCAGGATAAGGGTCAATGCCCAATCGTTCAAACTCTTTCAGTTTTTCTCTTCTTACAACTTCTTGTTCGCTTAGTTGACTCATTTGCTATTTTAGATTTTAGCTATTTGCTTAAAGGGCGCGAAAATAACAGAAGCATGAAGAAAAGCGGTGATTATTCATTTTTTGAAAATGTATATGATGTGGTGCGGCAAATTCCGAAGGGCAGGGTTACTTCTTATGGTGCTGTGGCGAAATATCTGGGAAGTGGCAAAAGTGCGCGCATGGTAGGCTGGGCTATGAATGCCGCGCATGGGCAGATACCGCCCGTTCCTGCACAGCGGGTAGTGAACAGCAAGGGAGTATTATCAGGCAAAAATCATTTTGCGTCACCCACTTTTATGCAGGAATTGCTAGAGGCAGAAGGCGTAAGCGTAAAAGATGATACAGTTGTGAATTTTGAAAAGAAATTTTGGAATCCTGCTGTTGAGTTATAGAATTATTAAGGAGTAAGCATTGGACATGAGTAACTTAAATAAAGCTGGGAGATGACGATAGAATTAAATACTTGTTAATAATATCTCTATCTCTTTCGGAGACGGATTTAAGGAAGAAGACAATAAATTTTGAATAATGAAAGAAGACTAATCTAACAAAACAGGCAGGAAGCTAAGGAAAGCGGACCGCCAGTCCAGCACTTGCAATTAAGCGTGGAGATTGTTTTAAGATACCTGCTCCAGCAGAAAAATCTGCTTGTATAAACTCATTCAGTAAATATGCAAAACCCACATTGGCTCGCAAATCGGGGTTCTGACCGTGCGGGTAAATTAGGAACACTTCCATGAAGGTTCTCAACTGATGATGCTTACGTTCTGTTGATTTTAAAACTGAGGTGTAATGGGCGTTAACTGCAAAGTTATAGGTGGGCCTAGCATCATTACCCGTCCAAAACAAGCCATAGTTATACATCATGCCAAAGTTTTGGGGCAGGTATTGTTGCATACATATTCTAAAAAATGGGGCAAGATATTTGGGGCGCAAGTTCTTTGTTGCAGCATAGCTAAAACTCATGCCGCCTATAAAAGAAGCTCCAGTGGAATTCTTTTTGGCATCAAGCATTTTCACTTTTAATCCAAAAGTAATTGGAGGCAAGCCCGTAAGCGATGAGTCACTTGAATAAATAGTCATCGCACTACTGCTTAATCTGAATTCAAAATATTGGCTTACACCATATTTTACTTGCAGGCTTGGATGTATAATCTCGTGCGTTCCCGGCTCATAGAAATTATATGAAACGCCCATTTCTACTTGCCCTTTACCCTTTGGAACTAGTAGATTTCCTTCCGCAAAAGATGGTCGCGTGCTGCCAAACTGAATTATGTTTCCTGCTTTTCCAGCAAAATTATCTTGTGCAATTACGCGCAAAACAACAAATGTAATTAATAGCGAAAACAAAGGACGGTTGAGTTTTATCACAAATACAAACTAAACAATATTTCAGTTTAAAGTAAAAGTATCTGCAAATGCTACATTGAGCTGATAGCCTTTATCTACGCTATCATCCCCTCGCACATAAATACTACATTTCGCCCCATGAATTATACACTTATCACAGGAGCCAGTAAAGGAATTGGAAAGGCATTTGCATACGATTGCGCAGCGCGTGGCATGAACCTGATATTAGTTGCCCGCTCGCAGGCATTGCTGAAAACATTAGCCAAGGAACTATCCGGCAAGCAAGTTTCTGTTCAAATAATTACAGCGGATTTATTGAAGCCCAATGCACACAAAGAGATATTTGATTGGGTGAAACAAAACGAATGGAATGTAAATATGCTCATTAACAACGCTGGGGCAGGCTTCTATGGCAAATTTGACGAAAAACCACTTGATAAACATTTGGAAATAATGCACCTGAATATGGACTCAATGATTTGCATGGCGCATGAATTTTTGAATCGCTCGGATAAAACGCAAAAAAGATTCCTGTTGAATACCGTCAGCACGGGTGCGTTTCAGCCAACTCCATTTATGGCGGTTTATTGTGCCTCCAAGTCGTTTATGCTCGCCTTTTCGCAAGCAATTAGATTTGAGTTGAGGAAACAGAAAGTATATGTAACTGCCCTTTGCCCTGGTGGCACAGAATCGGAGTTCTCTAAACCCGCAGGAATGGAAAAGATATTTGAAAAGAATGCGCAGTTTGTGATGAAAGCAGACGAAGTGGCTAAAGCAGGCTTGGATGGTTTATTGAAAAACAAAGCTGTAGTTATTCCAGGTACTATTAATAAAGTAGGTGCCTTAGCTGCAAGTCTTTTTCCAAATAAATTTGTGGTACCCAGTGCCGCGCGGTTTTTTGAAGTATAAACTCCTAATTTTCCTTTTTTCTCACCACCACATTTTCAAAACTCTATCTTAGCGCGCATTTTTTTACAATACCTATTAGTTTAGAACGACATAGAGCAAAGATATAGCATAAAAGCAATGGCAAATTTTTTAGAAAAACTGTTTGGAAAAGTATTTGGAAGCCGCAGTGAACGTGAGTTGAAATTGATGCAACCGCAGGTTGCAGCCGTAAATGAAGAATACGAGAAATTAAAATCACTTAGCAACGACCAACTGCGCAATAAAACGCTGGAATTTCGCGCTAGAATCAAAGAACATTTAGCAGAGATTGACCAGCAGATAGTTTCATTAAATGAGTTGGCGGGCACTACAACTGATGTACATGAAAAAGACAGCACCTACAAGCAAGTTGACGATTTACGCAAAGAGCGCGATGTAAAGATTGAAGAAGTGCTAAGCGAAATTCTCCCCGAGGCTTTTGCTGTGGTTAAAGAAACAGCATATCGCTTTTCAAACAACGATACTGTTGATGCCACAGCAACAGATTTAGACCGCGACCTTTCTGTAAATTACCCCAACATTGAGATTTCTGAAAGCTATGTAAAATATCACACCACTTGGAATGCAGCCGCCACTGAAGTAAAGTGGAATATGGTGCATTATGATGTGCAATTGATAGGTGGTATTGTGTTGCATCAAGGCAAAATTGCCGAGATGGCAACAGGGGAGGGAAAAACATTGGTAGCCACCCTACCTGCATACTTGAATGCTTTGCCTGGCGAGGGTTTGCACATTGTAACTGTGAACGATTATTTGGCGCGAAGAGACAGTGAATGGAACGGACCAATCTTCCAATTCCTTGGCTTGAAAGTAGATTGTATTGATAAATATCAGCCACACAGCGAAGCAAGAAAAAAGGCTTACGCAGCAGATATTATCTACGGCACCAACAACGAGTTTGGTTTCGATTACCTGCGTGATAACATGGTGCGCACACCCGAAGAAATGGTGCAGCGCAAACACCACTATGCCATGGTGGATGAGGTTGACTCTGTGTTGATTGATGATGCAAGAACTCCGCTTATCATTTCAGGGCAGGTGGATAGCAGCGATGAAAAAGAATTTTATGAATTGAAACCGCGCATTGCTCGCTTATATGAAGAGCAGCGCAAAGCCACCTCGCAATTTATTACCGATGCAAAACGGTTGATTAAAGACGGGAAAGACGGCTACAAAGAAGGCGAAGGCGGACTTGCCTTGTATCGCGCATTCCGTGGCTTGCCAAAAAACTCTGCGCTTATAAAATTATTAAGCGAAGCAGGAATGCAGCAAGTGATGCGCAATTCAGAGAACTACTATTTGGGCGAGCAGCAAAAAAACATGCACATAGTGGATACCGGATTGTTGTTTTCAATTGATGAAAAAAACAACTCGGTTGACTTAACAGATAAAGGTATTGAACTGATAACAGGCTCGGGTGAAGACCCAACTTTCTTTATCATTCCAGATGTGGGTGCAGAGATTGCAGAAATAGAAAAAGGGGGTTTGTCGCCCGAAGAAAAACTGCAACGCAAAGACAAACTGATGCAGGATTTCGCCATTAAAAGCGAGCGCATTCACAGTGTAAACCAATTGCTGAAAGCATACACCATGTTTGAACGCGATGTGGACTATGTGGTAATGGATGGCAAGGTTAAAATTGTGGATGAAAATACCGGTCGTATTCTTGACGGCAGAAGATATTCTGATGGTTTACACCAAGCTATCGAAGCAAAAGAAAACGTGAAAGTTGAAGCAGCATCTCAAACGCTGGCAACTATCACTTTGCAAAATTACTTCCGTATGTATCACAAACTATGTGGTATGACGGGAACTGCCGAAACAGAAGCAGGTGAGTTTTGGGATATCTACAAATTGGAGGTTTCGAGCATTCCAACTAACAGAAATATTACGCGTGATGACAAAGAAGATTTGGTTTACAAAACCAAACGCGAAAAGTTCAATGCCATCATTGATGATATTGTAAAACTTACTGGAGAAGGTCGCCCGGTGCTTGTGGGTACAACCAATGTGGAAATAAGTGAATTGCTTTCGCGCATGATGACTTTGCGCAAGTTGAAGCACAACGTATTGAACGCAAAACAACACCAACGCGAAGCGGAGATTGTAGCCGAAGCAGGTAATGCAAGCACTGTTACCATTGCTACCAACATGGCTGGAAGGGGAACGGATATCAAGATTAAAGATGATGTAAAAAAAGCCGGAGGTCTTGCCATCATTGGCTCTGAGCGACATGATTCAAGAAGGGTTGACAGGCAGTTGCGCGGTCGGGCAGGTCGTCAAGGCGACCCAGGCAGCTCGCAGTTTTATGTTTCGTTAGAAGATGACTTGATGCGTCTTTTTGGCAGCGACCGTATTTCTAAACTTATGGATAGAATGGGTTACAAAGAAGGCGAAGTATTGCAACATAGTATGATTTCTACCAGCATCGAGCGAGCCCAGAAAAAAGTGGAAGAGAACAACTTCGGCATTCGTAAACGTTTGTTGGAATACGATGATGTGATGAACAAACAACGTGATGTAATATACACACGTAGAAGACACGCTTTGTTTGGCGAAAGGTTAGCCCTGGATGTATTAAACACCTTTGAAGATTTGAGCAGCGAATTGGTGCAGCAAGGTTTGGATGCGCGCGATTTTGAGCAATTCAAATTAGATGTAATTCGCTATTTTTCTTTAGATACTTCCATTACCGAAAGTGAATTCTTGAAAGGTAATGCTGCCGAAACTTCCGATAAACTTTTTGACGAAGTGGTAGCTATTTACAGACGTAAATTAGAAGATATTAAAGCAGAGGCATTGCCTGTGCTTACCAATCTTCACAACGAAAAGGGAGACCAAGTGAAGAACGTGGTTATTCCTTTTAGCGATGGGCAAAATGGTATAAACATTTTAGTAGATTTATCTGAAACCATCCAATCTAAAGCCGCAAACCTGCAATCAGCAATTGAGCGCTCCATATCATTGGTATTGATAGATGATGCTTGGAAACGTCACTTGCGCGCTATGGACGATTTGAAACAGGAAGTGCAAACAGCGGGCTACGAACAGAAAGACCCTTTGGTTATTTATAAGATTGAAGCGTTCAAAGTATTTCAAACTATGTTGAGTCAAGTAAATCGCGAGATTGCATCTTTCCTTTTCAAAGGACATATTCCGCGTAGCGAAGGCAATCAGCAGCAGGCGCGCCCCGCACAACAACCGCCACAGCAATTTGCCAAACGCATGAGTGAAAGCAGAGGCGAAGTGGAAGATTCCAATCCGCAGCCGCAACGCCAAGGTCAACAGCAAGCACAACAGCAACAACGCGAAAAAATTGACCCTGTAAGAGTTGGTCCGAAAGTTGGCAGAAACGACCCTTGCCCTTGCGGAAGCGGCAAGAAATTCAAGGCATGTCACGGTAAAGATGAGGCGTAGTTGAAAAACTATAAGATTTTATATTAGCACAACAAAATCAATGCAACAATGAAAATTACTAAACTCCATATAAAGGATTTTCACCAGTTTAAAAACTTGACGCTTGATTTTACATATCCTGTAGGTCATCCGTTGGAGGGGAAACCTTTAAAGAAGGCTTGTTTTATAGGTCAGAGTGGTACAGGAAAAACTACTTTGTTGAACTCTATTTATGACAATATTGCCGAGGTACTTAACACTCATATTCTAGAAGAGGGATTGCACTTTTTTACTGACTATGGATATGTAGAATACCAAATTGGAGAAAAAAAATTCAACTGTTCTTCCAACAAAATCAATACAAAACCCTCGCCTGAAGAGAGAAAAGAATATCTTAGAAAACGGTTTGTATTTTTTCTAACTACTGATATACATGCAACAGAGCGAGGTTTGTTAAGCGAAATTGTTGAAGAACAAAAAAAACAGCTTTTTGGTAATGAAGAACTTGCACTTACAAATTGGACTTCTAAAAACGCTTACAGGGATGATTTTTCAGTAGTTTTTGATTCAAATACTGATAAAAGTGTTTGGCAAGAAATTCTAAAGAATATAGATGAATATGACTCTAAACTAAAACGTAGAATTATTGAAATAATTCACAACAAAAATCCTGAGAAAGAATTTAGCAATGCCATTTCATTTTTTAAAAAAGAAAATCCTAATCCTCGTATAGATTTAGCAGAAAGATGTTTGAATAAAATTCTAAATAAATTCCATTTAGAGCTTGATACTGATGATACACAGAGCTATATTTCAGTCAAAGCTATAAACACGGAAAAAAAAATAAACTATACTGGTCTCTCCACCGGAACCAAACAAATCTTACTCACTGCCATCCCGATATTCAAGTACGCATCCGATAAAACAATTTACTTATTTGATGAGCCCGAACGCTCATTGTTTCCTGACCTGCAACAAATGTTGGTAGATTATTATGTTTCACTTGCACCCGATGCACAATTCTTTTTTGCAACACATTCACCTGTTATTGCTTCTCAATTTGAACCTTGTGAACGATTCATTCTTTATTTTGATGAAGATGGAAATGTGTTGGTGCGTAATGGAGTGGCACCACAAGGTGACGACCCTAATGATATATTAAAGAAAGACTTTGGTATGGAAAATTTGATGACTTCAAAAGGGTTAGAAATGTACCAACGTTACTTGAAATTGATTAGTCAATCGCGTAAGGCAAAAACTGATGATGAGAAGAATAAATTGTTAGATGAAATTGCGGAAATAGCAGAAACTTACAATTACTAATGAGACACGTAAAGAAGAAAGGGGACTCGATAATTATTTCCAAAAGTTTGACTTACATCAAGAACGGTGATAATAGAAAACTAAGGGATGAACTTCTTATTGAACAAAACCAGCTTTGTGCATATACCGAAACTTACCTTGGCAGAACAGACCAAAAAGATATTGACCATTTTAATCCATTATTGAAAAGTACTGATGCCGATTCCTATCACAATTGGTTTTTGTGCAAAGCAGTTTGGAACAAAGAAAAAGGGAGTAAATGGGATAAGTACCAACCTGTACTTCATCCTACTGATGAATTATTAGAAAGCAAGATATTCTATTACGATGGCAACTATGTTTTAGAGGATTTGAATGATTTGCCCTCCAAAAATCTTGTAAAACTCTTGAAGTTAGATGATGCAGATTTAGCAGCAGATAGAAAGAAATATATCGAAAGACTGCGGCAAGATGCACAGGGATGTGGAAAGGCAGTGGAGAATCATGTCAAATCGCTTTTGCAAACAAATCCCGAGCGTGTTTACTTTATCAGGGCAATAGAAGAAGAATTTGGGTTCAAAGTTTTTGAA
>Ga0105044_10011597_pt1 | contig 12001 bp, 8 predicted proteins | sample MAT01_FD_78092 | JGI IMG/M metagenome (GOLD analysis project Ga0105044, IMG submission 78092) | Freshwater microbial communities from Lake Fryxell liftoff mats and glacier meltwater in Antarctica - MAT-01 | ecosystem: Environmental > Aquatic > Freshwater > Ice > Liftoff microbial mat | place...
AAGCTTGTCAGTAGACTTTGGTCGAATTCGACCACCACATATGGCGTCAATGAAGATTGCATAGGCTATATACAGCCTTAAATTTAGTCATGCGTTCGCCCTGGTGAAGGTTGCAGAATTGCTCCCCGATTTTGCCGGCCCGATTACACTGCATGAAATCTAATTGGCTTTATCGGCTTTATCTAGTGGTCTGTCAAAGTAAAGACTTAGGGGTGTTCCAAGGGCGAACCTGAGCTCGGGTATAAACAATTTCACAAGGCCGTCATTCCCGCGGAGGCGGGAATCCAGACCTTCAAGTCACTATAGTGTTTGGGTTACGCCTGGATTCCCGCCTCCGCGGGAATGACGTTGTAACGTAAAGTCTTTCCTTTGACAGACTACTAGCTCAGCACAGACGCCACGGATACTGCATCAAAGCGTTTTGTGTTTTGCGTCTGCTATTCAAATCTGCATGAACATCGTAATTACCGGCGGAGCAGGCTTTCTGGGTCAACGTCTTTGCACAGCTTTGCTGCAACGCGGCACGCTCACCGACGCTCAAGGCCACCCGCGCCCCATCCAACGCATTCGTCTATTCGACGTCGTTCTACCCCCTGCGGCACAGCCAGCCTCACCCCCTCCATCGGCGAGTGCGGCCCTGCCAGCCGTGTCGGCGATGGTCGGCGACATTAACATCCCTCAGGATTTACAACGCGCGCTGGGAGAAGGCGCGCAGGCCGCTGACACTGTTTTTCACCTGGCGGCCGTGGTCAGTGGTGAGGCTGAGCAAAATTTTGACCTCGGTATGCGCGTGAATCTGGACGGCACACGCGCCTTGCTCGAAGCCTGCCGCAAGTTGCCTCGCGCTCCCAAAGTCATTTTCACCAGCTCACTGGCTGTGTTTGGCGGCCCGCTACCCGATCCTGTGCCCGACGCATGGCCAGTGTTCCCCCAGAATTCATACGGTGCCCAAAAAGCCATGGGTGAATTGCTGATCAATGACATGAGCCGCAAGGGCTTCATCGACGGCCGGGTGTTGCGCCTGCCAACGATTACGGTGCGCCCTGGCAAGCCCAACAAGGCCGCCTCAGGTTTCATGAGCGGCATCATCCGCGAGCCTTTGAATGGCATCGAGTCTGTTTGTCCGGTGTCCCCTGAGTTGCGGGTGTGGGTGCTCTCGCCGCGTCGCGCCATCGAAAATCTCATCATCGCGCATGAAGCGCCCACGGCTGGCTTTGCTCACACCCGCACCATCAATGTGCCGGGGCTGTCGGTGGCGGTGGGCGATATGGTGGCAGCGCTGCGAACGGTGGCCGGCGACGACGTGGCTACCCGCGTGAAGTGGCAGCGCGACTCACAGATCGAGAAGATCGTGGCGGGCTGGCCGGCCGCCTGTGAAGCCACGCTCGGCCATGCCCTCGGAATGCAGCCGGAGCGCGATTTCGCCAGCATGATCCGCGCCTATATGGAAGACTCGCAAGATGCACTTGCGGGGTCAAAACACACATCGACCTCATGACTATCTTCATCAGAATTGCCGTAATCGAAACGGTTGGCACCTACCATCTAACTGAAGTCTGGAGCACTATCTTGAGCCTTCTTATCTCGATTCACGCAGTGGCCGCCGCGTTGCTATCGCTCTATGCGCTGCATCAAGCCGTCTTGTTAGTGCTCTACCTGTTGCATCGCCGCAAGGAAAGCAAGTTGTCTGTTCAAGAAACTGACACCGCTGAAGCCGCGCCATGGGGCGCTTTGAAGCCGTGGGGTGATACGACTGATCTTCCCTCCATCACCGTGCAGTTGCCGCTGTATAACGAGCGGTATGTGGCCGAGCGGGTGGTGCAAGCCTGTGCGGCACTGGACTATCCACCCGGCAAACTCAACATTCAAGTTTTGGACGACTCGACCGACGACACCGTCCACATCGTGCAGCAGGCAGTGGATGAAGCCTGGGCGCATGGTGTGAATATCGAGATTATCCGCCGGCAAAAACGCACCGGTTTCAAGGCAGGTGCACTGGCCGAGGCCACTGCATCTGTGCGCGGCGATCTGGTTGCCATCTTCGACGCCGACTTCATCCCCCCGCCCGATTTGTTCCGCCGCCTGATTCACGAGCAGAAAGCGTTTGCCCACCCGCGCACCGGCTTTGTGCAAACCCGTTGGGGCCACCTCAACCGCGATGAAAGCCGGATCACCCGCGCCCAGGCAATGGTGCTGGACATTCACTTTCTTGTCGAGCAGCCGGCCCGCGCCAACAGCAACCTGTTCATGGCCTTCAACGGCAGCGGCGGCATCTGGCGGCGCGAGTGCATTGTGGATGCGGGCGGCTGGCAATATGACACCCTGGTCGAAGACCTCGACCTGAGCTATCGTGCCCAGTTGCACGGCTGGCATGGCCGCTTTTTGGAGCATGAGGCGGTGCCGGGGGAGTTGCCCGGCGATATCCTGGCCTACAAGTTGCAGCAGGGCCGTTGGGCGCGCGGCACCGTTCAATGTGTGCGCAAACTCATGCCCGCTATTTTGCGCTCCCAAAAGACGCTGCTGCAAAAGCTGTTTGCCTGGCTGCACCTGACCGGCTACATCATTCACCCGCTCATGCTGGTCATGATGATCACGACGCCGATTCTGCTGCTCTACTCGGCCCAGTTGCCCGAATGGCTGGGGCTGGTCGGCGCGCTCAGTCTCGCGCCCATTGCCTCCATGATTGTGGCGCAGCGGGTGCAGCAGCGTTCGCTCGGAAACACCTTGCTGGATGTGTTGCCGGCCATGTTGTTCGGTATCGGCATCGCCTTCTCCAACACCGTGGGCATGATCACGGGTTTGATGCGGAAACAGTCGAACGAGTGGATTCGCACGCCCAAAGCTGTGGACAACGCGATGGCCGCGCACACGAAGAGCCGGCCTGCTTCAACTGCGAGTTCGACCCAGCATACGGAGCCGCAGGCCAGCAGTTATCATATTCGCGGCAGCTGGACGATGTGGGTGGAACTGGGGCTCGCGATCTATGGCATTGGCGCGCTGTTGTGGATGCTGTATCTCGGCTACTGGGTCTCGGCCATCCCCACACTGCTGTATGTATGCGGTTTTATCGTCGTGGGCGTGAGCCAGTTTGTGCGCGTCTATGGCCACAAGCGAGTGCGCCGCGCGGCTCACGCCCCCTTGCCCAAGGAATCACCCGAGCCGGTGCAGGAACGCGCACAGGCACCCTCGAATTAGAGCTGCGAAAGGCTTGTTGTCCCGGCCTACAATTTTATTGCTTGCCTGCTTTCTGAAGCCCAAACCGGTTGAGCACAATCCACTAGGACGTGAAAATCTCGAACAGCACCGGATCAACGGTATAGCCCTCAACCATATTCGGCTTTGCCCCTGGCCGCTCCATGGCCGAGCGCACGATATGCTGGTTAAACGGGCTGATGTGCCTGGCGGTCAGATATTCCTCCACCGGCATCCAGCGCGCCTCGGCAATCTCGCTCTCATCAATCGTAATGTCCTTGCTGATCGGCGAGAGCCGGCACACAAAGTAAATATTGGTTTTGCCAAACATGTTGTTGTGCTGGTGCCGGAAGCACACCACCGAATCGAACTGGGTGTGCACGCCGGTTTCTTCCAGCACTTCGCGCATGACGCCTTCGACAATGTGCTCGCCCTGATGAATCAGGCCGCCCGGCAGCTTGTAGAAGTTGGGGCGCGCGTTGTACTTCTCCACCACGACCAGTAGCTCATTCGCGTCACTGATCACCACGCCGCCCGCACCAATGGAATGCGACGCATTCGGCGGCACGAATGCGCCCTCGACCAGTTGCCGCGTCATCATCACATAGCTGGCCTCGGCGTGATGAAACACAAAGCCGTCCGCAACTGCCAGTGGCATAAACGCCGCCTTCTCAATCGGCACGCGCAGCCAGGCCAGCCGGTAGCGATCAGCAACCCAGGTCTTCAATGATCGGTTCAATTGCTCGGCAAATTCTTCTGGCGAATCGGGCAGCGACGCGGGGACCACGGTCACGCCGGCGAACGGGTCGGTGGTGAATTCAAGCGGACTCATGGCCGCTATTGTGGCCCAAATTTGCCAAAAGCTGGACTCCACCTCCGAGGTGGAGTCCAGCTTTTGAACGCTAAGTCTGCTGGAAATCGCTGAACTCGTTGCTGCTCTCGATGTCAGCCACGCGATCCTTGGGCAGGATGCGCCGGAAGCTGAGTGAGGCTTCATCCCATTTTTGCAGCAGATCGCGGGCCAGCGAGCTGTTGGTCAGCTCGTAGTGTCGGCGCAACAGGCTCTTCACCAGCTTCTTCATGCCGGGATGGGTCAGGCGATCCACATCGACCAGCTCGCGGTTACACCGGTTGAGGAAGGTGCCGTTGGGGTCGTAGACAAAGGCCATGCCACCAGTCATGCCGGCCGCGAAGTTGCGCCCGGTTGGCCCCAGTACCACTGCCACACCGCCGGTCATGTACTCCAGACCGTGATCGCCGCAACCTTCCACCACACCACACGCGCCACTGTTTCGCACGGCAAACCGCTCACCCGCGCGGCCGGCTGCAAACAATGCGCCACCGGTTGCGCCGTACAGGGCGGTGTTGCCCAGAATGTGGTTCTGACTCCAGTCATAGCTCACTTCAGGGAAGGGCCGGATCGAAATCTCGCCGCCGCGTATACCCTTGCCCACGTAATCGTTGGCCGAACCCACCAGGTGCAGCCGCACGCCATTCGCATTGAATGCGCCAAAACTCTGGCCGGCATAGCCGCGAAAGTCGATCTCGATGGCACCGGGCGGCAGACCCACATCGCCGTGCTGGCGGGTGATCTCGCCGCTCAACCGCGCGCCGATGCTGCGGTCCTGATTCTTGATCGTGTAATGCAGCTTCACCCGCCATTCCGGGTCGTCAATCGCTGGCCGGGCGTCCTTGATGATCTGCTCGTTCAGCACGTTGATCGGCGGCTTGGGCATCGCCTCGATCTGGCGTAGCGCCCCCCAGCCCGGCTGTGGCACCGGCAACAACTGGGTCAGATCCAAGGCCGTGCGCGGGTAGTGCAGGCTGGCAAGCGGGTCGTGCTTTTTGCCCGTTTCCATGTCGTAGGCACCACGCTGCTGTAGCAAATCGCTGCGGCCGACCAACTCCACCAGGCTGCGATAGCCCATTTTGGCCAGCCACTCGCGCACGTCCTCGGCCACATACAGCAGGAAGGCCATGACATGCTCGGGCTTGCCCTCGAACTTGCGGCGCAGGTCGTCGCGCTGGGTGGCAATGCCGGTTGGGCAGGTGTTGAGGTGACACACCCGCGCCATGATGCAACCCTCGGCGATGAGCGGTGCCGTGCCGAATGAATACTCATCCGCACCCAGCAGTGCCGCCACCATCACATCTTTGCCGGTGCGTAGACCTCCATCGGCGCGTACGCGAATGCGGCTACGGAGGCCGTTTTGCACCAGCGTCTGCTGCGTTTCAGCCAGACCCAATTCCCACGGCAACCCCGCATTTTTGATCGACGACAACGGCGAAGCGCCCGTGCCACCGCTGTTGCCGCTGATGAGCACCAAGTCGGCCTGGGCTTTGGCCACACCGGCCGCAATGGTGCCGACGCCGGCCTGGGCCACCAACTTCACCGAAATTTTGGCGTCAGGATTGATCTGCTTGAGGTCGTAGATCAACTGCGCCAGATCTTCAATCGAGTAAATGTCGTGGTGCGGCGGCGGCGAGATCAGTGCGACTCCAGGCACGGTGTGGCGGGTCTTGGCGATCAGCTCGGTCACCTTGTGGCCGGGAATCTGTCCGCCTTCGCCCGGCTTGCTGCCCTGCGCCATTTTGATCTGCAACTCGGCCGCGCTCATGAGGTAGGCGGGTGTGACGCCAAAGCGCCCGCTGGCCACCTGTTTGATGCCGCTGTTGCCCTCGTTCAGAAACCGGCGCGGCTCCTCGCCACCCTCGCCGCTATTACTCATGGTGTGCAGTCTCGTGGCTGCAATCGCCAGGTTTTCGTGCGCCTCTGGTGAAAGCGCGCCCAGCGACATGGCGGCGGTGCTAAAGCGCCGCACAATCTCCAGCACGCTTTCCACCTCATCAATGTCGATGGGCAGTCGGTCAGATTTGAATTCCAGCAGGTCGCGCGGCTCGCTCGGCACTTCGGGCAGGTAATACGGCTCGGCGAACTCCTTATACAGCGCGAAGCCCTCTTTGAAGTGGCTGTTGAGCTTCCACACCGGCACCATGGTGTGGGCGATGCCAACGCGCAGCTCGCGCGCTTCGCCGGTGTACTCGATCACATTGGGTATGCGCACAGCCTTTTGCAGCGCATGCACAGCTCGCATGGCATAACCGTGCTGCTCGCCGCCAGCGCGCTCCTTATAGAAGCCGGGGTGATCGAGCTTGACCGCAGTTTGCGCGTGCGGGCTGCCATCATCTGTGATTGCACCATAGGCATTGGCGTGCCACTTCAGCACATCGTGCCCAATTTCCTCGTAGCAAATGCCACTGACCCGGCTGGGCGTGCCGGTGAAGCATGCTTCGATCAGGTCAGGATGCACACCCACGGCTTCGAAAATCTGCGCACCACAATAGGCGTCCACTGCGGCGATGCCCATCTTGCTCATCACTTTGAGCACGCCCTTCTCGGCCGCCTTCACGTAGTTGTTCACGACCTGGTCTTCAGTCACGGTCTTGTCGCGCACGCGGCCGTGCTGCACCGCCTCCCGAGCGGTGTCCAGTGCCAGATAAGGATTTACCGCGCTGGCGCCATAGCCGATCAGGGTCGCAAAGTGGTGAGTCTCGCGCGCCTCGCCGGACTCGCTGATCAGGCTGGCGCGGTTGCGCAGACCCTTGCGCATCAGGTGATGATGCACGGCCCCGATGGCCAGCAGGGCTGGAATGACCGCGCGCTGCGGCCCGGTCTTTTTGTCGCTCAGGATCAGGATCGACGCACCCTGTCGCACGGCGCGCTCCGCGTCGTCGCACAGGCGCTTGACCGATTGCTCCAGCGCACTCTCGGCCGTTGACACGACCGCCGCCGGTCGTCCGGCGTCTCCGCTCAGCCGCACGGGAAATGTCGCATCCAGTGACACACTCTGGAACGCCGCACTTTCCAGCGATTGAATCGCCTTCAACTCTTCGTTGCGCAAAATGGGGCTGTTTAAGCGAATCTGATGGGCCAGATCCTCCGTCTCGGCCAATAGGTTGCCGCGCGAACCGATCAGTTGGCGCAGGCTCATGGCCTGGTCTTCGCGCAAGTGGTCGATGGGTGGATTCGTCACCTCGGCAAAGCGCTGCTTGAAATAGTTGAAGAGTGGCCGGGATTTGGGGGACAGCACTGCGCTGGGCGTGTCATCGCCCATCGAGCCCACCGGCTCGGTACCATCCTCATACATGGTTTTGATCACCATGGTGAGTTCTTCGTTGGTCCAGCCAAAGGCGGCCTGGCGGGTGAGGAGTGCCTCGCTGTTGAGGGCGGGCTGCTCCAGACCCAACGGCGCTGCATCCTCCAGGCGCACCCGCGCGCGGCGAGCCCACTCGGCATAGTTCTTCAGCGAGGCCAGCTCTTTCAAAATCTCATCGTCGGTGAACAGGCGGCGCTGGCGCAGGTCGGCGCAGATCATCTGGCCGGGGCCGAGTTTGCCGCTGGAGAGGATGCGCTCGGGGTCCACATCGAATGCGCCAATTTCGCTGCCGGCGTAGATGATGCCGTCTTTGGTCTCCATGTAGCGGGCGGGGCGCAGGCCGTTGCGGTCCAGCATCAGGCCGACCAGCTCGCCATCCGAGAACACCAATGAGGCGGGGCCGTCCCACGGCTCCATCAGCGCGCTGTGGTAGCGGAAGAAGCCTTTGACTGCCGATGACAGGTCCTGATACTTTTCCCAGGCCGCTGGCACGCACATCTTCATGGCGTGACGAATATCGCGGCCGGCCAGGGTAATTAGCTCGACCACATTGTCCAGCCGGCTGGTGTCGCTGCCGCTCTCGTCCACAATCGGCTTCAGGTTCTCGATCTCGCTGCCCCACACCGGCGATTGCAGATCCGGCTCGCGCGACTTCATCCAGCTTTGGTTGCCTTCAACTGTGTTGATTTCGCCGTTGTGGCACAGCAGCCGAAAGGGCTGGCAGCGCTCCCAGTTGGGCAGCGTGTTGGTGGAGTAACGCTGGTGGAACAACACGTGGTTGACCTTGAAGTCGGGGTCGTTCAAGTCGCGATAAAAGTGGCGCAGGCTCGGCGCGGTGACCAGTGCCTTGTAGACCACGGTCCGGCACGAGAACGAACAGATATACAGGCTGATCCTGGCTTCGGTGCAAGCCTTCTCGATGCACTTGCGCACCAGGTACAAATATTGGTCGAACTCGAGCTCGGTGCGGAAGCGGCGCGGGCGCTCGATCAGCACCTGCTGAATGTCCGGCAGGGTTTCCAGGGCCGTTTTGCCCAGCACGTTTGGCTCGTGCACCACCGTGCGCCACATCAGGATGGGCAGGTCACGCCGCTTGAGTTCGGCCTCGATAATCTCGCGCGCCTTGGCGTTGGCAGCGACATCCTTGGGCAGGAAGATCATAGCCACGCCCAGCTCGCCGTCGCGTTGGGCGCGTTGATTCGCTCGCTCCAACTCCTTGTTGAATTTGGTATTGGGAATGGAGACGAGCACGCCGGCACCGTCACCGCTCTTCCCGTCGGCATCAATGGCGCCGCGGTGAGCCAGACGCTCCAGGCATTTGAGGCCGTCGTCCAGAATCTTGTGGGTGGGGCGTCCGGATAGATCGGCCACTAACCCAATCCCACAGGCATCGTGTTCAAAGCGGCTGTTGTACAGCGGCATATTCATGATTGCACGCGGGGAGTGCCGATCGGCGTCGTTGCGGTGTTGATCGGCCGAATGACGACCCTCGGACTGATTTGGCGCAGCGGCTGGCGCGGCGGCTGCCACCGCGAGGTCATCGGTGCTGGTAGGTCCAGTGTAGATGGAAGATGTGTTTTTTTGACTCATACTGTTCGCGTGCCCTGACATGGCCATGTCTGGTGCCGGATGGGCCACTGCTCGTGCGCATGACGCAGCAACCTATCAAACACGGTTTAAACCGATCTTAAGTGGGCAGTCGGCCGCAAACTCAGGTGATTGGCGTGCACGCTCGCGCACATTGTGGTGCGATGAGTCCTTATGGTGCGAAAACAGCCGCCGATGCAACCTGTTGGTCACGATCTGGGCGGCCGCTGCAACGCTTCGTGGCGTTTTTACACTAAGTGTGGATTGCGAATTCTCTGCAACATGTCACGCTTGTCAAGGTATCGCTTTGTCACCTTGCGAGCATGATGTTTATCCGGCCATTTTATGAAGAGACCTTGCGCTCGGCCAGCCCCCAGCTCCATTGAGTTTTTACCACGAAGACATGAAGGCAGACACAAAGATCACGAAGAATGACTTGCAAATTCTTCGTGTCTTTGTGTCTTTGTAGTAAGACCCTCAGCGCTTAATTCTAGCCGTCTGGGTCCAGGATGGCAGGAATGGTCTGGCCGCGCCGGGCCAGGAAGGCCAGCAGAATGCTGATGCCGTATAGGATCAGCAGCGGGATCATGACCAGACTCATGTTAATGGGATCTGGTGTGGGGGTGATGATAGCGGCCAGGATGGCGATGATCACGATGGCATAGCGCCAGCGGGTGAGCAGAAAGCGCCCGTTGACAACATTGGCCTTGGCCAGAATAAAGATGATGAGTGGCATCTCGAAAGCCACGCCCATCCAGAATAACAGGCCCGTGACAAACGGGATGTATTCATCTGCCTTGAGCTGCGAATTGAACACCGAGGGAAAGATGTTGACGAGGAATCCCAATGCCGATGGCAGCAGGATATACCACGCAAACACGACGCCGATGGCGAACAGAAACAACCCAAACGGCAATCCCAGATAAATCCAGCGTTTCTCGCGGTCGTATAGGCCGGGCATGATGAAGCCCAGAATTTGATACAGGATAAAAGGCAGGGCCAGGGTGGCTGAGATGGTCAGCGACACGGTAAAGACGCTGGACAACCCTTCAAACGGCGTCGTAAAGATCAGTGGCTTGCCGTAGGGTTGGATTAGGATTTGCAAAGCCCGCTCGGAGACGGCATAGCCGGCCATGCTGCCAATCACCAGCGCGATGGCACAGCGAAACAGCCGGTCACGGATTTCCTTGACGTGATCGAGCAACGTCATGTTGCCCATTTCTTCCGACGGCGTCTCACCGAGTTGCGGTGTTTCAGTTGAAGTTGCGTTCATTGCTAAACATCTCCATGGATGCCGGTCGGCGCAGGCGTGCCTGGGCCGACCGCGTCACGATTTCTTTGGCTTAACTCTTCCTCAACTCTTCCATGGATTGTCGTCATCCAGCTTATCGCTGCGAACAACCGCACCGACAGACGCCCACGGGTTGTCGTCGCTGAGGTTGACGGGTGGCCCGGCTTTGGGGGTGTTGAACAGTCCGTTTGGACCCACTTTGCCGTTGGAGCCGGCGTGCCTGCCGTTGATCGAGCCACCAATGCTGTTGCCGTTGCCGCCGCCGTGCCCGTTTGTGCTGACGTTTTTGGACGACGGCAGCGCCGGTGCAGTGAAGGCCACGGGGGCGGTAGCGGGTGCCGCAGGGGGCGTGCTGGCCGGCACCTGCTTCATCGGGTTGAGCGCGTCCGCCGTAATGGATGGGATGAGCCCACGGATATCAGCCGCCTCGCGAATGGCGTACAGGTCCTGACGCAGATCACGCGTGGCCGCATCAATCTCGGTCGCAATCGGCACCAGCTCGTCTCGAAATTCGGTTACAAACTGAAGGTAGGTTTCTCTCAGCCGCCGGATCATGCTGCCGAGATTGCGTGTCAATTCGGGGAGCCGTTCAGGCCCGAACACCAGCAGCACAAGGATTAGTACAACGACTACCTCGAGCGGCCCGACACCAAAAATGCCGTTCATAGATTCGCCTCGTTTTTTTTCGTCCCATCAATTAACACCCTATAAACAACACACCTGCCACAACACAATGAAACCTAACTTAAACCCGATTCACAAAAATACTTCAAGCCAATAACTTTTCTGACTACTGACTACTGACTACTGACTACTGACTACTGACTACTGACTAGAAGCTTGATCCCGATCCGTAACAACGTGGTCTTGATGATAGCGCACAATCGCCGCGGCCAGCACGCCATTAACGAATCGTGATGACACATCGCTGCCGAACTCCTTGGCCAGCTCAATCGCCTCGTTCACAATCACTTTAATCGGCGTCTGTTCCAGCATCAGTTCCAGCAGCGCAATCCGCAATACATTCCGGTCGATCAAGGCCAGTGTGTCCACGGGAAAGTCGCGCGCACAGGCGGCCAGGCGCGCATCCAGCGTATCGGCTTTTTTGACCACGCCGCTCACGAGTTCAACGGCAAATGTGCGCACCTCGTCTGGCAGGACCGGGCCGTCGGTGAAATGCCGGCTTAGTACGGTGCCGGGTGGGTGGCCGGTCATGTCCGCCTCATACAAGGCTTGAAGCGCCAGGATGCGGGAATTGTGACGAGGGTTCATAGCTGCTTGCGATTCTTCTGGGTTGAAGCCTAGCCTGATTGGGCTTGGTTAAGCCTATTTGCGCACGTTCTCGAACGACACTTGCACTTGAGTGACACACAGACCGGCCACTTCCTGCACCACGTCGGCCACATCGCGCTGAATTTTGCGACCCAGCTCAATGAGTGGTACCTCGGCCGAGCCAATGACTCGCAGTGAAACTGTCGCACACTGGTTGGCCTCCAGCTTCACCACCACGCCGTTGCGCTTCTCACGATCGGTGTCGGCAATCGCCTGCACACCCGGCATCGCCAGCACTGTATTGCGCACAATGGTGCGAACGACATCGGGAGCTATGGTTACAACAATATTTGACATACAGATGCCAGAAGTCAGACATCAGAGGTCAGATCGGAGAAACGAGAGTTGCGATCTCCGATCTGACCTCTGATGTCTGACTTCTGGCATCTGTATGTCAAGTATTGTTGTAACCATAGCTCCCGATGTCGTTCGCACCATTGTG
>Ga0105044_10011599_pt1 | contig 12001 bp, 9 predicted proteins | sample MAT01_FD_78092 | JGI IMG/M metagenome (GOLD analysis project Ga0105044, IMG submission 78092) | Freshwater microbial communities from Lake Fryxell liftoff mats and glacier meltwater in Antarctica - MAT-01 | ecosystem: Environmental > Aquatic > Freshwater > Ice > Liftoff microbial mat | place...
CGCGCGTACCGTCGATGGGGTCGATGACCCACACACGCTCCGGCTGGACCGCCGCCGATTCGATGGTCGTTTTTTCCTCGGCGCAGAAACCGTCGCCGGGGAACGCCGCCAAGAGGTGCTTCAAGATGATCTCTTGGGCCCCTGTATCGGCATGGGTACTGATATGCGACGGCGCATCCGGGATCGGCACGAAGGCGTCGTATTCGGTGCGGATGAAATCCCCGGCGAGGTCCGCCGCCGCGAGCGCTTCGCGCAGTTCGATCACAAAGTTCATAGATGCACTCTAGCGAGGGATCGGCATCGATTGGAGTTTGCCTCCAGCTCGGGATCAGCCGTCGCCGATCAATCGGTCGTAATCCGCATGCGAACCGACCCATACCACACAGCCACATCCCCATCCAGCACATAGATGGCTCGGTATTGCCTATTGAGGCTGATGGAAAAACTGCCGTTGGCGTGGCGACCTTTTCTGGTGTCCTTCAGCGGATGGAGCCGCAGGGATCGGTGTTTCGGGTTGGCTTCCCAAAGCCGGATCGCTGTCACCACCAATTTTTGGACGTGCGACGGAAGTTCTCCGACTTGGAAAACGAACGAAATCGCCCACCGACGGCGCACCGCATCGGTCATAGCGTTGCCGGCATCGGTACCGTCTCACCACGGCGGTGCTCTTCGATCGCGCGGTCGCGGAGTTCGATGATGGCATCGCTTGCAGAGCCGGAAGGTGCCAATCCGCTTTTCACTTCGCGGATGGCGAGTCGCAACGCTTCGGCGTTGAGTACGGTGTGCTGCCGGTTTTCAAACCCATCGGCTTGATCGATCAATTTTTCGGCGACGGACAGCCAACGGGAGAAGAGATTCGCGAAGCGATCGCTCAGGGCTTCGTCGTATTCCTTCCCATCGAAGTACTCGTCTTGCAGCTGACTATCGAGCAAAAGGAGTTCGGCGAGGAGGATATTGAGGTCGTTCAAAGCGCATTCGAGATCCACGCACGCCATGGCGATGCGATGATCTCGCAAGTCATTCTCGAAAAAATTGACCCGTTCCTCCGCGAAGCGCATTCGGTAGGAATAAAGGTGTGTGGACACTGTAGCCTCCTACTCGCATCTCGCGGTTTTTGAACCAATCAATGACTATTTTACCTCGGCAAAGCCGTGCGTCAACTGCGGCTACTTCCCCCCGGGAAAGCCCGGTAGACTTGGCTGCCGCTGACCAGTTCTTCCGGGTTGCCCGCCGCGTGAAGCTTGCCGTTCTGCACCACGAAGACGCTGTCGGCCGCGCGGATTGTCGTCGAGCGCTTCGCCAAGAAAATCAGCGTGCGGCCCGGTTGCAGGCGGGTCATCGCGTCGTCGATCAGCGTCGCGCTGTCCGGGTCGAACGGCTCGGCCGGTTCCTCGATCACGAGAATGGACGGGTCGCGCAAGATGGCCCTTGCCAAGGCGATGCGGAAGCGCTCGCCGGGACGGAGGTCGTGCCCGCCGTCGCCGAGAGGCGTTTCATACCCGTAGGGCAGCCGCTGGATGAACTGGTGGGCGTGGGCCGTTTTCGCCGCTTCGATGATCTGCGGCCGCGTAAAGCTCGGGTCGCCGCAGCCGATGTTGTTGCCGACGGTGTCGCTGAAAGTGGTGAGATCGGCGAGGACCATTACGATCTGCGTCCGCAGCGAATCGAAAGTGACCCAACGCAGGTTCTTGCCGTCGATGCGGATCTCCCCCGCCGTCGGTTCGAGGAAGCGCGTCAGCAGGTAAGCGAGCGTCAGGGCTTCGTCCGGATCGGGACAAATGATCGCGGCGCGGGTTCCCATCGACACCGAGAACGATAGCCCTTCGAGCACCATCCGACCCGTGCCCGGCTCGCGATAACTGAGCGAAACCAAATCGAGGGATTTCCGCATCGGCTGGAGGAACTCGGCGTCGATCGGTTGCGAGGTATCGCCGCGCCGATCCAGATATTCGAAGACGTCGGCCGAGGCTTCCTTGGCGCGGTGGATCCGCACCCATGCGGAGACCGAGCGGTTCACCGCGAAGACGAGGGCGGTGAACGAACAAGCCTGTACGATCGAACCGGCGAAGGAGAGCTCGCCGCCGAGGACGGCGCGGGCCGCGACGAAGGCGACAATTAATCCGGCCAACGCGGCAACGGTGTAGAGCGCCGGCCGGGAAATCGTATCCCCCCGGAGTCGCCGGCGGGTCGCCTTGGACAGGTCGGAGAGTTGCCGTTCGACGCGGGCTTGGCTGAAACGCTCGGTGAGATAGCTCTTCACCAGTTGCATCAAGCCGAGATTTTCGCGGAGAACCGCCAACCTTGATTCGGTCTTGCGGTGTGCGAGGCGGGCATCGCGCCGGAAGTACGCCGCGGTTTGCCCGGCGATCATCCAAGTCGCGGCGATGAGGAACAAACCGGCCAAGCCGACCCAGACGTTCACCAGCACTACGGCCGCGAGGCAAGCGATGGCCAACATCGGCGACCGGATTTGCGCGGTCAACGCGGCCATGAAGCCGTCGAGGATCTGTTCGACTCGCCGGGCGAGCAGGTCGCCTGCCTCTGATTGCGCGTCGGGCCGGATGGCCACGACCCCCAAACGGTAGCTATGCGCGTAAATGTTTCGCCGCAACTTGGTAACGGCGTCGACCGAAGCAATGCAGGCGAAGTGGGCGGCGGTATTCAATAAGAAACCGCGGAGGCCGACGAGGAAAAACGCGGCTAGGAACAAACCGAACAAGTAGCGTTCGGCATGCGCCGTCCAAGGCGTGTACCACGCGACCCACGCCATGGCGTCGCCGGACCAACGGCCGGAGTTCCGCGATGCTGTCGCTTGCAGGCCCGAGAATTCGTCCTGCGAAATCGCCCGCCAGTGCGATTGATAACGCTCTTGCACGGGGCCGAGATCGGTGTGGGAATCCACGCGGCCTTGGTAGACGAGGAGATCGACGAACAAATAGACGAGAGGAAAGAGCAACAGCAGGGCTGCAGTCGAGGAGACTGAAGAAAGGATCGCCCCCCATTTCGATAGCGGCCGGGCATTCAGGTAATCTTTAGCAAGACCGAAGGAAGACGCACTCACGGGCCACCCACCGATTTGAGCCGGAGTGGGACCGCGATCGGGCCCCGCATCCACCTTTAGGCTATCACCCTCCGTTGACCCCGTCCCAAGCGAATCGACCGCGGCGCGGAAAGCCTTGGTCGCTCAGCCGTCACAATCAGGCCAAGTCGCGATCTTCGAACAGCAGCAGGCCAACCAAGAGGGCGATCGTGGTATACAAGATCGAATATCCGGTCACGGTGCCGACGTAGCCGGCGAAGGCCCACAAATCGAGTGGAGTGTCCCGCACGATGGCCGGACTCATCTTGAAAAACTCGAGCGCGGGCAGCAAGGTGTCGAAAGTCTGGGCCAAAAAGCGGATCAGCCGGGACGAGGTCTGCCCGGCATTCGGCGAATTCTCCGTCACTCGGACGACAACTGGCGCCAAATGCCCGAAAAAGTAAACGCATAAGACGATGACCAGATTCACCACGAACGGCAACCGCGTGGCGAGTGCGGTCGCGATGGCGACCAGGATCATGACTTGGCCGAAGATCAAGCCGATGCCCAAAAGGTGGGCGAACGATTCGGCCAACCAATCTCCCGCTCCGAGTCCGAAGCTTGTCGCGGCCCCCTTGGGCAGGATGGACGCCACGTGCGGGTGGAACTCAGCCTTTGCCTGTTCGGGCATCGGGTCGTAGGCTCGGTCTTCGTTGATCGGGTCGAACGATGGGGCCACTTCGAGAGCCGCGGTCAGATTCACCGACAGCAATAAGCAGAGCGCGCCGCACGCCATCAAAATCCCGATGAACTTGCCAATGAGGAACGACCGCCGGCTGATTGGCTTGCTCATCACGGTGATGGCGGTCCGCCCTTCGATTTCCTCCGCGATCGAGATGCTGGACGCGAGCGTGCCGAACAAGAGTCCGCAGAGCATAATGATGTCGAAGCCGATCTGCTTGAACATCTTAAAGTCGTCGCCGAAGGTGAAGTACGGCAACACGACGGCGACCCAAGTCGCGGTGTTGCCGAAGGCATAGATCATCCAAAACAACGGTTGCCGCCAGCCTTCGCGATAGGCCGCGAGGGCCACGGCCCCGGCTTTGGGGAATAGCAGCGTCAAGAAGTACGGGGCGTAAATGAAAAGGTCGATCAGCAGTTGTTGGTACAGCAATCCGCCGTAGACCCGTCCGTAGATGCCGAGGTGGCTGGAGTCGCCCCGGAAGCCTAGGAATGCTGCGAAACCGATCCCGATTGCCAAGACCCCGAGCACGGACAGGCCGAGGCTTTTCGGATCGCGGAGGGTGTTGCGGAACCCTTTGGGGTCGAGGGCGAAGAGCCAAGGCAGCGCGGCCATCACTTGGATGGCGGCCAAGATCATCCCGCCCGCGAGCAAGTTGGGGTTCGTCAGCCACGAAAACATAGTCGATCTCGGTCGATGGCGGTTCGGTCGATTGAAATTAATACGCCGCCGACCCGTCCGGGGTTCAATCGTCGATTTTCATGAGCTCTACCTGCTCGCTCGGGGTCATCGCATTCGTGAAGATAAATGCGTCGAAGACCTCGGGCCAGAGGGCTTCGGTATCGGCGTAGCCGAACGGCCGGGCGACGATCCGCGTCGTCCGCAGCCAGTGATCCTTCGGCAATCCTTTCAGATCGACGAAGGCGTACTTGTACCCGGCTTTGCTCAGCAGGTCATCGATGGAGCCTTTGCGCGGGGCCGGCACCGGCGTCGCTTCTTTCGATTGCATCAGTTTCCATTCCCCTTCCGTCGCGAGGAACGCCACCGAGTAGATTTCCTTGCCGAGTTTCTTGGAGACTTCCTCCCCCATCACGGTACTCGTCAGGTAGGTCGGTTTGCGTTTCAGGCCGCCGCCCGACTTCGGCACCAACGTGTCGATCACGGTCGGGTCGCGCATCAAGTGGTACGACGCGGCCCAGACGATGATCTTGCGCTTGGCGTACTTCCCCGTCGCGAGTTCGACGAAATTCTTGGCCATGTGGGCGTCGCGGATCGCGCCGCTTTTCGTTTTGTCAGCCTGCTTCACATCGATCCCGGCTTGCAGGTTTTCGAACCAGACTTTCCACGTCGCCAGTTCCTCTGCCGGGAAGGCGTCCCCGGCTTTCAGCGCGAGAACCTTCTCCCGGAATTTCCCGATCGCTTCGAGTTCCTCCGGGGTCGGGGTGCGGGCTCCTTCGGCGAGTTTGTCGAAGGCGGTGCAGATTTCCTTCTGTTCCCGATCGGGGAACGTCTCCTCCGGCAAGCGACCGAGCATCCGGGCGACATCCCCGGAGAGTTCGCTACGGAGGCCGATACCGGCGATTTGGCAATCGAACCCGCAGATTTCGAGGGGTTTCTTGGTCTTGGCCCGCTTGACGAGGTAGCGGATCAGAGGTTGGACTTGTTCGCTCTTGGCCCAGATCGGAAAGACGCCGACCTCGAAGTTTTCGAGCGGCGTATTCTCGGCCTTCCGGAACGCAGCCCACGATTTCTCGCAGTCGATGCGGCCGCTTTCGAAAGCGAGGACATCGAACCCTTTTTCTTCGTGGAGGTATTTGATGAGTCGCGTCTTGACGAGGAACGTCGCCCCGTCGCCGTGGGTCTGCTCGCCGAGGAAGACGATGCGCGCGTCGCCGACGGCTTTACCGAACGCGGCGAGATCCTCGAAATCGGTTTCGTCCGGGCTGATCGATTTCAGCGAGACCGGGTGATTCTTGGCCCATGTTTCCCGTTCGTTCTCCTCCGCGCGGAGCGCGAGCGGGTATAAGACCATCGGTACGATCCAAAGCCACCCGAATCGGCGCATCGGAATCCCTCCGGACGTGGTCGGCCGAACTTCGTGAACTCCCGGTCAGGCCGAGAGGCACATCCCGACGCGGCGTCCAGAGAGGACGATCTGCCGTTCGTGTTCCAACAGTCGCCGTTTGCGCTCGAGACCCCAGCGATACCCTCGCAAGGAACCGTCGGCGCCGAGGACGCGGTGGCACGGCACCAGCAGCGAAATCGGGTTGTTCGCGCAGGCGCTCGCCACGGCCCGCACCGCGTGCGGCCGACCGATCATCGCCGCGAGTTGTGTGTACGTCCGAGTCGTGCCGAATGGGATTTGCCGCAGGGCCTGCCAAACGCGGAGTTGAAACTCGGTGCCGCGGGCCGCGAGCGGGAGCACTATCCCGCCGTCGCCGTCGAGGGTTTCGAGCGTATCTGCCAAGCTGGCTTGCAAGCCGGCGTCGTCGCGCTCCAACTGGTAGCCGGGAAATTCCGATTTCAGCCATTGCGTGAGTTCAATTTCGGTGTTCCCGAAACCGAGGGCGACGACTCCTTCGTCCGTTGCGGCTAGCAGTAATTCTCCGAACGGCGTGATCGAACTGGTGTACTCGATGGTCGGCATGCCTGAGCCTCCGGGTGAGCGGTCTTCCTGATTGGGAAGGTTCACGGAGTCCGTTCCGGTTTGAGCCCGACGAGCACGCATAGTATCCCCCACGTGGCGACCAACTGCAAGAGGCATAATCCCGCGACGGTGCTTTCGGCCCCATAGTGCATTTGATCGAACAGCCGCAGGATGAACACCCCCCGCGCCGGCGGCTGCGCGAGTTTGCCCGCGCTCACTTCGCCGAGTGCGAGCGCCGCGGTGGCGAGGGCGGTGATGAGGAATGCGCGGGCCGTGAGGGGGACGATCACCCAGCGCCAACGGCTGAGAGCGCCGCGACGCTCCACGGCCGCGGTTTCGATCAGCGATTTCGGGATGCGCCCCATCGCGACGGCCAACATTGCGCAGGCCAGCGGGAAGAACCGCAGCGCCGCGACCCAAATGCCCGGGAGCGGGGACGGTTGGTCGTACAGCAGCGACCGTAGCGGGGGGAAGTCGGGGTGGAGATCGAGCGAGCGAAATACCGATTGTTCGGTGGAGACGAGTTCGACCGTCGCCTGCTTCAGTGCGAATCCGAGGATCGGTCCCGGCAGTGCGACGAGCAACAAGCAGGCCATCAGCAAACCTGTGCGGTAGCGCGGGGAGCCAAAGCCGAGGGCACAGGCGATCCGAGCGAGACCGGCCGTGAAGACCCCTGCGAGCGCCGCCGCGGCCAAGCTATCTAGGAGTGTCGACCACTCGGTGCGGATGACTTTTTCGAGGCGGAGGCCGAATTCTGAGATCGACGGCGCCGGCAACACCCCGCCCCCGGCCGTTTTCCAAACCAAGGCTCCGACCGGCAAACCAAGGTAGAGCGCGAATGGGATCCACGCGAACAGGGTCGCGCCCAGAGTCGCCCTGCCCCGGTCGATGGGTAAGAATCGCACGGTTTGGATCGAGTGGCCGAATCGCCGCAGTCCCAGCCGCGCGAGCAGCCCGAGCGCGAAGACTGTGCCGATCCAGACGGGCGCGGTCGCCGCGATGGCCCCGCCCAATCCAGAACTGCGGACGACCATCTGTGTGTAGACTTCCTCAGCGAAGGTCCGCACCATCACCGCATCGGTGACGGCGATTTCCGTCCCCGCTTGCAGCGCTACCCACGCCGCGGCCAACGTCAGCCCCGGCACCAATCGAGGGAGCAGCACCCAGCGGAAATACCCGCGCGAACCGCCCGTCTGCCGGGCTTCGTCTTCGACCGCCGGATCGGACGTTTGCAGAGCGAGCCAGACTATTCCCGCGACCCACGGCACCGCGGCGACCGCGTGGATCCACGCCGCGGGTAGCATCCCGAGCTTCCAAGGCCGCCATGCGACGTCCCCCGGTTCGAGCGCCAGCGGTGGCAACAGTTCGCCGAAGAGGATTTGCCAACTCACGGCCCAGACGGGCAACGGTACGAACAGGCTCGCGAGCACCCCGGTGCCGAGCCAGCGCCGGCCGCGCACACCGCGCGCCGTCAGCGCGAAAGCGAACGCGGCCCCTGGCGGAACCCCGAGCAACACCACCAGCAACATGAGGGCGAATGTGTTGGCCAGCAATCGACCGAAAGGCTCCGGTTCGGTCCAGATTTGTTCGAAGGACTGAAGCGATAGATTTTGCCGCACGAGAACGACAAGGGGGAAGCCGAGGATCGATCCGAGCAGGACCGAGAACAGAAGCCGCGGCATGGGTGGCGACTCCTAGATGCAACGGCCAGTCCCCCTTTCTCGGGGGCGGTACTCGATCAATTCTTCTGCGCGGGAACCGGGGTCGGTTCGCCCGGTTTCACTTCGGGTTTCACCGGTACCGGCAGTTTTTCGAGAGGGGCGATCCGGCTCGGCTTGGCGTACTTCGCACCCGCGTCCCGCAGGCAGACGATCAAACCGTTGTCGGCCCCCAACAGCACCCGGTCCGAGGTCGCGTTCGTGATCGGCACGTTGAAATCCGCGACGTCGAGGCTCGTCAACGGTTTCGCCCGCTTGCTGACGGTGTCGTGGACGCGGTCTTTGGAGTAGACGAGAAGCTCGCCCCGGCGGTTCAACACGTAGACGAATTCGACGTTAGCCCCGATGATGCGATCCGCGTTCGCTTCGGTGCGCCACGTGACGTCGCCGGATGCGACGTCGATCTTGGCGACTCCGGAGTGATCGCCGGAAACGTAGACGCCGTCTTTGGCCGCGAGCGGCGGGTGGTTCAAGAATCCGCCGACGTTCGCTTTCCAATCGTAGCGGGGCAATCCGGACGATCCACCGGTGAGGTCGATGGCCATGACTTGTCCATCCGCCAACGCGACGAATCCCAAGAGGGCCTCTTTGCCGTACGCGAACGGGCCGACCAGCGGGCCGGTCGGCTCGGACCCGAACGACCCGGAGACTTCGGTACCGCCCGTGCTTTGGGAGACGCTCAGGAAGTTCGCACTCGCCTCGGTGATCCAGACTCGCGGTGACGTGATTTGCGATTTCGATTCGACCAAGATCGGGTCGTACACGATTTTCTGTTTCGTACCAATCGTCCACGCCATCCGCGGTTTCACCCCCTGCGGCCGCAAGTTTGACAGCTCGTGAACGCGCGCGATCGACGGCGGGATCACCGCCAGCGACGGCGAATATTGGTTGTAGACGAGGTGGTCCGGATGGAGTTTGTAGGGCTGTCGCAACGACGGCAGCATCGAAAGCGATTCGACCTTATTCAACCCGTGGATCGAGTACGGGGGCACGACGCTCGGCATCGCCGAGATCGACGGCGACCGCTGATGGGTGCTGAGGCTTTGGCCCGACTCGAAATACGACTTCGGCACGTTGCGGCGGTCGAACTCGTCGTCGTTCGCCGACTTCGGATTGATCCGGGTCGCGTAGCGATCCGCAATCACGTCGGCCGGATTCGGCAGCTTACTATTGTCCGGCGCTACCCCCAGTTTCTTGTTCACCGCGTCGGGATTGAGCTGCATCGAAGGCGGCAATTGGAACGCCATCACCTTCGCGCCGGTGAACGAAATGTAAACTTGGGATCCGTCGGCCACCGGACTGGCGGACGGTGCTTCCGGAAGGTCGAATTCGAACTCCATCACACCCGTGTAGCGGTGGAAACAATACAGTTTGGCGACGTTGACCGCGAACAGGAATTTTTCGTTCACGCCGACGCCGAAGCCGCTGCTGAACTTGGCGGGGTATTTGTACTTCCAAAGCAACCGGCCGGTCGATTGATCGACGAGGCAAAGCAGGCCCGCTTTGGTCTGAACCGCAATTTGGAATTCGTCGAGGATCTGGACTTTCGCCAGCCCGTCCGACTGGCCCGACACGGGCGCGTAGAAGGACCAATCGGCCTTCAGATTCAACCGCTCCAGCGCATCTTTCGACGGCGGAATCGCGCGGGCAAAAGTCGTGGCTTGTTGACCGACCGCAGCGCCGACTGCCGACACATGAATCGCCATCGCGAGGAACAACCGCATGGTTCGTACTCCGAGTTGCCGAGGCCTCGACCTATTCTGAGCATACCACTCCCACCGGGCGTTGCGATAGCCCCGATCCATGGAAGCGTCCGCGGGAGCGGCTCGCTCAACCGGGCGTGCCGATTATACCGGTGCGCGCGGGGTCACTTTTTCCCGAGCGCCCGCTTCTTCGCGAAAAAGCCCGAAAGCATCGCCGCGCAACGTTCGGCTTCGACCCCGGCCACGACTTGGCAGCGGTGGTTCAACCGCGGGTCGTCCGTGATTCGGTACAGGGTGTGGCAAGCACCGGCTTTCGGGTCGGTCGCCCCATAGACGACCACGGGAATGCGGGCTTGCACGATCGCCCCCGCGCACATCGGGCACGGTTCCAACGTGACGTACAGAATGCATTTTTCCAGCCGCCACGAACGCAGCGCCGCCGCAGCTTGCGTGATGGCCACGATCTCGGCATGGGCCGTCGGGTCCCGCAGCTGCTCGCGCTGATTGTGGGCCGAGGCGATGACCTCCTGCCGTTCGAGGGAAACGATCACCGCGCCGACGGGCACTTCGTCTTCGTCTTCGGCGAGCGCGGCCTCGGCCAGCGCCATCCCCATGTGATGGAGGTGAAAGGGGTTTTCGGGATCGTTGAAGGGATACTGATCGAGCATGTACCTGGGCCCGTTTGGTGTAGCACCGCGATTTCATCACGCCGGCAGTGGCTTCCCTTTGGTCTCCGGGGCAAACCAGATCAGGACGAACCCGAACACGTACACCCCGGCCGCGGCGGAACAGGCAAGGGCGTAGTCGTCGTCGAACGCTTTCAACAGCGCCCCGGTTTGCAGTGAGCCGATCGATGCGAGAATCCGGCCGAAGTTGTAGCCGAACCCCTGCCCAGTCGCCCGGACGCGCGTGCGGAACAGCTCGGGCAAATAGAGCGGTAGCCAGCCGTAGAACGACCCCGTGATCAACCCCACGATCCCGGCGGTGAACACGAAGACCCAATCGAATGTGTCGTTGAAAGTATAAAAGCCGAAAAGAGTGATCGCCGACAGCACACAGAGAATCGCATAGGCCGGTCGCCGGCCGATGCGGTGGCCCAAGAGTGCGGCCAAGACGCTGCCGACGGCGGCGCCGGACGCCGACGACGCTTGCGTCATCGGGCGGGCATCGGGGTTGGCCGTCAGGGTGTCGACGAAGTTGTAGACCCACATGACCCCGCCCCACGTCGCCAGCAGCGGCACGCCGCTGAGCGCCGCCGCGAGGAGCATTCGACCGAGCGTGTGCCGGCGTTCAAGCGCAGTTTCTCCCGATCGCTTCAAAAACTGGCGAGCGGGAAATAGGTAGCACACGGCGATCACCGCGAGGCCGAGAATCGTCCCGGCGATCTTTGCAAGCCAGCCGGTGTCGAGCACCCAGAGGGCGAGCACCCCGGCGCCGACGACTGCCCCGCCTAGCACCACGAGCAAATCCAAACTGGCCCATTTCGATGGCAGGCCTTTTTTCTTCTCGGCGAGCCACGCTGCCGATTCAGGAACGAACAACCGCAGGAACAACGTCAGCAATGATGGCACCGCTCCGACGAGCATGAGCAAGCGCCAGTTGCCATTCCTCGTCAGTTTCGAAGTGATGTCATTCGAAATGCCGATGGCATCGAGCCAGCCGGACAGGGCAGGGCCGATCTGATTCACGCCGAGCGCGACGACCGCCAGCAATAGATAGCCGAGGTTGCCGAAGGCGCCGATGACGCCGGCGAGCCAGCCACGCGAGGAGTTGGGCCACATCTCCATGACTAGCGCCACGCCGAGCGCCCACTCGCCCCCCATGCCGAGGGCCCCGCTGAATCGCAGCGCGGCCAATTGCCAAGGGGCGACGACGAACGCACACAACCCGGAACAGCCCGCGTAAACCAAAACGCTGAAGGTCATCGCGCGGACCCGGCCGATGCGGTCCCCGAGCCAGCCGAAGAGAACGCCACCGGTCGCCGCGCCGATCAGGAATCCCGCATTGATGACCGAGAACCAAAGGCCGAGGTCCCCCGTCCCCTCGGCGCCGAGCAATTCGGTCAGCGCTTTCCGGCCGACGAGGGGGAACAGACCCATTTCGAGGCCGTCGAACATCCAGCCTAGCAGCGCGGCCACCAGAGCCAGCCGGCGGGCGCGTGGAGAAATCGCC
>Ga0105044_10011605_pt1 | contig 11996 bp, 12 predicted proteins | sample MAT01_FD_78092 | JGI IMG/M metagenome (GOLD analysis project Ga0105044, IMG submission 78092) | Freshwater microbial communities from Lake Fryxell liftoff mats and glacier meltwater in Antarctica - MAT-01 | ecosystem: Environmental > Aquatic > Freshwater > Ice > Liftoff microbial mat | place...
CGCCGCCCCGAGACTTACAAGCTCACAAGCGAATATTAGCCACCCCCACCCCCAGCCCCACCCCCCTCTTCCCACTCACTAGTTAAGTCAGCGGCAACGACGAAAGCTCAATCCCCGGGTTGCGCTGGGTCAAATGTCGCAGAGCCCACTCGTCGGCCAAGAGCACCACTTGCTTATCATCCCGGTCCACCGCGTGCTCGGCATCCATCGGTAACTCGGGAAGCCAGTCTTTGGCAGCGTTGGCCATCTTCCACCACCTGATAATCGTCCACCGCGCGGGCGATAGCCTCGATTCGGCCCCGTACTCGGCCTTCAGCCGGTGCTGCACCACCTCAAACTGCAACGGACCGACTGCGGCGAGCAACTGCGTTTTCACCTGCCCCGTGCCCACGTGGAAGACCTGCACCACGCCCTCTTGGAGCAACTGATCAACGCCCAACCGGAACTTCTTCGCGTTGCCGGGCTGCGGGTTGTGAAGATAAGCAAACACCTCGGGGGTGAACCGAGGAATTTCGTCAAAGATAACCGACCGATCGTCGGTCAGCGTATCGCCGATGCGCAGCACATCGTGTCCCACAATTCCCACAACGTCCCCAGCTCGCCCATCCTCCACGGTCTCACGTTGCTGGCCGAAGAGCTTCTGCGCGTTAGACAGCCGGATCTTCTTCCCGCTCTGAGCATGGATCACGGTCATCTCGCGCGTGAAAGAGCCCGACACGAGGCGGATGAAGGCAATTCGGTCGCGGTGGCGAGGGTCCATGTTTGCCTGAATCTTAAATACAAAGCCCGTAAAGCCCGGGTCGCCCGGCTCGATCACCCGCGCGGCCGACCGCCGCGGGCCCGGAGGGGCCGAATGCTCGAGGAACCCATCGAGCAGAAGCTGAACACCAAAGTTATTCGCCGCGCTGCCAAAGTAAACCGGCGTGATCTCCCCAGCCAGCACACGGGCCTCATCGTAACTCTCGCCCGCTCCACTTAACATTTCGATCTCATCGCGTGCCTGCTGGTAAGTTAAGTCGTCCAGCCTCTCGCGGATCGCCGGGTCATCCAGCCCCACCACAGTCACCGGCGCAACATAAGCGCCTTGGCGAGTTCGCTCAAACAGATGCACCCGCCCCGTAAGCCGGTCGTAGACCCCTTTGAACGTAGGGCCAGACCCCAGCGGCCAGTTTACCGGGAACGCGCCGATGCCAAGCACCTTCTCCAGCTCATCGAGCAACTCCAGCGGATCGCGCATTGGCCGATCGCACTTATTCATAAAAGTGAAGATCGGCACGCCACGGCGCTTGCACACTTCAAACAGTTTGCGCGTCTGCGGCTCGATCCCCTTGCCCGCGTCAATCACCATCACCGCCGCGTCCACCGCTGTAAGCACGCGGTACGTATCCTCCGAAAAATCTTTGTGGCCCGGCGTGTCCAGCAAGTTTACCCGATACCCATCGTAATCAAACTGAAGCACCGTTGAAGAGATCGAAATTCCACGCTGCTTCTCGAGCTCCATCCAATCGCTGGTCGTCGCCCGCTGGTTCTTCCTCGCCGTCACCGATCCCGCGAGATCCACAGCACCGCCGTACAAAAGCAACTTTTCTGTGAGCGTGGTTTTGCCCGCATCCGGATGCGAGATGATCGCAAACGTTCGACGCGGCAAGTCGCCCTTTAAGCTCGCCTCACGCGCGCGGGTGTCGTCCACTTCACCGTCATGCACTCGCTCTGAATCGGTTGAATCCGCGCCCGTCGGCTCAGCTCCGTCGTCTGCTGGCGTAAGGTGGCTTCCCGATACCTTTTCAGGTCCAGTTAACGGCCCAGCTGAAAGGGAGTCAAGCGGTGAATCGGGGGGCATGGTCGAATCTGGGAGCGACGAGGGCATGGGTGCTTTGCGATCAAACTTATATCCGTCGCCCTGGCGCTGAGCCCAGGTAACGTGATAAGAGACTGGCGCTACAAATAGCGAGCCCATTGTACGCAAAAGGCATCCCGAATCCGTGCGGCCCATTCAGCCCGACCCTTCCCTCAGCATCTGCTTTGGCCCAGCCCTTAAACTCGCTACTTGGGCGGAAGCGGCTTGCCGGTAGAGGGATCCTGGCCGCGGAAGTGCCGGACCATATCACGCATCATCACCAAGCCCCGCGTGCGCTGCTCCGGAGAGGCGTGCCCGCCGACATTCTGATCCATAAAGCGGAACGCGCCGCTCAGATCCTCAGCCCGGGGCTGACGATTCGTATCTTTCATGCGCTCACGGTCGCGGGCGGCCTGCTTCTTGACATCCGCGAGACGTTCGTCATCGGGCTTATCGCGGCTCTCTCCGGCGACAGCTTCCATCGTCTTGACAAACTCAAGAAAAGTTTTGTCAAGATAATCGCCACGATCTGACTCTCCAATCGAGTTATAAGCCTTCGCGTACTTATCCCACATATCAATGGCCAGCCGGCTCGCGTTAGCCTCGATCTGTTTGCGGGCCGCGCCCGCGATACCCGTCGCGAACCCCGCCATCAGCATCGAGTCGCCGGTGCTCATGCTCTTCATTCTCGCAACCAGTTGACCAATAAGCTTCATCCGCTCGTCAATCGGCAGCGCATTAAACTCATCGGTCAGCAAGGTATAATTAAATATATCATCGAGCCCATCGCTCATGTAATCAGGCTGCGGCACCGGACGCAGCGCGAAGTAACCGCCCACGCCAATCGCGACCACCGCCGCAGCTCCCGCAATGCGCATCCAGAGAATCGTTTGCTTTTTCTTTCCGGGGTCGCTCGTCCTAGACGCCCACCACCGCCTCGTTGCGAGCTTCGTCGCACTCGGAAAGGAGTTGAGCCCAGCCAATAACAGCCTGACTTTGCCGCGCTTGCCACCCTTGGGCGCCCAGTCTCGCTCGTCGACGAGCCCGCCACGAGAACTTCCACCCATGGGGCTATTGGCTGCGTTGCCCGCCCTCATCCCCGGCGATTGCGCAGCCAAAGGCCCCGCACCGGTGCCCGTAATTCCGTCGAGCAAGGAAGGGAGCGGAGTGTTAGATGAAGTTGACATAAGAGAAAAACCGATCTGCCCGACCCACATGGCCCACATGGCCCACATGACCTGCATGACCCACATGACCCACATGACCCACATGACCTACATGACCTACATGACCTACATGACTTACAGCTCACATCGCCCGCAACCTCCAACCGGCACCATTACCCACCAAGCCCTCCGCCAAACTTAATCACATCCGCAAAGAAATCGCGGCCCGTCTCTTCGTTCACAAACTTCGCCGGAGCGGTGTGCCAGTCGCCGTAAAAAAGACCGTTGCGATTCCACTTCCCCTCTTCAGTCATATCCGTGTCAAGCGCAATGTTCTTCCACCTGGGGTGATGCCAATCATCGTAATCAGTCAAGATAAACGCCCGGTTCCCCTGAGCTTCATAAGCTTTGCTCACCCCAAAGTGCGGGTTGCGGACCGTGATTAACTCAGCCGCCACCATCAACTCGCCCGGAAAATAACGATAACTCCAACCAATCTGCGCCCACGCTGGCTTGTCCGATTGTCCAACCTCGCCGTATCCCCCAAGATCCGAAGGGCATCGAAATGGGTCGCTCACCGTCCAGTCCTCAAGCTCGGAGTTGCGGAAGGGCATCGCCGATGTAATATACTTCTCCATCACCGCCATCAACGTCGGGTCGTTCTCATTCCCACCGTCGTTGATCGGCCTCACCTTGGGCAGATACAGCCCCTTCCCCTCCGTATCCATATACATCTGCAGCGAAGTTCCGATGCTCCGCATGTTCACCTGGCACTTCACGCGTCTCGCCACATCCCGACTTCGCCCCAGCGCGGGAAGGAGCACTCCTATGAGCAACGCAATGATTGAAATAACCACCAGAAGCTCAATGAGCGTGAAGGCCCGTTTGTTATCGGACGCTATCCCCCGCCGCCCCGCTCGCGAGGGACCGCCCTTCCGGCAACCCTTCCACAAAGCTCGGAATGTCTGAAAAGTCTTGATCAATAGGTCTTTCTCGCAACAGCCAGGCCTTCCCCGCCCAAATCGCACCCTCTACGGAAACACTCATTCGGCTTCGCCGCGGCGGATCTGTCGGATGCGAGTTCATACGCCGCTCAACCACAATCGTTTCAACGCCCATGGTGCCGCGCTCACCCACAATCGCGGATAAAGCCCAGTCGGTCGAAACCGCCCGCGAGGCCCAGCCCGCCCGCAAGCCATTTCTCGCCGCCCAGATCGCTCCAAGGATTTATGTCCCAGCTTACTCAACTACCGACATCGAAACTACGTTGACCACTAGCGACTTGCCGTCTGCAACCGCGACTTTTCCGACGACCGTAATCTCCGATAGCTCCTTAATGCCGCGGCGTCCCTTGATGTCTGTTCGCAGCACCTTTCCCTTCCCGTCGACCACCTGCATTGTCGCCGAGTTCGCCGCGATGTCGGCCTTGGTCTCGCAGCAATAATCCCAAGGCTTTGAGCACGCATCATCGGGGTTCTCATTGCATGCTTTCAACCCCCGACCTACCAACGTAAATACCGCCCGGCCCGGAACAAACGGATCGATGGCTCCGCCAACCCGGCCGCGAAGCACAACCTCTTGACCCACCTTCAGCCCCCCAGCCTTTCGAGCCGCCGAAATGTCCTGAGCGCCAGCGGCGCTTGTCGCCGTAATCACGCCAACCGGCATCGCCGAACGCGGCACATGAATCGCCGTCGCAGCAATCGTAAATCCATCCGCACCACCGTTACTTTCAATCTTCCCCGTAACGAAGACCTCTGCCCCCGCAACCAGCCCCTGCTTGCCATCAACCCGACCCGGCATAACTTGCCCATTTGCGTCGACGATCTTAACCTTAACCAAAGGGAGCGCAGGAGCACTCCCCGCCGGTTGCGCCGCAGCGATGGTACTTGCAGGAAGTTGAGGTTCGTGGAGCGAGAACACCATCGACTTCGCTGACCCCGTGTCCGCTTCCATAGGAATATAACCCCGCACGGTCACGAGCTCTCCGACCTTCGCCACCCGCGCCGCCGTGCCAATCTCAAGCGCGTTACCAGGAAGGTTGGGCTTAAAGATCTCCTTCATATCGTCCGGCGCGGGCGAGCTCGCCATCGCCGCAGCGGGACCCCACTCGCCCATCGGCCCGGAATCGCCGCCAACTACCAACCAGCCAGCGATCATCATCGTGGTGACTGCGCATGCACGTGTAAGTAGAAGGGGGGAACGACGGCATCGATTCATACTCATAAATGTCTCACTTCACCGAACCAACCTTAACCTATGCCAAGGTCAACAAAGTCGTACTTATAATATCTCTTCACGGAGAGTAACACCACGCTTAAGACGTCTCAAACCGCTTTGAGTGCGACCGGTATCGTTGGCTTCAAGCAACGAACCGCCGGCGGCAGGGCCCCCAGAATTCCGAGCGCAAGCCCCGACAACAATCCTATGGCCAGCACAGTTTCATCGATGGCCAACCCGAAAGCTCCCATCGAGAACCGCACCGACAACCCATCAAGCACCAGCACCCCGACCGCGCAAGCGATCAATCCACCCGCAGCCGTCGCCAAGGTCGATTCCTGAATCATCGAAATCGCGATCGGCAAGCGCCGGTAACCCACCGCCTGCAACGTTCCCAACTCTCGTATTCGTGAAGCGAACGCCGCGTACATCGTGTTAAGTCCACCGAACAGGCCTCCTAGCGCGATCAGCCCCGCCGTGACCCAAGCGACTATCTTAATTGGTTGAAAAAAACCTGCGAGCTTATTGTAATACTCGCGCTCCGTCATGGCCGCCAGTTCAAGGTCGGGCCTTGTCTTCGTAAACGCCGCGATATCACCAAACTCCAACCCCTCACCGGTCGCTTCGTCGTAAGGTTCCATCGTAAGCACCACGCACGAAATAGTTTCGCGCTTGGTCGCGGCCATTAAATCCGGCAGCGGCATCCACACCTCCGCTTCAACCACCGTTCCGGGCGCAGCAAACCCTCCGACGATTGTCCATGGTCGCCCGTCAATCGTAAGCGTTTTTCCCACGCCAAAGTCGCTCTCTCCGTCGCCCCCCAACACCGTTGGAACCATTCTTCCAATCATGATCTCATCGCTCCCCGCCCGCGGCCAGCGACCCCGCGTGAGCAACACCTGCTCATGCACAAGAGACGCGGCGAGCGTGACGCCCCGCAGCATCACCTGTCGATTCTGGACAGAAACATCCCCCGCGCCATCCCCAAACTTCACCGGCAACATAACATGCACTTCCGGTGAGATGTAGACCGCACCCGCGTTCTGACGGATGCCTTCAAGGCTCGCCGCGAGCAAGGCAGGCACGCCCGCCCCGATCTCCGACCGCTCCACACTCTCCTCGCTCCCCGCGCCCAGCAACAAAACATTATGAACTCCGCCCGTCTCTCGTAGCGCTAGGCTCATGCCCCGCACAAATCCCCCCGCAACCAAGATAAGTACCACCACCAACGCCGACCCACCGACCGACAAAATCAGCCGGGTGGACGAACGCCCCAGGTTCCGAACCGCATAATCAAAAGGAAGCAAACGCATAATAAGCTTTCTATTCACACCGCCCGGAAGCACGCCGCGATCTCACGCCGTCCCGCCTGCCACGCTGGCACCAGCCCGGCCAAAATACCCACCCCCGCCGAGATTGCCAGCCCCCACCCAAGCACCGACCACGAAGCGGCGATCGTAATCGAAAGCCCCTCCTGCGAAAGACTAAACCGCCCCCAATGCACCACGGCCAACGCAAGCCCCGTGCCCGCCGCGCCCCCCAGCAGCCCGATCAACATCCCTTCGCTTATGATCAATCGCGTGATAAGTCCACCGCGAAATCCCAGCGTTGCCAACACCGCGTTCTCTTTAATTCGATCCTGAACACTCATGACAATCGCGTTCGCAACCAAAGCTAATACCGCAGCAAGGCACCCCCACCCCAGGTACCGCGTGAACGCAACAATCTCAACGATGTCCGCCCCGGCCTGAGCAACGAAAGCTTTTTCCGGCCGCGTAGTCGTCGGGTCCGCCTCCGAGCGAAACTGGGCATCGATGCCCGCCGCGATTGCGTCCATCCGCGCTGGGTCATCCACCCGCACCGTAAACTGAGTCACGCTCCCCAGCCCGCCCCCCTTGCCCGTCGCCTGCTGAAGGAACCCCAGATGAACATAAGCCACGTTCTGATCCTGCGCCTCCGGCGACCGAATAATCCCCGCCACCGTCACCGTAACTCCCGATGAATCAAACGATTGGCCCACGCGAAATCCGCGCCGCGCCGCAAGAGTCTCACCCACCATCGCCGCGTCTGATCGCTTCTGCCACTCCTCCACAGAACCAGCCACCATCTGCCACTTCGCGTTCAGCCCGCCCCCGCCGCCCTCCTTCACCGCCTCCGAGGGAACGCCCCGAAACGTAATTACATCCAGCGACGCCCGGCAGTTATTCACGACGATCTTCACAGGCACCACCGAAGTAACGCCCGAGACCCCTTTGATCTTCTCAACGTAATACTCCGGAAGTCGGCTGGTGGCCGGACAAAAACGGTTCTCACGATACACCACAAGCGTGGTATCGCCCGCCGCCGCCTGGGTCGCCTGCTTCACTCCCTCCTGAAGCGTCTGAACCGCGATGAACAAAAACATCGCCACGCCCACGCCAGCAAGGGTGAGCACGCTTCGTACGCGATGCCGCCACAACTGTTTTACGACCACGGGGAGAAATCGAAAAGCAACCATATGTTAAACCTCCTGAGCAGCCGGGCTGTGAAGCCGTTCTGAACGCTGCATTGATTCAAACAGCCGCCCCTTTTCGAGGTGAAGCGTCCGCCTCGCGTACGCTGCGCACTTCGCATCATGCGTCACGATAATAAGTGTTTTGCCCAGTTGCTCGCATAGCGTGGTCATCAGGTCCATAACCGCCCCGGCCGAATCCTTATCCAGATCTCCCGTCGGCTCGTCGCCCACGATGATAGTTGGATCTGTTACAATCGCCCGCGCAATCGCAACCCGCTGCTCCTGGCCGCCCGAAAGTTGACGCGGATAGTGGTCGTGGCGATCGGCAACGCCAACCAGGTTGAGCGCGGTCTGCACCCGTTCATGCCGCGTCCGCCCGCTCATCGAGTGCAGCAGCAGCGGTAACTCAACATTCTCGTACGCCGTCAGCACGGGCACAAGATTATATAACTGAAAAATGTAACCAATGTTCGCGCTCCGCCAGTCCGCCAATGCAGCCCTAGATAATGCGGAGATCTCAACCCCGCCGATGGTCAGCCGCCCTTGAGTAGGCCGGTCAATCCCCGCGATCAAGTTAAGCAGAGTCGTCTTGCCGCTCCCCGATGGACCCATCAACGCCAGGAAGTCGCCACGCGGCACATCCAGATCCAGCTCCTGGAGCGGAGTAATCGTGTTGTCGCCCTTCTTATAACTTTTCGTCAGCCCGCGGCATTCAATAAGCGGCCGCTCGCCTGTCATGTCTCTAAGTGGAATCATGTTAATCTTTCGATCCTCGTTCTTACCCAGGTGACAATCCACGCCGCTCGCCTAGAACCTTTACCCGTGAGCCATCTTGCAGCGTCAGCGGAGCGCCCACGATCACACGGTCGGTCACGCGAAGCCCCTCTGTAACCGCGACAAAGCTAGCGCGGCTGTCCCCGCCTCCGTCGCGCGTAACTTGGTCCTGAGCCCGGCGCTCACCCCAAGCCGCAAACGTAATATCATTCCTAGTCGCTCTCGCGGAGCCCGCCCCCGTCCGCACGGTCCACACCCACCCCTTCCCCTCGCCGGTGCTTACAGCCGCGTCGGCGGGAATCACCAGAACCGGGCCACTCTGGCCCTCCTCCAACCCCACACCGCCCGCCCGCCCCTCGCGTGATTGCTTCAAGGCCCCCGCTTTGGAATATAACTTAACCCGGGCCAGCATCTCGGGCTTCAGAACGCTCGATGGCTTCTGCACGCTCACCTTAAACTGCACGGTATTGCGTTGTATGTTCGCCTCATGAACAGCGCGCGTTACGACTCCGGAGAAAGTTACATCTCCCTCGGCTTCCGTCGTAATTACGGCCAAAGTCCCAATCTCCACCTTGCCAGCCTCCGCCAGCGGCACATCCACCCGCACTTGTAAACTCTGCGGGTCATAAACACGCAGCACCGTTCCCGACATCGGCCCTTCCGCAACCCCGTTCCCGTCTAGGGCGATGCGCGTGCCCGGTTCCACCAGCCTCGATAGCACCACCCCGTCAACCGGAGACCGAATTTCCATCCGATCTCTAAGCAACTCCGCTTGAGCTAACATAACTTCAAAGACTTTCGCTGCTGACTGCGCCTGCTTCAGTGCCGCCTCCGCCTCGTCAACTTCACGTTCCGCGGTCTGCGCTATCGCTTCCAACCCCACAAGGCGAATCTCTAGTTGACGAAACTCTCCTTCGCCCACCGCTCCCGCGCGAACCAACTCGCGCTTCCTGCTCACCTGGTCGCGCAGCTCCTCCGCGACCGATTGTTCTACTCGAACCTTCGACCGCGCCGTCGCGATCGCCGCCTCGGCACGACTTACATCCGCCTGCCCTCGCGCCACCACCGCGAAGGCGTCCCGCACTTTTAGTTCCGCATCAACGCCAATGAGCCGCGCCACTACCTGCCCCTTCCTCACTGTGTCCCCTTCAAGCACCAGCACTTCCTCCACCACGCCATCCGCGAGCGCGGGAATCCACACCGCATACGGCGCGGGTTCAATCCAACCCGGGGCCTGCACAATGAGGGAGCCTAACTGAACCTCCCCGCTTGCTGCCACTTCACCATCAACCGGCTCGCTTGCCCCGCTCCCCACGGATTCCGCGTCGCCGCTCGCCCCCCATCCGGCGCCCTCGCTCACGGGGATGACCGGAGAAACATAAACTTCTACCGCAGGCAGCAATACACCCCTGGCCGCGTAAATAAGTAAACCTGCGGTCACACTCGCGATGACCAGTGGCACAAGTAATCGCGTTTTCCAACGCGATGCCGGTTTAGGAACCAAAGTGTGAACGCCACCGCGGCCCCCAGGGGGACCACTCCCCTCTGACCCGCCACGCGAAAGCGATGCTACATCGAACTGAGTTGTCGGCATGACCTGAGCCTCAATGAATGCTACAAAAATCCGCCGCGGCACGCCGCGAGCAAGGAGCATGGTCGCAAAAAGCGACGTTCATTGAAAACTCTAAACTACAAGCGCGCAGTGCCAGCACAGCATCACTCGATTGGCACGCGCAAGGCCGGGCGAAGTCTCGCCGCCTCGCGTTGAAACATCCGCCACCTTCGCGGCCCGCGGCTGCCAGGCGAACATAACATAAGTTGTCGAAAGTAACTCGACAAACTCGTGAAAATTAACAATCGGTGCTTCAACCGCGGCTACTCGTCCAGCCCCAAACCCCTCACAAGGTGCGCACTCGCCGCACGGCGACCCACGATCCTCATCGCCGCACCCGTTCTCTTGGAGCCAGGAATCTTGCTCCACATCCAAATACCCATCCTCGCCCCCGCCTTGGCGGCTGTCGTCCTCCCGCGAACTCCGCGGCTCACCGCACCGCTTACAGCACCCGTCGGACTTGGAAACCTTGACCTCGTGGATGGCCAATGCCGCGTGGCCATCAGCCCCACGAGCCAGCTCAACCGAGCCTATGCCGCAACGAACCCCTAACGCTAGGGCTGCTTGGCAACAGGACAGGGGCGACCACGCCGCGAGCAACACCGACATCAAGATGGTCAACAACGTACGCAACATCAAGCTCAACCTTCGGATCAGCACCGCTCCAGTCTTTAACTGAACTGATCCTGCCGTTCGCCACCGCGAAAGTATATTCGGCGTTCCCAAGAGCGAATGTACCGCACCACCCCCATCTCGCAGCGTGAAAGCAGGGTAAGGGCAACCCGCACCACCTTCCCCGACAACGAACCGCACCCCAGGCTCGTTTCCCAAACTGCCAGAGCGAGGGAGCATCTAACCACGTCTTAAACCAAGGTACCACAACCCACCTTGCCGCTCGGTTCATCCGGCCACACGGGGCAGGTGTCGTAGCCGATTTCCACGTCGCTCCCACCCTCTTCAGGCCGCTTCGGAGGCCTTGACCACTCGTAGGCTACCGCTTCAGCGGTGGCACTGCAGCCCAACACTACCTTCTTCTGTTTCCTTAAGATCCCCAGCCCGTTTCAGCGGGTTTCAACTTACCGCGCCTTCAGGCAACGAACCCTCCCGCGCGGTACGATGCCGCCATGCCACGCAGAGTCTATTGGGAACTCTATTACCACGTCGTCTGGCGCACCAAAGAGAGCACGCCGCTCCTGACCGCTAAGGTCGAGCCGCTTACACACAAGTATCTCACACACCGCGCGCTCGAAACACCCGAAGCGATGGTCCATGCCGTCGGCGGCATCGAAGACCACATCCACCTGGCCGTCAGCCTGCCGCCGACCATCGAAATCGCGAAATGGGTCGGTGACCTTAAGGGGGCCACCGCCCACCAAATTAACCACGGCCCGTCCGGCCTCGGCGCGCTGGCGTGGCAGACCGGATACGGTGTGGTCTCGTTCGGCAAGCGCGACCTGCCGTGGGTCGTAGATTACGTCAAACGTCAGCGCGAGCACCACACTGCGGGGCGCATGGAGGATCGACTGGAGCGGATCACGCAGATTGAGATCGTCGCAAACGACGGCAGCGGCATATCCGCGCCGTGATATAATTTACATTCGGCATCCTCGCAGTCATCCCGTTCGCGTGCTGCGTCTAGGGCCGCGGCGAGGCACCCACGCCCCGTCTTCAGGCCACTTCAGCGGCCTTGCCCGCTGATAGGCCATCGCTACTGCTTCCGGCCTCTTCAACCTGCTTCCCCCCGCTCCCGCCCTCTTCAGCCTGCTTCAGCAGGCTTGCTCGCTCGTAGACCACCGCTTCAGCGGTGGTACACCAGCCCATCACCATATTCTGTTTCCTTACGATCCCCAGCCCGTTTCAACGGGCTTCCCCATCCGGGCTTCAGCCGACCAC
>Ga0105044_10011606_pt1 | contig 11994 bp, 9 predicted proteins | sample MAT01_FD_78092 | JGI IMG/M metagenome (GOLD analysis project Ga0105044, IMG submission 78092) | Freshwater microbial communities from Lake Fryxell liftoff mats and glacier meltwater in Antarctica - MAT-01 | ecosystem: Environmental > Aquatic > Freshwater > Ice > Liftoff microbial mat | place...
ATCATACCACCGGTACCCATAGTAATACAACCCCGTCACCGCGTCCTGGGGTTTGGTGCTGAAGCGGTGTTCGGGGAACAGAGTGACAGACAAATAGTAGAGAAGAGGCGCACCTTTTGCCTTGTAAGACGCTCCCGTTGAGCGGGATTTATGCCGGTTGCCATGTGGAGTGCATGACTCGATTGGGGGTCCGGAACCGGCTGATGATTCGCTTTTGCCGTGCGATGGGAACAGAGTGACAAGACAAATAGGAGAGAAAAGGCGCACCTTTTGTGCTGTAAGACGCTCCCGTTGATCTGGATTTATGCAGGTTGCCATGTGGAGTGCCTCACCCCGGTGGGGACCGGAACCGGCTGATGATTCGCTTTTGCCGTGCGATTTCCATTTTGCTCGGCCGCCGATGAGTGGCGGCTTCCATTCCCCTTTTGCGCCAGCCCACCTCGATGAAACGCAGGAACAGGCGAACCATCTTTCCTTGCTCCCTCTGCATAATCAGCCGATCACGATTAGACCCCGGACCCACATTGCTTCAAAGGCAACCGCCTCGGATGGGGCGGTGGAAAGTTGGAGCGCGGGTCCTCGCCCGCCACAGGGCATCACGCAAAGCGTCATGCTGCCTTCTTCGGGGTTCGCATGGGAGGGGGAATTGGCGCTTCGCGCTTGCTTTTCGTGGCCGGCGAGGAACGCGCGGCGCTCCATTCCCGCGCCCCTGCCGGGGCGCATGATCTTTCCCCCGGTGATCCGGTGGTGTTCGCTGCGCCGCGTAATACGCGGCTGCCCTCCACTACGGGCTAATTTCCAAGAGCAATGCAAGCTCGCCGACATCTGTCACCCTATTGCACGAGGCTCAATACAGAATGTCGCCCGACGGGCTGCGTCTGAGAGGCGACGGTGCGATCCGGGCAAGACGGAGGGCGAACGGCGGCGCGCGGGGACGTTGCGATGAGGTAACGCGAGCTTATTCGCCCCCAGAGGAACGTGATGACGAAGCGCATCGGCGCGAATGCAGCGCGCAGGTGGGAGGAGGCAAAGTGGACTGGGGAGATTTGCCCACGCAGTCGGCGCGATGCGGGGTGAAGCTTGCAGGATGGAACCTGCAGTGGCGTGAATGGAAGACGAACTGACGAGAATTGACCACGCACCCGGCATATCACGACCCAACGGGGCGAGGATGGCACTTGCACTGGCAAATATGCAGGTCGCCGCAGCCGGGCATCGATTTTGCGGCGCGCTCGGGCCGGCGATTGGATTAGCATGGGGACAATTAGATGGAACGGCGAAGGGATGCGCGCTCGCTGGGCGTGAATATGGGTGAGGCCAGTGGGAGGAGCGGGCTGGGGTGCGCGAGCGTGGCGCCAGCACCGTGGACTGCGGCAGCTTGCTGCCGCTGTGCGGAAGCGGCAACTTGCTGCCCGTGGCGCGCAGCGGGGGCGTTCGGAGTTCCGCCGCCAGGCGGGCCGGCTGAAGGCGGAACTCCAAACCCCCGCTGCTCCGCACCGCACGCAGGAAGCTGCGCCCCCCGCAAAAGCGGCGGCCAGCCGCAGCAGTCCAAGGCTTTGCGGCACTCATGCGCCGCACGGACACGGTCGGCAACCATCCATGGGCTCACTTTCAATCACACCCGACAGCGTGTTTCGCTGTGAACGTCCAACGTCCAACGTCCAACGTCCAACGTCCAACTGCGGACTTGACGCCTGAATCGAATGCATCCATTTATATCAAACTGCATGCAATCTGTAATTCCATCGGCTCGTCGCTGGCGAACCACACGCTTCCTCACTTCGGCGTCCCGCGGGGCGCAGGAGCATCCCCGCAACGCCACGCAATCCAAACCCACGCTCGTCGAGAAGGCCTATGAGGCCATCTTCGACCGCATTCTCGACGGACGCTTCCCCGAAGGAACTGCCCTGAGCGAGGTGGCCGTGGCTGCAGATTTGGAAATGAGCCGCACGCCCGTGCATGACGCGCTGCGGCTGCTGGCGATCGACGGTTTCGTGACCCAGGAGCGCAACCGCCGCGCGCGTGTCTCGAACTTCTCGGCGGACGATCTGTTCGAGGTCTTCGAGATGCGAAAACTCCTCGAAGGCCACGCCGCCGAACTCGCCGCCGGGCGCATGGACAGCCGTCAACTCGTCCCCCTCCGCGCCACCGCGACTGCGCTGCACGAAGGTCTGAACTCGCGCAACTGGAACCAGCGGTGGACGGATTTCGACGCGGAGTTCCACTACGCCATCGCCGAGGCGAGCGGAAACTCCCGCCTCTGCACCGACATCCTCCGCTACCAGCTCCTGCACCGCGGCATCAACCGGTTCTCCACCGACGCCAGGTCGCTGCGCCGCGCGCTGACCGAGCACGAAGGCATCCTGGACGCGCTCGAAGCCCGCGACCGCGCCGCCGCGCGCGAACGCATGGTCGGGCACATCGCCGCGTGGCAGAAATTTTTCAGCGAGCGCTTCCGCGAGGCGAAAGCACGGGACGCAAAAGCGAGGCTCAAATCACCCTGACGTGCATGAGCGAAGTGCTTTCATCTTCAAGCGGCTCATGGGCCGTCGCGCCGCTCGCACTGATGCTTCTCGCTGCGCTGTCCGCTCCTTCACGCAGCGATGACGCGCCCGCGCCGCTCGTCCTGGGCAAACCCGGCGACGTGATTCACCAGGCCCGTGCGCCTGAAGCAGCCAAAAATATCCGCCGATCGCGCGGCAGGCGGCGCAAATCACGTTCAATTCACCCTCTGGATTCCCGAGCGGCTCCAGACCGTGCGCGGCATTTATCACACGCCGTTCAGTCTCGACACGGTGGAAAAGGAGCAGTCCCGCGCGATGGCGCGAAACTGGGGCTTCGCGCTGCTTGGCGGCAATTTTATGCGCGTGAGCAAGGACGAGATGGGACCGGCGCTGCTCGCGGGCATCGCGGATCTTGCGGTGAAGAGCGGCCATGCGGAACTCACGAACGCGCCATTCATTTTCTCCAGCATGTCCGCCGGCACGGGCATGTGCCTCGCGCTCGCGGAGCATCTGCCGGAGCGCACGCTCGCGTGCGGACTGGTCGCGCTCGAAGTCGGCCCGCAGACGCCCGCGGTTCGCGATGTGCCGATGCTCACCATCTTCGGCTCGAAGGACGGCCAGCAAATGCCGAAGCTCGAAGCGCTGCTGCCCGCACGCCGCGCGGAGTTCGACCCGAGCTGGGGCATCGCCGTGCAGTGGGGCCGCGGGCACGAGTGGGCGCAGTCGAACAACCTCCTCTGGCCGTTCTTCGAGGAAGTCATCCGCCAGCGATACCCGATCGAGGGCTCACCCGCGAACGGCCCGGTGAAACTTCGCCGCTGTGATCCCGCGCGCGTGTGGCTCGCCGATTCCACGACGTGGAAATCCCGCGCCGCCACCATCGCGTCCGCCGCAAATTACTCCGCGGATAAAACCGCCGCATGCTGGTTCCCGAGTGAAGACGTCGCGCGCGTGTGGCAGGCGTTCGTCGTCGAGAAGCCGCTCGTCCGTCTCACCGACCCGCTCCCGAGCGGCGACAAGGTGCCGCTCGCGACCTTCGCGCCCGGCAAGGAAATCACCGTGCAGGTGGAAGTGATCGCCTCGTTCTCCGCGCGGAAAATTCTCCTCTTTGATCGTGCCACGCCTCTTTGCGAAGCGGCCGTGAACGGCGGGAAAGCGGAACTTCGCGTCCGACCCCTCGCGGGGGGGGGCCACACATTCATGCCCACGCGGTCAGCGCGGAAGGCGGCACGGAGTTGTCGCGCCCCGTGACCATTCTCGTCCAATCACCGGCAAACTGAGCAACACCCGTGAACACACTCATGCGCGGAACCTTCTTCATCTGGAACTGCATCCTCCTCAGCGCTGCCACCGCATCCGCCGCGCCCGCACCCGGGACGCAGCCGGGCCTCGCCGCCACGCTTCGTCCCTTCCTCACCGCGCATTGCGTCAAGTGCCACGGCGCGGAAAAGCAGAAGGGCGATGTGCGGCTCGACTCGCTCACCGGCGACTTTGCGAAGGAAGGCGAATTGTGGACGCTCGTGCGCGACCAGATTCGCGATGGCGTGATGCCGCCGAAAAAGGAGAAGCAGCCCGACGCGGCGCCCGCCTACCGCATCGTCACCATGCTGACACATGCGTTGCCGAAGGCGCAGAACGCGGAGCAATTCGCCGCTGACCAATTGCCGAACAAGGGCAACCTTCTGCCGCATGACCTTCTCTTCGGCCAGCCCGCCGCCGAGGTGACGCCGCCCGCGGGCCGACTCTGGCGGCTGAATTCGGAGTCGTATCTCGGGATGGTCACAAGCGTTTACCGCGGCCGCACCGATGGCCTCGTGAAGCCGTTCACGCTGATTCCCGACCGCGGCCTGAAGGACTACGCCGCGCTCTATTCGATGGACGAGCCGACCACGGAAATCCTCGTGCGCAATGCCGCCACCATCGTCGAGCGCCAGACTGCGCATGAGATCAAGGACGGGAAAATCTCAGGCCGGAACGACACCATCCGCGAGTTCGTCGTGCTGATGGATCCGGTGAAAAAAACCGTCGCGCGAGGAAATCGCCACCGCGGTGAAGCGGCAGTTCACGCTGGCGATCGGACATGTTCCCGCCGCCGACGAAGTCGCCCGCTACCAATCTCTCTACGAAAAGTGCGCGCGCGATGGCGACAGCGCCGCTGCTGTGAGGACCGTCCTGCAAGCGGTGCTGCTGCGCGCCGACGCCATTTTCCGCTCGGAAATCGGCGGCACCCCGGACGCGCGCGGACGCCGTCTGCTCACGCCGATGGAAGCAGCCAGCGCCTTCAGTCTCGCGCTCGGCCACAAGCGGATGGAGCCGCTCGTCACCGCCGCGGGCAGTGGCGAACTGGCCACCCGCGAGCAGATGACGCATCAGGTCCGGGCCGTGATCGACAGTCCCGACAAACGGCTCGATCGCTCGCGCCTGCCAGAATTTTTTCAGCAGTATTTCGGCTACCCCCGAGCCACGGAGATTTTCCAGGAGAAGACATTTCCCTTCCCGGAAATGGCCAATGAATGGCCGCGACCAAAAGGGGGCGATGCGAAGAGGGACACGACGCTGCGCGGCTCGATCCACCTCCCGGCATTGCTCGTCGCGGATACGGATCGCCTGATTCAGCGCGTTCTGGACGACGACAAGGACGTGCTCCGCGCGCTGCTGACGACGGATCTTTCCTTCGTGAACCTGCGACTCACGGACGACAAGAAGTCCCGGCAGAAAGATGTTCCCGTCCCGGCGTTCGAGCGCAATGCGGTGAACAATCGTGGCACCACCGGCCCGCACTACGTCTATGGCTTCGACGAGTGGCCCGAGCAGCCGGTGAAAGCGCACGCCGACAAGCCGCGTCTCGGCATCCTCATGCAGGGCGGCGTGGTGAAGTTCCCGGCGAAATTCGAGAGCGGCATTTGCCGCGCGCGATTCAATCCCGTGGACGGACAGCTCTACGTCGCCGGGCTGAAGGGCTGGCAGACGAACGCCGCGAAGGACGGCGCGATCCAGCGCGTCCGCTACACCGGCAAGCCGCTCACGTTGCAGAATGAAATCCACGTGACCGACAAGGGCATCACCATCGGCTTCACCGGCGAGCTCGACACCGCGAGCGCGAGCGACACGGCGAACTACTCCATCCAGCAATACAACTACCGTTGGACCTCCGCCTACGGCTCGGGCAAATACAAGCCCAGCGACCCGAATGCGCAGGGAAAGGACCCCGTGGAGGTGAAGTCCGTCAAAGTCGCGCAGGACAGGAAGTCGGTCTTCCTCGAAGTGCCAGGCCTGAAGCCGGTGATGCAGATGGAGATCAAAATGAACATCAAGTCCGCCGACGGCGCGGCGATCCCCGGCGAAGTGGCGAACACGATCAACGTCGTGCCGTCCGACGCGAACAGCGGCAAGACCTACAAGTCCGTGCGCTGACGCGAGAATCGCGGAGTGTCGTTTCAAAGCCACCGGTCATCCTGAGAAACCCAATCCCATGAAACAGGATCCTCTCTGGAGAAGTGAAAGCGCTCCGTCCGCGAAGCCGCGCAGCGGCAACGTGGGACAGGCATCCTGCCTGTCCGTGAGAGACGCGTGGGACAGTTCAGCCTCCCGGAATCCCGAAGCCACGTCGCTGGCCGAAAGCCGCGGGAAAGGCTGGAAGCTTGTCCCACATTTTCTCGCCGCGGTCGGGCTCACCGCTGCGATGCCTGCGCAGGATTCCGCGCCGAAGGCTCCGCCACTCGCCACTGCGGCTGCGGAGAAAAAGCAGGGCATCGCCGTGACCTTCACCGGAGCCGGCAAGTCGGACACGCGTGCCGCACGGATCGTCGCGCTGTTTGTCCCGGCAGGGCAGCCGGTGAGCCCGTTCCTGCCGGCGGGATCTTTCAGCGCGAAGTGGGAGACGGAGATCATTTCCGAGCTGCGCGCGGAATACACCTTCTCGCTCGAGACGAATGGCGTCGCGACCGCCACGCTCAACGGCGCGCCGCTGCTCGACAGCCGCAAGCGCATCGCGCCGCAGCCCGTGCAACTCCAGAAGGGCGCGAACAAACTCGTCGTGGAATTTGAAAGCCCGAAGACCGGCGGTGCCTCGCTGCGGCTGCTGTGGTCGTCGAAGGAATTCCCCAGCGAGCCTGTGCCGCCGACCGTCTTCCAGCACAACGCGAACGCAGTCGAACTCCGCACCGGCGAACGTCTCCGCGAAGGCCGTCTCCTTTTCGCCCAGCACCGCTGCGCGGCGTGTCACGATGGCGGCACGCTGCTCCCGCCGAGGGGAGAGGGCATGCCCGAACTCGCGCAGGACGCGCCGCTCTTCGACGAGATCGGCGGCAAGTTCCGCGAGCCATGGCTGGCCGCGTGGATCAATGACCCGCACTCCATCCGCCCGCATTCGCTCATGCCGCGCGTCTTCACCGGCGGGGACGGAAAGATCGATCAGCGCGCTGCGGATCTCGCCGCGTATTTCGCCAGCACCGCCACGCCGAAGGACGGCAAGGGCGTCGAGGAAACGCCGATGGCACCCGGCGGCGCGCTCTTTGCGAATCTCGGCTGCGTCGCCTGCCACACGAAGCCCGACGCCGATGGAGAGGACTCGCACCAGCGCGTGCCGCTCCGTCACGTGAAGGCCAAGTGGCACCCTGCCGCGCTCGCCGAGTTTCTGAAAGACCCCGCGAAGTCCTATCGCTGGATCCGCATGCCGCATTTCCGGCTCAGCGACACCGAGGCGAAGCAGCTCGCGTCGTATCTGCTCAGCACCGGCACGCAGGAATTTTCCGCCGGGCCGGAGGGCGATTCCGCGCGCGGCCTCCAGCTCATGATCTCCTCGAACTGCCTGAGCTGCCACGCCGGTGCGCCACCCGTGAACACACCGACGCTCGCCGCCACACTCACGAGCGGCTGGAGCAAAGGCTGCCTCGCCCCCGATGCCGCCGCACGCGGCAAGGCACCCGACTTCCGCTTCTCCTCCGCGCAGCGCGCAGCCCTCGTCGCATTCGTCGCCAGCGGATTCGACTCGCTGAAGCACGATGTCCCCGCCGAATTTGCCGCGCGGCAGATCAAAAATCTCCGCTGCTCCGCCTGCCACGGCTCCGACGGACAGCCGGGCGTGTGGTCGCAGATCGAGGAGGAAATCATCAGCCTGCAAACCGACGCCCCGATCGAGGAAGGCGAAGACAAACCCATCCACACCACCGCGCTCCCCGCGCTCACATGGTTCGGCGAAAAGCTGCGCCCCGACTACCTCGCGACCTTCATCGCCGGCGGCGCGAAGGACAAGCCGCGCCACTGGATCGTCGGCCGCATGCCCGGCTTTGCCACGTACGCCGAAGGACTCGCGCACGGACTCGCACACACGCACGGCCTTTCCACCACCATCCCCGCCGAGCCCGCACCCGATGCGGCGAAAGTGAAAGCCGGCGAAACGCTCGTCGGCGAAAACGGCGGCTTCAACTGCGTGCAATGCCACACCGTCGCCGACCGCGCCGCCACCGCCGTCTTCGAGGCCCCCGGCCCGAACCTCGCGCTCTCACCCGCCCGCCTGCGCAGGGACTACTTCCACCGCTGGGCGCTCGCCCCCACACACATCGACCCCGAGACGAAGATGCCCAAATTCGCCGACGACGAAGGCAAGACCCCGCTCACCGATTTCTTCGATGGCAAAGCCTCCGAGCAGTTCGACGCCATCTGGCAATATCTCCGGACGCTGAAGCGATAGTCCTGTCGAGATCGCTGCGAAACTCCACATCGCAGGATTTCGCGGATCATTCGACCACGGCTGACACGGTTGGTCTTCAGTGGGGAAAAATGTCTTCATCCGTGCAGGGCGCGATTGGATCCGAGTCCAAGGCGACGATCAGCGAAGTCGCGGCAGGCGCAAGGAGGGGCGCCTGATAGCGCCCTCTGGCAGCGGTCGCTCCGCGCCGCTGCCAGCCATGACCGCGGCACTGCGAATGGATCCTCGCACTCCGCAAATCCGCAGTGCGGGTCACGCCTCGGGCTCAATGCGGCGCGGAGCGACCGCATCGAGAGGGCGCTATGAAAGCGCCCCTCCTTGGTCTCCCCCTCGCGCTTGGCTGGACCCGAAATGAATCACGCCCATCCGTGCCATCCTTGGTTGATCATATTCCCCATCCCAGTGCATTTCGCAGAGGGCCCCCGTCGTCTCCGAAGTCGCAAAGCACGATCATGTCATCGCTGACAGCCGCCGATGAGACCCGGCAATCTTGCCGGGTTTCCGAACTGCGCTCAAAGTTGCGACGAACGTTTCCAAGAAAACAAGGCAACTCCGGGTATCCCTCACGCACAACCGATTCACTCGCGTCCGAGGCGAGCGTACGCTGTATCGCGATCCTCCCATGAAATCCCTCCCGGCCCTTCTCGCTCTGGTTTTCGCCGCATGCTTCGCGTCCGCCGATGCGCCGAAGTTCAACCTTCTCTACATCACGGCCGATGATATGAACGCGGATTCGCCGGGGTGGATGGGCGGGAAAATGGGCGCGACGCCGGTGCTCGATACGCTGGCGGGGACTTGCCATCGCTTCGTGAACAACCACGTGACCGCGCCGATCTGCCAGCCGTCGCGGGAGGCGATGTTCACCGGGCGCGTGCCGCATCGCAGCGGAGCGCTGGGGTTCAATCCCGTGAAGCCCGGCACGCCGACGATGGTCACGGCGCTGAAAAGCGCGGGCTATTTCACCGCGACGATCAACAAGACGCCGCACCTGAAGCCGGAGGCGGAGTTCCCGTGGGACGACAAGATCGAGGGCTCGGGGAAAAATCCGCCGCTGTTGCGCGGCGAGAAACAGGACGCGCGCGATTTTGTGATCACGCATGTGAACACGGTGAGCAGCGGCATCGCGCTGCCACAGCGCTGCATCCGCACGGAGGACTGGGCGCTGATGTTTCACGCGTGTCCGGATGGCAATGCGAAGTTCCGCGTCGAGGCGATGAGCGGGATCACTTTCAAGGCGATCGAAGCCGCGGGACAAACCGATGAGCGCATCGCGGGCCGTGTGAAGCAACTGCGCGTCGGCGAGCCGCCCGCATTTTTCAACGAACAGACTGACAGCGGCGAGCGGGGCAATCTCGTGTCGGATTCACACTACCGCGCCGAGGTGGAGCGCCTCGCCTCGCTGCTGCTCGCGCACATGGAAAAGACGGAGGATCCGCAGACGGCGAATTTCAAAAAGGCACTCGCAGACTGGAAGGAAAAGAACCCGAAACAGAAACCATGAATACAAATCCAACTCCCCGGCGTCGCATCACGCGGCGCGACTTCATCGGCACGACTGCCGCGGCAGCACTCGCATCGCCGCTCGCGCGGGCTGCACAAGGTGGATCGCATCAGGCCACCGGCGTGCGTGTGGGCGAAGTCACGGACACGACGGCGATCGTGTGGACGCGGCTCACGAAATTCAGCGGACGGAATGCGCGTGGTGTCGCATTCAACGAGAAGGGCAAGGGCGCGAAGGCGCAGCCAAAGGAAGCCGTGCCGCCGGCGGATCAGATAGAGGGCGCGTGTCCTGCGATGGCGGGGCGTGTGCGTGTGCGCTATTCGCTGCACGAGGATCTCGCGGATGCGATCGCAACGCCGTGGGCGGATGTGAGCGAGGAGAAGGATGGCATCCACCATTTCGCGCTCGCGGCCCTGAAACCGGGCAGCACTTACCACTACGCGAGCGAGACCGCGGGTGCGGATGGCGCCGAGCATGAGAGTCTGCGCGGGAAATTTCACACGGCGCCCGAGGCGCGCGCGGCGACGGCCTTGCGTTTCTGCGTGATGACGTGCCAGGGCTACCAGGATCGCGATCACGCGGACGGGCATCCGATCTATCCCGCGATGCTCGCGCTCGATCCGCGTTTCATCTCGCTCACGGGCGACCTCGTGTACTACGACAGCAATCCGCCGCGCGCGGTGTCGCCGTCGCTCGCACGGCTGCACTGGGAGCGGATGTTCAGCCTGCCGCGCCTGCACGCGGCGATGCGCAGCACCTCGACTTACTGGCTGAAGGATGACCACGACACACTGACCAACGACTGCTGGCCGGGGATGAAGGCGGGCGAACTGACCTTCGCCGAGGGGCAGAATATTTTCCGCGAGCAGGCGCCGCTTGGGCCGAGCGATTATCGCACGGTGCGCTGGGGTCGCGACCTGCAGGTGTGGTTCACCGACGGGCGCGATTTTCGCTCGCCGAACAACATGCCCAACGGCCCGGAGAAAACGATCTGGGGCGCGGAGCAGAAGGCGTGGTTCAAGCGCACGGTCGCGGAGAGCACCGCGACGTGGAAGGTGCTCATCAGCCCCACGCCGCTCGTCGGGCCCGATCGCGCCACGGGCAAGAATGACAACCACTCGAACGCGGGCTTTGCGCACGAGGGCGACGAGCTTCGCGCGTGGATCAAGGCGAACGCGCCGGAGAATTTCTTCGTCATCTGTGGCGACCGCCACTGGCAATACCACTCGGTGCATCCGGCGACGGGTGTGCAGGAGTTCAGCGTCGGCGCGGCGAGCGATTCGCATGCGGGTGGCACGCCGGGCGAGGACCCGCGGTTTCACAAGTTCCACCGCGTGAAGGGCGGATTCCTGTGCGTGGAACTGCAGCCCGGCGAGCGCGAGAGCACGATCGTTTTCCAGCTCCGCGATGTGGATGGCGGCATCGGCTACGAGGCAGGTTTCAAACGCGCGACGGTGTGAGCGCATGCGCCGCAAATCTGCAAATCCGGGGCATGTATCCCGGATTGATTTTCGAATGCCTCTGTTCATCCGCGCTTATCTGCGGATGAAAGTGCCAGCGGAGGGCAAGTTGGACTGCCGATTTGGGCAAAACGATGGTGAGAGGTTGTTACCAGAGACACCTATGCTGAAACCCAACCTCCTCCACGTCTCCTCGGGCCGAGGCATCGGATCCAGCGCTCGACACCACCGCAGAGGAATAGCTGAGTAGAGGTAATAAAATGCCCCATTCTGTCTCCCCTAGCAGTGCTTCAATGTTCACCCGAAATTTTTCATGAAGCATACCCTCACACTCCTCACCGCGCTGCTCCTGGCTCCGCTGGCCGGACTCCACGGCGCTGACACCGCGCCTGCCGGCCCAAATGACGCTAAGACCGCCGCAGGCAAACCCAACGTCGTCATTTTCCTCGTGGACGACATGGGCCGGGGCGACCTCGCTTGCTACGGCAACAAGATCATCCAGTCGCCGAACCTCGACAAGTTTGCGTCGCAGGCGACGCGGTTCACGCAGGGCTACGCGGCGTGTGCCGTGTGTTCGCCGTCGCGCTCGGCCATTCAGACGGGGCGCACGCCTTATCGCAATGGCGTCTATAATTGGATTCCGGGGGGCAGCGCGATGCATTTGCGCAAGTCGGAGATCACCATCGCCACGCTGCTCAAGGGCGCGGGCTATGCGACGTGCCACAGCGGCAAGTGGCATCTCAACGGCAAGTTCAATTCTCCCGATCAGCCGCAGCCGGGCGATCACGGATACGATTGGTGGTTCGCCACGCAGAATAA
>Ga0105044_10011610_pt1 | contig 11992 bp, 10 predicted proteins | sample MAT01_FD_78092 | JGI IMG/M metagenome (GOLD analysis project Ga0105044, IMG submission 78092) | Freshwater microbial communities from Lake Fryxell liftoff mats and glacier meltwater in Antarctica - MAT-01 | ecosystem: Environmental > Aquatic > Freshwater > Ice > Liftoff microbial mat | place...
ACCCAGGCGCGCCTGGCGCGCGGCGGCCAGGCGCGCGGCGCTACCTGGATGTGGGCGGAGCTCGGCCTCGAGCGGCCGTGATGCCTGACGGCACAGGCGGCGCGCTCAGGCCGCCGACTTGGCCACGCCCATCGTCGCCACCGCAAACAGCACGCCGCCCACGGCCAGCGCGGCCACCCCGGCCAGCAGTTGCTGCGACGTGGCCCCCGCCAGGATGGTGCTCGAAATCAGGATGGCGACGATGGGAATCACCGGCCCCAGCGGCACGGTGAACTGAGCCGGCGCCACGCGCGTGGCCATGTCGGCGCGACGCAGACGCATGGTGGCTCCGCACGCCGACAGATACACGACCAGGCGCGCCACCGCGCTCACCGCCGCCAGGAACACGAACGAGCCGGTCAAGGCCAGCGCCACGAGCACAATCGACGTGAACCAGATGGCCACGTGCGGCGTGCGGTAGGTGGGATGCACGCGGGCAAACACGGGCGGCAGATCGCCGTTCTCGGCCAGCGCGAACACCGTGCGCGACCCCGACAAGAGCTGCCCCATGTTGTTGCCGGTCATCGACACGGCCGACCCGACGCTTACGAGCAGGGCACCGAACGCGCCCATGATGAGCGCCGAGGCATCGGCAATCGGCGTTCTGGTCGCGCCCACGTCGGGCAGCAGGCCCGTCGCGACCGCCGCAGTGAGCGTCATCACGGCTGACACGATGAGAATTACGGCGACGAAGGCAAACGGCACATCTTTCTTCGGATTCGCCGCCTCGCCGGCCGGAATGCCGGTGACCTCGTAGCCGCCGTAGGCAAAGATCAGCAGCAGGGCCGCCGTGCCCATGCTGGCGAGCGGCGCCGGCCCCGACGGCACCACACGGCTCAGGTCGGCGAAGAACACGCCCACGGCAATGAACACGGCCAGCGGCAACAGCTTTCCGATGGTGAAGAAGTTGACCAGCCACGAGGTCTGCTTGATGCCGCGCAGATTGGCCCAGGTGAGCCCGGCCAGCACGGCCAGGATGATCGCCGATCGCGGGGCGCCGGTGGAAAGCACGGGCCAGTAGTAGCCCAGCGCCACGGCCAGGCCGTTGATTACCGACGCGCCGCTCGAGACGCGGCTGAACCACATCATCCAGCCCACTTCGAAGCCCACGAAGCGGCCGAACGCCGCGCGCGCCGGGCCAATCGGCCCGCCGGTGGTGTCGAAGCGACTGCCCACTTCCGCGAAACACAGCGCGACGAAGAGCGACGCCAGCCCGACGCCCAGGAACATGAGCGGCGCCCAGTTGCCCACCAGCCGCGCCACATCCGCCGGCAGCAGGAAGATGGCGGCGCCAATCACCTGGTTCACGCCGATGGCGGTGAGATCCCACTTGCCGAGCGTGCGCCGCAGCGCGGGCGTGGCCGGCGCGGCGGCTGCCGCCGACGCTGCCGGCGTGTCCACTACCGCCCCACCCAGGCCGCGTAAAGATCGGGGCGGCGATGCCGCATGAACAACGTGCGCGCCGGCGCCCGCTCGTTGGCCATGAGATCGAGGTCGGTGACGAGCAGGTGATCCTCGCTCTTCGGCGCCTGCGCGATCATCTCGCCGAAGGGGCCGCACACGAACGACTCGCCGGCGAAGTTTACGCAGTCTTCCTGGCCCACGCGATTGCAAAGCGCAACGTGGTAGCCGTTCTGGAACGCGGCCACCCGCATTTCGGCTTCGTAGAGGCCGTCGGGCCACTCACCCACGGTGCCGGCCTGCGGCACCACCACGAGATCGGCGCCCGCCAACGCGAGCCCGCGCATGTACTCCGGAAAGTGCCGGTCGTAGCAGATGGCCACGCCGATGCGGCCGAACTTCGTGTCGTAGACCGGCACGCCCGTGTCGCCCGGCGTGTAGTAGCCCTGCTCGTGGAAGCACGCGTACTCGGTGATGTGCACCATGCGCGTCATGCCGAGCACGATGCCGCTCGCGTCGATGACCGGCGAGCAGTCGTAGGTGTCGAGCCCGTCGCGCTCGAAGAAGTTGATGACCAGCACCACGCCGTGCTGCTTGGCCTTCTGTTGGAAGGCCGTCACCAGAGGCCCGTCGAGCGTTTCGGACAACGCGCGCATGGTGGGGCCAGCCGGCGCCTGCGGATGGAACCACTCGAAGGCCAGTTCCGCAAAACAGATCACCTGGGCGCCGAGCGCCACGGCGCGGTCGACGGCGTCGAGCCCGCGCTGCACGTTGGCCGCCTTGTCGCGCGTGGCGTGCTGCTGCACCAGGGCGATTTTCATGCGCCCGAGTCTAGCACCGGGTCCCGGAGGCGCGGGGTCGTGCACGAAGGAACTCGACCCAGGCGCTCGTGTCAACGAGCCACACGGCGTTTCCTCGTCCGGTAGACCCCCGCGCTCTCGCGCACGATGGCGGGATCGTCGCGACGCATCTCGCTCAAGTTCCCCTTCCACACGCCTGAACCGGCAAACTGCTCGATGCTCCGGGCCCGCGCGCGAAGCACCATCTCCCCCAACGCCCGCTCGATGGTGCGGGCGTAGCTCGGGCGGGGCAGCTACAATGGCCCCGGAGACAGCGAACATGACGGCAACGACGCGACTGGTTGGACTGATCCTGACGGCTCTCGGCATCCTCAGCTACCTGGGCACGGGGCGCACGAGCATCACCGCGCTCATCCCGGCGTTCTTCGGCGTGGTCTTCCTGCTGCTCGCGTGGGTGGCGCGCAGCGAAGCCGTCCGCAAGCACGTGATGCACGCGGCCATGGTGGTGGCGCTGCTCGGCATCGCCGGCACGGCCGCGCGCCTCATTCCGGGCATCGCCGCCGGCACCCTCGACCTGACGCGCCCGGCCGTGTGGGCGCAGATTGCGACCGTGGTTCTGCTGGTGTGGTATCTGGTGAAGGGCATCCAGTCGTTCAAGGCCGCCCGCCTCGCGCGCACCGGCGCGTCGCGCTAGCTGAGCGGCGTCGCCGTGCGGCGGGCGAGCTTCAAGAACGGCGTGGGCACCACGGTGGCGGTAGCCGTGTAGCGCGTGGCTTCCGCGGTAATCTCCATCTGCAGCTCGGTGCCGACGTCGAAGTGCGGGCGATCGATAGAGGCGAGCGCAATCAGGCGCTTCATCGTGGGCGACCACGCGGTCGACGTCGCCTTCCCTACTTGCCGCCCGGCCTTGTAGACCGGCACCGCCACGCGCGAGGCGGCGGCTGGCACCGACGGCGGCAGTCCCACGCCCAGGTAGATGGCCTCCACCTCGGACCAGCGCACCTCGAGTCCCACGATCTGCCGGCGATGTCCGGCGGCGTGCTCGCGCGCCAATGCGGCGCGGCCAACGAACGGCGACGGCTTGTCGAGCTGCACGAGCCGGCCGAGTCCCAGTTCGTAGGGCGAGTACATCTGCGCCGCGATATTAGCCTTGCGGCTGCTGTGGAAATCCACGTCGGTGAGCAGCAAGCCGGCTTCAACCCGCGCCACGTCGAGCGCGAGCATGCCGGTGGGCCGCAGCACATGCGCGCGACCAGCCTCCACCAACGCGTCCCACACCGTGAGCGCCTGATCCCACGGCATCCACAGCTCGTAGCCGAGGTCGCCGGTGTAGCCCGTGCGCGTCACGTCCACCGGCACGCCCGCGATGTGCCCCGAGGCGGCGCGGAAGTACTTCAAGTCGCGGATCGGCAGGTCGCTCACCGATGCCAGGAGCCGCGCCGCACTCGGCCCCTGCAACGCCAGCGCGGCCACCTGCTCGGTCACCTCGTCAACCGACACGTTCAGTCCGCGCGCATGCTCGAGCAGCCAGCGCAGGTTCGGGTCGGCGGCCGTCCAGCGATACCGCTCCGGCCCAACGCGGGTGACCGTGCCGTCGTCAATCACCTTGCCGTCGTCGTCGCACCACGGCGTGTAGAACACCTGGCCCACGTTCATCTTCGAGGCATCGCGCGTGATCACGCGGTCGACGAGGCGGCCGGCATCCGGCCCGCGCAGGTGGTACTTGAAGAGCGGCGAGATGTCGATGAGCGCGCAGCCGTTGCGGATGGCGTTGTATTCGTGCTCGTGATGCGCCTCGTAGGCGCTCACGGCATAGAAGCCGGCCCAGTCGCGGAAGCTGAGGCTGCCGGCGAGCGGCAACGTGCGCGCATGGAAGGCGGATCCGACTGGCACGACGGAAGTATAGCGGCTCTGTTCTGACCGAAGGCGGGCAGAATTGCCGTGCACCACGACCAGCCTCTATCGCCCGTCGCTCCTGCACCAGTCCCTCACATCGAGTTCCTTGAAGCGTGCAAAGTCTTTGACGTTGAGGGTGATGAGCGCGAGCCCGTTCGCCTGGGCAATCGCGGCGATCTGGCCATCTGCAAACGGCACGGGCTTCCCCGATCCTTCAAGGCGTGCTCGCTCGTGCCCGTGCCAGGTGGCGGCCGCTTCGTCGTACGCAAGAATCGGAAACGACGCCTGCACCACGTCGTGCAAATAGATCTCGAGCGCTGCTCGACGTTTTCCCCGGGGGAGTCGGCGGCAGCCAGACGTCAGTTCGTGCCATACGGGAGCGGCAATAGCGCTTTCGTGCCCGTGGACCTCGAGGTGCTTGATGATCTCCGGTCGTGGCGCCTTCGCCATCGGTGCGGCGACGATGCTCGTGTCGAGCAGATACCGCAACGTCACAGCGACACCTTGCGTCCGAGGGCTTTCTCCCGAAGGGACGGCACGAAGTCTGGCTCGAGGCCAATGTCCTCCAGTGCGTGTTGACCGAGGAAGGTCCGGTAGGCCTCCCCGAAACGGGTGCGGTCGGTGCGCGAGCGCTCGAACTCCCTGAGGGAGACGACGACCGCGACCGGCTTCCCTCGGCGCGTCAACTCGACCGTCAGGCCGGCCTCGGCCTGGTCGATGATCGTGGGAAGGCTGGTCCTTGCCTGTGCGATGGAATACCGGTGGGCCATGCCGTAAATGTACATGATTATGTACATTTCTGCCATCAAGGAGCACGGTCCGGCCGCACCCGTGGGTCGGCTGTCGCCTCTATACTTGGGCGCGATGCACTACGACGCGATCGTGATTGGCGGCGGCCACAACGGCCTGACCTGTGCCGCCTACCTGGCCAAGGCCGGCAAGAAGACGCTCGTGCTCGAACGCCGGCACGTGCTCGGCGGCGCGGCGGTCACCGAAGAGATTTTTCCCGGCTTCAAGTTCTCGGTGTGCAGCTACGTGGTGTCGCTGCTCCGGCCCGAGATCATCCGCGACCTCGACCTGCCGAGCCACGGCCTGGAGCTGCTGCCGCTCGACGGCACGCTTACGCCCATGGAAAGCGGCGACTACCTGTGGCGCGTCAACGACCACTCGAAGACCCGCCGCGAGATCGCGCGTCACAGCCAGAAGGACGCCGACGCCTACGACCACTACGGCATGGCCATGGTGGAGATGGGCCGCTTCGCCAAGCCCATCCTGAGCATGACGCCGCCCGATCCGATGTCGCTCGATCCGCGCGGGCTGCTGGAGCTGCTGTCGATCGGCAAGCGCTTTCGCAACATGCGCTATCACGACAAGGTGAACCAGGTGCAGTTGCTCACCATGAGCGCAGTGGACTTCCTGGATCAATGGTTCGAGACCGACGCGCTCAAGGCCACCATGAGCGCCTCGGGCATCATCGGCACCTTCCTGGGCGTGCGCTCGCCCGGCACCGCCTACGTGCTGCTGCACCACTACATGGGCGAGATCGACGGCGCGTTTCGCTCGTGGGGCCTGTCGCGCGGCGGCACCGGCGCGGTGTCGAACGCCATTGCCGGCGCGGCCCTTCGGTTTGGCGCAGAGATCCGCACCGAAACGCCAGTGGCGAAGATCCTCACTCGCGCGGGACGGGCCACGGGTGTGGTGCTCGAGAACGGCGACGAGATTCTGGCCGACGTGGTCGTGAGCAGCGTGGACCCGCGCCTCACCTTCGAGCGCTTCATGGAGCCGAAGGAGCTGCCCGACGATTTCCTGGAAGCCGTGCGCCGCTACAAGTACCGCGGCTCCTCGGGCAAGGTGAACCTGGCGCTCGACGCGCTGCCGGATTTCACCTGCCTGCCAGGCCGTGGCGAGCACCTGCGCGGTGCCATCTCGATCTCGCCGAGCGTGGACTACATGGAGCGCGCCTACGACCAGGCCAAGCACGGCGCCTTCTCGAGCCGCCCGTATATCGACATGGTGATTCCCACCCTCACCGACTCGTCGCTCGCGCCGCCAGGCAAACACGTGATGTCGTGCTTCGTGCAGTACGCCCCGTATCACCTGAAGCCCGGCGACGTCTGGGACGACGCGCGCCGTGAGGCATTCGGGGATGCCGTGATCGACGCGATCGCCGTGCACGCGCCCAACATCCGGAACATCATCCGGCACCGCCAGGTGCTCACGCCGCTCGACATCGAACGCGACTACGGGCTGAGCGAGGGCAACATCTTCCAGGGGGAGCTGTCGCTCCAACAACTCTTCTTCCTGCGGCCCGTGCCCGGCTGGGCCCAATACGCCACGCCCGTGCAGAAGCTCTACATGTGCGGTTCGGCCACGCATCCCGGCGGCGGCATCATGGGCGCGCCAGGGCAGAATGCCGCGGCCCGCGTGCTGAAGGACTTCCGCAAGTGAGCGCGCCACACGTCATCATCGGCGGCGGCGTGAACGGCCTGGTGTGCGCCACGCTGCTGGCGCGGGCCGGACGCGCGGTGACGCTGGTGGAGCGTCGCCCCGAGGTGGGCGGGGCGGCCGTGACCCGTGAACTCACGCCTGGCTTCTTCGTGCCGGCCGGCGCGCACAGCGTGGGACCGCTGCGGGCCGACGTGGCGCGCGACTTGCGACTCGGCGAGCACGGCCTGGAGTTCGTGACGAGCGACGCCTGGCTGACCGCGCTCGATGGCCAGGGCCGCGCCGTCACCTTGTGGCACGACGTGGCCCGCGCCGCCACGAGCCTGGGCGCGCACTCGGCCAAGGACGCCGCGGCATGGCCCGCGTTCATGCAGGCGCGCACGAAGCTCGGGCGCGTCGTGGCGTCGGTGTCCGGCCACACGCCGCCCTCGGTGGACGCGCCCTCCACGCCTGAATTGTGGCGGCTGTTCCACACCGCGCGCGCCTTTCGCGCCCTGGGCCGGGCCGACGGCTATCGCCTGCTGCGCTGGGGCCCGATGCCGGTGGCCGATCTGGTGGCCGAGCACGTCGAGACACCGGTCGTGCAAGCCGCGCTCGCCGCCGACGGCGTGCTCGGCAGCCTGCTGGGTCCGTGGTCGGCGGGCAGCGGCCTGCTCTTCCTGCTGCACGCCGCCAACGACATGGCCGGCAACGCCGCGGCCAGGTGGCCGCGCGGCGGGCCGGGCGCGCTTGCGGCGGCCCTGCGAAGAGCCGCGGAACAGGCCGGCGTCACCATCCTGACCGGCACCGGGGTCGCCGAAATCCTCACCGGCAACGCCGCCAAGGCCGTGGGCGTGCGTTTGGGCGACGGTCGCACGCTCGACGCGGCGATGGTCGTGTCGGGCATCGATCCCAAGAGCACGTTCGCCATGTGCGATCCGATGGCGCTGCCGGCCGAGTTCCGGTGGCGAGCTGCCAACTACCGCACCCGGGGCGTGCTCGCGAAGGTGAACCTGGCGCTCTCGGGCCTGCCGGTCGTGCCCGGCGCGGATCGCGAGCAACTGGCCACGCGTCTGCGCATGGCGCCCGACGTGGACGCGATGGAACGCGCCTTCGATCACGCGAAGTACGGCCGCTACTCGCCCACGCCGTGGCTCGAAGCCGTCATTCCCACGCTCGTCGATCCGACGCTGGCGCCGGCCGGTGCGCACGTGATGTCGATCTATGCGCAGTACGCGCCGCTGGTGCTGCGCGAGGGCTCGTGGGACACGGAGCGCCAGGGCCTGCTGCGCGCCGTGCTCGACACGCTGGATCGCTACATGCCGGGCGTGCGCAGCCTGATCGTGGAAGCGGAAGTGATGACGCCGGCCGACCTCGAACGCGAGTGGGGCATGGCCGGCGGCCACATCCATCACGGCGAGCTGGCCCTCGATCAGCTGTTCACGATGCGGCCCCTGCTTGGCTGGAGTCAGTACCGCACGCCCATCGAAGGGGTCTGGCTGTGCAGCGCGGGCACGCACCCGGGGCTCGGCCTCACGGGCGGGTCGGGCGCCAACGCGGCCCGCGAGATCCTGCGCGCGCGTTAGAACTAGAGGTAGGACCCCGGCGCGAACACGCGCCGCGTGCGCAGGAAGTTCGTGCGCCGGTGCGCCGGACGACGCCCTTTGTTTGGCTTGCGCATGCACTCTCTCCAGTACCTCGACGACGGCGAGATCGCGAGGACGGCCCGCCGCGCGCTTGCTGCGGATGATATCGCCGAGCGACGCCACGGCCAGCCGCACGCCGCCCAGTTCCACTATCGTCGCACGAGCGCGCACGCCTTCGAACGAGCGGATGCCGTGCACGGTGGCCATGAAGTCGAGGCGTTCGGCGGAACAGGAAATCGAAGTCGACCGTGGTGACCGGAGCGCCCTGCAAGGCGGCGCCAGCATTACCGATGAGCACCGCATCGAGGGACACAGCCGTCAGCGCTCGGCCCACTTCGATGAGGAATGGCGCGGCGTCCACGGCGCGAGTATACCGGCCGCCCGGGAACCGGATCAGGTCAGCTGGTGTCCAATTACAGTGCGGGGTGGAATCCCTGCCCCGGCAGACCCTATGGCTCATCTCACCTCGGCAGTGTGCCTCGTGATGGCGGCGTCGGTGGTGGCGTCCGGCTCCGTCCTGCCCCCTCGCACCACGCGCGCCGAGGCCGGCGCGCAAGCGCCAGCCCGGGACCTGCCCGCACGGCGCGGCACAGCCGTGATTCGCGGCGTGGTCGTGGACGGCGTCACCGGCGGGCCAATCCGCCGGGCGGCCGTCTCGCTCGTGATCGAGGAACCCGACCGCGAAGGCTCGCGGGTGGTGTCGACCACGGCCGATGCGGCCGGTCAGTTCGAGTTCGCCGGCGTGCCCGCTGCCCGCGTGCAGATCACGGCGTCGCGCGTCGGCTACTTCGACTACGACAACCTGTGGAACGGCGAGCCCGAGGAACCCGTGTGGCAGCCGGTCACGGCCGGGCAGCGCATGCAGGGCGTGCGCATCGCGCTCTATCGGGGCGGCGTCGTGGCCGGCCGCGTGCTCGACGAATTCGGCGAGCCGGCGGTGGGCGTGGAGATCGAAGTGCTGCGGCGCGAGCCCGGTGATGGCGGCGGCAGCGGCAGCGTGCGCACGACGTCGTCACCCATCACGCCCACCACCGACGACACGGGCACCTTCCGCGTGTGGGGACTCGCCCCGGGTGACTACCTCGTGGGCGCGCGACCGAACCGGTTCGTGGCCGATGCGGCGGACGCCGATGCGCGGCGCGAGGGCTATGCCTCCACCTACTACCCGGGCACGGCCAGCCTCGCGAATGCGCGAGCCGTGCGCGTGGAGCCGGGCAAGGACACGGCGGGCGTGTCGTTCGGCCTGGTCACGGTGCCGCTGTCGGCGCTGCGCGGCACGGTGCAGCTGCCAGCCGACACGCCCGGCCGGAACGTGACGGTGGGGGTGGGGCTGGTGGCGCCGCAGCGGCTCGACGGCTACGTCACGCGCAGCACGCGCGTGCGCGACGACGGCGGCTTCGAGCTCACGCGCCTGGCGCCTGGCACGTATCAGGTAACCGCGCGGGCTTTCCAGCCGGGCGGCGTCGAGTACTGGGGCACGGCCGAGGTCGAGGTGACCGGCACCGATCTCGACGGCGTGGCGATTCCGCTGCGGGCCGGCGCGATCGTGCGCGGACGCGTGGTGAACGAAGCGGGCGAGCCGGTGGGCTTGCCGGTGATGGTGAGCCTCACGACCGACGGTGAACGCTCGCCCACGCCGCGGCCCGCGCGCACCTATTCCGACGGCTCGTTCCGCCTCGAGGGCGCCTTCGGCACGCAGCACCTGCGGGCAGTCGAAGCGCGGATGATTCCCGGCGCCGAGGCTCCGGGCATCAACGTGCGGGCCCTGCAGGAAGTGACGCCAGCAACCCGCGCGCTCACCACCTGGTGGATGAAGTCGATCGTGCTCAATGGGCGCGACGTCACCGACGAGCCGATCGATTTCGACCAGCGCGGCCTCAACCTGGTCGTCACCATGACCAATCGCGCCTCGAGCGTGCGCGGCACGGTGGCCTGGAATGGCGCCCCGGGCAGGCGGCGGCCGGCGGTGGTCGTGTTCGTCGACGACGACACGCGGTGGACGCGCCCGTCGCGCCTGGTCGGCGCCTCCGAAGTGGACGAGGCAGGGCGCTACGACGTGCGCGGCCTGCCGCCGGGTGACCGGTATCTGGCAGTGGCGGTCGAAGGCGCGGCGCGAGCGGTGCTGGCCCGTCCCGAGATGCTGGTCGCCCTGCGCGCCCTGGCAACACCGCTCCGGATTGACGAGGGGGGCACGCACGAGGTGGCGCTCACGGCCGTGCCCCGGCCTCGGCCCTGATTTACTGGCCGGGCTTCCCGCTTTTGCACTTATTTCTAGACCGTGCGTATTCATCATTCAAACCGCAAGGCCGCGAGCTAGAATGGCACGTTTGGCTAACGCACTGACTCAGTTTGCCTCCCCAGCCGTCCTCAAGGTCGCCCTGGATCGTCGCGTGAACGCACTCGTGGGCACACGCAGAACCGTGGACAGCCCGCTGATGTACGCCAAGGCCGCTGCCCTCATCGGCGCCGCCGTCTGGTCGTACGTGGTGCTGGTCTACCAGGCCCAGACGCCGCTGGCGGTGCTGCTCTCGGCCTCGGTGCTGGCGCTGGCACTCGTGGGCATCGGCTTCAACGTGCAGCACGACGGCAACCATGGCACGTTCTCCCGCCATCCGTGGATCAACCGTCTCGCGGGCTTCACGCTCGACCTGATGGGCGCCAGTTCGTACTTCTGGAAAGACAAGCACAACCACAACCATCACGTGTACACGAACATCCCCGAGGAAGATGCCGACATCAACCTCGGACCGATGGCGCGCCTGAGCGAAGATCACCAGTGGTATTGGTGGCATCGCTACCAGCACGTGTATCTCTGGGCCCTCTACACGTGCGTGCACCTGCGGTATCTCTACAGCGACATCCAGCGGCTCGCGCTCGGCAAGAACGACGGCCTGTCGGCCAGCTACCCCAAGGGCGCCGACATGGCGTGGCTCATCGGCGGCAAGGCCTTCTTCATCACCGTGGCCTTCGTTGTTCCGCTCACGCGCCACGGCGTGGGACAGGTGCTGGGCACCTACGTGCTGGTGTCGATGGCCATGGGGCTGATCTTCAGCGTGGTGTTCCAGTTGGCGCACTCGGTGGACGCGGTGGAGCACCCGACCGCCGACGACCTCGACACGCGCCCCGAGTGGGTCGTGCACCAGATCGCCACGACCGCAAACTTCGCCACCAGCAGCCGGCTGGCCACGTTCCTGCTCGGCGGCCTCAACTTCCAACGCGAGCACCACCTCTACCCGCGCATCGCGCACGTGCACTACCCGGCGCTGGCGCGCGTGGTGCGCGAGGTGTGCGAGGAACACGGCGTGCCGTGCCGCGAGAACGTCACGGTGATGAGCGCGCTGCGTTCCCACTACCGCTTCGTGCGGCAGATGGGCATGAAGCCCGCCTGAGCCGTCGATCCGGCTCCATCCACCGGGCACTGGTGCGGCCATGCCCCGCGCTCGAGCCGCGCCTGCGCCAGTAAACACCGGGTCCACCGGGCTCGTAAGCACTGCACGATGATCACGACGCGGCGGCCGCTCCTTCTGGCGCTGTTGGCAGCGGCCGCGATCCATGTCCTACCGGCTGCCGCTCAACCCGCCAGCGCGCAGCGCACGCCCGCGCGTGGGCTGCGGCCCGGCGAAGAAGCGCCAAAGGGCACTGCCGTTCTGAAGGGCGTGGTGGTGGCGGCCGACACCGGTGCGCCCATCCGCCGCGCGCAGGTGCGCGCCGTCGCGCCCGACACGAGCGACAACCGCATGGCCACCACCGACGAGCAGGGCCGCTTCGAGATCCGCGAGCTGGTCG
>Ga0105044_10011611_pt1 | contig 11992 bp, 11 predicted proteins | sample MAT01_FD_78092 | JGI IMG/M metagenome (GOLD analysis project Ga0105044, IMG submission 78092) | Freshwater microbial communities from Lake Fryxell liftoff mats and glacier meltwater in Antarctica - MAT-01 | ecosystem: Environmental > Aquatic > Freshwater > Ice > Liftoff microbial mat | place...
AGCACGACGATGTAGATGAAGGGCATGCAGCCCTTGAAGATGTCCTCGAGCCTCACGTGCGGCGGCGCCACGCCCTTCAGGTAAAAGGCGGCCATGGCGACGGGCGGGCTGAGGAAGCTCGTTTGCAGGTTCAGCGCGATCATGATGCCGAAGAAAATCGGGCTGATACCGAAATCATCCAGCAGCGGCAGGAAGATCGGCACGAAGATCACGATGATCTCGGTCCATTCCAATGGCCAGCCGAGCACGAAGATCAGCGCCTGCGCCACCAGCATGAAGGTGAAGCTGTTGAGCGGCAGCGACTTGACGAATTCCTCCACCACCGTCTGGCCACCGAGATAGCCGAAGACGGAGGAAAAGATGTAGCTGCCGACGAACAGCCAGCACACCATCGCGCTTGTCCGCGCTGTCAGGAACACGCTCTCCTTCAACTTGGTGAAGGTGAAGGAGCGATAGACGATGGCGAGAACCACTGAGCCGAGCGAGCCCATCGCCGCGGCTTCGGAGGGTGTCGCAAGGCCGGTCAGGATCGAGCCCAGCACCGAGGCGATCAGCAGCGCCAGCGGCAGGAAGGAGGTGGCGAGCGACCACGCGATCTGCCCGAACGTCGCCGCCACCGCATCCGGTGGCAGGCGCGGCGCGCGGTGCGGCTGGAAGATGCCGACGCTGACGGCGTAGATGATGTACATCAGCGCCAGCGTGACGCCCGGGATGAAGGCCGCGGCGTAGAGCTGCACCACCGAGACACCTGCCGTCGCGCCATACAGGATCAGCATGATCGAAGGTGGGATGAGGATGCCCAGGCACCCGCCCGCGCAGGTCACGCCGGCGGCGAGGCGCGCATCGTAGCCCGCGCGCAGCATGGCCGGGAAGGCCAGCAGCCCCATCAGCGTCACCACCGCGCCGACGATGCCGGTCGCGGTCGCGAACAGCGCGCAGGTGACGAGCGTGGCCACGGCGAGCGAGCCGGGGATGTTCCTGCTCGCCATCTGAAGCGAGCGGAACAGCCGGTCGAGGATGTTGGCGCGCTCGATGATGTAGCCCATGAACACGAACAGCGGCACCGAGAGCAGCACGTCGTTCGCCATCACCGCATAGGTGCGCTGCACCAGCAGGTCGAAGACGCGTTCCTGCATGCCGAGATAGCCGAAGAACAGGCCCATCGCCATCAGCGTGAAGGCGATGGGGAAGCCCAGCATGATGAAGAACAGGAACAGCATAAGCTGCGTCATGCCCAGCGCGGCGTCACTCATCGTTATGTTTCCCGCTGTCAGGAATGCGGATGCCGTGGCGCGGGATCGCGCGATGCAGTCGCCTCGGCGCTCTGCGCGAGGTTGACCATCGCGGCCTCGCCACCACGCGCCATCTCCGCGGCCAGCGCCTCGGCACCACGGGCCTCGGCGGCGGCGAGGATGGTTTTTTCCAACTCCTCGACATCGGAGAGCCGCTGCGGCCACACGCCGGTGCGGATGCACTGCACGCAGCGCACGACCTCGACCAGGCCTTGCAGCAGCAGCAGGAAGCCGACGATCGGGATCAGCCCCTTGAAGGGCCAGATGATCGGCCCGTTCGGGCTGAACATGCTGCGCTCATTCTGGCCCATCGACATCGCGAAGAAATGGTAGCCTGAGATCATGAAGGCCACGATGGCGGGGAAGAAGAACAGCAGGTAGAGCGTCAGGTCGAACTTCGCCTGCAAGGGCGGGCTGAAATTGCGATACAGGAAGTCGCCGCGCACATGGCCGTTGCGGCTGAGCGCATAGGCGCCCGCCAGCATGAACAGCGTGCCGTAGAGCATATAGGCCACGTCGTAGCCCCAGGTGGTGGGCGCCGAGAAGAAGCGCCGCATCGTGACGTCATAGACTATGACGCCGGTCAGGATGACGACGGCCCAGGCGCCGATCTGGCCGACCAGCGTGCTCAGCTTGTCGATGCCGAGCAGGATGCGCTGCACGCCCTTGCGGTCCCAGAACACGATGCCGATGACAATCGCCGCCACGACGACCGCGACAAGCAGCAGGACGGTTGTGCGGTCACTCATGGCATCGCCCCCGCAAAGTGGTAAGGGCCGGCCCGGCTCTCGCCGGACCGGCCCTGCCGGGCCAGAAGGCCCGGTTCAGCGGTTGAAGAAGTGGTTGTAGGACACGGCCGAGGATGCCGTGTTGCGCAGGAAGAAGGCGCCGACGCGGCGGCACCAGTCACGCTGGCTGTCGCAAACCTTCTTGAAGAACGGATCGGCCTCGTATTTGGTCAGTACCGTATCCCAGGCGCGCAGCTGCGCGTCCAGGATCGGGCGCGGCGTGGTGCGGACCTGCACGCCCTGCTGGCTGGCCATCGCGGCCAGGTCGCGCGGGTAGCGGTCCATCGCCTTCCACAGCATGTCCGAGCTCGCGGCCTCGGCGGCGATGCGCAGCACCTGCTGCAAGTCCGCTGGTAGGGCATCGACCTTGCCCTTGTTCCACAGCACTTCGAAGCTTTCCACAGGCTGGCCGTAGGATTGCAGGAAGTAGTTCTTCGCCACGTCGGGGAAGCCGAGCAGGCGGTCGGAGGTCGGGTTGTTGAACTCCGCCGCGTCGATCACGCCACGCTCGAGCGAAGGCACGATGTCGCCGCCCGGCAGGCTCACCACCGCCATGCCGAGGTTGGTCGAAACCTCGGCATTGAGGCCGACAGTGCGATAGCGCTGGCCGCGCAGCTGCTCGACCCGCTCGATGTTGGTGCGGAACCAGCCGAACGGCTGGTTGGGCATCGGGCCGCTCAGGAAGCCCGTGATGTTGACGCGCGTGATGTCGCGCATCAGTTCGTTATACAGCGCCTCGCCGCCGCCGTGGTAGAACCAGCCGAGAAACTGGTTGGCATCGCCGAACCAGGGGGGCGAGGTGCCGAACAGGCTGAAGGCCGGGTTCTTGCCCCAGTGATAGGCGGTCACGCCATGGCCGCCATCGAGCGTGCCGGCCGATACCGCATCGAGCAGCTGGAAGGCGCCGACCACCGCACCCGCCGCGAGCAACTCGACGCGCAGCCGGCCACCGGCCAGCGTGTTCACGCGGGTCACGTAATCCTGCGCGAACTCATGGAAGATGTCGCGCTGCGGCCAGGTGGATTGGAAGCGCAGCAGCACGCCCTGGGCGCGGCTGACGTTCGGCGTGGCCAGGATGGCGGTGCCGGCGGCGCCCACGGCGGCTGCCTTGAGCAAGCCGCGACGATTTGCACCTGTAGTTGTTACCTCGGCCATTCGATCGCTCCCTAAGGGCCGCTTCGGGGCTCTGATGGCCCTTGCGGCAGTTTGACGAACACCTGCCTTACGGTGGCGGCGACGCCGGTGCAAGGAAAGACCAGTGGTCACTAAACGGTTACCTGGTGACGAAGGCCTTCTCCACCACATAGGAGCCGGGAGTGCTGTTCGATCCTTCCTCGAAGCCCCGCGCTTCCAGCAGCGCGCGCAATTCGGCGTTCATCGCCTCCGACCCGCATATCATGGCGCGGTCCCGCGCCGGGTCGAGCGGCGGCAGGCCAAGTGCGGCGCCGACCGTGTTGCGCTCGACCGCCGTGGTCAGTCGGCCCTGGTTGCGGAAGGGCTCGCGGGTCACGGAGGGCCAATAGACCAGCTTTTCCCGCACCATCTCGCCGAGCAATTCATGGTTCGGCAGCTCGCGTTCGATGAGGTCGCTGTAGGCGAGCTCCGCCACCTCGCGCACCGTGTGAATCAGGATGATGCGCTCGAAACGATCATAGGTGTCCGGGTCGCGGATCAGGCTCATGAAGGGGGCGAGGCCCGTGCCCGTCGCGAACAGCCACAGATTGCCGCCGGGGGCGAGGTTGTCCGGCACCAGCGTGCCGGTCGCCTTCTTGCCGATCAGCACCCGGTCGCCCGGCACGATGTGCTGCAGGCGCGAGGTCAGCGGCCCGTGCGCCACCTTGATCGAGAGGAACTCCAGGTGCTCCTCCCAGGGCGGGCTCACCATGGAATAGGCGCGCACCAGCGGCTTGCCCTCCACCATCATGCCGATCATGGCGAATTGCCCGGCGCCGAAGCGAAAATGCGGCTCGCGCGTGCAGATGAAGGAGAACAGGCGGTCGGTCCAGTGATGCACGCTCAGCACGGCTTCGAGGAAGAAGCCGTTCGGCGCGGCGGCCTGGTCGGGGCGGGCAAGGGTGTCGGCGCTCATGCGGAGTTCCTTAGGCGAAAACGGCCGAGGGCTGCAACGCGCCGCCTTGCGCTGCCGCACCTTTGCCCGATGCTTGGCCGCCTGTCGGAGAACGCGACCATGCCTGACGTGCCCATCGGCCCCCCCCTCGGTCCGGAAGTCGATCCCACGCCCCGGCCGCTGCCGGCGCGCATCCCCCATCGCGGCGCGAATGTCACGCTGGAGCCTCTGGCCGTACGGCATGCGGCGGAGCTGTTCCAGGCCGCGCAAGGCGATGCGGCGGGCGATGCGGCGGGCGTTGGCTGGGCCTATCTCGGCTACGGCCCCTTCGCCGATGAAGGCGCGATGCGCCGCCATGTGGCGGCCTTTGCCAGCCAGCACGACCCTTTGGCCTGGGCGATCCGCCCGCATAGCTCGGGCGCGGTCTCGGGCTGGCTCACGCTGATGGAGATCCAGCCGGCCAATGCGGCGATCGAGATCGGCCATATCTGGTTCTCGCCCCGGCTCCAGCGCAGCCGGGCCGCGACCGAGGCGATGTTCCTGCTGATGCGCCACGCGATGGACGACCTCGGCTATCGCCGCCTTGTGTGGAAGTGCAACGCGCTGAACGCGCCCTCGCGCCGCGCCGCCGCGCGGCTGGGCTTCGTCTTCGAGGGCGAGCTTCGTGCGCATCTGGTCGTGAAGGGCAGGCGGCGCGACACGGCCTTCTTCTCGATCCTCGATTCCGAATGGCCGGCGCGGCGGGACGCCATCGCCGCCTGGCTCGACGAGTCCAACTGGGACCATCAAGGTCGGCCGCGCAATTCGCTCAGCGCGGCGAATGCCATGCCCGGGTGACCCTGTTGTCTTTCGCGCGTACCTGCCGCAATTTCAGGTCCGTTGAATTTCCGCCTTTCAAGATGGTTGGGGGACAAGGCGATGCCGCGTGCCTTTGAGGATCGGGTCGGCGCCTTCGTGCCCGGCCCGCGCGTGGAACTACCTGGCGCGGCGGAGGGTCCGCTCGCCGGGCTCGATTTCGCGGTCAAGGACCTGTTCGACGTGGCCGGCGCCACCACCGGCTACGGCAACCCGGACTGGGCGCGCACCCACGCGCCGGCCGCCGCCACGGCGCCGCTCATTTTGGCGCTGACCCAGGCGGGGGCGAACCTGCGCGGCAAGACCAAGACCGTCGAGCTCGCCTATGGCCTGACCGGCGAGAATGTCTGGTACGGCACGCCGACCAACCCCGCGGCACCGGACCGCTTCCCGGGCGGGTCCTCCTGCGGCTCGGCCGCGGCGGTGGGCGCGGGCCTGGTCGATTTCGCCCTCGGTACCGATACCGGCGGCTCGGTGCGCATACCCTCCAGCTATTGCGGGCTATTTGGCATCCGGCCGAGCTGGGGCGCAGTGAACCTGACCGGCGCCTGCCCCCTTGGGCCGTCTTTCGACACGGCGGGCTGGATGGCCAACAGCGCCTCCATCCTGCGGCGCGTCGGCGAAATCCTGCTGCCCTCTGGCGGGGAGGGCGCGCTCGGCCCGCTGCTGAAAGTGCAGGAAGCCTGGGTCAACGCCGTGCCGCAAACCGCGACGGCGCTGAGCGGGGTGCTCGACGCGGCGGAACGGGTGCTCGGGCCGAGCCTGTCGATCCATCTGGCGCCCGAGGGGCTCGACCAGTTCTACGAGCATTTCCGCGCCGCGCAGGCGGAGGAAGCCTGGGCCAGCCTCGGCGCCTGGATCAATGCCATGCGCCCGGCGCTCGGCCCGGGGGTGCAGGAGCGTTTCGCCGCCGCGAAGGCGACCGACCCGGCCCGCGCCGCGGCCGGCCGCGCCTTCCGCGACATGTTCCGCCTGCGCGCCCGCGCGCTGCTGGCCGGCGGCGCGGTGCTGATCTACCCGACCTCTCCTGTGCCGGCGCCGAAGCTCGATGTGGGGCTGGAGACGCAGCAGGCGGTGCGAGAGCGCACGATGGGCGTGACCGCCATCGCCGGCCTCGCCGGACTGTGCGAGGTGACGCTGCCGGCCGCGAAGGTGGAGGGCGTTCCGGTGGGCGTGTCGCTCGCCGCCGCGCCGGGGCGCGACCGTGCGCTGCTGGCGGTGGCCGAGAAGCTGGCCGCCGAGCTGCGGCTGGCGGCCTGACCCATGCTGATCCGTGACGCCGTCGCCGCCGACCTGCCGGCGATCACCGCCATCCACGCCCACCACGTGCTGCACGGCACCGGCACCTTCGAGGAGATCCCGCCCGACGAGGCCGAGATGGCGGCGCGCCTCGACAAGGTCCAGAAGCAGGGCTGGGCTTGGCTGGTGGCGGAATCGAGCCCTGGCGAGGGGCTTGCCGGCGGTGTCACCGGCTTTGCCTACTACGCGCAGTTCCGCGACCGCTCGGCCTACCGCTTCACCGCCGAGGATTCGGTCTATGTGCGGGAGGATGTGCGCGGCCAGGGCGTGGGCAAGCTGCTGGTCGAGCGGTTGCTCGAAAGGGCCGAGGCGGCAGGCTTTCGGCAGATGCTGGCGGTGATCGGAGATTCCGAGAATGTCGGCTCGATCGGCCTGCATGTCTCGGCCGGGTTCCGTCAGGCTGGCGTGCTCAAGGCCTCGGGGCTCAAATTCGGCCGCTGGGTGGATGTCGTGTTCATGCAGAAGGCGCTCGGCGAGGGCGACCGCACGCCGGGCGGTCAGAGCAATAAGCGTTCAGATGGAATCATCTGATCGCAAATTGCTCTTGCTACCGCTTCTCGCGTATTTTTTCGCCCTGCCGGCCGCCCCCTGCAATCGCTGTCGATGACGTAGGAGCGAGGCGTAGCGGGCGAAATCACTCATCACGGATCTACCCCTGGTCGCGCGGCAGCAGCGGCTGCGGGTCGAGGAAAAGCTGATACCAGCTCAGCGAAAAATGCAGATGTGGCCCGGTGACGCGGCCCGTGGCACCCATCAGCGCGATGCGCTGGCCCCGCGCCACGCTCTCCCCCTCCGCCACCAGGCGTTCGCTCAGATGTGCGTAGAGCGTGTTCACGCCGTGACCGTGATCGATCACCAGCAACTGCCCGAAGAAGAAGAAATCGCCTGACAGCGTGACGCGCCCGGCGAGGCTTGCGCCGATCGGCGTGCCGACCGGTGCGGCGACGTCGAGCCCATAATGCGGCTGCCGCGGCTGGCCGTTCAGCACGCGCTGGCTGCCGAAGATGCCGCTGATCCGGCCACGCGCCGGCCAGGCGAGGGGCTCGGCGAAATGCGGCAGGGCGCTGTCCGCAGCGCGCGCCGTGCCCAGCCGGTCGCGCTCGGCGTTGATCCGCCGCAGCGCCTCGGCGTCGGGCGTCACCTGCGCGGGCGGCAGGCCGGAGATGTTCTGCACATCCCATTGCCGCCGCGCGACGCTGAGCGCCTGCGTCTCGACACGCCCGCCCGGATGGGTGGTGGTGAGCGTGGCACTCGCGCCGTGGTCGCGCCCGAGCCCGAAGGCGAAGCGCCCCTCCGGCGAAACGCCCAGATTGCGGCCATCAAGCGCGACCCGCGCGCCTGGGGGTGCCACGCCGCGCAGCAGCGCGCCCTGCGCGGGGGCGCCGTCGAGCGTCGCAGAACGCGCTGGCCGTGCCAGAAGCAGGGCGGGCGTTGCGAGAATCCAGCGGCGCAGGATCATGGTTACGCGTGCCAACTGGCGGCCGGCATCGCCGGCGGAGCGGCCGAATGGCCGCCGCGGCCAGTGCCGCGAGCCAAGCCGCCGGAGGCGGCGCCCGGCGCCTGAGGGCACCTGATCTCGATCATAGAAGGCTCTCCTGCGGAGGTGGCGTGGGTTTGCGCGCGCGCTTCGGCGCCTCCCCTTCCGCCGTGGCAGCGACCGCACCGTCGGCGAAGGCGAGAGAAAGCTTGGCGCCGGGTGCCACCGACGCTGCGCGAGTCAAGGGCTGGCCCTCGGCGTCGCGCACCAGGGCGAAACCGCGTGCCAGCACGGATTGGTAGGAGCCCGCTTCGAGCCGCGCGGCGAGGCCGGCCAGGCGCGCGGATTTCTCGCGCAGCAGGGCCGAGACCGGCGCCGCCGAAAACGCCGCCAGTGCCCGCGCCGCGCGGCGCTTCTGCACCTCCCGCGCGAACAGGGAGAGGCGCTTTCCGTCGAGCAGCGCCAGCGCGTGGCGTCGGGCCGCGATCCCCTCGCGCGGGTGCGGCACGGCCAGCGGCGCCAGGGCCTCGCGCCGCAACTGCACGAAGCGCACCAGCGCGCCGGGCAGCGATTCCTCGGCCTCGTCGAGCCGCCGGCGCAGATCGAGCACGCGCGCGGGAATGTCCGGCAGGCGGCGTTCCAGCAGCAGCAGCGCCCGCTGCCTGTCGCGCACCACACGCAGCGCGGCACCGCGCAGCCGCGCCTCGCGCTGCGAGAGGTCGGCCAGCAGATCGGCGCGCGCGGGCACGGCCATTTCGGCGGCGGCGGTGGGCGTCGGCGCGCGGCGGTCGGAGGCGAAGTCGATCAGCGTCGTGTCGGTCTCATGCCCGACGGCGGAAATCAGCGGAATCGGGCAGGCGGCGACGGCGCGCACCACGATTTCCTCGTTGAAGGCCATCAGATCTTCCAGGCTGCCGCCGCCGCGCGCGACGATCAGCACATCCGGGCGCGGGATCGGGCCATCGAGCGGCAATCGGCCGAATCCCTCGATGGCGGCAGCGATCTTCTCGGCCGCGCCATTGCCCTGCACCGGCACCGGCCAGAGCAAAATTCGTCGCGGAAAGCGGCGCAGGATGGTGGTGCGGATGTCCTGGATCACCGCCCCGGCCTCGCTGGTGACGACGCCCACGACCAGCGGCAGCATCGGCAGCGCGCGCTTGCGCGCTTCCGCGAACAGCCCCTCATCGAGCAGCTTCTTGCGCAGCGTCTCGATCCGCGCGAGCAGCGCGCCCTCACCCGCATAGTCCAGGCGATCGATGACGAGCTGGTATTTCGAGCGGTCGGCATAGGTTGTGATCTTGCCGGTGGCGATCACCTCGACGCCGTTCTCAGGCTGCACCGACAGGCGCGAGACCGCGGTCTTCCAGACCACCGCCTCCAGCTTCGCATTCTCATCCTTCAGCGACAGGTAGATGTGGCCGGAGGGGTAGCGCTTGCATTCGGTGATCTCGCCGCGCACGCGCACGCGGCCGAAGGCGCCCTCCAGCGTGCGGCGCACGGCGCCGGCGATCTCGCTCACGGCGTATTCGGGAACGTTGCTGACGGGTGGGGCGGGCGTGTCCATCGGACAAGTCTATGCTACCCGGGCGCCACTTCGAAGGGGTGGGCGATGCGGGTTCTGGTGGTGGGCGGCGGCGGCCGTGAACATGCGCTGTGCTTGGCCATCGCGGCCTCACCCCTGCTCACGCAGCTTTGGTGCGCGCCGGGCAATCCGGGGATCGCGGAGGTCGCCACCTGCATCGCCATCGGCGCGGAAGATGTTGCTGCCCTGGTCGCCTTCGCGCTCGAAAACGCGATGGATCTGGTGGTCGCGGGACCCGAGGCGCCCCTCACGCTGGGGCTCTCGGACGCCTGCGCAGCCGCCGGCATCGCCTGTTTCGGGCCGAGCGCCGCCGCCGCGCAGCTCGAAGGCAGCAAGGCCTTCTGCAAGCAGGTGGCCGATGCCGCCCTCGTGCCGACTGCCGCCTGGGCGCGGTTCGACAATGCTGCGGACGCTCGCGCCCACATCCGCGCCCACGGCGCGCCGATCGTGGTGAAGGCCGATGGGCTCGCCGCCGGCAAGGGCGTCGTGGTCGCCTCGACGCTTGCCGAGGCCGAGGCTGCCGTCGCCGACATCATGGAAAGCCGCATCCATGGCGCCGCCGGCGCCGCCGTGGTGATCGAGGAATGCCTGCTCGGCGAGGAGATCAGCTTTTTTGCGCTGTGCGACGGCACGCGCGCCCTCGCCCTCGGTGCCGCGCAGGATCACAAGCGCGTGGGCGAAGGCGATACGGGTCCGAACACCGGCGGCATGGGCGCCTACGCCCCTCCCCCGGCCTTCACGCCGGCGCTTCAGGCCGAGGTGATGGACCGCTTCATCACGCCCACCCTCGCTGAGATGCAACGCCGCGGCACGCCCTTCCGCGGCGTGCTTTTCGCCGGGCTGATGCTGACCGCCACGGGACCGAAGCTCATCGAATACAACGTCCGCTTCGGCGACCCGGAATGTGAGGCGCTGTTGCCGTTGCTCGCGGACGACCTGCTGCCCGCGCTGCTGGCCGCCGCCCGCGGTGACCTCACCGCAACCACGCTCCGCTGGCGCGACGCGCACAGCCTGGTCGTGGTGATGGCAGCGCAGGGCTACCCGGGCACGCAGCGCCGCGGCAGCGAGATCCGCGGGCTCGACGCCGCCGCCGCGCTGCCCGGCGTGCGGCTGTTCCATTCCGGCACGGCGCGCGCGACCGATGGCGCGATCATTGCCAACGGCGGGCGCGTGTTGGCGATCTGCGGCACCGGCGCCACGCTGATCGCGGCACGTGACGCCGCTTACGCCGCGGTGGACGCGATAGACTGGCCCGAGGGCTTCTGCCGCCGCGATATCGGCTGGCGCGCGCTTGCGCCGAACCCGTCACGCACGGCAGGATGACGCCTTGCGCAGACCGGCCAGCAAGGCCGGCAAGGCGCGGGGAGGACACCAGAACCATGACATCCGCTTTCCGTCCCGGCCGTCGCCTGGCCCTTGGGCTTGGCGCCTCGCTGCTCGCCGCGCCGGCGCTGCGCGCGCAATCGCGCTTTCCGGACCGCCCCGTGCGGCTGCTCGTGCCCTGGGGCGCCGGCGGGCCGACCGACATCCAGCTCCGCGCCTTTGGCGAACAGGCGGCGAGGCGCCTCGGCCAGCCGGTGGTCATCGAGAACAAGCCAGGCGCCGGCGGCGTTCTGGGGGCGCAGCAATTGTTAAACGAGCGCAATGAGGGCTATGTGCTGTCGCAGATGCCGATCAGCGTCTTCCGCCACCCGCAGATGGCCGCGCGGCCGCTGTTCAACCCGCTGGAGGATTTCACCTACGTCATCCACCTGACCGGTTATCTGTTCGGCACCGTGGTCCGCGCCGACGCGCCCTGGCGTACGTTGGGCGAGTTGCTGGACCATGCGAAGGCCAATCCGGGCAAGGTCAATTACGGCACGCCCGGCGTCGGCACCTCGCTGCACATCACGATGGAACAGATCGCCGCGAGCCGGGGCGGCATCGATTGGACGCATGTGCCCTTCCGCGGCTGGGCGGAGAATGCGCAGGCCCTGCTCGGCGGGCAGATCCAGGTGAGTTCGGACAGTTCCGGCTGGGCCGAGCTGGTGCGCGGCGGCCAGATGCGCCTGCTCGCCACCTGGGGCGCCGAACGCGCGAAGCGCTTCCCCGAAACGCCGACCCTGAAGGAAAGCGGCATCGACATCGTCTCCGCCTCGCCCTACGGCCTCGCCGGGCCTAAGGGCATGAATGCGGAGGTGGTGCGCGTGCTGCACGACGCTTTCAAGGAGGCGCTGTTCGACCCCGCGCACCTCGCGATCCTGGAGCGATTCGACATGTCGCCCTTCCACCTCGGCCCGGACGACTACGCCGCCTTCGCGCGGCGGCAGTACCAGGAAGAAGGCGAGATGATCCGCAAGCTGGGCTTGCGACTCTAGCGAACCAGCGTCACAGGGGTGCCGACTTGCCGATGTAGCGGCATCGGCGCCTTCCACGATCTGCGCACTGGCCTGGAAGGCGCAGCCGCGAGTGGGCACCGCTAGTGTCTTTGGTGCCGGTCCCGTTGCCACCGAGGCGGCCCCGGCGGTCGACCTGAAGCTTCCGCATAAGAAGATCGGTGAGCTGACGCTGGAGAAGGACGGCGCGCTCAGCAAAGCTGGGCTGCTGAGCGCAAAACGATGATCGACTGTGCGAATGTGTTGCCGCTGCGCA
>Ga0105044_10011613_pt1 | contig 11990 bp, 8 predicted proteins | sample MAT01_FD_78092 | JGI IMG/M metagenome (GOLD analysis project Ga0105044, IMG submission 78092) | Freshwater microbial communities from Lake Fryxell liftoff mats and glacier meltwater in Antarctica - MAT-01 | ecosystem: Environmental > Aquatic > Freshwater > Ice > Liftoff microbial mat | place...
GGTTTGGGCTGTTTCCTTTTCGCTCGCCGCTACTAGGGAAGTCGCTTTTGCTTTCTTTTCCTATGGGTACTGAGATGTTTCAGTTCCCCACGTTCGCTCCGTACACCTATGTATTCAGTGTACGGTCATTCGGGAATCCCGGGATCAATGCTCGTTTGACAGCTTCCCCGGGCTTATCGCAGCCTTCTACGCCCTTCATCGCCTTCTGACGCCAAGACATCCCCCACACGCCCTTATGTGCTTGGCCACCATGATCAACAGCCAGAATTTCTTCTGAACTGAAATGTGCCAACACTTTTTGAAACGCGCAGTCAGCCTTTCGACCAACCGTGCATCTCGGAAAAACATTTTCAGATGCCACTTAGACTTCATCAAATTGTCAAAGATCATCGCCGTTCGTGGCCGCGAGGCACCGAATTGCGAGCGGGGGAGTTTAGCGGCACCGTTCGGGGCCGTCAACTCTGTGGCTCAGAAAGTTTTCATTCTTTCTGATCCTTCCCATTTAGAACAATGACGTGTCTTCGAAAGACGTTTCGTCAATGTCACCAATGGAGACGATCGGGATCGAACCGACAACCTCTGCCTTGCAAGGGCAGCGCTCTCCCAGTTGAGCTACGTCCCCTTTATCATCGACTTACCATAAATTCACCGGACTTCTTACCGGAGTGGGCGTACGTGGACTCGAACCACGGACCTCAGCTTTATCAGAGCTGCGCTCTAACCATCTGAGCTACACGCCCCGAATTCTAAATGTTTTCGGGGGCTGTTATCTTGGCATCACCTGCGCAGAATGTCCAGTGATCAGGTTTGTGCTCCGGGATTTCCCATCCTTTGAGACCAATCCTCCACGGACAGCAGGTTTCTCGGCATTACGTCCTTGCAGATTCTTGAATTCCCGCTCCGCTTGCTTTCCCCAAGTCAACCTTTGATCGGGAGCCCGTTCTGCCGGGTTGAACAAAATTGCTGCTTTCCTGGCGGTTTTGCAAAATGACACGCTGTATTGACGTCGGTTCGCTGGCATGTCCTGCAACTTGCGACGAAAACATGCAGATGCGTGACTTGTTTCCGGCCCCCGTCGTCGAGACGACAGAAACACGACCTTTAATTCTACGAGAGGAGTAATCATGCATCTGAAGCCGATGCGGCAGACGCTCTTGTATGGAGCGATTCAGGCGTTATCCGATTCGCAGTGTGTAAAATGGGGGCGTACCGTTTGCAGTGTTCTCGCCGTTGACGGAGAGACTCAACGTCGCACCGGTTGCCGTGGGAAACAGAACGCGAAATGCTGGATTGCAGGACTCATCGGAGGATTCGTCCTGTGTGCGTCTAATTTGCTCGCGTGCCAGGAATCCGCCGCGACGCAGCCATTAACTTCGCCCCGGCATGCTCCGAATGTCGTCATGATTGTGATCGATGATCAGAACGACTGGATCGGTTGTCTTAACGGACACCCGCAATCCAGCACTCCGCACATCGATCGTCTGGCGAATCGCGGCACATTGTTTCTCAATGCACATTGTCAGTCGCCACTCTGCAATCCTTCGCGAACGAGCGTCCTGACGGGGCTGCGACCCTCATCAACCGGCGTCTACGGTCTGGCCCCGAACCTGCGAGCTGTCGAGGGTCTTAAATCTGCGACCACCCTGCCCCAACACTTTCGAAATCATGGGTATGAAACTCTGATGGTCGGGAAAATTTATCACGGTGCTTATGGGCGAAAACCAACCGACAATGAATTTGACATCGTCGGCCCTCCCGCCGACGTCGGTCCTAAACCTTCATCGCCGCTGGTGATGAAGGCGAGCCACCATCCGCTGGTTGACTGGGGTACGTTTCCTCATCGCGACGAAGACAAAGGCGACTGGAAGCTGGCAAGCTGGACTGTAGATCAGCTTCAGCAGCCGCATGAAGAACCATTCTTCCTGAGTGTCGGATTTTTTCTTCCGCATGTCCCCTGCTACGTGACTCAGAAATGGTACGACCTCTTCCCTGAAGACACGCTGCAACTCCCTCCCGTTCCTGACGACGATCGCGCTGACACTCCGCGTTTCAGCTGGTACCTGCACTGGAAGCTGCCGGAGCCTCGTTTGCGATTTCTACAGGAGGCATCGCAATGGAAAAATCTGGTTCGCTCGTATCTGGCAAGCACTGCGTTTGTGGATGCTCAGGTCGGTCGAATCATAGATGCCCTGGATGCCAGCGCGTTTGCGGGCAACACAATCGTAGTCCTTTGGTCCGATCACGGATGGCATCTGGGGGAAAAAGCAATTACAGGCAAGAACACGCTGTGGGAGCGTTCGACCCACGTGCCACTCATCTTTGCCGGCCCGAAGGTTGCCGCTGGAGCAACTTGCGCTCAGCCTGTCGAGCTGCTTGATATTTATCCTACACTTGCCGATCTTTGTGATCTTCCGCAGCCGCTGGGTCTTGAAGGCCATAGCCTGACTCCGCAATTGGCGGATGCATCTGCGGCACGAGCATGGCCGGCGATCACAACGCACAATCATGACAATCACAGCGTTCGTTCACTCGACTGGCGTTACATCCGTTATGCTGACGGCAGCGAAGAACTCTACAACCTGCGCGAGGATCCTCATGAGTGGAAGAACGTCGCTCAGCACGGTGAGTTCACTTCTGTCAAAGAATCACACCGCAGGATGTTGCCGACCACCAACCTGAAACCCGTCCCCGGCAGCAAGGATCGGATTCTCCTTTTCGACGCTGCGACGGGGCAGGTGAAATGGGAGGGTGAGGATATTCTTCCTGGCTCGCCGATTCCGGAAGTGGAGGACTGAACAGTGTGGATCAAAATCTGTGGTGTGACGCGAGCTGAAGATGCAGCGACCGTTATTCGTTCCGGGGCGGACGCAATTGGATTCAACTTCTTTCCCGATTCCAGACGATTTGTTTCCATCCCGATCGCTTATGCCCTGGCAGAAACAGCACGACGATCTGCGGTCGATCTGCCGCTCGTCGATCTGGTGGGCGTGTTTGTAAATGCCGAAGCCGAGGCCATCCGGGCAGCGGTTCAGAAAGTCGGTCTGAATGTGATTCAGGTGCATGGTGACGAGTCGGTTGAACACGTCACCGAGATACATCGACTTTGCCCCGATGTTCCGATCGTGCGCGCGTTTCGAGTGGATCCCAAAAACGCCGAGCACACTTTGAACGACATTGATCGGCTGTCCGCGAAGATACCATTGGCCGCGATTCTCCTTGACGCTTTTGTTCCAGGAGAATTCGGCGGAACTGGCACCACCGTCGCTCTCAGTATTCTGGAATGCTATGCTTTGCAGCAAAGGCCGCCGCTGATTCTTGCTGGTGGCCTGACGCCGAAAAACGTGGCAGTAGTCGTTGGTCGCCCAATGGTGTGGGGGATCGATACCGCCAGCGGCGTTGAAGCGTCTCCGGGAATCAAGGATTCGGCTCGTGTTTACGAATTTGTCAAAGCCGCTCGTGCTGCGGCTTCCGATTCCGGCTGCTTGATCCACAATGTACGGATCGGGCAACCGCCGTCGAATTTCTGACCACTGCCTTTTTGAAACTCGCACTGCTCTTATGGCACAACTGCTTCCTTTCTGTGGCTGGCGATTCGACTTAAGCCAAGTGGGGGCCCTGCATGAGGTCACGGCACCCCCAACCTGCGACATCGATCAGGATCTTCAGGACGTACTTTATCGTCGTCATCCCTGCAACGTGGTGCGGCTGGTGCGGAGTCGCGGAGAACCGGGCGATACCTCATCTGCTGACCGCGTGGTACGCGCTGATGATTTCTTAAAGCTCTGGAAAAAAGAAGGCGTACTGCTCCGCGAACATGATGAGTGTTTCTACGTCTGTGAAACCATCAGTCCGCCGCGTTTATCAGCCACAGCAAATGCAATCCATGACACTGAATCAGTTTCCCGACTGACAATCATGGCTTGTCTGGCGACACCCCACGATTCGTTGAACACTGTTCGCAGTGTCGGTGTCGTATGCGAGAAAGCCGTCGAAACAGAACTGGAACTCCTGCGCTGTTGTCATGCCGCGTTGACTCCGCTGAGCGGCGTTCTCTCAGTGAACAGCGCTGGCCGGACGCAGTCACTGAGCGAACAACTTCGCGCGGCAGTCGCGGGGTTCACCCCGATTGAGATGCTTGACGAGTTCGGAATTCGTCACCGGATCTGGCCGCTTGCACGTTCGTCGGTCAGTTCTGATCTTTACACCCGACTCAGTCACGCGGAAGTCATTTTGACAGGATCAACTGCTCAATTCGCTGCCGCCCTGCTCTTTCGCGACGAATACGAATCTTCCAGAAAGGCGTCCTTTCCCAACGACGCTGCGGGTCTGCATCTGGTGGCACTGGTGCCTGATGATGATCCCGGGATTCGATTTTCATATCCCGTCTGGGAATTACCACTGATTGCCGGGATCACAACGGAATCGATCAGCACTTTGCTGGCGACAGACTTTGAATGTCAGTCTGTGGGTTCCGAAAACTTTGCGGCAAATGATGCGGTTGAACTAGCGGCTCTGAATGCCTGCCAGCCGTGTCTCGCACTTGGAACACCCGACGGATCGTGGTTGATTGTCAGCCGCAAGGGGAATGCAGAATCAGCAGTTGAGTCTTTGCTGATCGCCCGCCGCAGACTTGCCGATCACATTACCCAAGCGCTGCGAATTCCAGCAATTGACGTGCGCATCTCAACGGTCCCTGATCCCTCGATTGCCCGGCAGGAATGTGCGACAACGATGGCCGCTATGATTCTCATTTCGCCATCGACTGGATCTGACGACCTGCTTGAAGTGGCAGATGATGAATTCTCGCAGGTACTCCGGAATCAGACGGAACTCATGGCACCAATTCCGACGGGTCTGGTGTTTTCAATCGTTGACTGAATGAAAAATTATTGTGTGCGGCTCGCACCGACTGAATTTCTCGATGCCGTTGCATTTGAGGCAGGAGTGATGGACAATCGGCAGTTCGACCGAAGCGGGACTTTGAGTCGCACTTGCACTTTCATGGCTTCAGGATGTTGCTGATTTATGTCAGAGCACAAAAAGACGGTCGTTTTGATCGAAGACGATCGAGATATCTCGGCAACCATTCAGAGCGTTCTGACCGCGGCCGGTTATCGCGTGTTTTCCGCAAATAACGGTCAGGACGGTCGGCGCCTGATTCAGACGCAGAAACCCGACCTGGTGCTCACAGACATGATGATGCCTCGCATGGGTGGATTTCCTGTGCTCGAGTTTCTGGCGGAAATGCCCGAAGCTCCGCCGGTGATCATGATGACGGCTAACGAAGGCAGCCGACATAAGGCGTACGCTGAAATGCTGGGTGTCGTCGATTACCTGCGAAAACCGTTTGCAATGGAAGTGATGCTCGAATCCGTGGCACGGGCAATTGCAGGCAAGCAACCTACATAAGATCAGGGATTTGCACGATGTTACATGCCGTCATCATGGCAGGTGGCAGTGGAACTCGATTCTGGCCTCAAAGCCGAAGGCGGACGCCAAAGCAATTGTTGCGACTGGCCGGTAGCCGCACGATGATTCAGCAGACAGCAGATCGCTGTCGAAGCTGGGTGGACCAATCTCGCCTGTGGATCGTCACCAACGAAGTCCAGGCCGAAGCGACGATCGCGCAGTTACCTGAAGTTCCACGCCGGAACATATTGATGGAACCCGCCGCCCGCAACACAGCTCCGTGTGTCGGACTGGCCGCCATACAAATCCTTGACCAGGATCCCGATGGCATCATGTTTGTGATGCCGGCCGACCATGTGATTCAGACCGAAGAAGCTTTCGCAGCCGCCGCGCGAAAGGCTGTAGAAGCGGTCGAAGATGATAATTCAAGACTGGTTCTCTTCGGTGTGATTCCCACGTTTCCTGCGACGGGCTATGGCTATATTGAACGCGGAGAACTGGTTTCCAGCGTCGCGCCGCGCTTGTATCGCGTAAATACATTCCGAGAAAAACCGCATCGAGGACTCGCGGAAGAATATCTTCGCGACGGCAGATTCTTCTGGAACTGTGGGATCTTCTGTTGGAAAGCACAGACGATTGTCGATCTGCTCAGACAGCATGAGCCTGAACTTCACGCCAGCCTGATGCGGATTGCCGATGGAATCCATAACGGTCGCGGCAAAGAAGTCATCGCTGATGAATTCCCGGCCCTCAAGAGCATTTCCATCGACTATGCCGTACTCGAACGGGCTCAGAACGTAGTTGTGATCGAAGCTCCGTTTCAGTGGGACGATGTTGGCAGTTGGCTGTCATTGCCGCGCCTGAATGGATGCGATGCAGACGGTAATACGATCGACGGACCATTTTGCGGCGTCGATACTCAGGGATGCATCATCCGCACGACGGACGATCATCTGATCGCAACCCTGGGACTACGTAACGTGATTATCGTGCATACGGGAGACGCTACTCTGGTTGCAGACGCGGCACAATCAGAACGGATCAAGGAAATTCTGAGTCAGTTAGAAAAGCAGGATCGCCAGCAGTACTTGTGAAACCATCGCCAATCGTCCAACAAAAAAGCCCCGGACTTTACAATCCGGGGCTCTGAAGTTGAATCTGAGTGCAGCCAAAAATCAGATACCAGGGCTTGCTGGATTGTCGTTATTGTTATCTCCCACGGCATAGCCGATTGCCGCACCGATTCCACCAGCCAGCAATGCTCCCAGAAGGCCGCCGCCGCCACCGGCACCAACACCACCTCCGCCGCCGCCACCAGTTCCTCCGCCGGTTCCTCCGCCAGCTTGTCCGTAAGCACCACCGCCGGGCGGTGCTGAATTGATGCCCGCCAGACCGAGACCACCACCCCCTGACGCCCCGAAAAACGCCCCCAGATTTCCTGCACCAACTGGCGATCCACCAAATTCACCGAGCACCAGCGATGTCGAAACAGTGCTTACCGGCGTAAACTCACTTACGCCAATATTTTCAACACGGTTGTCTTCGACGTTTGCGCCGATAATGTTGACAGAGCAGACCATGATGCCGTCCTGCCCAGCTGCGACGACGCTGTAGACGCCCGGTTTCAATCCATTAGCAATGAAGCTTCCATCATTGGAGACTTCGGAGGATGCGACCCGAACGCCATTTCGCACAAAGTGTACTGTCATGTCCAGCACTTCGCGCAGACGGCCCGTGCGGTCATCAAGAATGCTGATTTCGCCTATCAGACTTCCATCGGCCTGGAGGCTCACACTTTGATTTCGAAGCGTCGCTGACACTTCGCCTGAGCCAAAATTGAACTCCTGATCCTCGGCAGCGACCTTATTCACGAACCGCTTGTCTTCAGCGTGCAACGATGGAGCCATCAACTCCTTCACAGTCGCAATGTCAGCGCCGAAAACCACTGCAGAATCCACATCCAGCTCGACCTGAGCTGCCACCAGATCGGCATTCTCTTCGATTGTTGAGTCCTTTCCAAACAGGACGAAGCTAAACAGCAACAAAGAGTCTTCGCCTTCGGCCCAGATCGCTACAACACCTTCCGGAAGACCTGTGAATGAAAACCGCCCTGTTGCATCGGTCGTTGTGGAGCCAATTATCGCTCCATGTTGCGCCAGCATCACCTTCAAATTGGCGGCCGGAACATGCACCCCGTCCGCATTTCGCAGTGACGAAAGTCGACCTCTGAAACCACCATTTTCATCAAGGATGACATGGCTCTGCTGGTCTCGCAGAATCTGTGTCTTGTCCAGAACAGGCTCGCGGCCCGCAATCGCTGCCGCCAAACCGGGAACGGCAACAACGTCCGTACCTGCCGAAGTCCCCTGCACAGCAGGCGGCGGCGATGTAACCGGCAATTCATCAAATTCCTGCTGAGCTGCAGCGTCCACCGTCACATACATGGAACCTGCAGTCACAACAGTGGCCAAAGCCAGCATGACAAATGTTGAGATGAAACGAAGAGTTTTCATACAACTAAACCCCTTTGAATTGGCCGCGAACTGAGAATAGCGGAAGATGTCCGGAACGCCCAGAATTACCTGCCGCCGTACTGTTATCACACGCGAAAGAACCTGTGCAGAGCTACTGAATCAAATCACTTCAATCCAGCTAAGGAATCAGGATAATTCGACCAGACGAGTCAAGTCCAATGGATTACGCCGATTTCTTAAGTTTTCTTCCATAATGCGTATTTTGCCGATTTCATCCAATCACCCACCGACTGCGGCAACCTCAATTTCCCCGAAAACCGAGATACCTGATGCGAATTGTGACATGGAACGTGAATGGCCTGCGAGCAGCGATCCGCAAGGGATTTCAAAAGCACATCGACGCCATTCAGCCGGATATTCTGCTGCTTCAGGAAGTCCGAGCCCGCCCCGAACAACTGCCCGAGGAATTTCAACACCCCGACGGATGGCATGTCGTCTGGAATCCGGCCCAGCGTCCGGGATATTCCGGCACTGCGATCTGGTCCCGATCTCCCATCAACGTTGTCAAACTGGCTTTGTCAGATTCCCATCAGGACGACGAAGGACGCATTATTGAGGCTGAAGTTGAGGGAATTCGGCTGGCGTGCGTTTATCTTCCGTCCGGTTCCTCCAGCCCGGAGCGGCAGACCGTCAAAGAATCCTGGATGAAAAAATTTCGCCGCTGGACGGATAGTCGCCCGAACGACATGCCCATGTTTTTTGGTGGCGACATCAACGTGGCTCACACGGAAAAAGACATCTTCTACGCGAAGGCTAACGAGAAAACGTCAGGGTTTCTGCCGCACGAACGTCAGTGGTTCGGGAAAATGCTGAAATCCGGTTGGCACGACCTGGTCCGGGAGCATCATGGCGATATTCAGGGTCCGTATTCCTGGTGGTCCAATCGCGGTCGCGCCAGAGAACTGGACCGAGGCTGGCGAATCGATTACCTACTGTGCAACGCCGCCGCACGCCCGCTGTTCCGCTCCGCGACCGTGCATCGCGAAGCCGCGTTGGAAATCAGTGATCACGCACCCGTGTCAGTGGATATTGATTTGGTGATTCGATGATCTATTCATTGCAGGGCAATCAGAACTCCCCAACCTGTTCTTTGCCCGCCGGGCTGGCCAATGCCTTCAGCGTCTGAGGGTCAATGTTCTCCGAAATGAATCGGACGGAACCATCCGCCAGGAGCATGTTCACGCCACCGCGTCCGGTTGCAGGACCGCCAAATTGATTCGGCGCCGTGCCAAAACCATTAGCAGGGTCACGTCGATTTTCGGGATCCCCCCAGGCCATAAAGCCACCTGAAACTTCTCCGGCGAGAATGGTGTTTGAAGTGCCATCGGTCATCTCATCGAATTTCACGCTTCCGTTCTTTTTCAGAACCTGCGAGTTACCAGCATAGTGAGATGCCCCGAACCCTCCGCCTACCAAAGAAACCTCCGGTCCAAGATTTGGGTTCAGGAAGCTGAATACCTTCGTCTTGAATACAAGCTGGTTTTGAGAGGCTGTCCAGGGTTGGTTAAAGTCAATCTGGTTGTAAAGGTTTGCCTGTTCAACAAAAGGCAGAATGCTCGTCATCCATGCGTTGTAAGGTTCATCGTTCTTCGTGTAGATCCCGCCTGGCGGTAACGTGTTGTAGGCGTCATAGTAGTTGTGCATCGCCAGACCGATCTGCTTGAGGTTGTTTTTCGATTGCGTACTTCTGGCCGCCGTGCGTGCCTGTTGCACGGCGGGCAACAGCAGCGCAATCAAGACCCCTATCACAACAACCATCACGAAAAACACGATGCCAAGGACCAGGAACACGATCGCCGTCGTACTCATCTGACCACGACGATGAAGCAGCGATTGAATGGCTGAGGAAGGATGTTTGAGCATCGTAGGGTTTCCTTCATGAAGTAAGAGGTCATTCGTTTAACCGCGTGCCCGTCGGGCCGCGCTTGTACGGCAAAGCGCGGGGCGATGCTCACGCGGTTAAACGAGAAAATGCCACTGCAAAGTACATATTTATCCGCCATTCCGCTAGTTACCGACGCTCACAAACGCGGTATTTCAATCCGTCACGGTTGCCTGTCGCGAAGCGGCGATTCCTCCTAGAATCCGCGATCGACAGTTTTCACAAGATTCTATCCCATCGCAGATTTTGGTTTCCCATTCTCATGTTTCAACCTGTCACCGACAGCAATTTTGTTACCGGCGAACATTCCGTCCTCAAACTGTGGCTTCAGCAGCAAACGTTTCAGCAACTGCGACGAAAGAACGCAGGTCGCAAGCGTTGGAGCTTTCTCGACGGTCCCATCACCGCCAATAACCCCATGGGAGTTCATCACGCCTGGGGTCGCACCTACAAAGACACGTATCAGCGGTTCTTCGCGATGACGGGGCACGATCAGCGATTCCAAAACGGCTTCGACTGCCAGGGGCTGTGGGTGGAGGTCGAAGTCGAAAAGCAATTGGGACTCGGAACAAAAGCCGCCGTCCATGAATTTGGCATCGACAACTTCGTCAACGAATGCAAGCGCCGAGTCCTCAGGTTTGCAGCTCGACAAACCGAACAATCGCAGCGACTTGGTTACTGGATGGACTGGGACAGCCCCGAGCAACTTCGCCAACTGGCCGAACACCTTGGCACCGATGAAGAGGTCACGATCACGACTCCGACTGGCAAGACCGAAACCGCCAGGGCACATCAGATTGTAGAACGACTTGGCAATTCGGAATGGGGCGGCAGCTATTTCACGTTCAGTACTGAGAACAATGAAACCATCTGGACGTTCCTGAAAAAATGTTTCGAACGCGGCAAGATCTACCAGGGTCACGACGTTATGCCCTGGTCCGGCCGCGGCGGCAGTGCCTATTCACAGATGGAAATCGCCGAAGGCCGAAAACTGACGACGCATAAAAGCGTGTTCGTGCGGTTTCCGATCAGGCGAGAAGCCAATGGGAGTTATGAGAAGAATGGGAATCATGAAACCGAAGTTCATGCTTCCCATCAATCCCATAATTCCCATGGTTTATCTGCCATAGAATACCTTCTCGTCTGGACTACAACCCCGTGGACCCTCACGAGCAACGTCGCCTGCGCGGTCAATCCCGATCTGGAATACATCAGGATCCAGGCCAAACGCGACAACGCCATCTATTACTTCGCAAAGGAAAACCTGAATTTCCAGCGACTGGCGACCGAATTCCGCGACGGCTTTGGTCGTCCCGAATGGAAGTGGCCGGAGGGCGTCGGGAAACTGAAGACACTCGCCCAGATCTTCAAGGAACAAGGCGGCTTCGAAGAACTCGGCACAATCAAGGGTGCCGACATGGTGGGCTGGGACTACGAAGGTCCATTTGATGACCTGGATGCGCAGCAGCAGCCGGGCGGCGTGCCTGTCGATGAAAACAATCTTAGCCGTTGCGGAGCGAATAGCCATCGCGTCATCGACGGCGGTCGCGATTCGCGAGGCAGCGCCAACGTCGTCGCCGGTGAAGGCACGGGCATCGTGCATATCGCGCCCGGTTGCGGTGACATCGACCACAAGATGGGAGTCGCCCTTGGATTGCCGATCATCGCGCCGCTGCAGGATAATGGCACGTACTCCGAAGAGTTCGGCGAGTTCTCCGGGCTTGAAGCGATCTCACCAGCCACGGCTGAACTCGTCTTCGAAAAGCTCAAGGCCAGAGGGATGCTGGTCGCTGTCGAAACGTATCCACACATCTATCCGCACTGCTGGCGGACGGGCGATGAACTGGTCTTTCGGCTCGTCGATGAGTGGTTCATCAACATGGACTGGCGGGATGAGATCAAAGAGGTCACGCGACAGATCACGTGGCTGCCGGACAGCATCGACGGGCAGGAACGCGAGATCGAATGGTTGTCCAACATGAGCGACTGGATGATCAGCAAGAAACGCTTCTGGGGTCTCGCCCTGCCCATCTGGGTCAACGAAATCGATCCGTCGGATTTCGAAGTGATGGGCTCACTTGCCGAACTGAAAGAACGATCAATCGAAGGCTGGGGTGATTTCGAAGGCAACACGCCGCACCGTCCGTGGATCGACGGAGTCATCA
>Ga0105044_10011617_pt1 | contig 11989 bp, 12 predicted proteins | sample MAT01_FD_78092 | JGI IMG/M metagenome (GOLD analysis project Ga0105044, IMG submission 78092) | Freshwater microbial communities from Lake Fryxell liftoff mats and glacier meltwater in Antarctica - MAT-01 | ecosystem: Environmental > Aquatic > Freshwater > Ice > Liftoff microbial mat | place...
GTCGTACATGAGCTTGTTCGACCGATAGAGAAAGCCGCTGGTGCCGAGCTTGTAGGACCGGCCGTCAACCACCGTTCCATAGACGATGATCGCGCCGCACAGCGTGCAATAAACGCCGGCGACGTCGATGCCGCCCACGCGGTCGACAAACATCTCATGCCACGCGAGGATGCGCTTGGGGTAGGCGCGGGCATCGTTGTTGATTTCTACGCCGAACACCACATCGGTGTCGGCCAGGTAACGGGCGTCGGCCGCCTTCAGCATCTTCGGCTGGCGCAGCGGGGGGATGCCATCCTGCGGCACCCCGCCCCACACCACTTCGTCCAGCCGGATCCTTGCCGGGAACGCCGGTGAAAAATACTGCTCGAAGCGCGGATCGATGTTGGCATACAGCGCCGCCTTGAACGCGGCAAACCCGGCAGCGGGTGGCGGGCGCGACCATTGCCACCGCATCCACGACGCCCAGTCGTTGCCGATGTCCCGCTGGCCGGTCTTGCTTGCGACCAGCGCCAGCAATTCCTGGCCCAAGGCTCGTTGCGGAATGAAGCGCACGATCTCCAGCGCCATGGGCACGTATTCGTCGCGCCAGTTGGCGGTGAGCCATGCGATGGATGCCGATGGCGCATCCGGGTGCTCGACCAGAAGGGCCATGAAGCGAGCACGTGTGGTTGGGTCCCACGCGTCGGAAGCGTCTGCAAGGAGCGCCGGAGCGACCAGAACCAGGCTGGCCGCCACAATCATGCTGCGGGCAAGGCGCATCATTGACATCGAATCTCCAGTATCCCGTTGGGAGCGTCGATCGACCGAGGCAATTAATTACACAATGCAAGTGTTTGATGCGTCGCTGTAATGCGCAGGCAAAATGGAACGACGCAACGAATCGAGAGAAGCATAATCCGTGCTGCAAACCGTTGTAGCTCCTGCTTCCCCTCGCCGCCGGCTGTTTGCAAAGGCCCCGCCTTCGCTACGGATAATTCGACATTCCCATCCATTGAAAGGAAATGCAGCATGCACGGAATCAAAATGATGATCGCGATTGCCGCCTTTCTGGTGACCGCGGTGGCATCGGCTGGGGAAACGCGCCCCTTCGATCAGGCCACGTTCGAACAACTGCAGGCCGCAGGCAAGCCGGTGTTGATCGATGTCTACGCCGACTGGTGTCCGACGTGCAAGCAGCAGGCCCCGATTGTTGCAGCATTGATGGCGGCGCCGGAGTTCAAGGACTATACGGTGCTGAAGGTCAATTTCGATACGCAGAAGGATGTGCGCCGTATGCTCAACGCGTCGCAGCAAAGCACCTTCATCGTGTACCGCGGCAAGCAGGAAAAGGCGCGTTCGACCGGAGACACTGCCAAGGAGTCCATCGCGGCCATGCTGCGCAAAGGCCTCGTTTGATCCCCGCTTCAGACATCTGAGTATGGTACTGGGTGCAGGCAGCGCGGGCGTTGGCCTGATGGCGGGCGCGCTGTCGATATTGTCGCCGTGTGTGCTGCCCCTGATTCCCATCGTGATCGGCACCGCGACGGCATCGCATCGGTTTGGCGCGCTGGCGCTGGCGCTGGGCCTCGCCATTTCGTTCACGGCGGTCGGCATGTTCGTCGCGACCATCGGCTTTGCGATCGGTCTCGATGCAGACTGGTTTCGGGCATCCTCGGATCGTTGTCGCGGCGGCTCTTGGCCAGTACGCGCGGCAATCTGCTCAACGTCGGTGTCCTTGGCAAGCACGTTCTGGGGGCAACACTGATCGTGGTCGGCGTGTCGATCTTCGCCGGATGGGACAAATCAATCGAGACCTGGCTGGTCGCGAATTCGCCCGCGTGGCTGACCGCACTCACCACCTGTTTTTGACTCGCGTCAACACGCATGTTGCCTGCCGCGCGGCATGGCCGCATGGCGGGCTTGAATGCGGCGTCATCCGGCAGCGCGACCTACAACGTGAACGCCATCTCCGACAACAACGCTCCCGGCAATCGCGTGCTGCCGAGTTGCCGCGATTGGTAGGTGCTGGACTCGAGTGACAGCTCGGTTTCGGTGGTCAGCGCTTCGAGATTGTTGCCCAGCATCCGGAACAGGGTGTCGTCAAAACGCAGCACGTCCACCGGTGCGACGACCTTGCCGCCCTCGACCCAGAAGGTCGCGAAGCGCGTCATGCCCGTCATCCGCGCCGCCGGGCGGTCGGAATAGTTGAGGTACCAGAGGTTGCCGATCGCAAGGCCGGTATCCAGCGCGGCAAGAGCGTCGTGCATCGGCAGCGTGCCGCCGGCCATCGACAGCGACTCGGGCATCTCGCCGCCGTTCGCTCCGTTCTGCTCGAGGCCGAATTCGAGCGATGTCCGCGGGCTGACCAGGCTACCCACCAGTTGGCCCGCGCGCACCAGCGGCACGTCGCGAGGACGCCCGAAGCCGTCGCCCTGGAACGCAGGCGCCACGCCGTTGGCCGTGTCTTCGGTCAGTTCGACACGGGCATCGAGCGATTGACCGGTGCGCATCCGCGCCAGCGCGCTTTGCTGCGTGGCCAGCGCGCGACCCGAGAACCCGCCCCAACACAGCAGGCCAGCGATCTCCGCCATGGCCGACGGCGTGAGAAAGGCGCGGTACTTGCCTGGTGCCAGCACGCGCGGCGGGCGGCTGATCAATGCGAATTGTGTGCGCGCGCTCTCCATCTTGTCGTGGAACGCGGCGCGATCCCACGCGAAGCCGGCGTGCGTTGTCTTCACCGCCTTGTCCGCGCGGTGATAGAGGCTCCACTCCAGGTTGAATGACGTCGTTTCGTGCCAGTTGCGCTGGCCTTCCGAGTTCGCGAACCCGCGCCACACCGGGCCGGCCGCATAGATACCGACGAGGTCGAGGTCGCCGGCGGCGGTCAGCACCTCCTCGACCACGTCGGTCGATGCGGTCAGCGGCGCGCTGCGGATGTCGCGCGACGACTGCACGATCGTCGGCAGCAGCAGCAACGGATCGTCGGCCAGTTCAGGCAACGCGCTGCGCAACCCGGCGACGACATCGCGGACGGCCGGTGCATCGACGGCCAAGTCGCCGGTCAAAGTTGTCATGTGCATCGCGTGGCGCGCGCCTCGGATCAGGCGCACGTACAGGTAGCGTTGCGCCACTGTGCCCGGCTGGCGTACGCGGCCGCGGTTCATCCGCACGAAGTCCGTCTGCTCGGCCTCCAGTGTGGCGGTGTAACGCTCACCTGCATTGAGCGAAGCCTGCAATACACCGGCAAGCGCATCGAAATAGGCTTCCATCGCTTCAGCCCTCGCCGCCGAAGACTTCGACGTCGCGGAAGACACACGCAGGCGTGGCATGCCCCACGCGGATCACCTGCGACGGCTCGCCCTTGCCGCAGTACGGTGTACCAAGCACTTTCGTCGTGCCGGCATCGCCGACGCGGACCAGGTTGCGCCAGAAGTTGGCCGAGATGCCGCGATAGTTCGGGTTCTTGAGGACATGCTTCAACTTGCCATGCTCGATCAGCTGCGCGCGCTCGCACCCGAACTGGAACTTGTTGCGCGAGTCATCAATCGACCATGAGCAATTGGTCTCCATCATCACGCCATGCTCGATGCCGCTGATCATGTCGTCCATGGAGGCATCGCCCGCCTCGACGTTGAGGTTGGCCATCCGGTCGATCGGCGGCCGGTTCCAGTTGTCCGCACGCGAGTTGGCCACACCCGGCAGGCCGGCGCGCGCCTGCGAGATGGCGCCGCCCAGCGGCCGCTCGAGGATGCCGTTGCGGATCAGGTACGCCTTCTCCGCGCGTGTGCCGTCGTCGTCATAGGCATAGCTCGCAAGCTCCTCCGGGCGTGTAGGGTCGAACGTGACGTTGAGGAGGTCCGAACCGTAGCGGTAGGAACCGAACATGTCCGGCGTCACGAAACTGGTGCCGGCGAAGTTGCGCTCGTCGCCCAGGATGCGGTCGAGCTCCAGCGGATGCCCGATCGATTCGTGGATCTGCAGGATCATCTGGTCGGGCTTCAGCAGCATGCTCATCGCGCCGCTGGGGCAGTTGGGTGCTGCCAGCAATTCGAGCGCTTCTTCGGCGATCTGCCGCCCGCCGCCGGCGAAGTCGAAGCGCTTCAGGATCTCAAGGCCGCCTTGCTGGCAGATGCCGCGATAGCCGTTCAGCGTGCGCCTCTGCGTGACGCCGTCTGCATGCGCGGTGACCGACATGCCGGGCATCACGAAGCGGAAGTGCTGGATGACATCGCCGCCCGTGCTGGTGACAAGCCGCTGTGCGGACGTGCGCACCTCGACACTCGCATCCCAGTCGACGATGCGCGGGTCGCGGCCCGCCTGCCGGGACTCCTCCGCCAGCAGGTCGTACCACTCCGCGCGTGAAAGGTTGGGCTCGTTCACGCCGGGCGACGTGTACTCGCCGGCCGGTGCGGGCATCGGCAGCGTCCGCGTGTCGAGCAACGCGAAACGTGCGGTGGCGCGCGCCCACTGCGCCGCGCGTTCGAGCGCGGCCGCGAGCCCGGCGGGGGACAGGTCGCTGGTGGCCGCGTAGCCGTAGCCGCCATCGGCATAGACGGTGGCCATCGCACCGCGATCGGTGACGGCCGCGAGGGGCATCGGCACGTTCTTGCGTACCGCATAGCTTTCGCTGCGTTCGTCGACGAAGCGCACCGACCAGAAGTCGGCGCGAATCGAAAATGAGGGAAGAGGGCCATCGAAGGGCATCGGCGGATCCGGAGAAGTGGGTGGCGAGCACCGGGCCGGTGCGCGACACAAGCCCGCATTATCGCTTGGGGCCGGCGGCGCCGGTCCCCGTGGCGGATCAATCGGCGTCGGATGCCGCTTCGCTGCCGAAATCGTCTAGCGCCCGGCCGGTTACACGCGCGATCTTCCAGTCCGCCAGGATCGTGGCGCCCATCCGCTCGTAGAAGCCAATGGCAGGCGCATTCCAGTCGAGGACCGCCCATTCGAAGCGTCCGTACCCACGCGACCGCGCTGTCGCCGCCAAGGCTTCGAGCAGGGCGCGGCCGATCCCCCGCCCTCGATGCTGGGGCCGGACGAAAAGGTCCTCCAGCCATAGTCCGCGGCGACCAAGAAACGTCGAAAAATTGGTGAAATAGAGCGCAAAGGCGATTGCAGGCCCGTTTTCACCGCCTTCCCGCACGATCAGGGCTTCCGCGGCGGGATCGGGGCCGAAAAGCGCCTCCGCCAGGTCGCCTTCTGTAGCAATGACCAGGTGCGAAAGCCGGTCGAAGGCGGCCAGCGCCTCGATCAGCTCCAGCAGGTCTCCGATGTCGGCCGGGGTGGTCGGCACGATCTTCCAGTTTGCACCTGTCACAGGACTCTCCGGCCCAGGATGACGAGATCGCGCTCGATGCCGTCAAGTTCCGCGACGCCGGGCAACCGCCCCCAGGCGGCAAAGCCGGCGCGCTCGAACAGGGCGATCGACGGCGCGTTGTGGCCGAACACGAACGCCAGCAGCGTGCGCAGTCCAAGCGCGGGCGCATGGTGCAGTGCGTGCGCAACCAGCGCCCGCGCCACGCCCGCCCCCTGGGCCGCAGGGGCGACATAGGTCCCGATCTCGGCGGTAGCGTGATAGGCGGGCCGGCCGTAGAACGAGCGCAACGACAGCCACCCGGCAACCTCGTTTGGTGCGTTGCAAAAAACCCATAGCGGCCGCCGCGCCGGATCGAACTCCGCAAACCACGTCGCGCGGTCGGAGACGGTGACCGGAAGCGTGTCCGCAGTGGCCATCCGTCCCGGAATGGACGCGTTGTAGATGCCAACGATTGCCGGCAAATCAGCGAGTTGCGCGATGCGTATCGTCACGGGGTGAAGGTGATTGGCGAAATTGCAACAAACGACTCTGACCATTGTAGCAATCGTCGCCTTTCGTTGGCTTTGACTGAAGTCGTGTTGTAACTTTGCCGTGTGTGCCGGAGAGCGGATGACTTCAATCCGTCGGGGGGCATCAATTAGATACATTTCTGGGGGCTTTACAAATGAAATTCCAGCGGAAAAAACTCGCACTCGCGATGTTTACAGGCGGCGCATTCTCCGCCTTCGCACTGGCGCCAGCCTTTGCGCAAACGACGCCGGCCCAGCTGTCCGCAGCGCCGATCAAGGTCGAGGTTACCGGTACCAACATCCGCCGCGTTGATGCCGAGACGGCCAGTCCGGTGCAGGTCATCACGCAGGAGGACATGGTCCGGCAGGGTTTCACGACACTGAACGAAGTCCTGCGCGACATCACCGCCAATAACAACGGCCTGCTGACGCAGGGCTTCAGCCGCGCGTTTGCAGGTGGTGGTTCCGGCGTCTCGCTGCGTGGTCTGGGCGTTGGTGCAACGCTCGTGCTGATCGACGGCCTGCGCATGGCGGGTTATCCGCTCACGGACGACAATCAGCGCAACTTCGTCGACGTGTCCAACATTCCGTTCTCGTCGATCGAGCGCGTTGAAATCCTGCTCGACGGCGCGTCCGCCATTTACGGTTCCGACGCCATCGGCGGCGTGGTCAACATCATCCTGAAGAAAAACTTCAAGGGCACCGGCCTCGTCCTCGACGGCGGTTCGTCGACCAAGGGCGGCGGCACCACCTACCACGCGTCGGTCATGCAGGGCTTCGGTGCGCCGGCGGACAAGTACAACGGCTTTGTCGCCCTCGAATATCGCCAGCAGGACGAGATCAAACTGTCGCAGCGTTCCGGCGAAGACTGGACCAACTTCAACTGGACCGGCCAGGGTGGCCAGGACCTTCGTCCAGGCGCGCGACCCAACTCTGTCACCAATCCGGTGGTCCAGACGCCCTACCTGCAGCGTGCCGGTGCCAGCACCACCCCGCCCGAGAACAACGTGTTCCTGGACAGCCGTTGCTCCCTGGCCCTGCGCAATGCCAACCAGTGCGTCTACGAAGATAACTGGTCGCAGATTCTGCCCGAAACGCAGAACTGGAACGTCATCGGCCGCTTGTCCGCGAAGCTCGGCGACAACTGGGAAGCCGTGTTCACCGGTTCCTACTTCAACAGCGAAGCGCAAACGGTTGTCATTCCGCGTGTCGTTCCCGTGGGTAGCTTTGCGGGCAACACGGTCATCGGTGCCGGCATTAACCCGTTCTTCTCTCCCGCGATTGCCAACTTCACAGTGCCGGCCAGCTATCCGGGCAACACGCTCGGTGCGCCAGCCAACGTCCGGGCACTGGTACCCGATATTCCGGCCCAGACCAACGATTTTTCGTCCGGAACGACGCGCCTCGTGGCAACGCTGATGGGCTCGGCGTGGGGATGGGACTTCAACGGTTCGGCCGGCTATACCAAAGTTGAAACCGACGTCACCTATAGCGGCTATGTCGATAACTACGCGCTGGTTGCCGCCCTTCAGAATCCGATCAATCCGTTCCGCCTGACCGGCGGCAACAGCGCCGAAGTGATGGGCCGGGTCGCCCCGACCGTCAGCAAGACCGCCACGAACGAACTCAGTTTCATTCAGGGTGTCGGCACCAAGGACCTGATGAAGCTCGATGGCGGACCGCTGGCCATCGCGGTCGGTGTGGGCTATACGTATAACAAGCTGGACGCCAAAGGACCCGACCGGGTCGTCGACGGGACGGTCAGCGGTATCAATGCTGCCTATGCAGTCGGCAACCAGGCCAACACCAATGCCTACATCGAGTTGGTGGCTCCTGTCACCAAGACGCTGGAACTCGACGCCGCCATTCGCTACGACCACTACGACACCTACGGCGGCCAGTTCACGCCGAAAGTGGGCTTCAAGTGGGCGCCGATGAAGGAAGTCGCGTTCCGCGGCACGTGGGGACAGGGCTTCCGCGCCCCGACGATCGCCGAGTCCGGCGAATCGGGCGCGCTGTTCGGTCTTGACATCATCCGTGACCCGTTGTTGTGTCCCGTTGTCGATGCCGCCGGTAACCCGGTCCTGACGGCGCCGCAGAACGTGCCGCTACAGTGCGCCTTCCAGGTGGCTTACCTGCAGGCGTCGGGCAAGGACCTCGAAGCGGAAAAGTCGGACCAGTGGGGATTTGGCGTCATTCTTGAGCCCATCCCGAAGTGGCTGACCACGATCGACTACTACTCGATCGAACTGAAGAACCAGATCGTCACCGCCGGCTCGCTCGGCACGTTCGATCCGTTTGCCAACTTGGTACGCAATGCGCCACAGCAGGTGACGTTTGGCGATGGTAGCCAGGGTCTGTCGGCGGTTGGTCCGATCGCCTATGTCAACTCGCCGTTCCTCAACGCCAACAAGCTGGTGACGACGGGTATCGATCTTGGCACCAGCTACACGTGGCAACTGTCGAACAGCAGCACCTTCATGGCCGGCCTGCAATGGAGCCACATCCTGAGCTACGACCTGACCATTGGTGACCAGAAGTACAAGCTCGCCGGCACCCACGGTCCGACCGCAGTTTCAGGTAATACGGGCACGCCGGAAGATCGCCTGCAGTTGACGTTGCAATGGGCGAGCGGCCCGTGGACGATCACGGGCACTGGCAACTACGTCGGCAAGTACGACCTGACCGATCCGTCCGCTGGTATTCCTGATTGCGCCGAAGGTCTCGTGCACTTCAACACCCAGCGTTTCCAGGGTTCGGTGGCCCCGGATCAGTACTGCAACGTGGATGCCTTCTGGTACGCCAACATCAACATCCAGTACAAGGTCAACAAGCAGCTGATGATCCAGTTCACGGGCACCAACATCTTTGATCAAAAGCCGGGCGTGGACTTTGCCTCGTATTCAGGCACGGGCCTCAACCGGAGCAACGTGCAGACCGGGGCGCCGTACAACCCGTCGCTGCATGGTCAAGGCGTGGTCGGACCGTTCCTGTCGTTGGGTCTGACGTATAACTTCTGATCGGCAGTACATGTAGTCCTGCGACCGCCCGGAGTAGTTTTCCGGGCGGTTGTCTTGATGCTCCCCAACCGCAGATATGGTTGACGACGTTGCAAGGATGGAACAATGAACAGCAAACTTGCGGCGCTGTCCGTGGTGTTGATGCTCGCAGTCGCGACGCCGGCCCACGCGCAGGATAAGGTAGGCGACATGACCGACATGGCGGCGCTGGGCGCGGCGGTGAAGTCCGACAAGCGGGCACTGGTCGCATCGACACTCGCGCTGACGGACGCTGAAGCCAGGAAATTCTGGCCGGCCTACGAGGCGTATCGACGCAGCGTCGATCTGGCCAACCGCGAGCGCAACCTGGTGCTCGAGAGCCTGATCAGCTCCAACAAGCCCATCTCCGACCTGTACGCGAAGCGACTTGCCAATACGCTGGTTACAGCGGACGACGCCGAGATCAAAGCGCGCCGTACGGTGTACAACTGATGAAGGCGCTACCGGCCAAGAAGGCCGCGCGTTACCTGCAGCTGGAAAGCAAGATCCGCGCGCTGCAGGCCTACGAGATTGCCGCGGCGTTCCCGCTGGTGCATTAGCACCAATAGTGTGGTCCGCTACCTAGCGGGTAGCCACCGATCCTTCGAGTTGCGCGGACGCGATCTCCGGTTCGCGGATGCCGACGACATCGATGCGGGCCGGGCTGATCGCGACGGCGGTGGGAGCGCCCTTGGCGGACGCAATGGTGCGGGCCGCCGGGTTGGCCGAGTCGAATTTGGCAGGGGCGACGACAAACAGGCCAATGGTGATCGCGGTCAGCGCCGCTGCGGCCATGGCGATCGCGGTTCGGGGTCGGTGCGGTGCGTAGCTGGGCATGAGGTGCTCCTGTGTGCTGCCGTGCTTCGGCGTGCGGCTTCGTATCTTGGATGTCGTCAGCGGGCCCCACGGATTCGGGCTTCTGCGTCTTTCGCTCCCGGACCGTTGGCCTGCCGACGCCTTGCATCGTAGGGATCTCGTGTTGCATGCGAAAGAAGCAAGCGACGAGTCCGCCGAATCCGGGCGCCAAGGCGCATCCGAACCGACGAAACGCGGGGCGAGGGGGGCTCGCGGACCGCCACGGGCGACCCGGCACCGGTGGCCTTGTTCATCCGCCACTAGCGCGAAACGCCTGATTTACGCTTGGACATTTTCGCGGGATTTCCGTAGAATCCTGCGACTTTTGATTGAAAACTTGGCCCTGTCAAAAGCAGGGCCAACGTTATTTGGCGCATGAGCGCCGGGCCATGAGGGGGCACCCTCGTGCTGCACCGCGGGCCACCGGACATCCCCAGCGATCGCTGGCGTCCAACCCGCTTGCTGCATCCGGAATCCGTGGTAACCCGCCTCGTTGCCGCAGGCGCGGTACCCTTGGTTCCTGGGCGTGCCACCGTACCAAGGTCCGCGCCCGCGCGACTCGTAGCGCCCACCGTCCGACCGAACACATCCGTCTGGAGATCACATGTTGAAGAAGATCCGTCTGGCCGCGCTCGCTGCGGTCCTGCTGATTGTCGCGGCACCCGCGACGACGCCGTTCATCGCGCAGGCCATGGCCCAGACCCCGGCCGCCGCGCCGGCGGCCCCTGCAGCCCCGGCCGCCGCGGAAGCCCTTGCAGCGCCGGCGGCGCCCAAGGCACCCGCAGCCAAGGATGTGGTGGTGCTCGACAATCCATACGGTCTTGAAGCAATCTGGAAGGGCGGTGACATCGTCGCCAAGATCACGCTGGCCATCCTCGTGATCATGTCGTTGGGCACCTGGTACATCATCGTCACCAAGATCTACGAACAGTCGAAGATGAACGCCGCGGCCAAGTCGGCGCAGAAGTCGTTCTGGAAGGCCCCGTCGGTGCGCCAGGGCGTCGAGACGCTGAAGGAGGGCAGCCCGTACCGGTTCATCGCCGAGACAGGTCTTGAAGCCACCAACAAGCACGATGGCCTGCTCGGCAACGTCGACTTCAACGACTGGGTGACGATGTCGATCCAGCGTTCCATCGACAACGTCAACAGCCGCACACAGGACGGCCTCGCGTTCCTTGCCACCGTCGGCTCCACCGCGCCGTTCGTGGGTCTCTTCGGCACGGTGTGGGGCATCTACCACGCGCTGACGGCCATCGGCATCGCCGGCCAGGCATCGATCGACAAGGTCGCCGGTCCGGTGGGCGAAGCACTGATCATGACGGCCATCGGCCTTGCCGTCGCCGTGCCCGCGGTGCTGGGCTACAACTGGCTCATCCGCCGCAACAAGGCCGCGATGGACCTGGTGCGTGGCTTCGGCGCTGACTTGCACGCCGTGCTGCTCGCGTCACCCAAGACCGCCGCCCGGGCCTGACCGCGATGTCGATGAACGTCGGCTCGGCCAGTGGCGACGAAGACGAGATCGTCTCCACGATCAACACCACGCCGCTCGTCGACGTGATGCTGGTGCTGCTGATCATCTTCCTGATCACCATTCCGGTGGTCACGACGTCGATCCCGGTGACGTTGCCGAAGGAGCGCAACGAGGTTCGGGAGACGAAGCCCGAGAACATCGTGATCTCGGTCGATGCGCAGGGCCGGATTTTCTGGAACGACCTGCGCATCCCGTCGACCAACGCCTTGATCGAGCGGCTGAAAAAAATTGCCGTGCTGACCCCGCAACCCGAGCTGCAGATCCGCGGCGATGGCGGCGCCAGGTACGAATCGGTGGGTCGCATCATCTATGCCGCGCAGCGCGCCGGCATAGCCAAGGTGGGCTTCATCACCGAACCGCCGGTGCGCAACTAGGAGCATCCGATGTCAATGAACGTGAGCAGCAGCAACAGTTCCGGCGAACCGGAGGTCATCCTCGACGTCAACACCACGCCGCTGATCGACGTGATGCTGGTGTTGCTGGTGATGCTGATCATCACCATCCCGATCCAACTGCATTCGGTGAACCTCAACATGCCGACGGGCAACCCGCCGCCGCCGCTGGTCAAGCCCGACGTGGTCAAGCTCGATATCGACCCGACCGGCAAGGTGTACTGGAACGCCGAGCTGATGGAAAACCGCGACATGCTTGAAGAGCGGCTGCGCTACGCCGCCAGCGTGGCGGTGCAGCCCGAATTGCACCTGCGCCCGGACAAGAACGCCAAGTACGAAGTGGTGGCCATGGTGATGGCGTCGGCGCA
>Ga0105044_10011618_pt1 | contig 11988 bp, 10 predicted proteins | sample MAT01_FD_78092 | JGI IMG/M metagenome (GOLD analysis project Ga0105044, IMG submission 78092) | Freshwater microbial communities from Lake Fryxell liftoff mats and glacier meltwater in Antarctica - MAT-01 | ecosystem: Environmental > Aquatic > Freshwater > Ice > Liftoff microbial mat | place...
CGGGTAGCCGTACAACGTATCGAGATTGAATGTCGGCAACTGACCCATCGCGTCCATGATGCCGCGAATCGTTTTGGCGATGACCGGCGTCTGCACCAAATAGCGGTCGAGATCCGCGCGGACGAGGTAGGCTTGGATACGGCTATTGATATCTTGCATAGGGTTATCTCGACGCGGCGACCAGCGCCTGCTCAAAGTCATCAATCAGGTCTTGCGTGTCTTCAATGCCTACCGACAGTCGTAGCAAGTCCTTCGGGGCGGGTGTTCCCTCGCCTTCCACGCTGGCACGGTGTTCGATCAAACTCTCGACACCCCCCAGTGAAGTCGCACGCTTCCATAGTTCGGTACGCGCGGCGACACCGATGGCGGCGGCCTCGCCTTTTTTGACCCGAATGGAAAGCATGCCGCCGAAGCCGCCCCGCATTTGCGCGGCCGCAACATCATGCCCAACGAATCCGCGCAATCCCGGATAGAGAACTTCTTCCACCAACGCATGTACGCTGAAATACTCTGCAATCTGCTGTGCACTTACGCAAGCCGTCTTTACACGCGGGAACAAGGTGCGCATCCCACGCGTCAACAGCCACGCCTCGAACGGGCCGGCGATACCGCCGATTTGCGCGCGAATACTGCGAATGCGCTGCCACGTTTCCGAGTCTCTGGTGCATGTGAGCGTACCGGCGACAACGTCCGAGTGTCCGTTCAAGTACTTGGTCGCCGCGTGCATGACAATGTCTGCGCCGAGTGCAATCGGCTGGGTGAGCACTGGGGTTGCCACCGTTGAATCGACCGCCACCATCACCGCCGCCGCACGGGCAATGTCGCACGTCGCCGCGATATCGGTCACGCTCCACATCGGATTGGCCGGCGTCTCGATCCAAATCAATTTGGTCTTGCCCGGTTGGATCGCTGCGCGTACCGCGGCCAAATCTGTCGCGTCGACAAACTCAATCACCAGCCCCCAGCGGGCGGCAAAGGTTTTGAGCCAGTTACGCAGCGCCCAGTACATCACTTTCGGCGCGATCACATGGTCACCGGGATTGAGCGCCTGAAACACGGCCGTGGCCGCCGCCATGCCAGACGCAAACAACAAGGTCTGGTGTCCACCCTCGAGTGCATTCAATACCGCCTCGGCTTGTTCAAAGGTCGGGTTGTGATCGCGCCCGTAGACGCGACCGTTTCGATACTGGTTGTCGGCGTCGCGAATGTAGGTCGTGGAGGTGTGGATCTGACCGACGATTTCCTTGGTCGTCTCATCAACCCAACCCAAGGCCTGCGCGGCGATGCTTTCCGGCTTTTGTGTCTTCATTTTTTGGGGGCTACATTGATTAGCGGACGTTCAATAAACTGCACTTCAAGGCCGCGCGACTTCATCCAGTCGGCAACCGCAAATCCGGTTGCGCGTGGCCATGGACGTAGCTCGTGTGGCTGGTAGCGCTTCACGTCGGCGAGTTCGGGAGACAATCGGATCTCGCCGGTACACTTGGCAAAGTAGCACAGCATGACTTCGTTTTTCTTCTCAAAAATATAGTTACCAATGATTTCTGTGGACATGACATCAAGATTGGTCTCTTCCTTGACTTCGCGCGCGACACCCTTGATTGGGTCTTCATTCTTTTCTAGGTATCCCGTTACAAGCGCGAAAAATCCCTCCGGCCAGCCGGCACCGCGCGCCAACAAAATGGCACCTTCGTGCTCGATCAGCACGCCGACGGCCGGTGTAGGGTTGTCGTAGTAAACGTATCCGCATTCGTCGTCAGCGCATGCGCGCCGAGCAGTTGCGCCGCCATCTTCTTCAAACTCTCGATCAGCGAGCGGCTTGGCGCAGCGGGGGCAGAAATTGAACGTCATACCGCCACTTCGCCCGAGCGGGATGATTTGGAGCCGACCGCGATCTTCGTGGGTCTCGAAACGCAACACAACAAAGAGCGCAAATCCCCCCCGACCCCTCCTTCGGCATGCTCAGGACAGGCACTTTTCCAAAGGGGGAGGTCGCTATGCATAGTTGCCCGGGAAAAAACGCCGCTCGACTAATTCGATCAGGATGTGAATCACCTTGATGTGCAGCTCCTGCACGCGGTCGGCGTAGCCGCTGGTGCCCAAGGTAATGACGTCGACATCAGCAAATGTCCCAAGAATGGTCTCTGCCTTGCCGGTCAGCGTGATCACGTAGATGCCATTTGCCTTCGCATATTCAGCCGCCTTGATTACGTTGGCACTCTTCCCGGAAGTGGATATGCCAAGCAGCACGTCGCCCTTGCGCGCGTGTGCTTCAAGGTAGCGTGAAAAAATGAACTCGTAGCCGTAGTCATTGCCGACACAAGAAATATGCGACGGATCGCTGATCGATACCGCCGGCAACGCCCGGCGATCATTGCGGTAGCGTCCCGACAACTCTTCCGCGAAGTGCATGGCATCGCACATGCTGCCGCCATTACCGCAGGAAAACACCCGTCCGTCGGCTTCGAACGACTTGCCGATCACCTCGGCCGCAGCCGCGATGTTGGCAAGCGTTTCTGGCGAGGCCAACAACTGCTCCAGCGCCAACTGGGATTGCTTGAGATTGGTGAGTACAACGTCTTGTGCGGTCATCATTGCAGTTCCTTTGAACACTTGTTCGGCATCGTAGCCTGCATGGAGCGCAGCGGAATGCGGGTCGATTCAACAGTACGCAGCGACCCCGGAATACGCGATGCTCCTTCCGGGCTACTTTGCTACTTCGCCGCGACCCAGCCAGCAACCGAAGCCAGTGCCGCGTCAATGCCTGCGGGGTTCGTCCCACCGGCCATCGCCATATCTGGCTTGCCACCGCCCTTGCCACCGACTTGCTGGGCCACATGATTGACCAGCTCACCGGCTTTGAATCTGCCGATCAAGTCTGCTGTGACACCTGCGGCGATCTGCACCTTGTCGCCTTCGACGACGGCCAGCACAATCAAGCCGGACTTCAGCTTGGCTTTTAGTTGATCCATCGTTTCGCGCAAGCCCTTGGCGTCGATGCCTTCGAGCTTGGCAGACAGCACTTTCACGCCGTTCACATCCCGCGCCTGCCCGAGCAATTCATCACCTGCAGACGCTGCCAGTTTCGACTTCAACTGCGCGAGTTGCTTCTCGAGTGACTTGACGTGTTCGAGCGTCTGGCTGATCTTGACGTTGAGTTCTGACGGCTGCGCTTTGAGCAATCCTGCTGCAGACTCCAGGTCTCGATTCATCGCTTGCACATACTCGAATGCGACCGACCCGGCGACTGCTTCAACCCTTCGCACCCCCGCCGCCACGCCGCCCTCGCTGACAATCTTAAAGAGGCCAATGTCGCCTGTGCGGCCGACGTGGGTTCCGCCGCAAAGCTCTTTCGATGTACCGATCTCAAGTACGCGGACTTCGTCGCCGTATTTCTCGCCAAACAGCATCATGGCGCCAGTCTTCTGCGCCGCCTCAAGCGCCATCACCTCGGCACTGGTCGCCTGATTGTCCAGAATCTCGGCGTTCACGAGCGCTTCAACTTTTGCGATCTCCGCGCCTGTCATCGGTGCATTGTGGGCGAAGTCAAATCGCGTCTTGTCGGCGTCAACCAGTGAACCCTTCTGTTGTACGTGATCCCCCAGCACCTCGCGCAATGCTTTGTGCATCAAATGGGTCGCCGAATGGTTTCGCATCGTCCGCGCGCGAATGTCTCGATTCACATTCGCTTTCACGCTGTCGCCGACGTTTAAAGTCCCTGTCGCCAGCTTGCCGTGATGGCCAAAGACATCCGCCTGTATCTTGCTGGTATCACCGACGTCGAATATTGCGGCAGCACTGGCAAGCATGCCGACATCGCCCACCTGCCCGCCCGACTCGGCGTAGAACGGCGTCAGGTCAAGCACCACGACGCCCGCATCTCCCGCTTGCAATGCGTTGACCTGCGCGCCGTTCGAATATAGCGCCAGCACGGTTCCGGTCGCATCGAGCGAATCGTAACCCTTGAAAGTGGTCTTGGCTCCTTCATACGATAGCTTTTCCTTGGCGGCAAACTTGCCCGCGCCACGCGACCGCTCCTGCTGCTCCGACATCGCCTTATCAAAACCGGCCATATCGACGTCAAACCCGCGCTCGCGGCCGATGTCTGCGGTGAGATCGACCGGGAAGCCAAAGGTGTCGTAGAGCTTGAACGCAGTCTCGCCGTCCAGATGCTCGGCATTGGTTGATAGCGCCGCGTCGAGGATGGTCATGCCGTTCTCGAGCGTTTCGCCAAAGCGCTCTTCTTCCTGCTTGAGGACCGCTTTGACGCGCGCTTTGTGCTGCGCGATCTCCGGAAAGGCGTCACCCATCACGGCTGCCAGATCGTCAACCAATTTGTAGAAGAACGGCTTCTTCTGACCAAGCTTGTAGCCGTGGCGCATCGCGCGGCGCGCAATACGCCTTAGCACGTAGCCGCGACCGGCGTTCTCGGGGATGACCCCGTCGCAGACCAAAAACCCGCACGCGCGGACATGGTCGGCAATCACGCGCAGGCTGGGGTTGGTAATGTCCTTCTCACCAGTCTCGCGCATACCTGCTTTGATCAAGGCCTGGAAGAGATCAATCTCATAGTTGGCGTGGACGTGCTGCAACACGGCCGAAAGGCGCTCCAACCCCATACCGGTGTCCACCGATGGCTTTGGTAGCGGAATCATCGGGCCGTCGGCAACTTCCCGGTTGTACTGCATGAACACCAGGTTCCAGATTTCGATATAGCGATCGCCATCTTCATTCGGGCTACCGGGAGGACCGCCAGCGATATGCGGGCCGTGATCGTAGAACAATTCCGAACATGGCCCGCAAGGACCGGTATCGCCCATCATCCAGAAATTGTCAGAAGCGTACTTACCTCCCCTGTTGTCGCCGATGCGGACAATGCGTTCCTTCGGCACACCAACCTCGTCCGCCCAAATGTTGTACGCCTCGTCGTCATCGGCATAGACCGTGACCCAGAGTTTTTCAGCGGGCAGTTTGTAGGCGACCGTCAGTAGCTCCCATGCGTACTTGATGGCGTCGCGCTTAAAATAATCACCAAAGCTGAAGTTGCCGAGCATTTCGAAAAACGTGTGGTGACGCGCGGTGTAACCGACGTTTTCAAGATCATTGTGCTTGCCCCCTGCACGTACACAGCGCTGCGAGGTGACCGCGCGGACGTAATCGCGCTTTTCATAGCCCAGGAATACGTCCTTGAACTGGTTCATGCCGGCATTGGTGAACAGCAACGTCGGATCGTCGTGCGGCACCAGCGAAGACGATGCGACATGGGTATGCCCTTTCGACTCAAAAAATTGGACGAAAGCTTGCCGAATTTCGGAGACGGTTGGAACGCGGGCGGTAGACGGGTTGGAAGCGGCGGACATGGCGGTTAAAGGCAGCGTTGAATAAGCGGCTATTTTAGCCGACCGCCCTCTCTATTCACAGACTCGGTGATGACCCGAGTCAAGGTTGCGGCGGGAAGCCCAATATGGCGGATGCGCGCTGGTACTTTTCTTCCAGTTCGCCCTCGGAATTCGCCGCCATGTTGAGGCAGGCGTAGCGGTGGCTTTGCAGCCAGCGCGACTCTCGTTTGAGCTCGCCACCCCGCTTCTTGAAGGTGATTAATTGGGCGTCGGGATCAAAGCGGCCCAGCGCGGCCAATTCCGCCGCCGCAGGAAAATGCTGCTGCGGCAGGCCGTCAAACCGGCGATAGACAAAGCTGGTGGCCAACTTGTACCTACCCCCAACTGCGCGGCACTGATCAATCGCAGCTGGCTCGCTAAGCGCTAGACGGATGGCCAACGCATGCAAATTGACGCCATCCACGGCCTCATACATGTCCGAAAACTGCATCGCCATGCGCGGGTTCACTTCGATCACTTTGCAGGCCCCCGTGTCCGGGTCGAGCCGCAGCTCGACGTTGAACAGTCCATGGTCGAGTCCAAGGGCGAGTACCACGTCAATGGTGGTTTGATGAATCGTGTCGATGAATTGCGCCGGCAAGCGGCTTGGGTAATCCCAACGCAAAAACGCGTCCGTTCCCGGATACATCACGGCATCAATCACGCCAAGTATGTGCACCCGGCCATGTTCGATGAACCCGTCAACGTTAACTTGTACGCCTTCAATGAGTTGCTCGGCGATCATCCAGTGGCCGTTGATCTCACTCACCCCCAGCCGTTCAACGACGTCGTTGAACGGACGCACCAAGCGCTTGATGATGAACATTTCCCAAGACTCGAAGTCGAGGTGGCGTCTAAGTTCGGCGAAGCTATCCACGCGGCGCGCAAGGACTGAGTAGGCGGCTTTGACGGGCTTGGCATAGAACGGGAATTCCAACGCAACTTCATCCGCCGATTTCACCGTATAGGGAAAGGTCGTAAACGCCACCGTTGCATCGGGCACATGCCGTTGCAATAGCTCTCGTGCGAGCGACTTGTGCTGGGCATTCAACACCGACCGCGTGGACATCGCGGGCAGCCCGAGGCGCTCGCCTAACAAACCCGCCGTTAGTGCGCCAAACTGTTCCTGGCTTGAGACGATACCGTCAATGCGACCAGATCCATACTTTTTGGTCAACTGATCGACAAACCGGTAGATATCGAACCAGAGTAAGGTCGCGTTTGACGGGAAACGAAAGAGATCGAAACCCTCGTAAAAAAAACGATACTCGTTGGTGGCTTGGGCGGACAATTTCCGCAGCTGCGGTATGTCCCACTCTTGGTCGAACAGGACGAGTATGTTTTTCAACCAGGGACGCCTGGACTGGCTGAACCGACTTGAGGCTGCTGCTGGCACACAAGGACCGCAGGCTGCTGTTGGGTGATGCAATGAATATTTCCGCCGCCCAACAGGATTTCCCGACCCGGTACTTGCACCACCCGTCGATTTGGAAAGCAATCCGCCAGGATCTGCGCCGCAACATCATCGTTCGGATCGTCAAACTTGGGGACGATCAGGCCACCGTTGCAAAGATAGAAATTAATATACGAGGCAGCCAAGCGCGTGAGCGGCTCGCGCGCGATGGCATTGCCAGCCTCGACGGTGGCGTACTCATCCGCCGTGCCGGTCATCACCGCCGGCAAGGGCAGCTTGTGTACCTTGAACGCCCTGCCCTTCGCGTCGATACTCGCCTCGAGCACGGCCAGCGCCGCGGCGCAAAACGCATACTGCGGATCAGTTCGATCTTCCGTCCATGCCAGCAACACTTCAGCGGGTCCGCAAAAACAGCACATGTTGTCGACGTGTTCATCCGTCTCATCGTTAACGATACCGCGCGGCAACCAGATCACCTTGTCGATCGTCAGATATTCGCGCAGTCGGGCCTCGATACCGCTGCGGTCCAGCTCCGGGTTGCGGTTCGCGTTGAGCAAGCACGCCTCGGTGACCAGTACCGTGCCTTCGCCGTCGACGTGGATGGCACCGCCCTCCATCACGAAGCTCTCGGTTCGATAGCGCGCCAAGCCTTCGATCGCAAGAACGCTTGCCGCGACCTCGTCATCGCGTTGCCAAGGCGAGTACAGGCCGCCATTGTGGCCACCCCAAGCGTTAAACGTCCAATCCACCCCGCGGACTTCTCCCTGACCGTTCACCACAAACGTCGGTCCGGTATCCCTGCACCACGCGTCATCGGTTTCAATTTCAACAATGCTGATCGAATGATGCGTCGGCGTCGCATCAATCGCCGCCAGCGCGATGTCACGTTGCTCGGCGCTCACACAGATCTTCACCGGCTCAAACCCGGCGATCGCCTGTGCAACGCGCATGAACGCCGCCTGCGCGGGCTTGGCCGTCATGCGCCAGTTATCAGGTCGCTCCGGCCACACCATCCAAGTGTGCTGATGCCGCTCCCACTCGGCGGGCATATGGAAGCCGTCTGCGCGCGGGGTTGAGGTAGGACGTTTTCGGAAAGTCATTCGACGTTTCTACTGCGGATGCTGTTGAGCCATTGAACGCCGCCAATCCCCCAGCCTTGATGATGCAAGCCGCACCACAATGCTGCCCCCTTTTCCAAAGGGGGCAAATGCCGGGAGCAGGCGACGAAATGGCGTTTGGGAGATTTTCGGTGCCTCCTATACTTGTCAATCACAAACCGAAACCATCTTTGGTCAACAGCCCGCCATACAGATCAGGCCGCCGGTCACGGTAGACCCCCCAAGCAAGCCGTTTCTCAGCCAGCGCCTCAAGATTAAAGGTATGCACCAATACCGCCTCGGATATCGCATCGGCTTCCGCAACCTTGGCACCGGATTCATCAGCAATGAACGATGCGCCATAGAACGTGATGGCCGATTCCTGCTCGGTTTCCCGCCCGACGCGGTTTGAAGCGATCAACGGCAGCACGTTGGCGGCGGCGTGGCCTTGCTGAACACGCTGCCAGTGCGCGCTCGAATTGATAGTGGCGTCATGCGGCTCGCTGCCGATGGCGGTGGGATAGAACAATAGCTCGGCGCCCTGCAAGGCCATGCTGCGCGCGCACTCAGGGAACCACTGATCCCAGCAAATCCCAACACCAATGGTGGCAAATTGCGTCTTCCACACTCGGAAGCCAGTGTCGCCAGGTGAGAAGTAGTACTTCTCCGCGTAGCCCGGCCCATCTGGAATATGACTTTTGCGATACACGCCTAGCACGGCGCCGTCTGCATCGATCACTGCGACGCTATTGAACAAAGCGTTGTTGGCGCGTTCATAGAAGCTGATCGGAAGAACCACGCCCAACGTCTTCGCCAGTGCCCGAAAGTGATGCACGGCCTGATTGTGGTCAAGCGACACCGCAAAATCAAGGTATGCCGGGACTTGCTTCTGACAAAAATAGCAGCGCTCGAACAGTTCTTGAATCTGGATGATTTGTGCGCCGTTGGCGGCGGCTTGCCTGACTAATCGCTCCGCGCGCGCGATGTTGGCCTCGACATTCCAGTCGCAGGCCATCTGGGTGGCGGCTACAGTGACGTTTCGCATTTGGCTCTTTTTGCCTATTTCTTTGGCTAAGTTCAGGTTGAACGGAGCACTCGACCAGAATTGTAGCCGTTCGCGATTGCCCCAGAAAAAACAAGAAAAAAAGGGCTTCGCCGACCATCCGGCGAAGCCCCCTCACCCGCCGAGGCGCAGGATAAGCTAACTATTTCTTTTCTGGTGGCTTCGGCATTGCCTCGCGCATGCAGCTACGGCGGTCCGGGCCTTCAGCCTTGTCTTTGCACTTTTCCCAAGCCACTTTCATGGCGGCCTGACGTTTTTCGCAGTGCCCGCGTTTGTCCGCGTCTTCCACCTTCGAGCAGTCGCGCATCCGGCCTTCGCCAGCTTTACCGTCGGCGCGCGGCGCGGGTGGTGTTTGGGAGAAAGCGACCATTGCGCCTGCGCTGAGCAGCAACGCTGCAGTCATTCCAGCGATTTTTTTCATGAGTTCCTCCGTGCGTGTTGAGTTTTAGAGGTGGCAGCAACCGGACCCCCGATTGCGTCGATACAGGTTACGCCGACAATGTGCACAAACAAGCGGTGAGATGTAACAGGGTTTGTAGGCGAAAATAGCGCTTATTGATGTCACACAGGGTCTGGCCCATTTCGGCCGCGACTGGTCAGTTCCGCTTTTTCCTCTAAGGTTGTCTTTTGCATGCCGCTGATCAACTGTAAGTCCCTTGCCCTCGCCTACGGCGACGTCGCCCTTCTTGACCATATCGAATTCTCCATCGACCGCCGCGAGCGCATCGCCTTGATCGGCCGTAACGGTTCGGGCAAATCGAGCCTGATCCGTATCCTTGCCGGTGAGATTGCGCCGGACGACGGCGAAGTTGTGCGCGAAAAAGGCGTGCGCTTTGCCAACGTATCGCAAGAGCCCAGCTTCGCCGACGGCGTCACGGTCGAGGAAGTCGTCACCGAGGGCGCGATCAATGAGCATGAGGGCGATGAAGACTGGCACGCCAGCGTGCGGGTGGCCGAAGTGCTGTCGCGGTTGGGAATGGACGGCAGCCTGCGCGTCGATACGCTTTCCGGCGGCATGAAAAAGCGCGTTGCATTGGCTCGCGCCATCGCCGGTGAACCCGATCTGTTATTCCTCGATGAGCCGACCAACCATCTGGATTTCGACGGCATTGCCTGGCTGGAGGACACCCTGAAAGCGTTCAGCGGTGCGGTACTCACCATTAGTCACGATCGGAGTTTCTTGGAGTCCTTCGCCACACGCATCGTCGAACTCGACCGCGGCGCAATATTCAGCTATCCCGGCTCATTTGCAGAATACCAACGACGCAAAGCCGAAATGCTCAATTCTGAGTCGCTATCCAACGCGCGCTTCGACAAACTGTTGAAGGAAGAGGAAGTCTGGATTCGTAAGGGCGTGGAAGCGCGCCGCACCCGTAACGAAGGCCGTGTGCGACGGCTCGAAGAATTGCGCCGTGTACGCGCGGCGCGGCGCGACGTGGCCGGCATGGTGAAGCTCTCGCTCGACGCTGGTGAACGCTCCGGCAAGATCGTCGCAGAACTGATCAACGTCAGCAAACGCTTTGGCGACAAGGTCATCATTCGTGATTTCTCGGCGATCGTGCAACGTGGCGACCGCATCGGACTCATCGGACCCAACGGTGCCGGCAAGACCACCTTGATCAAACTAATGCTCGCCGACTTGGAGGCTGATAGTGGCACCATCAAGCGCGGCACCCAATTGCAAGTCGCTTACTTCGATCAGTTCCGTGAGGCGCTCGACGATAACGCCAACATTTCCGACGTCATTTCACCCGGCTCGGAATTCGTTGAAATCGGCGGCGCGCGAAAACACGTGATTTCGTATCTGGGCGATTTTCTGTTCCCACCGCAGCGTGCCCGTGCGAAGGTCAAGTCGCTATCCGGTGGCGAGCGTAATCGATTGTTGCTGGCGCGCTTGTTCGCCAAGCCCGCCAACGTGTTGGTACTCGATGAGCCGACCAACGACCTGGATATCGAAACGCTCGAGTTGCTGGAGTCGATGCTGCAAGAGTACGCCGGCACCGTCATCCTGGTCAGCCACGACCGGGCGTTTCTCGACAATGTCGTCACGCAGGTGTTTGCGTTTGAAGGCACAGCCGCAAATCCGGGCAAGATTCAGGAGTACGTCGGTGGATATGCCGAATGGCTAACCCAAGCAAAGACGGACACTTCGTGGGCAAACAGCCCCAAGACGCCCGCCAATGCTGGGGTTTCATCGCCAAGTGCGGGTGGGCGCAAGGTGAAAATGTCGTTCAACGAAACGCGCGATCTCGAACAGCTGCCCGGCAAAATCGAAGCGCTTGAGGCCGAACAGGCAACGCTGACGGCCAAGCTTTCCGACAGCCGCATTTTCGCCGATGCCCCGGATGAAGCCGCGCAAATTGGTAGTAGGCTTGATGTGATTGCGGCAGAAATCGAATCGGCAATGACGCGTTGGGAGTCGTTGGAGACCAAGCGGTCCACGTTGGTGGCGTAGAAGTTTGTTGAAATTCACGGTATTGGTTTGGCAGTAGATCTAAGTGTCCCACTTCCCCCCTTTGAAACAGGGGGATCGAGGGGGATTTTTAGCGTTGGCGCATCGACAACGTTAACCATTCCTAGACTGGGACAGCACACAACAAAAAAGGAATCAAACATGGCCACCGTTCTCGCGCTCTACAACGCCCCCACCAATCCAGCAGCGTTCGATGCCTATTACGCCTCGACCCATGTGCCACTGGCCAAGACGCTGCCGGGCCTGCGGTCGTATGAAATCAACCAAGGCACGGTCATGACGCCGGGCGGTCCGGCACCGTATTACCTCGTGGCCATGCTGAAGTTCGATTCGATGACCGACATTCAAGCCGCGCTCGGCTCCCCGATCGGTCAGGCGGTGGTGGCCGATCTGGGTAACTTCGCCACCGGCGGCGTATCGGTCTTGATGTTTGACGACAACCCGCTCTAGGGAACCTCTGATCAAGTCCTACTTTTATTTTCAACTCTCAAAAATTTGTCGTTCCCGTGCACGCGGGAATGACACGGTACTTTTCTTGACGCCATCACCGAATCAGACCTTCC